>Ga0302250_1002110_pt1 | contig 13043 bp, 13 predicted proteins | sample AAG_RA_Asp_MG_FD_193536 | JGI IMG/M metagenome (GOLD analysis project Ga0302250, IMG submission 193536) | Enriched activated sludge microbial communities from anaerobic digester in WTTP, New Holstein, Wisconsin, United States - AAG_RA_Asp | ecosystem: Engineered > Bioreactor > Anaerobic >... | reverse complement strand
CGTAGGTCTTCCAATAACCATGATGCTATCTCACCTAGTTATCTATCAAGTACGCAGGAGAAAGCATCATGAGTAAGTCCAACGAGTATTATAGGCAACAACAAGAAACGGCTATCTCGTTCAACCCAACTACAGGTGAGATTATCACTGAGGAACTGAGTGGTGATGAAGCACTGCTTAATGCCACCAAGAAGCAAATCTTACAACTGCTTAAATCGCATGACTTTGTGATGATTAATGGGGTGTATGAAGCCAAGCGTGACGGTCTTATTAAGATTCTTTCCTCTTTGCCTATTAGCTACCAATGGCAATTGGAGAAGAGTGAACTCAAAGACACTTACGCCCATGTGGAAGGAACACTTCATGTCACGATGGGTGAACTCCAGCGTCAATCTTCAGGTTTAGGGATTTGTGAGCTTAAAGAGCTTAAGGGCACAGGTGGACTTCACTTCATGATGGCACGAGCTGAGACCAGAGCTTTGAAGCGTGCGATTGAAGTTCTGTTTGGCAGTGTCATAAACTACTATGTGCGTCACCATCTATTGGCTGCGTAAGTAACAAGTATAGGCTCATTCTAGCTATCTAGGTGAGCCTACAATCCATAAAAACATCATAACAATAAAAGGATAAACCATGTTAAAACTATTCATTACAGACCTCGCTGCGTACAACAATGGCTTCTTAGTTGGAGAGTGGGTAAGCTTACCGCTTAGTGGTAAAGAGCTCTATATGGCAATCAACCAAATCTTAAGTGAAGGGGAACATCTGTGTCAATCGGATGTCACCCATGAAGAAATCTTCATCACTGATTATGAGTGGCAAGGTCAGAGTCTTTTCAATGTTGGGGAGTATGACTCTCCTTGGGACGTGAACGATGACCTAGGTAAACTCTCAGAGCTGAGTCCATCAAAGCAAAAGGCAGTGGCATTCCTCCTAGGTGAACAGTTAACCTACGAAGTCGATGATGCCATCGCAAAAGCCGATGATGTCATTATCCATGAGAACCAAAGTTTGGAAGATGTGGCGTATGAAGTCCTTAATGAGTGTTATGGACTAGATACACTTCCACCCCTTATTGTTAACAATATTGACTATGAAGGTGTGGCAAGGGATTTAGATTACGATGGCACCTACTGGGAAATTGACGGTGATGTGTTTGAGTATGTTGGGTAAAGGAGACATCATGCCAGAGCTTACCCATGAACAACGCATTGCCATCCTAGATAAACTGTTAGAGTGTGAGGCGGATGTACAACGTATCTTGACAAAGTTGGAAGAACTTCACCTTCATGATTGTGTCCTATCACTTTGTGATGTAGCTAAAGTGTTGAAGCTCAGTAAAAGTAGGATTTACCAAATTGAGCGTAAGGCACTGAACAAGTTAAAGGAGAAGTTAGACAAGAGTGCGTAGATAAAAGCATTCAGGCGGAGTCATTCCGCTTGGGTGCTTTATGTTTGTCAGTGGACTAAACGATTGGACTTATTTGCATTACAATGGCAACTAGATTATAAGGCGTTGAATTGATGACGTTATAAACTGTTCGTAGTTTATAAGGTTTACCGTAGTTATCGGCATTGCGAAGCCTAGGGAAACAGCAAGCAATGCCATTGCCTTATAAAGTGTACCAACATCAACATAAAAACTAAGGAGTAAGACATGAAGACAACCATCAAACGCATAAAGGAAAACATCACCGAGGCAGAGTATAAAAAGCTCATTTATGGTGTACAAGGTCATGATAAGTTACGAGACCATACCAAAGTCAATTTGATTCGAGCGTTTACCTTGTTATACTTTACAGGATTAAGACTTAATGAACTACAAGAGTTAACCGTAGGTCATATTAAAGAGTTACTGGAGTGTGGTTCCACAAAGCTTATCCTTTCAAAGACAAAGAGTGAACGAAAGTTGTACGCAGGTAAGGAGTTTCAGAAGTATTTGAAGCGACTCTTTGAACTAGGTAACGATGTAGATAATAAGGTCATTACGAAGGGAGTAAGTAGTAAAGAGGGCTTACACCCCATTTGCTTTATCACTCAGGTCAATGCGGTGATGAAATCCATCTTAGGCGAAGGTTATACAAGTCACAGCTTTAGACAAGGGCTTATTACGGAGATGGGAAGCAAAGGGGTCAATGTGAAGATTATCGCACAGTTTATCGGTCATAGCGATGTGAAGACTACTTTGCGGTATATCAAACCAACCGATGATGATGTCAGGGGAGCGATGGTAAGGTGAGGGTTATTTGAAATCTTAAGAAAAAGTCGATATAATATTGCCAAGATAACAAACCAAGAGGTGGAGATTGACCTCCCATACGCCTACGGTCATGGAAACGTGACAATGGGTGACAGATGCCCCTAACAGTTAGGCTGAGGGGATAAGAGATTCTAGTTTGGTCACTAGGCTTGGTTTGTTATTATTCTTTCAACAACTTCTTTATAGCTTCCCTTTAACAATTTAAAGCCATCTTCAGATAAATGCTTCTTTAGTGTTTTGTGATTTAAGCTAAAAATAGTTGTACAAAACACATGATGTTTTTCTTGTTTAAGTGAAAATAAAATGTATCTTTCTTCAACATGTGAGATAAAATTATAAGTCGCAAAGCCTTCTTCATCAAAGTACGGGCAGGAACCAAAAGCGTTTTCTAACAATTTGGTGAACCATGTTTCTTCTGTAAAGCAGAAAACATCTTGATGTTTAGACCGAATTTTCTTTTGAATGCGCTTACTCATAAAAATTGCATCGTTATTGAAATAGCTTCGATGATGGTGCAAAATAAGATTCAAGACATAGCCTAAAAATATTCTATTTCTACTTCCCAAAACGCTCACTTTCAACTTTTTATAGGATTTTACCAATAAGAAGCTTTAATAACAAGTTGCGGAGCTTTATGTTGCTACATTCAACAGAGCGCCAGATGCGGCAGGATTAGATTACTGGGTTAATGACTCAGGTCTTACAATTGAAGAAATTGCTCAAAGCTTTTTCGACCAAACAGAAACACAAACATTGTACCCAGAAGGTACTACAGATGAGGCGTTTGTAACATCTATCTATACAAACCTATTTAACCGTGCTCCAGATGCAGACGGTCTTGCTTACTGGGTTGCTAAATTAACAGCAACAGAAACAGTACCAGCTGAAATGACTCGTGACGTAATGATTGAAGCTATGAAAAACGGTGCATTAGGTACAGATGCTACAATTATTGCAAACAAAGCATCTGTAGGTTTAGCGTATGCTGCTGCAGGCTTAGAAGGTACAACATTTAGTTTAGATTCTGTAACTGCTGATGCTGCTACAGTAAGTGCAGCACTTTCAGACATTTCTGATTTATCAAATCCTGGTTCATCATTTGCATTGAGTTCAGGAATTCAAAGTGGAACAGCTGGTGTTGATACAATCAGTGCTACAAGTGCTACATATGCAGCTACAACAATTTTAGATGGCAAAGCTGGTACAGATACATTAACAGTTACAGCAACTAATGACATTGCAGCAACACCAACAGTAATCAATGTTGAAACTGTAAACTACAATTTGAACGCATTCTCTACTACGACTGGTACTACGTTTGTAGTAGCAACAGACAATGTGTCAACTGGTAATATTAATCTTGATGTAACACAAGTAGGTTCATCAGTTGTAAGTGCAACTGTGACAGGTTTGGCAACAGGTACTGTTGTAACAGCTTCTAATGATTTTACAACTGCAGTAACTGTATCAGGTAAAACTGATAATGAAGCATTAACAGTAACTGCTAAAGCTGCAGCAATTACAGCTAACTCAACAGGTACATTAACTGCTGCAACAATAACTTCAACTTCTGCTACTACAGCTACGTTAACAACTGACTCTGATGCGGCAGCGACATTAACAACAACAGCTGCAGATATGGTTATTTCTGCAGTAAGTGCAACTACTGTAGTTGCAACTTCGGCTGGTTCAATTACTGCTCAAACTGGTACAGCAGGTGCTGATCTTACAGCAGCTACTAGTATTACACTTACAGCAGTTGACGAAGTAATTATTGATACGGCTGCTGCAACTGCTGCAACAATTTCTGCTGGTGGTGCTTCATCAACAATTACTGACAATGGTGCAAAACTAGCAACATTGAATTTATCAGGAAATGGCTCAGCTGCAACGTTTGATATTCAAGCTGCTACAAAAGTTGCTACTGTTAATATTTCAGGAACACAAAATGTAACTGTAGTTGCTGATGCTGATACAATCACATCATTAACAGGAAGTAAAATAACAGTTGTTGATTCATCAAGTGCAACAACAACATTATCTTTGGTTGCTGCTTCGGCTGCTGCTGATTTAAGTGCTGCTGCTGTTGATAAAATTGCCTTAACAGGTATTAACTCAGGTGTTTTAACAGTTGCTTCAGGTTCTACTGCTGTTGTAGGTATTGATCAAACAACATTGAAATTCGATGGTGTAGATAGTACAGCTGCAAATAATACGATGACAATTAGTTTAACTGATGGTGCAACAGCAGGTGCTGTTGATATTGCAACATCATTGACTTTAACTGATTTTGGTTCAGTAACAATAGATGCATCTACTGATACAGTTGCTTCTTCTATTACAGGTATTACAGCTTCTGCTGATAATACAGATGTTACAATTAACGCAGGAAGTTTGGGAATTACTGTTGCTGGTACTAACACAGTTGGTACAGGTGACTTAACAATCAATAGTACAGGCGCAATTGCATTAGGTGCTTCTGTTATTACTGCTGCAAATCTTACAACAGTTGGTTCAGGTGCAGTAACATGGACAGCGTTAGATGCATCAAAAACAGCAGCTGTAACAACAGGTGATGGTGCTGATGCTTTAACAATTTCTTCAACTAATGGTAACCTTGTATTAAATACAGGTGCTGGCAATGATACAATCATTATTAGTTCTGCAACAGCTGCTAAAACGATTGCAATCAATGCGGGTGATGGTACATTAGATACATTGAATATTACTGCAGGTGCTGACTTATCATTAGGTACTTCAGTAACACTTTCAGGCGTTGAGAGACTTGACTTTGATGGTGCAGCAACAATTGATAACAGTGTCCTTACAGGTGCATCTTACATAGTTGCAGACGTAACAACAGGTGGTACTGTTGCTGTTACTGTAGATTTAGGTACTGATTTGACTTCAAATTTATCTTCATTGGTGATTGATACAGCAACTGTTACTGCTGGCGATAGCTTTATTATTAATGCATCTACTTCAACTGCTGGTGTAACATTGACAGGTTCTTCTATCACTGACACTATCACAGGTAGTATCTATGCTGATACAATCACTGTAGGTAATGGTGCAGATACAATCACTGGTGGTGCTAGTGCAGATATGATTAACTTGACTGATTCTGATGATGCAGTTGATAATGTTGTATTTGCAGCAATTACTGATGGTTCAGCTGCTGGTGCGGTTGGAGCAACATTTAGTGGTTTTGATGTTATTACAGGCTATGTAACAACCGAAGATACAATCGATTTATCAGCGCTTGCTTCAACAGCTGTAGTTGAATTGTATAAGAATGCTACTGATGCAACATTGTCAATCAATGATTTAACAACTGCTAATTATACAAGTGTTGATCAAGTTGTGAACTATATGAATGACATTGGTGTTGCTCAAGACGCTGCTGAGTATACTGCTGTAGTTGTTAAATTCTCTTCAACTTCATCTGCAATTTATCTTGTTGATGCAGGTACATCTGCAGGTATTGTTGCAAGTGAAATTCATTTAATAGGAACCGTTGATTCAGCAATGGCAACTGGTGACTTAATTTTATAATAACTAAAGCATTATAGAGAGGTCTTCAGAGCCTCTCTATAAATTTGTATGTAAAACTCCGCTTCGTGTGAATAATAGCCAAAAACTCCAAGGAGGCTCTTTTGTAGGGGAGCCTCCAATTAGTTGTGGCTAACAAATACGAAGAATGAAGGGGTAACCATTCCCCCCTTTCTTTCTTACAAGCTTATAATCTGTTTTACTAACAACCAACAGATTCTAGGCTTGTTTCTTTTCCATCAAAAGAAGTCAGGGTTAAACTTTTAACTTTTTACATGTAAACACTTCTCTTCCTTTGCTCATATTTGCCTCAAACCATTACACAACACATTCACCCATCTTCCAACGCTAAAATCGATTCTAGCCCCTTCTAGCACTTAAACTTTCCTGAATTATAAACCTTTGAAACCGTTTAAAAAGTGAAGGTTGTGTCGAGAATTTGCCTATGGTATTTTATATCTCTTACTCCCTTATCTAGGGATGTTCCAACTCCTTTATACTTTGGTTTTTATATTCGCTGCTGCCTATTATTTGCAGATTGACTTTTTTTCACTATCTTTTTACCATTATTCTATTTTTTCTTTATCTACCCTCTGTCCACTTTGTATTTTCTGCTCTACAATACCTTCAGAAAATAAATAATTTGAGGTGACTCATGAAACTAACCCAAGCATTTGTAAAAAGAGTTAAATGTCCTCCTGATAAAACCAAAGTTGAATATTTTGACGATGAACTCAAAGGTTTTCTGTTAGATGTTCGTATCAGTGGAGGTAAAACCTATTATCTAAGATTGACAACTCAAGAAGGAAAACGAAAGTATCACCGCATTGCCGATGCTTCTGTTTTACCCCTCGAAGAAGCAAGATTAAAAGCCATAAAACTCAAACGAAGTATTGAAGAAGGAAAAGAGGTTGTACTTGCACCACAAGAAGTAGAATCTAAAGCTTTGAGCTTATTGGAGTTCTACCATGAACACTATTTACCTTATATTCAATCTCACATAAAATCATGGAAATGTAATGACTCTACCTTTCGTATTCATATCTTACCGGCTCTTGGTCACCATGAATTGAAAACTATCAGTAAAGCAGAAATAATTAAAGCGCATCATACACTTTTACGTTCTAAAAAACTTAAACCCTCCTCAGCCAATAAATTCTTAACCTTTCTGACCCATGCGTATAATGTTGCAATTGATTTAGAACTAGAAGGGATAATCACCAATCCATTGTTACAGATGAAAGTGGCTAAAGTCAATAATGAAAAAGAGCGTTATCTCAATCGTTTTGAAACACAAGCATTGATGGATGCAGTTACATCAAGCCATAATCCTCATTTACAATACATCATCCCTTTTTTAATTCTAACAGGAGCTAGAAAGAATGAATGTCTCAAAGCCAAATGGAAAGAGTTTGACCGTATCAATAAGCTATGGATTATCCCAACACATCACAGCAAAACGAAGAAAAAAAGACACATTCCTCTCTCAAAAGAGTTAGAGGCTCTATTAGATACCATTTCTAAAACATCACCCTATCTTTTTCCTTCACCTTTAACTAAAAAGCCTTATGCCAATATTTATCACGCATGGTTTTATGCCAGAGCAAAAGCAGGGTTAAGTGATGTTAGATTACATGATCTACGTCATACTTTCGCTTCAACACTGATTAACAATGGCAGAAGCTTGTATGAGGTTCAACAACTCCTTGGTCACTCCACTCCACGCATGACACAACGCTATGCACATCTCTCCAATGAATCACTGATGAAGGCTATCTCTTGTGCTGGGAAGTTATTGGAGTAGTTGACAAATAAAATAACTTGCAATACAATACTGTATTACAAAATACGGAGTTACATATGACAGCAACAGTAAGGCTTGATGAAGCACTGGAATCTAAACTTGAACGTTTATCAAAGACACTTCACAAGAAAAAGAGTGATGTAATACGAGAAGCTATCAACTATTATTCTATGAGTGTGGATAAAAGTAAAAAATCAAGAATTTTAGCAGCAGTTGAAAAAACCAAAAATGCCGATAAAGAAGAATACGATCACTTTGAAGGGACACTCAATGACGGTCTGTAAAGGTGAGATATGGCTTGTTAATCTCAATCCGATTAAAAAAAATAATGAGATGGGAAAAATTAGACCAGCCGTTGTATATCAAAATAATGAACTCAATCACAGTGATTATCCCACAACGATTATTTTTCCACTCAGCACATTCCTTATAGATGACACAGAACCCATTCGGATGCGCATTACAAAACGAGATGCACTGGAGCAGAATTCAGATATCATTATTACCCAAATTCGCGCTATCGATAATGACAGATTCATTAAAAAGCTAGGAGATCTAACACAAGAAGAGGTACAAAAAATCAAAACACTCTTTGATGAAGTGGTTTTGTAAATAGGCTCTCACCTTAGCGTGTTGTAGGGATTATAAAGAAAATAATGCGCTTGAATCAACGCTATGCACATCTCTCCAATGAATCACTGATGAAGGCTATCAGTTGTGCAGGAAAGTTGTTGGAGTGAAATTGTTCCATAAGAAGATTTATATCTATTTTATGGAAAAATGGAACAATAAAGTTTATATTAAGGTGACGCCTTGGATAAAAGTTGTGAAGATTTAAAAGGTTTTTTTGTAGATGGAGTACCTATAGTTTCTACTAGTGATATGTCAGAAGAGGAGCGTTTGCTTTCAGAGGAACAAGCTAAACTTTATCAACCCAATAATCAAACAATCATTGACCTAGATAAACTCGTAGACTCCATTTACCCAATTAATCCGAATCTTTTTTTGACAGAAGCTATCAGTTTTCTGCAATCCAAAGGTGTTGTGCTATCTAAAGATTTACCTATAATTATTAAAGAATTATGTATTGCTTTTAATGACTGCATTTCTAGTCAAAACAAACCTATAATGACTACCTCATTGGTTTATCCTGCCCAAACGGGTACAGGTAAATCTTTATCACTTCAGGTTTATGTCTCCATGCTGAAAGAGCACTCCTCACTTATTGTCGTATCCACTGTTGATGCAGCTATTGCTTATTGTGAAACTATCAATCAACTAAGTGGTGATGACAAGTATGCAAGAACTACTTACGCACTCACTGAAATTCATAAACAGAACGCCTTAAGAGTGGAAAGTTATGCCTTAAAAAATTACAGAGCTATTATTATCACCCATAGTATGTTTAAAAAACTGAATCAGAAAGTTGACGTAGATACTTATAAACTCTACAAAGGAAAGCAAAGAGATTTGGTCGTCATAGATGAAAAGCTATCAATGTATGAACAGTATAAAGTCACATATAATGATTTAGACATTTTAAAAAATAATTTAGAAACGATATTTTTCAAAGTTGAAGATGCTGCAAAACTTGATCCAACCCAAGCTACCATCACCTTTTTAAGCACTCTTAAAACCTACCTTGAAAAATGTGAAGATGAAATTATTACAGATCCAAAAGCCTTACGTTTCATTAGAAATGATATTTCTAATGAAGAACTTAAAACTATAGATATTAAGGATCCTAGATTTATTAAAGGATCCTGTCCAATAGCAACAATTCCGAACAACAAAATTCACGATTTAATGCAGGAACAAAACCTTGATATTAAAAGCACAATTACATTGATGAAACAGCTGTTTGAAGCACGAATCAATCAATTATTCAGTGAAATAAAGGATTTGGGAGGGCTAGATAATCCAGCCTACAAAGAACAAACACTCAAGAACTCCTTAGCGCCAATTAACATTTTAGAAGAGGTTTTAAATGAGTGGTTTTTGCTCTATAAAAGCAATTATGAAAAGGCAATTTTTAGAGTAGATGATATATCTCACAAGCTTGGAAAAAATGTAGTGCTAGATGCTACAGCAACTGTTAATGAATTTTATAAGATTGCCAATAGAGCTTTTGGCTATGTTGGCATGTATAATGCAAAACAAATTAGAAAATATGAAAACCTTACCATTCATAAAGCCAAAGGATACAAACAAACAAGATATGAATTGTATAAAAAAGAGGATAAATACACTGCTAAGAATGCAGAAATTTATGCCTCATATGCGATTTCTGTATTAACCGACATGGATGATAGGCTTTTAATTATTTGTCATAAAAATTTCAAACCTATTCTCAAAACTAAATTAGATGACCCAAGAATTAAAATGACTCACTGGGGAGATCATGTCGGTAAAAATGACTGGAGTGATTGCAATAAAATCATGGTAATAGGCTGGAACTATTTAAGCCCTTTGAAGAATATTTCAGATATTTTTAATGCTGCTAGTGCTCAAGAAATTGATCTCGTTTCACTTTATCTTAATGATGATATCATTGATACTTTTATTGCAACACAAATCGCTGATGATCTTATTCAAGCAGTCATGCGCTCAAAAGCAAGAATTATTGCGACTAATGATTCCGATTGCAACCCTACAGAAGTGTATCTTTTTTATCATGATGATCCAATGAGCAACAGAATATTGGATATTTTTGAGAAGCAGTTTCCAATGGTTAAGATACAACAATGGGAGCCAATAGGCATCTCACTCTCACACAAAAAGACAAAACCGATGCTAAATGCTGATAAAGTTATAGAACTCTTAAAAGCAAAAGAAGCTACGCAGACAACTTGCTTACTAAGTGATGTTATTGAGCAAACCTTAATTCCAAAGGCTACCATGAGTCGAATTACGACAGATGACTACTTTTTACAAAAACTTCAGGAACATGGGTATAGCCTACAAAATAAAAATGGTAAAGAAAAATATTTTGTTCTACAATGATTGTTCCATTTATTAAATGTATAGTATTAATGAAAAAATGGAACAATAAAGAAATAATTAAGTTTTAGTTTTATAGTCTCATTTAATTGCATTCCACTTTTCCAAATCTGTTGAGTACTCTTTTGAAATAATTAAATTCGGGTTTATTATATAATGTTCTTTTTTTGATCTTTTAACTAACCCTTTCTTAATTAAAGTAGATATACCAGCTTTAAACTTTTGCTGTTCACTGCTAGTTAACTCTTTCATTGCAACTTTGCATAAATTATGTTTTTTTCGAGAATCTAAAATACAATCTAGTTTCTCAATTACTTTTAGAAATGCAAATTGTTCTGTTTTATTAAATGAGCATAGATACTCTATTAAATTAAGACTAGTGCCGTATTTATTTTTGTTGCCATTGCCTGCCATAAAATAAGGTGGATATTCATATTTTGTTTTTCTTGAAATGGTTACTTCTTCATTAGATTCGAGGGTTATTTGAGACATACTATCTTCCTTCGTAAGTATATTTTTTCATACTTTAAAACATTGATAAGTATAGAAAATACATACTTAGGATTTCGTTAAACGCTCAGAGTGGTGTTCTAGGGGATTTTCCTTATATATAATATATAGCAAGCTCATCTACCACTTTTAACCAAGGAGACGTACCGCTTGAAAGAGCGTTGCGTGTTGCGTCTGACATCAAGAAAAGTTTGAGCGTAGTTTACGGAGCGAAAGCTTTTTGAAGATGGCTGTAAGCATAAGCGCATAAGCTCTTGAAAGTGGAGGAAAGTCTCCGTTATGTAAACTAAATTGAACTCTATATTTTCTTCTTTTTATCTTTATAGGGTTTCACCACTTTTGGCAACAAAGGTGATTTCTTTTTTAAATTCTAAAACAACGATAGCTCTACGCAAAGGACGTTTTCGCTCTTTCAGAGCTCATCATCCCTCACCCTTATCCTTTCATCGTCGTCACTCCTTGCGCTGCGCATTCAGTCGCAAGCTCCTTCCTTTGCGCTGCTCGTACGCTCCTAGATGACGTCTTCAGGTTCGTGATGAACACTATATTAAGAAAAGGATGGAAGATGTAAGGATGCATACAACTCTTTAGTTTCCGCAACAAATTACATCCACGTGATATGAATGGTTTTAGAGGTACAAATAGTGACCCTTTATTTACAACGTCGAAAGGAAACTCTGATCTTAGTTCTTGCAATGATCATGTATCTAAAAAGCGTACTCTTTGACGTTTCAGTAGGCATACGTAAACTTTTGGCAGTGTTATCAACTATTATGTGCGCCATCATCTTTTAGCAGCGTAAGAAAGCAAAGACCAAACTTCACTCTATTATCTAAGGCTCATTCTCTTTATCTAGGTGAGCCTGCAATCCACGATAAATAATAAATCAACAAAAAAGGATCAATCATGTTAAAACTCTACATTACAGACCTTAGTGCTTACAACAATGGCTTCTTAGTGGGAGAATGGATTACCTTACCGCTGAGTGGTAAAGAGCTTTATCTTGCCATACAAAGTATCCTTAGTGAAGGAGAACATCTGTGTCAATCCAACTCAAGCCATGAAGAAATCTTCATTACCGATTATGAATGGGTGGGGCTTGAACTTTTCAATGTGGGGGAGTATGACTCTGTTTGGGATGTCAACGATGATGTTGGCAAACTTTCAGAACTGAGCCCTCTTCAACAAAAGGCAGTGGCATTCCTCCTAGGGGAACAGTTAACCTACGAAGTCGATGATGCCATCCGTAAAGCCGATGATGTCACTGTCCATGAAAACCAAAGTTTAGAAAATGTGGCGTATGAACTCTTACACGAGTGCTATAACCTAGATTCACTGCCACCCATCATTGCCAATCATATTGATTATGAAGGGGTAGCAAGGGAATTAGATTACGATGGAACATACTGGGAGATCGATAACGATGTGTTTGAGTATTGTGGGTAAGGAGACAAAGATGCCAGAGCTTACCCATGAACAACGACTTGCCATCCTAGATAAACTGTTGGAGTGTGAAGCAGATATTGAGCGTATCCTTCAAAAGCTAGAGGAGTTGCAACTGTATGATTGTGTGCTTTCACTTCGTGACATAGCTAAAGTGTTGAAGCTTAGTAAAACTCGCATCAAGCAGATTGAACAAAAGGCACTGAACAAACTCAAGGAGAAGTTAGATAAGAGTGCGTAGATTTAAACGTAAGCCTGAGTGGTCTGTCCACTTGGGCTTATTTGGGTTAGAATTAGGGTGACATTATAAAAGAGCGTAGTTTATAAGGTTTGCCCTAGTTAAGGGGTTTGCAAAGCATTGTATGACACAGGTAGTGAAGTAACCTTATAAAAGGTACCCTTTTTGGCATAAAAACTAAGGAGCACAACATGAAATCTACCATCAAGCGCATTAAGGAAAACATCACCGAAGCG
>Ga0302250_1002105_pt1 | contig 13055 bp, 10 predicted proteins | sample AAG_RA_Asp_MG_FD_193536 | JGI IMG/M metagenome (GOLD analysis project Ga0302250, IMG submission 193536) | Enriched activated sludge microbial communities from anaerobic digester in WTTP, New Holstein, Wisconsin, United States - AAG_RA_Asp | ecosystem: Engineered > Bioreactor > Anaerobic >... | reverse complement strand
ATTAATGGATTTCTCACCAAGTTGAAGCTTTTTATTGCAGCCTATTCTATTGACTGCTTTTTTAAGCTTCCTATCGCTAAACAACAGTTGATTTTTAGCTATGCTAACTAGCAATTTGGGTTATTATAATAAAACTTTTTGGTTATCTTGGTTAAAATCCAAATTCTTGAATGCGTCGGGGTGTAGCGCAGCCTGGCTAGCGCGCTACCTTGGGGTGGTAGAGGTCGCAGGTTCAAGTCCTGTCACTCCGACCATTTTAGAATGCCTATTTTTAGGGATTTCATCCCTTTTTCTCAATTGTTTTTTCTCTTCTCTTATTTCTCAAAAAATTGTCAAAATAGGGCTTTTTTGACAACTTAATTTCTCAGTTATTTCTCACTTGTTTTAAAATTTAACTGTAATGTTTCATATATAGATGTATCATTATAACATAGTTTGAGAATCACGCAAATCAGTCATTAATCTATACTTGTTTCGTAGTAGATCTATGTCTTTATTGTCAAAAAAGGGCAAAGGCTTTTTTATCAATTCGTTTGTAATTATTTCTGGTAATCGATATTCAAATTGAATATTTGTTGTTGGATGTTCTCCAACTATGCAAAAAGCTTGAAGCGGTTTTAAGCTGTTAAATTCTGACGGTAAGACAATTCTTTTTAATTTTTCTTCTTCTGATTCATTGATTCTATCGTTTGAATCGCCCCTGGAGATGCTTTCTTTAACTCTTTCTATTTCTTGCTCATTAAGATATCTTGATAACCATTCTGCCCCATCCGGCTCGTTATACTGAAAGATAAATTTGTTAGATAAATGTTGAAATAGCTCTCTCATTCCATCCTTTTTTATAAGCTGTTCTAACTGTGGTAATGACTGCGTAGCAACGATTGCTGAATATCCATAGCTTCTTGATTCAGCTAAAAAGTTTCCTAGCTCACTTATAAGCTGTTTTCCTAGCTCGTGATTGCCATCGCTCCCCAAAGATTGAATCTCATCAAAAAGCATAAAGATTCTTCGATTACTTGGCTGTGATAGTGTTGTTCCGGTTTTGAAAATTAGATTAATAAACAAAGAAAAATATGTTGTATATGAGCCCGCCATTTTCTTCGTATTAACGATAAATAGGCGTCTGTCAGGTTTTTTATCGATATCTTTCATAAATTGCTTGATACTAAAATTGCCGTCTGTGTAGTAGAATTCACGCTTTGATAGTCCTCTAAACACTTTATTAAGTGTCGCCATTACTGAATTTCCTTGATTATCAAGTCCTCCCACACCTACGGTAAGGGCGTTCATAACATTATTATGTAGCCCATATTTTTGAACTGTCTTATCATTAATTAAAGTATTTCTTAGTGTCAAACCATCTCCGTTGGCTTGTATAAAGTCAATAAGAAACTTATTATTCGCGTTTCCGTTGCTCATTCCTGAAACTGCCACTAAAACGGCTTTTGTCACGGCTTGGGCTTGTTCTTGAAAGTGTGCGTTCTTGCTATCTGCATCACTTGGGCATAGTGATTTTGAATAGAATTCAATCATTGATTCGTCGATTTCTTCTTTATCAGTTAAAAGATCGTCAAATATATTCCATCTTAGGCTGTCTCGATCTAATGGATTAAATAAAATGTCTTTACCAGCACCCCGTCTATACAATCTACTCGTAAAATCAGGCTTTCTATCATAGATTATCATTGTAGTTTTGTAATCTATAATCCCTTTGCTCTCTTTAACGCAATCTTTTGCATAGTTTCCAAAAATTAAGTTAAAAATACCCTGTGTTTTACCACTACCCGCTTTTCCTAAAAATAGAAAATTCCTTGGAACTTCTTTGAATGGTATAGGTATTCTTTCTCTTGCAAAATAAAACATAGGTGCATCTTTCTTATTCTGCATATCTTTTAATATGATTTTTTTAAGCTCTTTTGTCGTGATTCTTTTTGCTCCTCTTTTAACTCTTTCATTACTTTTATCATTGAATATCACTTGATAAGTGATCAAAACAGTGATTAAAGAGATAATAAAGTAAGTTAAAAACGCTGATAGATTCAAAAGTAAAAATCCTTTGATACTTTCATTCCAAAAAGCATCTCCCAATGGTGGCATTTTCTCGGGTAACAATCTTTCAATATGGAAAAATGGGAGAGATATTATCTCTCGTGTCGTCAATAAACCAAAGAAAAAACCAGAAAATGCTGAAATAGTTGTCATAGTTTTTAAGTGCATTAAAAATTTGGTCAATGATATTTTCATTTACTGCTCTCTATATCAAAAGGAGAGATGGGTTTTTCAAAGTGCCTTCTAAAATCTTCTGTTATTTGATGAATATCTTGCTTTTCTTCTCGGTTATTTTTAATTTGAATTTTATCAATATTCATAATTTCATCTTCTGCATCAAAATAAGTTTCTACCGCTTCTACCTGTCTTTCTCTGTATGAAAGATATAATTCATTTAATAAAACACCCAAAATAAGCATTAAAAATATTGATGAAGATGTTAAAACACTCTCTCTTGTTACAAAATCATTAAAACTTTGAAATGTAAACGCAAAAAAAATGGCAAAAATCACGCCCATTAAGATGATTATAGATATTTTCATAGCCCTAATCCTCCATCCATTTTTACTTCTTTTGAGAGAATCTGTTCTTTATCAATACCTTTTTCTAATGATGCTAAAAGCGTTTCTGTTTTATCCGCCACTATCTCTTTTAAGAGTTGTATTTGCTTTTTATTCATTAAAATATCTCTTGCATTATCTGCATACATAAAAATATGAGCGTGTGGCAGTTTGTGGTCTGTATGGATTGCAAACTTGTAGTCAAAGTTTTTATCGGTTAAATCTTTAAAAGTATCGATACTCTCTTTTACAAGGTTTACATAATTCTCTCTTGAAACTTGATGTCCAATAGATACCATTGTACGTCTGCTTGTATTCAATCCTTTTGATTCAAAATGTGCTTTTAAGTGATCAAATTCGTCTTGTTTTATGCGTTCTGCATTGTCATCATAAATATTTGAAAGTTCATTTTCATCTTTGATATCGTCGTTACCGTGATTATTCATATAATTCAGGCTTGCGCTTGCGTGACAACCAATATTTTTTTTAGTTGGTCTTGAGCCATCAGAGCATTTTTTACCTGCTATTTCATAATTTGACTTGACAACTGTTGTTTGCCCTCGACAAACAACGCCCCCTTTTTTAGTTTTTAATGCTTCCTTGTGTTGAGATACAGTAATTTTTTTCTCTTCTCTTTTTGCAAAAACATCTTTAAGTCGATGAAGTCTTTCATTTTTTAATTCTAAATTTTTCATTCTTCACCTCCTGTATGTTTTACTTTTAAATCACTCAAAGCTTTATTAATCCCGTGTTGTTCTAACTGATTAATTTCTTCATTGGTAACACTTGGTTGTCGCTTGAATGTTGAGAATGTATGTGCATAAATACGTCCTGAAAACTTAAAATGATTAATGTTGATACCTGCTAATCGGTTGGCTTGATTTTGAATTTCTGAGCGAACTGCTTTTAATTCTTCTTTGAAAAGCTTTTGAATATTTGTAATTGCTTGGGTGTTTTCTAATCCTTTTAATACAAGATTTTCTAACGCTTCACTAAAACTTGCTTTATTATTTTCTCTATATGCTTCTATCAATGCATAAATATCTGCATTCATTCTCAAACTTTTTTTAATCGTTGGTGCTTTCATTGTATTGCTCTCCTATGTGTCCTTTTGGAAGACTATTTAAGCCCTAAATATGAGGCTTTATAAGTTATTTGCCTGACAAACAGTCTGACAAATAGTGAAAGAAGTGGCATATTGCCATCTCTAAACTCCGCATAAAATAACGGTTCCCTCTCAGGGTGTCGGACAAAAGTCTGACACCTTATCCGTGCATTACGCTATTTTTTACAATGGCTCACCTCTTTTGTATTGATTAATTTTTGCGATTATGACGGTTATAAAATAAAAGAGCATTGCTGGAATATACGCATATTCTGCAAAAATATTAAATTCATAACTTGCGTCATTTATGAACATTATAATGTGTGCATAAGCAATAGTTAGAGTTATACTGCAATATAAAATGTAATTTAGCATTTTCATTTCTCCTGGATTTTGTAGTTTTTGATACATATTTACCTCCTTAATTTTGGATTGAATAATAGATCATTCTATGATCATAGATTACATAATCTACATTATTATGAACTCTGTTAAAGTATTCTTGATACTCCCTGTTATTGTAATAATCAGATTGTTTATTATTTTCTAAATTGTCGTATATCTTTAGGATTTCATCTGTTTGATTATCACTTAATGATGAGTTTTTGAAGAGTTCATCAATATCAATATTGATAAATTTAATATGGTTTAATTTCCTATATGTGAAGCCAGAGTTTTTAATACTTTCTCCAAACTCTCCCGTTAAATCACGGTTGATTTTTGTCATATCGTTTTTTGAGCTAACATAAATTTTATAAGCGAATTTCAATGATTGTGTTGTAATCCTTCCTTTTTTTACTTCAGTTAAAAATTTTTTTAGCGAGTCGTTAAATAAACTTATCGGCGTTTCACTTGGAGTATATAGTTCGTTAAATTCATTAAATAGCGTTATGATCTCTTGATTTTTAACTAAATGTGCTAATCTAGACAATCGAGGGGTTGTAGCACTTATTAAAGCCTCTTTCTCACTTGTATTGAGAGCATTTCTTGCTTTGTCTATATCAAAATCTAAGGCAATGATGTAACGAAGAAAATTATCTGCTTCATCATCAAAATTTTGGACATATTGAGTCATATTAATATGGAGTGTTTCTTTTACGACGGTATCAAGTTTAAGATTATTTGTTTCAATAACAAAAAATCGCCTATCTCCTGGCTCAACTTGGAATGGCACTGAGTGATTTGAAAACAAGATTGAATTAAAAAAAGTATGAAGCTCCGTGCTATCTTTTCCCTTGCGCTCAATCTGTAATTTGCTATCGGTAATAAGTGATTTCATTGAATCAGCCGTTGTTGCGTTATCTCTAAAATCACCTTTTATTTCATTAAAGCATACAAAAAGTGATTGTTCGAGACCACCATTAAAACGGTTACGTAGTCTGTCGTTATCTATAGTAAGTGTATACTCTGCATTATCTGAAACATAAAATGCACGCTTAATTAGATGATCAAAAAGAAAATTCTTGCCGGTTCCTTGATTACCTTTGATAATGAATGCGACTCCCATTTTTTGTCGTGTGTTGATAATAGTCGAAAACCAATTGATAAAATACGCAATATATTCATCGGTTTTAAAAATATTTTTCAAAAGAAGATATATATATTTATAGGTACATTTAAGATATTCAATATCAAGGCTTATACGCTTTTTTACTTCTTTTGATAGTAAAATATAAGGAGATGGAGTGAAAGTATTGAATTTGCCATCATATATTCTTTCAATAGCCAATGGATTAAATACGATCTCTAATTTTGGTAATTTTGAAAGTATTGCTGGTGATATATGAATATCATTCAAGCAATTTGAAATAGTAGATATAGCATATCTGTCATTTACAGTTATTAATTTATTATTTTCATAAATATGAGTTGCATTTGCTGTTAAAAATGCAAAAATATTTTCGTTAATTTGACCGCTTTTGATAATATTTTCAATTTCAACATCATTTTTAATCAATGTTTCTCTACGAATGGTTTCTAAAAGATCATTCAATTCTTTTTTTGATAAAGAGTTGAGTAATTGTTTGATTTTTGCTAGTTCTTTCATTATTTCTCTTCCTATAAGTTTGTATGCCAATTAAAATGTTGGCAGGTTTAGCCCTTATTTGGGAAACTTTTTATAAAAATAAACTTAAATTAAGTTATTTTTAAGAATTATATCAAAAATATAAAAAATAATTTAGTGTTTTTCAGCATATTTATTAAAAAAATTTTAATCTATATTTATTTTTTATATTCGTTACCACACTAACTACTTTTCTACTTCTGATTCTTTTCTTTTTACTACCTTTTTACTACTCTCTAAGAAATTAAAGATGGGCATTATTTAAAGATTTACTACTTCTACTACTAATTTTTGCAGTTTTTTGGATTTACTATTTAATTTATTTGATACAAAATTGAAGAGAAATATGGAAGTAATGGTAGGGATATCGCTCTTTAGGAAAGTAAATAGGTAGGAAGATGGTAGTTAGAGTCTAATGTATTTTTAGTATGAAACTTTTGATTAGCTAATTGTATATTATGGGAGAATGCAGGGAGATTAAGCTACGCGATAATCTCTCCACAGTCCTTCTGCTTGAAGTAAAATATTCGAGATCACTGTCTCAAATTCATTTTCAGGCAATTGTTTAAACCCACTGCGTCGAAGAATCCGCTTCACAGTTGAGCGGATAGACGCTTTGACATTCTCACGGTTTGTCCAATCGATTGAGAGATTTTGCTTTATGCTATCGATAAGCTTACGAACGATGTCACGTAATTCGTCGTCACTCATTATTGTCTCGTGTCCCTCTACGATGGTGTCATAAAATGCACATTCTTCTTCACTAAGTCCTAATTGATGACATCTATCACTATCTTGTTGGATATCTTTTGCTAATTCAATGAGCCTTTGAATGATTTCGGCACTTGTGAGACTTCGATTATGATAGCCTTTGATAGAGTTTTCGAGTAACTCTTTGAAGTTTTTATATTTCACAACATTTTTGGAGATACGTAATTTAATTTCATCATTAATGATCTTCCGAAGTAACTCTATTTGAATATTTTTAAACTCCATACCTTTGATTTCAGCTAAAAAGTCATCTGAAATAATAGAGATATCAGGTTTTTTACTTCCAATTTTATCAAAGATATCAATAACGCCTTGACTACTAATAGCTTCATTTATAAGCTGTTTGATAGCAGTTTCTTTTACACTACGGACACCAGGGCTAACTGTATTTTTGAGTATCAATCCTCGTACTGTTTCAAAAAAGATACGCTCTTCACGAAGTTTTTCAATAGTATCAGAGTGTGGAAGAAGAGAAAAAAGTTTTATCATCGCTTCACTCTCAGTAGCAAAAGTTTTTTTATTATCATCACCACCTTCTAATATATGATCAGCTCCTTGCTTTATAAAATAAAGTTGTTGACTTTGGCTTTTTGAGAGCCACCCTTTGATTTCAAATCCTCTAAAGAATTCACGTAAAATTTCAAGCTTATCTTTAAGTACACCAAGTACTTCATCGATATTTGGGACTTGATTGGTTTTCATCCCTCCTTCAGTGTAATACGCTAATGCTTTTTTTAAATCCGAGGCAATACCGATATAATCAACGATTAAACCACCTTGCTTATCTTTAAAAACACGGTTGACTCTTGCGATAGCTTGCATTAGATTATGCCCGCGCATCGGCTTATCAATATACATTGTATGTAAACACGGTACATCAAATCCCGTAAGCCACATATCACGCACAATAACAATTTTGAGTGGATCATTTGGATCTTTGAAGCGTTTTTCAATCTCTTTTTGTTCTTTTTTGTTTCGCTTGAAAGGGTTGAAAGTTTCATCATCAGAACTATTTGTTGTCATTACAACAGTGATTTCTGGAGAATCTTCAATTGTAGTCATAATATTATATAAATCTACTGCGATTTGTCGACTCATAACAACCACCATCGCTTTACCTTCAATTTCACGTGCATTATAATGAGTAATAATATCCTTTGCTATGTCTTCAAGACGGTCTTTTGCTCCTACGACTTTTTCCAAAGCAGCCCATTTTGATTTTTCTTTTTGTCGTACTTCATTTTCGACACTTTCATTAATCTCTTCATATTCTTCATCTATGTCAGGATTAACAAGATTAAGTTTTGCAAGCCTAGCTTCGTAAAAAATACGTACCGTTGCGCCATCTTCAACTGCTTGTTCAATATCATACACATCGATCAAGTCTCCAAAGACGCTTATAGTCGATTTTCCTTCCATATCGATAGGCGTTCCTGTAAAACCAATAAAAGTAGCATTGGGTAATGCAAGCCTTACGTTACGAGCATAACCTTCTTTGGTACCATATTGTGAGCGATGCGCTTCATCGGCAATAACAATAATATTATCTCTTTTGTTGGATATACTAAATCCCTCTTTATTGTATTCTTCATTTCTGAATTTTTGCATTGTTGTAAAGAAAACACCACCTGCTGAACGCTCCAAGAGCTTTTCCAAATCTTTAATACTTTCGGTTTGTTCTACACCTCGTAGTAAATCTTGACTCGTTGAAAAATTACCAAAAAGTTGGTTGTCTAAATCATTTCTATCAGTAAGAACAACGATTGTTGGGTTATTGAGTTCTTTGGTTTTCATAAGTTTTGAGGCATAAAATAGCATTGAAAAACTTTTTCCTGAACCTTGTGTGTGCCAAATAACCCCTGCTCTCTTTTCATCATTGTTTTTACTTTGTACTGCCTTTATAGTTGAAGCCAAAGCTTTATTAACAGCGCCCATTTGATGATACATTGCAACTACTTTGAGAACAGTCTCATCAATTTCTTTATATGTTACAAAATCACGAATAAGTTCTAAAAATTGTTGCTTCTCAAAAAGACCACGAGTAAGAATTTCAAGTTCTAGGAATTGATTGTCTGCTAAAGTCATACCATCAAAGGTTCTCCAAGGTGAAAAACGCTCAAAATCTGCTGTTAAACTTCCAACACGAGCATTAAACCCATCGCTTATTACTAAAAGTTCATTAAAAAAGAAAAGGTCTGAGATTTTTTCTTTGTAGGTTTGAAGTTGATTGTATGCTCCAATAATCGTCGCATTTTCTTCAAACATATTTTTAAGCTCAAAGACTGCCATTGGCAAACCATTAACGAAAATTACTAAATCAGGACGTTTATTATTATCATTCAAAATCACTGTAAATTGATTGATAACTTTAAAGTCATTGTTTTTAAGATTGTCAAAATCAATTAGCCAGACAATATCATCAATAGTTTCACCATTTTTTTCATAACTGACGCAAATGCCTTTTGTAAGCATATAATGGAATTTTTGATTGTTTTTATTTAGGTCAAGTGAATTGAGGGCTAATACATTTTCAATAGCATTTTGGAGAGCATTATAGGGGATATTAGGATTAATTATTTTTAATCGTTCTAGTAAGATAGGTTCTAAAATTACTTGACTGTATTTGGTGCGTAATCCTCTATCTATTGTTTCCGTTCCGTGGAGGTATTCGTAACCAATTTTTTCGAGCCATTCAATACAAGCACATTCAAGTGTATCTTCGTTAGGTCTTTGCATCACTTACCTTTTATAGTTAGCTTTTTAACTTTGTATTAATTTCTTTTAATGGAATTTTAAAAGAAGATTCTAATTTTTCCATACTTTGTCTCATAAACGGAATCATTTCTTGCCAAATTTCTTTGTTATATCCATCAAAAGAATGCTCATATTTAATTCTACAAGCTCTTTTTGTTTCAAGCTTTTCCCAAATTAAAGGGTTCCCAAATTGAACTTCTATTTTATCTTTTTGAGTAAATAAAGAATCGAATACATACTCATTTTCTTCTTTGTCTCCTCTATCGATATAAATTTCTACACGAGCGTATCCTTTAGAAAAAACAAATGAAAACGGAACACCTCTCATTCCACTACCAGCAGAAAGCCAATGTTCTTTTGATGGACTTATTCCACTGAAAAGTGTGCAGCTACTTTTACTCATTTCCTCCAATAAACGCTTCCAAAATTCAAGTCTGATAATATGACGGTTTTTCATTGTTTTTTCAGTGCTTTTTTCTTCTAATGCTTTTTCAGCCATACCGATCATAAATTCTTCCGCTTCTTTAGTTGGTATGATTTGATCTATTTTCAAGAACAACTCTTCACCTAATGAGTATGGGGTTGCCTTAAAGCATTGAATCCGAATATTATGATTAATAAGCCAAAGAGCGGCGGAGGTAATTTCTTTTCTAAAATTCGCTGCAACAAAAATAATCCGTTGGTCTTGACTTTTGCCATTAAGAGCAATTTCATCATAATCACACCCATTGAAAAAATCAGATAATTTTTCCTGGGCGTTGTGCCCATCTTCATATTTATTGAGGTAATCTTGATAGATATTTATAATTTGATTCGTCGTAAGACTCGAACAGTATGAAGCGTATTTTATTGCCTGCCAAATAACATCTCTACCCGTATCATCTAATTTGTTCTCTATGATAACTAAAGCTCCATCTTTATCAAGCGCGAGGAGGTCTAATCGTTCCCTCGTATCGTTAAACCCATCAAATTCTTTTTGAATAATTAAAAGCTCTTGACCAAGACACGAGGGTTCTTTTGCTATCCATTCTTGAAGGTGAGATCTTTCTCGAAATCCTAATTCTGTAAATGTTTTTTCAGCTAATTGTTCTATACTGTTATTTTGAGCATTTATTTTATACATCTAATCTCTCCACAATTCAAGTTTTTCCCAATTGGCTGGAAATCCCATATTCTCAATTTTTATTTCTGGATGTTGCGCTAAAAGTATTTGCAATTCTTCTTTTAATATAAATTCATCGTCATCGATTTTTTCAAGTATAAATTCAATCATCGTCAAAACAAAAAAGACTTTTTTATTGTTAAGTGGTTTAAAGAAGTCAATCTTACGTGGAATTTCGGGCTTAATGGCTAGCATCTTATTCCAAATTCGGCTGTGGTGTGCACATACGTTCCTTACGTAAACAAGTGTATGGAACCAACTATCAAATACTTTATGAGGCAATCCAATCCCGTCTGTAATTTCTCTTTTCTGATCTGGATTAAGTGCTTTATACAATTTTGAAAGCGTTCCAAAGGAGACAATTTCAACCATCATCCAGATTGGTAAATGATTTTCCAAATATTTTTCAAAAAAATGTCCTACGAAAACCTCTTTCGATCTCTTGATTTCTTTTTCTATATCTTTAAGAAGTTGATAATGTTGGTAAGTAGTTGTTGTGAAATTTTCACTCTTGGTGTATCCAAACGCTCCAAAATCTTTTGAAAGGACATAGGCAATTTGACTTCTAAAATAAACTTCGATTTTTTCAATAGCATAAAAAATCAGGTTACGCAGTTTTTTATCAAAATAGTAAAGTTTAATTATCTCTTCAAAATGCGTTCCATCTCTAAAATGATCTTTATCGTCATAAAATGGTAAATAATATGCACTCAATCGGTAATAATTAAGGTGTGAGAGTTTTTTGATTGCAAAAGCTTCGTTAGCAATATAAAGATTACGAGATTTTAGCTTGCCTATTTGCTCTTTATAAGGAAGAAAAGATTTTGTGAAAAGAATTTTCAAGTTAAAACCCCCTCATTGGCACATTGTTAAGAGGTGGAGGAGGTATGTTAAACGTATTATCGGATTTTTTTGCTTGAAGTTTAATAAATATCACTGAACTACTTCCTAAATTTATCAATTTGTGTCATAAAATTTGTTAATTGTGCCAAAAAGTTTGTTGAGTCTTCTTTACTTTGAGGACTGTCACTTTCTCCAAAAATTTTCTTAGCAATTTCGCTTTTCAAGTCTTCTTTTTTATCAGTTGAGAGTAATTCTATATAAGGATCAATAGTAGACAAGACAAGCTCTCTTTGTCTATTCTTGATTTCATTGGCTCGATGTTTTGATGATTCCTTTGCAAGATAAAATGCTGGAACAAACATAATCATTGAAACAATACCTCTTTGCGCTCCGTTTTTCCAATCAAATATATATGTTTGCATATTGTCTATAAAATGTATCATTTCTGGAACGATAATGAGACTTACACCAAAAAACATTAAAAATATTGCAGCGTAACGATAATAGTTTGCAGATTTTTTTTCTTCATTTGCATAAGTTTTATATGAACCTGCTTGTGCAGTATTTACTACTACATTCAAAACTCTTTTTATCTGGTCTTCATAGCTCTGTGCAACTTTTAATATTGTTCCGAGTTTTTCAGCTAATTTTTCAAATTCCACATCAGATTTTGAATCTAAAGCATCAATAACTTTTTCAAACTTTACTTGTCTAGATTGTTCACTTTCTTGAAATTGCCTATTAAATTCAGCAGTTTGCCCTTCAATTGTTTGCTTTATTGTTTCTGAACTTAATTTCATTTCATTGATGAATTTATTCTGTTCATTGTACCACTGGTTAACTTCCTTAACAGATTCTGTGTACTTAAGATTTTGTTCTGAAGTAATTTTTTCTAAAGACCTAAGATATTTTCCTAATTCTTTGTTGTAACTAATAACCGCAGCAGTAATTGCTGATTTTGGATTTTTTGGTATAGTGGTAAACGATCGAACAATGGATAAAACATTGTCAATATAATTATTTGAGTTTTGCAAATGACCAATATTTAAGTTACCTATAAAAGCATTGAGCTCATTTCGACATTGAATTGTAGCTTGGTTCATATTAGAGATTGCTCCAGAATTGATTAATTCTGGGTCAATTAACACGAGAAGCTCATCAATATATGTAACAACTTTTTTTAATCTTGCCAATTCAAATACTGAAGTTATATCGGATAGAGCATTTAGGCGTTCATCATCAAATTTACTTTTTAAATCACTCCAAATACCGTGAAATTCGTGTTGTTCAAATTCTTTAATCCACCTTGACATCAAAATATCTCCAATCTCTGCATTTTATTTTCTTCCAAATTGACTCATTTGAATTCTTTCTCTCTTCTTTTTTGCAACAGAAGGAGTATCTAATACCTTTTTCAAAGCTAAGTCAAAATTACCAATCTGACAAAACAGCTGATTTGTTGCATTTTGCACTTGTATGTCGTTGCAGTAAATAACATTTGATCTTTTAGCATCAATTATATTTCTTCAAGGCTAATCTCGCCACTCATCAGTTTTGGCAACAGTGCATCACGAATACTTATTAAGCTTCTCGATTCAATGCCATTTTGAATTATTTTTGCAAAAAAATTGCTAACGATTTGTTGGAATTCGGAAATTACATCATCATTTGGTAAAGCTATTTTTTCATTAGACAAAATAGCTTTTAGGTCGAGGTTTTTAATACCAGTGGTTCCATTTTCATAAT
>Ga0302250_1002104_pt1 | contig 13066 bp, 6 predicted proteins | sample AAG_RA_Asp_MG_FD_193536 | JGI IMG/M metagenome (GOLD analysis project Ga0302250, IMG submission 193536) | Enriched activated sludge microbial communities from anaerobic digester in WTTP, New Holstein, Wisconsin, United States - AAG_RA_Asp | ecosystem: Engineered > Bioreactor > Anaerobic >... | reverse complement strand
TGGGGAGGGGGAAAGTCTCCCCTCGACTCGCCTCAAAACCCCCGTGAAGTCCTCTCTGCTACCGTCCCTCTGTCCTCCTACCACTTCCGGCCAGGGCTGTCCCTGCTCCGAGACGCGGGGCGATCCGGGGCCCCGATTTGGCTTCCGGCCGATCCCTGGGGCATCATTGCAGGGTCTTGCGGCAACCGGGCGGGTCCGTGGGGATGTGGGTCTCGGTCCTGGCGTTTCTGGGGGCCCTGGTGCTGGCGGGCGTGGCCCTGTGGGTCCGCCGGTCGGAATCCAGGCGTCCGGCCGGTCCCGCCCCTGATCCGAGGCACCACCCGACTCCCGGCCGCCCGGTTTCCGTCGAGGCCCGCCTGCTGGTCCAGGCCGGTCAGACCCAGGAGGCCCTGGACCTGCTGCTCCAGCAGGGGGACTTCCGCCAGGCGGCCCGGGTGGCCCTGAAGATGCAGCGCTACCAGCGGGCCGCCGAACTCTTCGAGCGCGCAGGGGATTTCGAGGCGGCTGGAAACGCCCTGCTCCGGGTCCCGGACCTCCGCCGGGCCGCCGAGTTCTTCACCCGGGCCGGAAACCCCGAAAAGGCGGCCGAAATCCTGTCCCAGGTCGGGGACTACTGGGGAGCCGCCGAGGCACTGGTTTCTGCCGGAAGGCTGGAGCAGGCCGCCCGGGTGTACCGGAGCCTGGGGCGGGAATCGGAGGCCCACCGGCTCTCGGCCCAGGTGCTCCGCCGTCAGGGACGGCACCAGCAGGCCGCGGAACTCTACGAATCCCTCGGGGACTACCTGAACGCCGCCGAGTGCTACGCCCAACAGGGCCAGGCCCGGGAGGCGGCCCACTGCTACCTCCGGGCCGGACGCGCCGAACTGGGCGGGGCGGTGCTGGAACAGGCGGGCCTCGGGTCCGAGGCGGCGGCGCTCTACGAAGAGGCGGGCCTCCACGAGAAGGCCGCGGCCCTCTATGCCCAGATTAAGGACCCCGACCGGGAGATCCGGGCGCTGGCAGCCGCCGGCCGCTACCTGGAGGCCGGACGGATGGCCTGGGACCTGGGCCGGGTGGACCAGGCCGAGGAGATCCTTCGCCTCGCCTCCCCCGCCGATCGGGGATACGCCCGGGCGTGCTACCTCCTGGGGCGCATCCTGACCCGGAAGGGGCAGGCCGACGAGGCCATCCGCTACTACCTCCAGTTCGTCGAGCGGGTGGCTCCCACGACCGCGACCCAGGAGGCCTTCGAACACCTGGTCGGCTACTTCATCCGTTCCCAGGCCCTGGACGCCGCGTTGAAGACGTTGCGGAAACTGGAGTCCGCGAACCTGCTCCGGGACGCCCTCCGGTTCGAACTGCAGCGCCTCGAGGACGCCCGGCGGCTGGCCGACGCGCAAGGGGGGTCCACGACGGCCAGGCCCGCCGCTCCGCCGGTGATCCCCCCGGGGCTCCCGGAACGCTACCAGGTGGTCCGGCGCCTGGGCGAGGGGGGCACGGCCATCGTCTACCTGGCCCGGGACCAGGTCCTGGAACGCGACGTCGTGCTGAAGTTTCTCTCCAACCCCCACCTTCCGGAACACCTGGCCGAGGAGTACTTCCTGCGGGAGGCCCGGATCCTGGCGAGCCTGTCCCATCCCCACATCGTCCAGGTCTACGACATGGGCCAGGTCTCGGGAAGGCAGTACCTCGTGATGGAATACCTGGACGGGTCCTCCCTGGCCGATGTGCTGGACCGGGTGCCCCAGCACCGGCTGCCCCTGGGCCGGGTCGCCGTGATGGCCCGGGAACTGGCCGAAGCCCTGGACTTCGCCCACCAGCACCGGGTGATCCACCGGGACATCAAGCCCGGCAACGTGATGGTGCTCCAGGACGGGCGGTGCAAACTGATGGACTTCGGCATGGCCAAGGCCCTGGAAGTCCACCGGGACCGGAGCCTGTTCATCTGCGGCACCCCGGACTACATGTCGCCGGAGCAGGAGGCGGGCCACGACCTGACTCCCGCGACCGACCTGTATTCCTTCGGCCTGCTGCTGATGGAGATGCTCCTGGGACCCATTCCCTCGGGACCCACCGCCCGCAACGCCCGGGATGCCCGTCTCCAGGTCCTGGACCAGTCCGCGCTGCCCCGGCCTCTCCGGGAGGTGATCCGCCGGTGCCTGGACCTGGACCCCGGCGCCCGCCCGGCGACCTCCCGGGAGGTGGCGGAGGTCCTGCAGCAGTGCGCCTCGGCGCCGGAAGGCGACTTTGGCACGGACGCCCCCCCTCCGATCCAGCGATGAACGACCGGGATCGGAACGGGAGCGACTAGGGAAGGCTCGGCAGGGACGCGTCCTCGAACTCGAGGGTCTTCGAGAAGGGGCCCAGCCTGCCGCTGATGGCGATCTTCCCGGGCCGGGACCGGGTCATCGCGGTGATGGTGGCGCTCCCCTTCGTGACGCCCGACAGCCCGCTGAAGGAACCGGGCTTCAGCACGCCGGAGATCGTCCGGTCGAAGGTGACCGTGTTCTCCTCGTCGAACTTCTTGCTGAACCCGCTCTTCAGGGTGATGGTCAGGGCCCCCGAGGCCGGGTCGTGGCGGAAGTCCACCACGTTGGACGGAACGAGCTTCTCGGGCAGGTTGTTCTCCCGGAACAGGCGCCTCAGTTCCTCGACCGGGTCCTTGTTCTCCGGCGCGGCCGGCAGCCGGGGCTTCTGCTCTTCCAGGGACCGGGGCGAGGTCTTCCGGCTCTGCTCGGCGAACCCCCCTGCCGCCATCTCCCGCTTCTTCGGGTCCTTCACCGGCTCCCGCGCGGCCTCCTCCTTCATCTTCTTCGCCTCGGCCGCCTTGGCAGGCTCCTTTTCGATGAACATCGGCCCCTCCAGGATTCTGCACGCACCATTATAGGCAATCGCGGCAGCGCCCTTCAAGGCGCCGCCAGCAGGTCCGGTTCCCGTTCCAGCAGCAGGTCGATCCGTTCCACGAGGTCGTTCATCTGGGACAGCGTCCCGATGGTGATGCGGATGTAGCCCTCGAAACCTTCCAGGTGGCTCCGATCCCGGACGAAGACCGCGACGGACTCCAGGGCCTGGACCAGCCGCTTCGGGTCCCGGACCCGGACGTTGATGAAGTTCGCCTCGCTGTTGCGCACCTCGGCCCCCCTGCGCCGCAACTCGGTGACCAGGAAGGCCCTGGCTCCGCGGACCTGGGCGATGTAGGCTTCCCGGGCGTCCACGTCGGCCAGGGCCGCCCGGGCGCCCACCTGGGCGAGGGCGTTCACGCTCTTCGGGTTGTAGAGCTTCCGCAGGTGGCCGATCAGGTAGGGGCCCGCCAGCAGGTACCCCACCCGCAGGCCCGCGATGCCGAAGCACTTGCTGAAGGTCCGGGTCACGGCCAGGTTGGGCAGGTGCTGGACCAGCGGCGCCGAGGTGATCCCGGCGAATTCGTAGTAGGCCTCGTCCACGACGAAGAGGGTGGCCGGAAAGGCCCGGCACAGCGAGGCCACGTCCTGGGGCGACGTCAGCACGCCCGTCGGGTTGGCCGGCGACGGCAGGTACACCATGCGGGTCGAGGGGGTCAGCATCTCCAGCAGGGTCGAGACCGGGTCCTGGAAGGGGTCCGGAGGCATCGCCTTGCGGGGCTCCACCCCCCGCCCCCGGGCGAAGATCAGGAAGTGCCCGTAGGTCGGCCAGACCACGACGACGTCGTCGCCGGGATCGATGAACGTGCGGCAGAGGAGGTCCAGGGCGTCGTCGGAGCCGTTCGTGACCAGGATGCCGTCGGCAGGCACGCCGGTGTATCGCGCCAGATCCTCCCGCAGCCCCGTCGCTCCCAGTTCGGGATACCAGTTCAGGTGGTGGCCGTTTGCCAGAAATCCGGTGATGGCCTCGATCACCTTCGGCGTGGGGGGAATCGACGACTCGTTCCAGTCCAGTTTCAGCGGCACGGCCCCCCGGGGCAGCCGCCGGATGACCGACAGGGAGGAGACGGCGTCGTAGGGAGCCAGGGACTCGGTCGCCCGGGAAGGCGCCGGGACCGGCAGCGTGTGAACCGTCGTCTGTTTCGGAGTCTCCTGGATCACGCTTCCCCCCTGCCTGCTTGCGAACACCCCACCGCTCCTCCACGCAAGCAGGTTTTGTGCCACCGATCCAGCGGAATGTCAATTTCGTGATAGTCCGGTGACTTGCGGACCTCTGGAGGAACATCCGCCTGTCGCCTTCCCGGGACGACGGTCCTCCAGGTGGAGCGCTCTTACTCCACTCCCTGGACAACCGGCCGCCCCCTCCCCGGGTGTCGACGTTTCTTTGACTGTCTCGGGGACTTCGGCATACCATCGCTGCGAGAGTGGCTCCCTTCGGCCGGAGGTTCGAATGTCACGCTGCCGACTTGTGCCGATGGTTGTGGTGGGTGGCCTGCTGGCGACGGCGCCCCTGCTGGGCCAGGTCCCGGCGACCAATGCCATCCAGGGAATCTCGGTCACCGAGGAGCCCCAGGAGACGGTCGTCACCATCACCACCTCGCAGACTCCGACCTTCACGGTGTTCCGCCTGGAGGATCCGGTCCGCCTCTTCATCGACGTGAGTCGGGGGGACATCTCGGCGGCCGCGGACCCCATCGTGGTGGACAACGGGGTCGTGGACCAGGTGGGCACGCTGCAGTTCAAGTCCTCGGGCGTCCCGATGGGACGCATCATCATCGGCCTGCGCGAGGAGGCGGGCTACGACGTTCGCACCGAGGGCAACCGGATCGTCGTGCGCATCGACGCGAGCCGCCGGAGGCCGTCGGGAGCGGAGTCGGGGGCGCTGGCCCGCAAGGCCCAGGAGGTCCGGGACCAGATCGCCCGGGAACAGGCGGTGCTGGACCAGTTGCGAGCCGCCCGGGAGCGGGAAGCGGCACTGCGGGCCGAGGAGGAGAAGAGCCGGAAGGAGGCCGAGCGGCTGCGCCAGGAGGCCGAGCGCCTGGCCCAGGAGTCCCGAAGGCAGGCGGAACGGGCCTCTGAGGATGCCCGGCAGGAGCAGGCCCGGCTGGAGGAACTGCGCCGGCAGGCCGAGACCCAGACGAGGGAACTGGCGGCCAGGACCCGGGCGGCCGAGGCCCAGTTGAAGGACCTCCAGGCCCAGGCCGCGGACCTGGAACGGCAGCGCCGGGAGATCGACCTGCGGACCAGGACCCTGGCGGATCAGCGGACCGCCGAGGCCGAGCAGGCCATCCGGTCCCTGGAGCAGCAGCGGGCGGACCTGGAGAGGAAGACCCGGGAGGCCCAGCGCCAGGCCGCCGAGGCCGAGCAGCGCCTGGAGGCGCTCCGGGCCGAGGGGTCGAAGGCCGCGTCCCAGCGCGATGCGCTGACCGAGGCCCAGAGGCTCGAGGCGGCGCGGCTCGAGGTGCTGAAGAAGGAGCAGGAGGCCGCCAGGGCCGAGAGCCAGACCCTGGAACGGGCCCGGGCCGCCGAGGCCGAAATGGTCCGCCAGGCGGCGGCGCGACGGGAGGCCGAGGAACGGGCGGCCGAGCAGGCCCGGGAAGCCCGCCGGGCGGCCGAGGAGGCCGTCCGGGCCGAGGAGGCCAGGCTCGCGGCCGCCCGGAAGGCCCGGGAAGCCGAGGAGGCCCACCGCAAGTCCCTCCAGGAACTGGCTGCCGGGGAGGCGGAGAAGGCCCGACAGGCGCGACAGGCCCGGGAGGAGGAGGAACGGCTGCAGGCCCAGATCGCCCAGGCCAGGGCGCGGGCCGAGTCGGCGAAGGTCCGGGAGCTGGAGGACCGGCTGGCAGCGGAACAGGCCCGGGCCCGGCAGGCCGCGGAACAACTGGCCCAGAGGCTCGCGGGGGCCGAGGCGGCGGCCCAGGCCCGGGAACAGGAACTCCGGGCGGCGACGGCCCAGGCCCGGGACCTGGAGGACCGGCTGGCCCGGCTGCAGCGCGAGCGGGACACCCTGGCCCAGCAGGCCGGGAAGGCGGAACAGGAGGCCCGCGAGGCCGCCCGCCGGGCCGAGGAGGCGGTCGCCACCCGGGCGGCCGTCGAGACCCAGCGGCGGGAGGCGGAACGACTGGCCCAGTCGCTGAAGGCCCAGCGGGAGGAACTGGCGCGGCTGGAGGATCAGGCCCGGGCCAAGGCGGCGGAACTGGAGGCCGTGGCCTCCCGGGCGCAACGGACCTCGGCGGAGGTGAGCGAACTGGAGACCCGGCGCGCCCGTGCCGCCGAGGAACGGGCGCGGGCGGAGGCGGCCCTGGCGGCCGAGGAGGCCCGCCTGGCCCAGCTGGCCGAGGAGCGGAACGCCGCCCGGAAGGAACTGGAGGAACTGCGCCGTCAGACGCTGGACCTGCAGGCCCAGCGCGAGCGGGAACTGGCCCGGCTCCGGGAGGACCTGCAGCGGGAGCGGCAGCGGGCCGAGGGAGTCGAGACCGACCGCAGCGAGGCGCTGGCCCGGGAACTGCGGCAGAAGGAACAGGAGATGGCGTCCCTCCGGGAGTCGCTCCAGGCCCTGAGGGCCGACGTCGAGGCCACCCGCGCCGAGGTGCAGACGAAGGAGGAGACCATCCGGGAACTGACGGACCGGATGGCCAAGGCCCGGGAGGAGGTTGCCCGGGCCCAGCAGGAGGCGACCCTGCGGGAACGGGAGGTCCAGGAACTTCGCCGGAACCTGGCCGCGGCCCAGGCCCGGCAGGACGAGGGACAGGCCCGGGAGGTCGCCCGGCTCCAGAAGGCCCTGGAGGAGCGGGAGTCGGCACTGCAGGCCACCCGGCAGGACCTGGATCGGCGGCTGCAGCAGGCCGACGACCTGGCCCGGCGCCGCGAGGAGGAGGTCCGCCGCCTCACGGCCGACCTGGAGCGGGCCCGGACCGCCCAGCAGCAGGAGAAGGACCAGCGGGCCCAGGAGGTGGAATCCCTCCGCAGCCGCCTCCAGACGCGGGAGGCCGAACTCCAGGTGGTCCGGAAGGCCTACGACGACGCCCGGAAGGCGGCCGGCCGGGACCGGGGCGAGCAGCAGCGGGCCGAGGCTCTCCGGAAGCGCCTGGAGGCCCAGCAGCAGGAACTGAAGGAACTGCGCGCGCGCTACCAGAAGGAATCCCAGTCGGTCCAGCAGGAGATCCAGGCCCGGGACCGGCGCATCGGGGAACTGGAACGGCAGATCCAGGCGCTGCGATCCGATGACGCGGCCCGGGAGTCGGCCGAGGTGTCGCGGCTCCGGCGACTGGTGGCCCAGAAGGAATCGGAACTGGCCCAGGCCCAGCGCCGGGAGGCCGAGGCCCGCAAGGCCGGGGAGGCCCGGGAGACCTCGGCATCGAAACCGTTGCGGGAGGAACTGGCCCGGGCCCAGCGGGACCTGGACCGCGCCCGGTCCGAGATGTCCGCGGCCCAGGCCCGGGAGAAGGAGGCCCGGGAGCGGGAGGCCCGGGTCGCCAGCCGGATCGACGAACTGACGGCGGCCCAGGCCCGGGCGGAGCAGGAGGCCCAGGCGGCCCGGGCGACGGCCGACGAGGTGACCCGTCGCCTCCGGGAGCGGGAGACCGAGGTGGCCCGCCTGCAGCGGGAACTGGAAGCCGCCCGAAAGGGCCCGGCACAGCCCCCGGCAGCGGAGAAGAAGGCCACCCTGCGCAACCTGGACTTCCGGGCCGGCCGGAACGGGCCGTCCCTGGTCCTCGACGTGGAGGGGAGCCCGCGGTACGAGGTCGTCGAGGGGAACCGCCAGTGGATCCTGACGCTGTACGACACCGTCGTGCCCAAGGCGCTGGAACGGAAGATGGACGTGACGGCCTTCGAGTCCCGGGTGACGACCATCAGCGTGTTCCAGGACGCCCGGGGAAGCGCCCGGATCGTCGCGGACCTGTCCCAGCCCGTCGGCCAGTCCCTCGTGCAGGACGGCAACCGCCTCCAGTGGACCTTCACCGGTTCCTCCGGGGACCGCATGGTCGCCGGCGAGACCGGCGGCCCGGCCGAGGCCCGGACCGGACCGCCTCCGGCGCGCGTGATCGCCCGGGCGGCCCCCGCCGCCCCGCCCCAGCCGCCGGCCTACGCGCCCCCCGCGGTGCCTGCCCCCGGATCCCCGGGCGGATCGACGCTGGTGATGCCGACGGGCGACGGTCGGGAGTACCTGAAGCCGGCGATGGTCCCGAAGCGCAAGAAATACAAGGGCAAGCGCATCAACCTGACCGTGAAGGACGCCGACATCCAGAACGTGCTGACCTTCCTGGCCCGGGAGGGCAAGGTCAACATCGTCACCTCCGAGGACGTCAAGGGGAAGGTCACCTTCCACCTGGAAGACGTCCCGTGGGACCTGGCGCTGGACACCGTGCTGCGGGCCAAGGGGCTGGACTACGTCATCGAGCAGGGCATCTACCGGGTGGCCCCGGTGGAACAGATCCAGAAGGAGTACGAGGCGCAGGTCGAGAAGCAGAAGAAGCAGCAGGCCCTGAAGCCGATCATCGTGCGACTGATCCCCATCAACTACGGCGACGGGACCGAGATGATGGCCCGGGTCCGGTCCGTGCTGTCCGCCCAGGGGTCCTGCGAGGTGGACCTGCGGACCAACACCCTGGTGATCAAGGACACCGAGGACTACCTAGAGGCCGCCGAGGATCTCGTGCGGCGCCTGGATCAGCAGACCTCCCAGATCCTCATCGAGGCCCGGATCGTCGAGGCCCGGACCACCTTCAAGGAGGACATCGGCATCCAGTGGGGCGGCCACTTCGCGATGAACTCGGCCTTCGGCAACGAGACGGGGCTGGTCTTCCCCAGCAGCGTGGGACTGGCCGGCGGCGTCGAGCCCTCGGACCCGAAGGGGGGAATCGGTTTCCAGAACCCGAACTGGGTGGTGAACCTGCCGGCGGCCGTCGGCCAGGGCACCGGCGGCGCCATCGGGATCCAGCTGGGTTCCATCGGCGGCGCCGGCAACCTCTCCCTGAGGCTCTCGGCGGCGGAGGAGAACGGCGACGTGAAGATCATCTCCTCCCCCCGGATCTCGACCCTGGACAACCGGACCGCCGTGATCTCCCAGGGCGTGTCGATCCCCATCAGCGTGGTGTCGGCGGCGGGCGTGAACACCCAGTTCTTCGCCGCGGAACTGCGCCTGGAGGTGACGCCCCACGTGACCCGGGACGGCCACATCTCGCTGCGGCTCAACATCACCAAGAACGAGCCGGACTTCGGCAACCTGGCCGCCAACGGCAACCCGACCATCCAGAAGAAGGAGGCCCGGACCGAACTGCTGATCCGGGACGGGGACACCACCGTGATCGGCGGGATCTACACCCGGAGCACCGGCAAGTCCTACAAGAAGGTGCCCCTCCTGGGAGACATCCCGATCCTGGGCTGGATCTTCAAGTCCCGGACCCAGACCGATGACCGCAGCGAACTCTTGATCTTCATCACCCCGAAGGTCGTGAACCGGGAGGTGTCGCTATGAACCGGCGGATCCCTGGCAAGGGACATGCGGCCGTCCTCGCGGCGGCCATCCTGGCAGGCTGCTTTTCCTGGACCTGCGAGACGTCGAATCCCCAGGCGATCTTCGTGCTGGACGCCGCGGCGGTCACCTTCGCCACCCAGTGCACGATCCGCCCGGGACAGGCGGCCCAGGCCATCTGGCCCTACGGGAGACTGGACCTGGCCCTGACCAACCAGTACTGGCTCTTCCCGCGCTTCCGCAACATGCTGAACCCCATCCGGACCGTCACCGGCGAGACGCTGGAGACCCCCCAGGCCGAGGCCCACTACCTCACCGTCCAGGTCGCCCGGGTGTTCCTGGACATGGGGGAGTTCTCGCCGAAGGGCAGCGACAACCCCGCGACCAAGCAACTGGGATACAAGTACATGTACGAAGGGGTCGAATCGATGGTCGCCGCGGGCGTCGCGCCCCTGACCGAAGGCATCGTCGCGGTGCAGGTCATCCCGCCGGAACTGGGGAACGTCCTGGACCGGAAGATGCAGGAGGCCATCCGGACGGTGTCGAGCCCGGCGGTGTGGGTGACCGCCTACGTGACGCTGATCGCCCAGATGCAGGACGGCACGGTGGTCCAGTCCAACGAGTTCGCGTTCCCCATCCAGCTCTGTTGGGGCTGCCTGGTGGTCCCGTCGTGTCCGGACCAGATCCAGCAGCTCCCCTGCAACCTCGGACAGGACGAGTCGATCCCCGGCACCGTCTGCAAGTGCCTGGCGAACCACCCCGAGGGCTGCCCGGTGGACTGCGGGGTGGCCTGCTGGCCCGCTCCCTGACCGAAACGCCCTTCCGCCTCGCCTGCATCCCCTCGCATCGAGCGGCTCCCCGCGATGGTCGGGGCCGGTGACGCCGCGGAACCGTGCAGCCGGGAACCTGGGCGACCCCGCGGATCGGGGGGGATGCGTTCCACCTCCGCCGGGCGTCCACCAAAGGCTCGCATCCCGATTCCGACGGGGGGCCTACTCGAAGACGAGGACGTCCTCCACCGGGCGGCGGAGGGCCCGGGCGCTGGGCGGGGGCACGCCTGCGGCGATCCGGAAGAGGATGGGCTCGCACCAGCCGTCCGGGACTTCGAAGAGGGCCCGGTACCGCTTCCGCAGGCCCCGCAGAGCCGCCTGCTCGGCCGCCGTGAAACCCTCGCCGGTGCCCCGCTCCAGGTGGGCGAAGAGGTAGGGCAGCATGGCCAGCGGGTGGAAGGCCAGTCCCCGGACCGTGGCCTCGAGCCAGGCCGCCTCCATGGCCCTCCCGCCCTGGAAGAAGGCCTCGGGGCCGGTCCCGGGCATCGTCACCAGGCCCAGGGCCGAGGCCGACGCCACGGCCTTCCGGGAGATCTGCTCCAGCACCCGGCCGCTCCCCATCATCCCCACCAGCCTCATGGCCGACCAGCGGGACACGATCCGAAGGCCGGCCACGTCCGCCGCCGACATCTCCAGCGTGGCCACGTCGATGCCGTCCCGCGTCCGAAGGACCTCCTCCGGCGTGAACCGGAGGCCTTCCATCAGTTCCGCGTGGAGATCCTTCGACAGGTATGCCACCCGGTCCCCGGCACCCAGCAGGTCCCCCGCCTCCTCCATCTCGTCCGGGCGGACGATCCACTGGAGCCGCGCCCCGCGGGCCCTCACGGCCGCCTCCAGGGCCGCCGCATCGTCCGGGTCCAGGGGGATCCGGGGCCCCCGGCGCCGGTTCGTGGACCTCTCCGGGATGGCCCGGAGGCGCGGCGACTCGACGGCCGGACGGCGGGGCTCGAAGGCGATTTCGCAGGCCAGCAGGGGGTCCGAGGGGTCCGGGAAGGGGAACACCTCCGCCTCGAAGCCCATGCCCGCCGCCGCCTCGACGACGTTCTCGGCCGCGGCCCCCAGGGCCAGGTGGGCCGCGCCGTGGCCGAAGTCCAGGATGCCTCCCGACCGGGACGCGTCCCGCAGGCACTGCAGTCGCCCGTTCCGGAACCGGAAGCGCCACGCCTGCCCGTTGTGGGGCGAGGGGGCCAGGATGGCCCGGGACACCAGGGACCGCACCACCTCGTCCGAGAGGGACCGGGCCCGCACCAGGGGGCCCACCGAGGGGGCCTCCAGGGCCTCGGCGCAGGCCACCGGTCCCAGGGGGGCGGCCTCCCGGGGCACCTCCACGCCGGTCCCGTCCCGCACCAGTTCGTCCAGGTCCACGTACCAGCGCCCCGATCCCCGCAGGTCGCCCAGCAGCACCTTCCGGGCCACGTGGGCGGCCTCGGCGCCCCCCAGCATGACCTCCGAGGCCAGTTGCGGGAAGGAGCACAGGGTCTCGTCGATCTCCACCAGGGACGCCAGCAGCCGGGGGGAGAGGTTGCCCTCCCCCAGGATGCGCAGCACGTAGGGGACCTTGTCGGATCCCTGGAGGCCCTTCATGGACCTCGCGTCCAGGTCCCCCGCCAGGCCGTGGAACAGGGGCCTGGACGGCTCCAGGTCGAATCGCTCGACGTCCACGAGCCCCCGGTCGTCGGTGGACATCAGCACCGGGATCCCCAGTTCCCGGGCCCGCTCGCGGCACCGGACCTTCGTGTGCAGGTCGTCGCACTCGTCGAAGAGCAGGTCCAGGGGCCCGCCCTCGAGCAGGAAGGCCTCCAGCGTGTCCTCGTCGATGCGCACCGGGAAGGCTTGCACGGCCAGGAAGGGGTTCACCTCGGCCACCTGCCGGGCGGCGAGCACGGCCTTGTTGATCCCCAGGTCCGCCACGCCGGCCCGGAGGCGGTTGAGGTTCGAGACTCCCAGGCTGTCCGGGTCGGCCAGTCGCAACTGGCCTCCGATGCCCTCCAGGGCCAGGGTCAGGGCCACGGCGTTCCCCACCGACTGCCCGATGATGCCGATGCGGGCACGGCCCAGGCGGGCCTGCTCGCGGGCATCGATCTTGTAGCGGTTCCGGTTCGTCCGGAGTTCCGCGAAGTCGTCCCGGGGCAGCAGGTGCACCAGGACGCCGGACCAGGGGTAGAAGACGAAGGTGCCGCAGGCCTCCGGCGCTCGGCCGTCCAGCCACCGCGCCACCGCCTCCTCGCGGTCCGCCGCGGTGAACTTCCGCCGGGGGTCCCGGGACTCGGCCAGGTCGGCAATCTGGTCCCGGAGCGTGTCCCGGACGCTGGCAACCCGGCCGGATCGCAGCAGGTCGCCCAGGACCGCGGCGGCCTCCGGTTCCGACATATCCAGGACCACCGGGGCGTACCCGGCATCCACCCCGCCGTCCCGCGTCGACAGGTCCCGCAGGATCCCCAGGACGTCCGGCGTCATCGGCCACCTCCCGGCCCGGCCTCGGAAGCCTCCGAGTCCCCTGCCTCGGGCGGGTAATACGGCAGGGTGGCCACGAACTCGGTACCCCGACCTGCCGCCGGGGAAAGGTCCAGCGTCCCCCGGTGGAGGGCCATGATCTCCCGGGAGATCGAGAGGCCCAGGCCCGTCCCGGATCCCGGGGGCTTCGTGGTGAAGAACGGGGTGAAGATGCGCTCGCGGACCTCGGGAGGGATCCCCGGCCCGTCGTCCCGGACCCTGATGCGCACCTGGTCCCCGGACCGCTCGGTGGAGATCCAGAGGTTGCCCCCGGAGGAACCGAGGGCGTCCAGGGCGTTCCCCGCCAGGTTCATCACCACCTGGCCCAGCAGTTCGGGGTAGCACAGCATGGGCTCGTCCCAGCCGTAGCGCCGGTGCACCCGGATCCGGCT
>Ga0302250_1002102_pt1 | contig 13073 bp, 13 predicted proteins | sample AAG_RA_Asp_MG_FD_193536 | JGI IMG/M metagenome (GOLD analysis project Ga0302250, IMG submission 193536) | Enriched activated sludge microbial communities from anaerobic digester in WTTP, New Holstein, Wisconsin, United States - AAG_RA_Asp | ecosystem: Engineered > Bioreactor > Anaerobic >... | reverse complement strand
ACCGCCTGCGCCAGGGCATTGAAAGCAGGATCGACCTGGTCCAGCTCAATGGCCATCCCACCCGGCGTTTGGCTAATAATCTGAACTTCAGCTTCTCCTTCGTCGAGGGCGAGTCCCTCATGCTCGGCTGCCGCGGCTTCGCCCTCTCCTCGGGCTCAGCCTGCACCTCAGCCTCGCTCCAGTCCTCCTATGTGCTGCGCGCCCTGCAGGTTCCCGACGCCATCGCCCATTCCTCGATTCGCTTCGGATTAGGCAAAAGTAATACTGACGAGCAAATCGACGCCCTGCTCGAGCTGCTTGTTGAAAATGTCAAACGCCTCCGCGAGATGTCCCCCCTCTATGATATGGCCAGGGAGGGAATAGACATCGAAAGCTTTAGCTGGAGCGAACACGATCACCACAACCATTGAGGATGCATATGGATGCATGGGATGATTACACCGAAGAGGTGATGGACCATTATGAACACCCGCGCAACGTTGGTGTCGTCGACAACCCGGACGGCGTGGGCATTGTCGGCAATCCGGCTTGCGGTGACGTCATGAAGCTGAGTATTCGCGTCGAAAACGACCATATCGTTGAGGCCAAATTCAAGACTTTCGGCTGCGGCGCGGCCATTGCGACCAGCTCCATGGTCACCGAAATGGTCAAGGGCAAGAGCCTCGATGAGGCCCTGCAAATCTCCAACAAGGCGGTGGCCCAGTCCCTGGGCGGCCTCCCCAAGATCAAAATGCACTGCAGCGTCCTCGCCGAGGACGCCCTCAAGGCGGCCATTGACGATTATCGCAAGAAGAAAAAAGAGAAATAATAAAAAGGAGCTGCAGGATGGAAGAACTCAAACTCTATCTGGTCTACCACCTGGGAATCAATCCCTGCTGGAATCTTCGCGTCGCCCGCTCTCCCGAAGAGGCGCTCACTTCCTGCTTTCATCACTCCGATACCGTCGGGATCAACGACATGGACGCAGGCAGCTGCCGCGTCGAGGAGATCAGGCTGGAAGGCTACAAGATAAGGATTGAAAAAGCCTAGAACGCACTTGCGATGAAATATTATGCGCTCCTTTTGAGTTGATAGCTAAGGTATAAAGGAGGTTTTCAGATGAAGCCGGTTACGATCAAGCCTGATGTTTACTGGATAGGCGCACTCCATCCCGACCTGCGCCTCTTTGATATCATCATGCCGACCAAAAACGGGACGACCTACAACAGCTATTTGGTCAAGGGAGAACAAGTCGCGATCATCGATACAGTCAAGGACAAGTTCAGTCCAGCCTTTATCGAACGTATCGCCGAACTGACCGACTTTAACCGCATTGCCTATATCGTTGTCCAGCATAACGAAATGGACCATTCCGGCAGCCTGGCGGCACTTCTGGAAAAGGCTCCTCAGGCCAAGGTAATCTGCTCGAAACCCGCCGCCCGCTACGTCCAGAACATCCTCAACCGCCCTGTGCAAATCAGATCGGTAGAAAACGGCGAGGTGATCGATCTCGGCGGTAAAAGCCTGCAATTTTTTCCCTCCCCCTTCATCCACTGGCCCGACACCATGATGACCTACCTGCCGGAGAAGCGCCTTCTCTTCACCTGCGACCTTTTCGGCGCCCACTTTTGTGACAGCCACCTCTTCAATGACCAGATCACCCGCGACACCTGGCCCGATTTTGAACACTATTTCCGCAGCATCATGCGGCCCTTTAAAAAGTCGGTGCGCAATGCCCTTAAAAAGGTCGACGAACTCGATTTCGACATCATCGCCCCCAGCCACGGGCCGATCCTGCGCAGCGGACTGGACAAATACCTCCAGGCCTATCAAAAGTGGTCTGAACCCCTGCCGCAGAACGATCCCCGCCAGCTCCTCATTTATTACGCCAGCGCTTATGGCAATACCGAAAAAATGGCGGCGGAGATCGCCCGCGGCGCCACTGCCGCCGGCGTCACCGTCAAGGTCTACGATACCATGGAGATCAGCCTTCTCGATCACCTCGACCGCATCGAGGCTGCCGATGCCATCGCCATCGGCAGCCCCACCATCAACGGCGATGCTGTAAAACCGGTCTGGGAGTTTCTCGCCGGCCTCGCCACCCTCGACCTCAAAGGTAAAATCGGTGCCAGCTTCGGCTCCATGGGTTGGAGCGGAGAGGCCGTTTCCTTCATCGACCAGCGCCTCGCCAATCTCAAGCTCAGGGTGATCCAGCCCGGCATCCAGGCCACCCTTGTCCCTGGACCGGAAGAACTGCAAAAATGTCATGAGTTCGGGGCTGCTCTCGCCCAGGCCATGCTCACGTGATTTCTTGAACCAGAACCGCTCCATTAGTCAGGATCCCAATATGGAAAAATTCGATCTCGCAGTCATCGGTTCAGGGCCCGGCGGCTACGTCGCCGCCATTCGGGCTGCCCAACTGGGCCTCAACACAGTGGTCATCGAAAAGGCTGAACTGGGCGGCGTCTGCCTTAACTGGGGCTGCATTCCGACCAAGGCCCTTCTCAACAGCGCCACCCTGCTCAATCATATCAAACATGCTGATGGATTCGGGATCGTAACCGAAGGAGTGTCGGTCGATTACGCCAAAGTAATAAAGCACAGTCGCAGTGTTGCAGCACGCCTCTCCAAGGGGATCGAGTTCCTTTTCCGCAAGAACAAGATCACAACCATCGTTGGCACTGCCCGTCTGACCGCCCCTGGCACTATCAAGGTGATCGGCGCGGACAAGAACGAGCAGACCATTGAGGCGAAGAACCTCCTCATCGCCACCGGAGCCCGCGCCCGCGCAATCCCAGGCGTCGCCTTTGACGGTGAGCGCATCATCAGCAGCCGCGAGGCCATGGTACTGCCAGAACGCCCCGCAAGCCTGGTCATCATCGGCGCCGGCGCCATTGGAGTTGAGTTTGCCTATTTCTTCGCCTCTCTGGGCACCAAGGTCAGTCTCGTCGAGATGATGCCCCATATCCTCCCGATCGAAGATGCCGAGGCCGTTCAGGTGGTCGAAAAGGCCTTTAAAAAGATGGGCATCGACATGTTCACCAGCACCCGCGTTGATAAAGTGGAAAAGAGTGGCACAGGGGTCAGGATCCATACCTCCGGCAAGGAAGAGAGCAAGATCCTGGAGGGGGAGAAGGCCCTCATCGCGATCGGAGTACAAGGCAATATCGAAAATCTTGGCCTGGAGGAGCTCGGGGTCAAGACCGAAAAGGGCCACATTGTGGTCGATAAAAAGAGCTACCGGAGCTCGGTGAACGGCATCTATGCCATCGGTGACGTCATTGGACCGCCCTGGCTCGCTCACGTCGCCTCGGCTGAGGGCATCGCCGCCGTCGAAGGCATCGCCGGCCATCCCGCAGTTCCGGTAGATTATGAAAACGTTCCGGGCTGCACCTACTGCCAGCCGCAAGTGGCCAGCGTGGGGCTCACCGAGGAGAAAGCGCGCGAGAAAGGGCTCGAGATCAGGGTCGGCCGCTTTCCTATCCGTGCCAACGGCAAGTCCATGGCCATGGGCGAAAGCGAGGGCTTCGCCAAGCTCATCTTCGATGCCCGCTACGGCGAATTGGTCGGCGCCCATATCGTCGGCGCCGAAGCCACCGAACTCCTGGCTGAGTTGAACCTCGGCAAAACCCTTGAGACCACAGCCGATGAGATCATGCATACCATGCACGCCCACCCGACCATATCGGAAATTATCAAGGAAGCCGCTGAAGAGGCCTATGGCCATGCCATCCACATCTAGTTGACCGTCGCACCACTCCGGTGGCCCCGGCGGCGCCGGAGCGACTTGTACGTCGTGAAAGGAAGCTTGTTTTGTGAGCCATGGCCCTTCTTTTCCTAAACCGGATCTCCTGAAGAGCTATCGCCTGATGCTCACCAGCCGCACCCTGGATGAAAAAATGCTCATCCTTTTGCGGCAGGGGAAGAGTTTTTTCCATATCGGCGCCGCCGGCCACGAGGCCGCCCAGATCGGCGCCGGCCTCGCCTTGATCCCGGGGGTCGACTGGGCCTTCCCTTACTACCGCGACCTCGCTTTCATGCTCTCCTGGGGTACGACACCCCTGGAGATCCTGCTCAATTTTCTCGCCAAAGCCGATGATCCCTCCTCCGCCGGACGGCAGATGCCCCAGCACTACGGCCATAAAGCCCTTCGCATCGTCTCACAATCCAGTCCCACTGGTACCCAGTTCCTCCAGGCCGTCGGCGTGGCCATGGGGGCACACAAGAGCGGCGCCCGGGAAGTGGTCTATGTCTCCTCCGGGGAGGGCACGACCAGCCAGGGGGATTTCTACGAGGCCATCAACTGGGCAACCCGGGACAGGCTGCCGGTGCTCTTTTTCATCCAGGATAATGCTTACGCCATCTCTGTGCCGCGCGCCCAGCAGGGAGCGGGCAGCTCCCTGTACGAAATGGCGATGGGGTATAAAAGCATGCATCGTCATGAGGTGAACGGCCTGGATTTGACCGAGGTGAACAAGACCGTACGCCACTGCGCCGAACTCGCCCGCAGCGGCAAGGGACCGAGCCTGGTGGTCGCCCATACAGTCCGTCTCTTCTCCCACTCATCCTCGGATGACCAGCGCAAATACCGCGCCCCGGAGGATCTTCAGGAATCGGAGGCCGCGGATCCCCTTATTAGCCTGGCCCATCTGTTGCTGGAACGCCGCTTTGCCACGCCCGAGCAGCTCGAGACCCTGCAGCAGGAGGTCAAGATCGAGATCGATGAGGCCGCTCGCGTAGCGGAGGAGGCGGCTGAACCCGATCCCGCCACCCTGCTCGATCATCTTTATGCTGCACCCGTCACTGCTGCTCCCGAACCGGAACAGCCCGCGCCAGGCCCCCCGGTGGTCATCGTGGATGCCCTCAATCATGCCCTGGCCGAGGAGATGGCCGCCGATGAGCGCATGCTCATCTATGGGCAGGATGTCGCTGATGCCAAGGGCGGCGTTTTTACAGTCACCAAGGGGCTCTCCACCCGCTTCGGATCCGAGCGGGTCTTCAACTCACCCCTGGCGGAGTCCAGCATCATCGGAACCGCCATCGGCCTCGCCCTTTACGGCTTCAAGCCGGTCGTCGAAATCCAGTTCGGCGACTATATCTGGACCGCCATGATGCAGCTGCGCAATGAGGTGGCGACCATGCACTGGCGCTCGGCCGGGAACTTTTCCTGCCCAATGGTCATCCGCGTGCCGGTCGGCGGATACATCCACGGCGGACTCTGCCACAGTCAGAACATTGAGGGCTTTTTCGCCCATCTCCCCGGCCTCCATATCTGCTATCCCAGCACGGCCGGTGATGCCAAGGGACTGCTCAAGGAGGCCATACACCAGCAGGATCCGGTCCTCTTTCTTGAACACAAGGGACTCTACCGCCAGAGCTACGCCATGTCGCCTGAACCCGGCCCCGACTACCGCCTCCCCTTCGGAAAAGCCCGGCTCGTCCGTGAGGGACGCCACCTCACCGTGATCACCTGGGGCATGCTAGTGCACAAGGCCATGCAGGCCGCCCAAAGCCTCGCCACCGAAGGCATCGAGGCCGAGATCATCGACCTGCGCACCATAAATCCCCTCGACATGGAGGTTATTCTCCATTCACTCGCCAAAACCGGCCGCGCCCTCGTCGCCCACGAGGATACCCTGACGGCGGGATTCGGGGCTGAAATCGCCGCCCTCATTGCCGACGCCGCCTTTGAGTATCTCGACGCTCCGGTCCGGCGCCTGGCTGCTGCCGACTCTCCAGTGCCCTACAACAGCGGTCTTGAGGCCGTCATGCTCCCCCAAGCCGAAACCATCGCCAAATCCATGCGCGCACTGATCGCATATTAATGAAAGGGAATTATATGTCCGCATTTAATGTGGATATAACACCGGAACTTAAAGTAAAACTTTATACTATGATGGTCAAGACCCGCCTGACTGAAGAGCGCATCATTGCCCTTTACCGCCAGGGGCGCATCGTCGGCGGGGTCTACACCGGCCGTGGGGTGGAAGCGACCACAGTTGGTTCCGGCCTCGCCCTCGAGGCCCAGGACTGGCTCTTCCCGATTCACCGCGATCTGGGCGCCCATCTGGCCAAGGGACAGAGCGTGCTCAATATCCTGCTGCAGTATCTCGGCAGGGGCAACGGCCTCTCGCGCGGCAAGGACAGCGGCATCCACTGCAGCGATACACGCCTCAACATCGTCGGCAACGTCAGCCATCTCGGCCATATGATCCCGGTCGCCGTTGGCACCGCCATCGGCAAGCGCATGCAGGGGGAGAAGGTGGTTGCCCTCAATTTCATCGGCGAGGGCGGTTCCAATATCGGCGATTTCCACGAGGGGCTGAATTTCGCTGCCGTACAGAAAGCTCCCTTCGTCCTCATCATCGAAAACAATCATTACGCCTACTCGACTCCCACCCACAAGGGCTTCTCCGCCAAATATCTCTCCGACCGCGCCATCGGCTATGGCATTCCCGGCCATCACGTCGACGGCACCGATGTCCTGCAGGTCTACAAGGTCGTGAAGGAGGCAGTCGAACGCGCCCGCGCCGGTGAGGGGCCCAGTCTGATCGAATGTCTCAGCTTTCGCATGGTGGGCCATTCAGCCCATGACGACGCTTTTTACGTCGACAAGCAGCGCATGAAAGAGTATGAAAAAAAGGATCCCATTCTGCGTCTCGAGCATCACCTCCACAGGGAGGGGACCCTCAGCGAGCCACTGATCGCCACTATCAAGGCCGAACTCGAGGAGGAGATTGAACAAGCCACCCAGGCTGCGCTCGACAGCCCGCTTCCCGAAGCTCATTGGGCCGCCGAAGGCCTTTTCGCTGAATAATCCGAAGGAAACCCTTATGGCCGAAACAACCTATTTGCAAGCCATCACCGACGCCATGCGCGAAGAGATGCTGCGCGATCCCCGGGTCTTTCTGCTCGGCGAGGACATCGGCGTCTACGGCGGTGCTTTTAAAGTGACCAAGGGATTGATCGATGAATTCGGCGAGGAACGGGTGATGGACACCCCGATCTCCGAAGCCGCCATCGTCGGCGTGGCTGTCGGCGCCGCCCTCACCGGCATGCGTCCGATCGCAGAGATGCAGTTCGCAGATTTTATCACCTCGGGCTTCAGCCAGCTGGTCACCAACGCTGCCACCCTGCACTACCGCTACGGCACGGCCGTGCCCATGGTGGTCCGCGCCCCCTCGGGAGGCGGCATCCATGGCGGGGCTTTTCACTCCAAGAACCCCGAAGCCTGGTTTGTCCACCAGCCTGGACTCAAGGTCGTCGCTCCCGCCACCGCGCGGGACGCCAAGGGGCTACTCAAGAGTGCGGTGCGCGATGACAATCCGGTCCTCTTTTTCGAGAACAAGTACCTCTATCGCCGAATCAAGGATGAAATCGATCCCGGCGAGGAGCTCCTCGTCCCGCTCGGCAGGGCCCATATCGCCCGCGCCGGCGGTGATGTCTCGATCATCACCTACGGAGCCATGGTGCACGCTGCGCAGGAGGCAGCAGACAAACTGGCGGCCGAAGAGGGCGTGGAGGCCGAGATCATCGATCTGCGTTCTCTTCAACCCCTGGACAAGGAGGCCATCTTCGCAGCGGTCATGCGCACTAACCGCGTCGTCATCGTCCACGAGGCCAACCTTACCGGCGGCATCGGCGGAGAGATCGCCGCCCTGATCTCGGAACACGCCTTTGAGGCCCTCGATGCCCCGATCAAGCGCGTCGCCGGCCTGGATACTCCGACCCCCTATGCCCCGGCGATGGAGGAGTTCTGGCGTCCGAACGCGGAAAAAATTGCCCAGGCCATCCGGGAGGTCATCCGTTTTTAATCAGCAGGAGTGCCACCATGACTAACGTAGAACAGGAAAAATTGCTCTCTATGCGGGAGATCCTTCTCACCGCCATCAAGCGTGAGGAGGAGGCCTACACCTTTTACATCAGTGCGCGGCAGTGCGCGCGCACAACCACCGAGGAGGAGATGTTCACCCGTCTTGCCGCCCAGGAGATGCAGCATAAACGGGCCCTCGAGATCCAGCTGGAGGAGATCGACAGCCAACTGGAAATCGATCGTGCCCTTTCGTACGACATCTGAAACGAATTGATGAAAGGTTGATATATGCAGGTCGAGATGATCATGCCCCAGATGGGAGAGAGCATCGTGGAGGGAACCATCGTCCGCTGGCGCAAGCGTGTGGGCGAAATGGTGCAGAAGGATGAGATGATCCTTGAGATCAGCACGGACAAGGTCGATTCGGAGATACCCGCACCGGTGAGCGGGATTCTGGTCGAAATCCTCGCTGAAGAGGGTAAAACTGTCGCCGTCAAGAGTCCGATCGCCCGCATTGCTGCGGGTGAGACCAGCCAGGCCGGGGCGGTAGCACCGGCGGTTTCTCCGCTGCCGGAGCCGCCGGTTCAAGCCGCCGCTGCTGATTTCTCCGCTTCTGCAGCGCCGGAGAGTGTCATTGTTCCCGAACCTGCAGCCCTGGCAGGGGAGAGGCGTTTCCTTTCGCCGGTGGTCAAAAAGATTGCCCGCGAATTCGGCCTGTCGGATTCAGAATTGAATAACATCCGGGGCAGAGGTGAAAACCAGCGCATTACCAAACAGGACATCCTGGAATACCTTTCGCGCAGGGGGGGGGACTCTTCTGTTGAGGCCATGCCACCCGCCGTACCGGTCCGTACCTCCACACCCTCGCCGGCTCCACAGCCGGCCCAGCCGCCCTCTCCGGCCCCGGCCGTAAGCCCGGCCGGAACCCAGCCGGGTCGGGCCCCCGGGGTTGATCATGAGATCGTGCCGATGGATCATGTGCGCAAGCGCATCGCCGAACACATGATCATCAGCAAACAGACTTCGGCCCATGTCACCTCGGTTGCTGAAGTCGATGTCACCCCCCTGGTTCAGTACCGTGAGGGTATCAAGCGCACTTTCGAGGCTCGCGAGGGCTTCCCGCTAACCTACACCGCCTTTTTTATCGAGGCCGCCGCGCGCGCGCTCAGGGAGTTTCCCCTCATCAATGCTTCGCTCGACGGGGATAAAATCATCATCAAAAAGTCGATTCATATTGGTATCGCGGTCGGCCTCGAGGATAAGCTCATTGTGCCCGTCATCCGCGATGCCGGCCGCCTCAATCTCGCCGGCATAGCCCGCGCCGTCCATGATCTGGCCACCCGGGCGCGCAACCGCCAGCTCAAGCCGGACGAGGTGCAGGGCGGAACCTTCTCCATCACCAACATCGGCACCTTCGGCAACCTCTGGGGGACCCCGATCATCAATCAGCCCCAGGTGGCCATTCTGGGTACGGGCGCGATCAAAAAACGGCCCGTCGTCGTCAACGACGCCATCGCCATCCGCTCGATGATGTATCTCAGCCTGACCTATGACCACCGCCTTATCGATGGACTCTACGGTGGCAGGTTTTTGCAAATGATTGTTCAACTCCTCGAAAATTATAAATTTGACTGATCACTGGAAAGGCAGGATTGAGTTGCAGGTACTCAACGATATTCCCGTGCTCGATCACGGTTTCGTCAGGCTCATGGACTTTATGGGCGGTGATCTGGCGGTGGTCCAGGCCGCCCGGGTCTCCTTTGGCAAGGAATCCACTGATCCGGAAAGGGACCACAAGCTGCTCGACTTTCTCCTCGCCAACCGCCACGAGACTCCCTTTGAACACTCGGTCTTTAAATTTCATATCAAATGTCCCATTTTCGTCGCCCGCCAGTGGTTCCGCCACCGCATCGCCAGCTACAACGAGATCTCCGGCCGCTATGCCACCATGCAGGAGGAGTTCTGCCTCCCCGACCACCTGCGCACACAAAAGACGCGCAATTATCGATATGATGACCTCGCCGAAGAGGACAACATTGAACTGCGTGCCAGGATGGCCTCCTTTTATCAAAGCGCCTATGAACTCTACCAGGAGCTGCTCGAGCGTGGCGTCGCCAGGGAGCACGCCCGCCTCGTCCTGCCCCTCTCCCTCTACACCCAGTTCTACTGGACCGTCAATGCCCGCTCGCTGATGAATTTCCTCTCGCTGCGCACCGAAGAGCATGCCCAGTACGAGATCCGCCTCTACGCCGAGGCGATCAACGCCATTTTCCGGGAAAAGATGCCATGGACCAGCGAAGCCTTCGGCAAATACATCCTCGCCGTCCAGAAGCACGGAGAATGACACCGCAGCACCACCCTCGTTGAAAGGCCGGAGGCGGTTGTGGCCGTCTCCGGCTCCGATATTAGTGTTGTCCCTCGAAAAATATTTTTGTATATTACACGATGCAATCAGCGAACGAAACCAGGCGTCCCCATTGGCTCAAGGTGGATCTCACCGGCAAAGGCGCCTTTTACAGCGTCAGGCAGCTGGTCGACGTCCAGAATCTGCATACCGTCTGCCAGAGCGCCCGCTGCCCCAACATCGGTGAATGCTGGGCGAAAAAAACCGCCACCTTTATGATCCTCGGTGACAGCTGTTCGCGCAACTGCACCTTCTGCGCCATCTCGCATGGCGCTCTCGAGGCCGTTGATCCCGATGAACCGCGGCGCGTCGCCGAAGCGGTTAAATCCCTCGACCTCCGTTATGCGGTGGTCACTTCGGTCACCCGCGATGATCTGCCCGATGGCGGGGCCGGCGCCTTTGCACGGACCATCGCGGCCATCCGCACAGCCAATCCCGGCTGCCGGATCGAGGTGCTGATCCCCGATTTCGCCGGCTCAAAGGAGGCCTTGATGACCCTGCTGGCGCAGAACCCCGATGTGCTCAACCACAATCTCGAAACCGTCGAGGAGCTCTATCCCAGGGTCAGACCACAGGCCAATTACCACCGCTCCCTCGACCTCCTCGACTCTGCACGCCGGCACGGCGCCACGACTAAATCGGGGCTGATGCTGGGCGTGGGAGAGAGCCGCGACCAGCTGATTAGAACCCTCAGGGATCTGCGCAACATCGACTGTCAGATCATCACTCTAGGGCAATATTTGCCCCCCTCGCGCCATCACCTGCCGGTTGAACGATTTGTAGAACCTACTGAATTTGCTGAACTGCGCCGCCTCGGGCTGGAAATGGGTTTCCCCCATGTCGAGTCCGGACCGCTGGTGCGCAGCTCTTACCACGCCGAAGAGGCGGCGGACTCTGCTAACTGAAGGTAATATCATGGCTATTCTCCCCGTCATCAAATACGGACATCCCACCCTGCGCAAAAAGGCGAAAGCGGTGCACCCCGCTGAACTGGCGGAATCCTTCATTCGGGACATGGTTGAAACCATGGAGGCCCTCGATGGCGTCGGCCTCGCTGCGAACCAGGTCAATGTCCCCAAACAACTTCTCGTCGCCAAAGACGTCGACCACAAAAAGCTCCACATTCTCATCAATCCCGAGATCGTGGCCTACAGCGAAAAGAAGGAGAGCGATATCGAGGGCTGTCTCAGCTTGCCCGGTCTGCAGGCGGAAGTACCGCGATATTTCAAGATCATCGTCAAGGCCCAAACCCCCGCAGGTGAGGAGATCGAGATCACAGCCAGGGGCCACTTTGCCCGCGTTCTTCAGCACGAGATCGACCACCTTAACGGCATCCTCTACATCGACCGCGCCAATGCGGATACCCTGGTCTGGATCATCGAGGATGGCCGCAAAGAGTATTCGACCAAAAACGCCACCCTGCCTGATATCCAGCACCAATACACCAGCCGGTATCACACCGGACTGCAGGGAATCCGTTTCGAGGCCGAAACCGAAATTGCTTGATAATCTCCGCTTTATTTTGTATGTTGCCGGACACGCTGCCATTTGAAGGGACGGCTCGGGAAGCGGAACAGACCACTTGTTCGTTACAACACGACCAATCCACAGGAGATAGAATGGGGCAGAAGGAAAAGGCATTCATCGGTCTTGATCTGGGAGGCACTTTTTTAAAATATGCCCTCGGCACGGGGGACGGAACCATTCTGCACAAGGGCAAGCTGCCAAGCCATGGCAGCCAGTCGGCTGACGCGATTTTCAACGTAATGTTCCAGGCCGTCGCCGAACTGCTCGAAAAGGCTGAGAAGGAGGGCGTGGAGGTGGGCGCCATCGGGGTCGGCAGCCCGGGCGCGATCGATTTCAACACCGGGCGGGTACTCGGCAATACGCCCAATCTGCCCTTATGGACCAATGCCGATATCCGCGGCCGGATCCAGGAGAAATACCACATCCCCGTCTATGCGGACAATGATGCCAATATTGCCATTCTCGCCGAAGCCCGCTTCGGCGCCGCCAAGGGATGCCCCAACGTCGTCGGCCTTACCCTTGGAACGGGTATCGGGGGCGGCGTGGTCATCAACGATCAGCTTTTCCGCGGAGCCGGCTTTTCCGGTGCTGAACTGGGCCATATGACCATTAATTTTCAGGGTCCCAAATGCGGCTGCGGCAGCTCAGGTTGTGTCGAGGCCTATGCCTCGGCCACTGCTATGGTCAGGAACTATAAGGAAAAGCTTGCCGCCCGCCACATGCCACTGCCCGAACGGCTCAATACCGAGCTGATCTTCGCCCACGCCCGCAGTGGTGAAGAAGAGGCCATGCAGACAATCGATGAAGTTTGCTTTTATCTGGGGGTGGCCATTGGCAATATCATCAATATCTTCAACCCGGAAATTATCGTTATCGGCGGCGGTGTCGCCGACGCCGGGGATGCTTTCATCACCCGCATATGGCAAAATGTTGACGGCCACGTCCTCACTGCAGCACAAAGCATCGCCCGCCTGGTGAGGGCGGAGCTGGGCAACAATGCCGGCGTGGTCGGGGCGATCGCCCTCGCCGCCGACAGCTATAAAGCCTGGCACATGTGAGATGCCAAGCCTTCCGGTGAGCCTGCCGGGAGGCTTTTTCTTTTAACAGAATTAAACTCGTGCGGCGATGTTCACCTTACCCCTTCTCCAGGAGAAGTTCCATGGCTTGGACCAAACCCGAACGTCTGTCCCTGGCCAATCTGCCCACCCCGATTGATCCGCTTGTGCGCTGGAGCGCTGATCTCGGAGGACCATCCATCTGGGTCAAGCGGGACGATCTGACCGGCATGGACCTGAGCGGCAACAAGATCAGGAAGCTGGAATTCGTGACCCGGGCGGCGCAGGACGAGAA
>Ga0302250_1002100_pt1 | contig 13081 bp, 15 predicted proteins | sample AAG_RA_Asp_MG_FD_193536 | JGI IMG/M metagenome (GOLD analysis project Ga0302250, IMG submission 193536) | Enriched activated sludge microbial communities from anaerobic digester in WTTP, New Holstein, Wisconsin, United States - AAG_RA_Asp | ecosystem: Engineered > Bioreactor > Anaerobic >... | reverse complement strand
ACTATACTTTCACTATACAGTATATTTTGAGGTTGATTTTGATAGAATTTAATAGACTTTGGAAGGCGGGATGTTGCAGATAACTATTTGTAATAATTGCATATTGTCGTTTGATAAGACGGCTTTCATTACACTAATTCAATCACAGCGATTCATGGGATATTGAAAAATGGCTTGTTACTAAACCCATTAAAGAGAAATCTTATCCATCTTTTCTCTGATTCAAAACATTTTATTGCACGTGAACCACAGCAATTTGGAATGAGTTCTTTGAGGCTTGAGGGAATATTAGGTGATAAAAGGCACAAAAGAGCTTTTGGGGATTTTGGAATTGTTTTTAAAGGTGAATGGGTTTATGAGAAGCAATTTAGGCCGGTTGTTTACGTTAAAGAAGGTTCTAAACTTCACATGCATTTAAAACTGCTATTTGCTGATGCCGAGAAAGAACTTATCGACATAATCAAGCAAAGGCCTCCCGATGATGCTTTTCCATATATGAGCTATACAAATAGGAATGTTGCTTCGCAGTTTGGGGCTAGTAAATATTGCAAATTTCTATCAATTTACGAGATGTTAGAGCCTGGCCAAAATAGCTGGCAACGAGAATGGCGCGCTGTTCAAAAAATGCCTTTATATAATGAAGGCTCAACCCAGGACTTTATAAAAAGCATATCTGTACCTAGCTGGGACAATATTGTAATGACACTAAAATTTAAACCAGAAAATGTATCACATTTTGTGGCTAAGCTTTCAAATCGCATAAAATTGAAAGCATGCTTGCCAGAAGAGTATAAAGATAAAGATGTTTGTTGGAAAATGTATACATAACCACTTATTAAAATTTAGCCGAAAAATTATGGAATATAGGGTTTATCGCGCGTCATTGCTTGCATCGCCAATGCTCTGTCTAGTTGATGGCTTGTAGCCCTGTTTATGGGGTCATGCCGCATTGTTTAAGCAATGGACAAGCTGAATCTGTAAATATGATAAAATTTGAGCTTGAATTATACATATTGCTTCTAGCGCATGTAGTGGTGTTTTTCATATGCTAAGTATTCATGTTGTTATCTCCAACCGACAAAATAGACGATCTTTGTGGTATGAGAGATTCGCTAGTTCATAAAACTTCTTCATATGCTCCATTTGCTTAACTACCGGCATAAAGCCTTCGCCATCTCGCAAACCATCTAAAATGCCATTTTGCATAGCTCGCATGAATATTCTTTGTCCCAACGTCATTGGCTTGAGAGGGAAATTGGGGCGCATTTTTAAAATTAATCTTTTAACTATATGTTCAACGGTATTTTGAGTTATGTTTTTGTAGAGATAAAAATAATGCTCAAAATTGTAACTGCTAGCATATTCAATAAAATTATTAATATTAATCCCATAACGCCTATTAAATGTTCGATTAGTTTGTAATTCTATCCTGTAGCGTTTCGTGCTAGTAGTTTCTTTTGGATAACAACGTAGTCCTTTAGTGCCTACTCTGACATTGCCGCCTGTTCCCTGATAAGTTGTAGTTTTGATGATTTTACAAGATGATAGTCTTGAATATTTTAAAACAACAGAATTGCTTAATATAGTCCTGAGATTGTCCTGCATTGTATTGTCCAAAGCCCAAAAATCTGTTGCAAATTCTGCTTGAGTTAGGCTGACTGAACTCTCACCCAAATTGTTGTAACACAGTGCTGAATTAAGGATTTGTTGTAGTGTTTCCAATACTGGCTTTGTAGGGTCGTGTGCAACAATAGAAAACCACATATTTGAATATGGTTTTTCATCGTGGAAATACTTAACAAGTTGAACACTTGAAGATTCTACCTTGTATTCAATAATTCGTTTGCCAGAGACTATGTTAGCTTTAATGCGTGGGAAGGTTTGCTCAAATTGTTGAAAACAGTAATCCCAACATCTGCTATCAACGCTTAGTTGAACACGATCAACACATTGACGTAATTTAGCTCTAATGCCATCAATGCATACATCATGAATAAACTCAAAATGTGTTTTGGCTAAATTTGATGCTTTATTAACGGGGGTGTCTGGAAACAGTGTACGTGCCATAGATTACTCCTAATATTTGCTTATTTATTCAATAAATGTAGTGCCCAAAAACTTACAAAGCGAATTTGCCGAAAGCTGGAGAAATTTAGCAATGGCTAATAGCATATATGACCACCATAACAGAACACTGCTGACGATCGCAAACTGTTTATAATTGTTACAATTTTTAAAATTTGTAACGCTCGTTATAAGTATTTACTTTCATCGGTGCACTTAATTTTAAAACAGTTTGATACTGGTTTACGGGATGAACATTATTTAGAAAATATGCCAATTTCCTTGTTGAAATTTTTTGCTGAATTCGAATAAGTAAAAGAATAAACAAAAGAAAGATTGCCCCGACTAGTTTGGTTTGGCCAAAGCGGCGGCCGTCAAGGCAGCCTTCACTTTGGCCTCCCGCTTTCAGGGACGGCGTCTGGAACATCTGGACCGTTTTACTTCACCGCGTCAGGTTTTCGAATATTTCCATCATGAGTTCCGTGACAGTCGTAAGGAATATTTTCTTGTGCTGCTGCTGGACGGCAAAAACCGCATTGTCCGCCGGGTAAGGATCTCGGAAGGCAGCCTCAATCAGAGCATTGTTCATCCACGTGAGGTCTTTGCCCCAGCCGTGAGGGAATCCGCTGCCGCCATACTGCTGGTGCACAATCATCCCACTGGCGACCCGGAACCGAGCCGTGAAGATATTGCTGTGACGCGTCGCCTGGCGGAATCCGGCGAGATCATGGGTATCAAGGTGCTGGATCACATCATTGTCGGTGACGGGGAGTATGTCAGCTTTGTCGAGCGGGGGCTGATGTAAGTCCGGGACTTGGGACCGGGGACTCGGGACTAGGAGAAAACTTATATCCGTAGCCCCGAAACTTTTCAAACAAACGAAAGGTTAATGCATGAAAACAGTGATACAGCGGGTGAGTTCAGCCAGCGTCACGGTTGATAATCAGATAGTCGGCGAGATCAGACGCGGTATGCTGGTGCTGCTGGGCATAGAGAAGGGTGATGGCGAGGCGCAGGCCGACTGGCTGGTGGAAAAGATTGTGAACCTGCGCATCTTTGAGGATCAGGTCGGCAAGATGAACCTTTCGCTGCGCGATATAGGCGGCAGTTTGCTGGTGGTGTCGCAGTTCACCATTGCCGGCAACTGTGAAAAGGGGCGTCGTCCTTCTTTTGACAGCGCTGCGTCGCCGGATGAGGGGCAGCGGCTATACAACTATTTTGTCGAAGTGTCGCAGCAAGCCGGCATTCCGGTGGCCACCGGCATCTTTCAGGCGGACATGCAGGTGGCGCTGGTTAATGACGGGCCGGTGACGTTTGTGTTGGAACGCAGGTAACGGGCACAACAGGGAGAGCTTATGAAACGTGTTTACGCAACAGTAGTCGGCATATTGATCATCGCCATGGCAGCTCCTCTCTGGGGCGCTTCATGTGAACAAGTAGTGCGGCAGTTGAACAGTCGTCTGTCCACCAGACTGGATGAGGCGGAACTGGTGGAGGCCCTGCGCAGTCTAAACAGCAGCGGGAACCGGGCCTTGCCGGAAAAGTTCGTAACCAAGCGTGCTGCCAGGGCGGCCGGATGGCGTCCCGGTTCCAGCCTCTGGTCTGTTACTGGCTTAAGGGGCAAGAGCATCGGTGGCAACCGTTTTGGCAACCGCGAGCGCAGACTGCCGGATGCAGGCCGGAAATGGCGCGAGGCTGATCTGGGTTATAAGGGTGGCCATCGTGGCGCCAAGCGCCTGCTGTTTGCTGACGATGGCTTGCGCATGGTAACGGTAGACCATTACCGCACATTTACGGGGGTGCCGGCATGTCGCTGAAAAAACGGACTGTGACGCTGGATGGAGGGCAGATTGCAACAGCAGAGGATGTCTATGAGGCCTTTGCCGACCAGTTGGGTCTGCCGGGATACTTCGGACGCAATCTGGATGCCCTGTGGGATCTGCTGGCGGTTGATGTGCAAGGCCCGCTGGAGATTGTTTGGAAAGATGCCGAGCTGTCACGTAAAAAGCTGGGTGGACAGTTTGACCTGTTTGTGGCGCTGCTGTGCGATGTTGAAGCGGAACGGCAGGATATCTGCGTCAGGATTTGCTGAGCAGTTTCTGCAGCCGCAGCAGCTGTTCAATATTCTGTGCCAGGAATACCGGGCAGCCGTACTGTTCCGGCAGCCGCAGGTCTACATCATAGCGGTCTCCCACAAACAGTATCTCTGCAGGTGCATGCCCGCAGATAGAGAAAATCTGTTCCAGCCTTGTTTCATCCGGCTTTGGCCGCCAGTTGTCATCTATGGTGAAGACATTGCGGAACATCCCGCCCAGTCCCAGATAATCAATAATTCTTGTGGCCAGCACACGGTTGTTGTTGGTGTAGATGTAGAGGCTGAAGCACTGCTTCAATCCATTGAGCAGCTCAATAACGCGCATGTCCCGGACAAGGCATGACTCCGGTTTGAGATGTTTTTCAAAATAGGCGTGCATGGCCTGGATTGTGCCGCCCATGTGGTGGCATACGGCCGACAGGGTCGCAGGGGCTTCACTTTCTTCCATCAGGCGCCGTTTTTCTTCTGCCATCATGCTGGCTGTTTCAGCAGCATCCTTGCCGGTTATGGTGGCAAGATAACCGGTGGCGGCGAATTTTATGGAAGCTGCCAGTTCATCGGACACATAAAGTGTGCCGTCAAGATCGAATACAATTGAGCGGATCTGCTGCTGGTTGATATGGTTCATGGTCTCTTAATATCTTTGCCAAGTTATTCAGCAAGCTCTTTGCTGTGCTTGCCCTGCTTTTCTTCTTTCTTTTCTTTGCCCCGGTAAAACTCGCGCATCTCGCGGATGTGACGTTTGATTTCACGTCTCAGCTCCGGCGGCTCCAGCACCTCGGCATGCATGCCGTATGAGAGTATCCAGGACACCAGTTCCAGCTCGCCGCCCGCATTAAACTCGATGATGACGCGTCCCTCATCATCGGCAGTCAGCTGCTGGTCAGGCATCCACAGCCGGTCCCTGACCGTGTGCGCTACCTTGGCGGAGAAGCGCACCTTGACGTGCATCGGTTTCTCGCTGACCAGGCCGAAAGCAGAACTGAAGTGCGCCTCCGGCTGATAGTCGGCATTGATTTCAAAGCGCTGGCGGGTCAGCTCCACGCCGCGTACCCGCTCCAGGGCGAATAACCGCATGCCTTTGCGGTTATGGGCATAGCCCAGCAGATAGATGCCGCCTTTGTAAAATACCAGTGTGTAAGGATCAAACTCGTAGTCATCCTTGTTTTTCAGCCCTTTTTTGGCATAGGAGAGTTTGATGCGGTACTGCTGCAGCAGGGCTTTCTCGATTTCCGTGATATAAGCGGCCGCTGCCGAGTAATTGCGCACCCCTTGCAGTACCGGCAGCGATACGCGGGCTATGCGCTCCATGTGGGCTGCATAACGGTCGGGCAGCACTGAGGTGATGTTGCGGAACAGCTCTTCGATCTGATGCTGGAAGGGGGTGCCCTCAAGATATGATCCCAGCGAGCGCAGCAGGTACAATGACAGCAGCTGGTTGAGGGTAAAAGTGATCGGAGGGATGCTGCGTGATTTGGTGACAAAGCTGTAAACCTTTTTGCCGTCCTCCCATGCGCTGGTCAGGGCATAGCCGGCCTCTTCGATGGCCTTCAGGTCTCTATGGATGGTGCGGCGGTCCACCCCGCATTCTTCGGCCAGATCGTCCAGCGTCATGCTGCGCCGTGTTTCCAGCAGCCTGATAATGGAATGCAGCCGCCCTGCCTGGGAGTATTTCTTGGCTGGTTTACCCTTTTGCATAATCAACTCCTTGCCGGCTTCGCCAAAAGTCCATCTGCTGTGTTTCGCTCAATCTTCGTTATTGCGGCGTACACGGAGTACGCCTCATTCCTCCGATTTCGCAAGCCTTGCATCTGGAGCTTTTTGCTGTGCCGACTACAACAAGTATGTATCTAACTCCTTGCTGAAAAATCAAATCCGGCTACAATGCGTGTTAAAGCATTGCCCGTGTCGGTTATCCAATGAATTATATTTTCGGGCAACGGAAAACGGTCACGCACAACGAAATTTACAGGGGCATTCTAAGCCATTGGAACATTTTGACAACATATTTCTGACATATACTGTCCTGCTGCATGACTGGCTCAACCAGCCCGGCTACGGCGCACTGTTCATCCTCAGCTTTCTGGCGTCCACCCTTTTGCCGGTCGGTTCCGAATGGCTGCTGGTGATGATGCTGGTTAACGGTTTTGATCCTGCGGCGACAATTGCTTCTGCCACGGCCGGTAATTTTTTGGGGGCGCTGACGACCTTTCTGATTGGTTGGTGGGGCGGCCACTGGTTGATTGAACGGGTGTTCCGCATCTCTGCCGAACAGCAGCAGCGCGCCATGGAACAGTACCGGCGCTATGGTGTGTTTTCCCTGTTTTTTTCCTGGCTGCCGGTGATCGGCGATCCGCTCTGTCTGGTGGGGGGGATGATGCGGGTTAATATCGGCCTGTTCATCCTGCTGGTGGGTGTCGGCAAGCTGGCCAGATATGCGCTGGTGGCATGGCTGACCCTGCGGTCCGCATGACGGGGGCATATATGAACAGCATCCAGCTAGGCGCACTTGACCACTATTTTGCCGATTTTATCAACTCCCTCGACGAGGTGCCTTCGGAAGCGCTGTGGCTGGCGGCGGCCATGGTCAGTTTTGCCAATTGTCAGGGGCATGTCTGTCTGGATCTGCCTGACAGTACTGGCCTGGAGGTGCTCCCTTACCGGCAGCCTGATCAGATACGGCGTGCCCCCGCCGCAGATGCTTGGCTGGCGGCGCTTTCCAGCTGCAGCACAGTCGGTACTCCGGGTGCATACAGGCCGCTGGTGCTGGATGACGCTGGCCGACTTTATCTGCACCGTTCCTGGACATATGAATGCGCCATAGCCGATGCCCTGATCAACATGGCAGCGGAGTGCTGTTATCCGGTTGAGGGGCTTGGCGATGCGCTTGACCGGCTGTTTCCGCCAGACAGCGATGCACCGGACTGGCAGCGTGCCGCGGCCCTGGCGGCATTGTCGGGCCGGCTGACGGTTATCAGCGGCGGCCCGGGAACCGGCAAGACGACCACCGTTGCCCGCATCTTGGCGCTGATGATTGAGCAGGCCGGTGGCAACGCATTGCACATTGCCCTGGCGGCGCCTACCGGCAAGGCGGCGGCACGACTTGGCCAGTCGATCCGGCAGTCGGCCGTTCAGCTGAGTCTGTCTGAAACGGTCAGGGTTAGATTACCGGACAAGGTGCAGACGCTGCACAGGCTGCTGGGGGTGTTGCCGCAGTCGCAACAGTTCAGGCACAACCGGCATAACCCGCTTTCCTGTGATGTGCTGGTAGTGGATGAGGTGTCCATGGTTGATCTGCCGTTGATGGCCAAGCTGTTGCAGGCGTTGCCTGGCCATTGCCGTTTGATCATGCTGGGCGATCAGGATCAGTTGGCGTCTGTGGAGGCGGGCGCGGTGCTGGCCGACATCTGCAACCACGGGATCAGCCCCTGCTTTTCAAAACGGTTCTTCGGACTGTTGAAACAGTATGGCGTACCTGTAGAGGGCGCAGATCTACAGAGCGACCAGGCCCCTCAGCCGTTGGCGGACTCCGTGATCACGCTCAGCAAAAGCTATCGTTTTGGGGGAGAAAGCGGTATCGGGCAGTTGAGCCGCAAAATCAATGCCGGTCAGCCGGAAGAGGCCTTTGAGATACTGTCCGGGCAGCAGGCCGCAGACCTCTGCTGGCGAGAACTGCCGGTAGCGGGTGATTTTGAAGGCCTTTACAGTGCGGCTGTAAAAGATGGGTATCAAGAGCTGCTTGCCGCAGTACAACCTCAGGAGGCCCTGGAGGCGCTGGACCGTTTTCGCGTGTTGACCCCTTACCGGAATGGTATTCAGGGGGTGGCCGGTTTGAACGAGCTGGCCCTGGCGGCGCTGGGACTGAAAAGCAGCGAAGGATACGCCTGGCTGCCGCGCACCCCGCTGATGGTCACCGGCAACCATTATGAACTGGGTCTTTTTAACGGCGACACGGCGATTGTCATGGAAGATGCTGATGGTCAGGCGGCTGTTTTTCCAGCAGCGGATGGCTCTCTGCGGCGCATCGCGCTTCAGCGCCTGCCCGATGCTGTGCCCGCATTGGCCCTGACAGTCCACAAAAGCCAGGGATCGGAATTTGACCGGTTGCTGCTGATCCTGTCTGACCATGACTCTGAGCTGCTGACGCGGGAACTGCTTTATACGGCGATTACCCGCGCCAGAAAAAAAGTGGAGCTATGGTGCAGCCGGGAAGTTTTCTGTCGTGCGGTGGAGCGGCGGATTGAAAGGAGTTCCGGGCTGCGTGACAGGCTGTGGGGCGAGATGGCTCAGCAATAGTTTTAATGTGGCTTCTGACTGCATGGTGGACAGGGAGGTTCTATGAAGGTGTTTGTCTGCGGAGGAACCGGTTTCGTTGGCAGCCATCTGGTGGATGAACTGCTGAGATGCGGCCATCAGGTGCGCCTGCTGGTACATCATCGCGCCATCGATCGTGACGGTGTGGAACATGTGGAGGGGGACGCCACCAGCCCGGAGAGCTTTGAGGCTGCCTTGAGCGGTTGTGATGCGGTGGTGAACCTGGTGGGTATCATCCGGGAATTTCCGGCCAGGCAGATCACCTTTGCACGTCTGCATGTGGCTGTAACAGCCAACATGCTGGCCGCTGCCGCCAGACACGGTATCAAACGCTATCTGCACATGTCCGCCTTGGGCACACGTGATAATGCCGTATCCAATTATCACCGGACTAAATTCATGGCTGAAGAACTGGTGCGACGCAGCAAGCTGGACTGGACGATTTTTCGTCCATCGCTGATCTACGGTCCGGGGGATGCCTTCATCACTATGCTGGCGGATCAGTTGCGTGTTTTTCCGGTCATACCAGTGATCGGTGATGGCTGCTACCGGCTGCAGCCGATTCATGCCGCCGATGTGGCTGCCGGCTTTGTAAAATCTCTGGCTATGCCGCAGACAGTCGATCGCATTTATGAACTGTGCGGCAGTCAGCGCATGAGTTATGTGGAGCTTTTGGATGCCGTTGCAGAGGCCCTTGGCAGGTCGAGACCGCTGAAGCTGCATTTGCCGTTGATGCTGATGAAGCCGCTGGTCCACGCCTTGCAAGGGTTTGCCGCATTTCCGGTCACATCTGATCAACTGCAGATGCTGCTGGAGGAGAATATCTGCAGCGGGCAGAGTGCTGACATTTTCGGTTTGCAGTCCAGGGATTTGCTGACCGAGATCTCCGCATATCTCTGATTGCGGCCATACCGCGTTACTTGACCGGAACGCTGTTTTATTGTATAAAGATGGCCCTTAATCAATAAGATAGCTGTTTCAGGCGGGGTTCATGGCGGTTTTGTGGGGTAAAAATATTACATCGGGGTTGTGCGCTTTTGTCGTGTTGGCGGCCGCAGTGGCCTGGGCCGAAACCCCCAAGCCTGATGCGGTTGCGGTGGCCAATGAAATGATCGAGTCAACGCTGGAACAACTGGTTTCCAAAAGCAGCCCGCATGCGGCGACGGAAGGGGTGGCGACCTATTACGCCAAACGTTTTGAAGGCAGAAGGACTTCTTCCGGCGAGGTCTACCATCCCGACAAACTGACGGCCGCCCACTACACCTTGCCGCTGGGGACCATTGTCAGGGTGATCAATCCGGCCAACAACAAGGATGTACATGTGAAAATCAATGACCGCTGTGCTCCCAAGCGCTTCCCGTTTATTGATCTGTCGCGGGCGGCTGCCAAAAAGATCGGCCTGTGGGGCAAGGGAAAGATCAAGGTGGTCATTATCCCGCTGTCTCAGGAACCGACGGATACAGAAGCGCCGACCTGAGTCCGGCGCGGATACGCTGATATGATGAGGGCCTTGCCGTAAAATGCGGCAGGGCCTTTTGTTTTTGTGTCTGGGCCCAACACGTCAATTGCATCGCGAAATGGAGCAACTGCAAATCACATGCATCACAGCGTGTTATCTATGGGAAAGGCCAGTGTGAAGGTGGTGCCGGCACCTGCCTTGCTGAATACCTCGATGCGTCCGTTCATATCCTCTGTAAGCGTCTTGGCGATATACAAACCGAGCCCACTGCCTTCCCTGTTGCCTTTGGTGGTAAAATGGGGCTTGAAGATTTCCGCCAGGTGCTCCTGCGTGATGCCCTTGCCGTTATCACTGATCAGGATGCAGATTTCATTGTCATCACAGACAATCGTTTCGACGGTGAGGAGGCCCTGATTTCCTTCCATGGCCTGCAATGCGTTCATAATGATGTTGAAGAGTACCTGTTTGAGCTGATTCGGTTTCGCTTTAATGGAGGGGAGCCGGAAGTCAAACTGTTTTAATACCTTGATTGATCTTCTGGTCGCTTCGTATGCAAGAAAATCTATGACAAATCCGGCGGTCAGGTTCAGATCCACTTCCCCGGCGGTTTCATCGTGGCTGCTGAAACTGAGTATACCCCTTGTCATCTGGGCCAGACGCTGTGCTTCCGTGCCGATTCTGGAAACCATCTCGCGTACCGGTTCCGGTACATCTGTTTCGCGCAGGATCATTTGTGAAGCAGATGCAATTACGGAAAGCGGCGCATTGAGCTCGTGGATTACTCCGGCGGCCACCTTGCCCAGTTCGGCCATTTTCTCGTAACAGATCACTTTTTTCAGGATATCTGCGTTGATATCGCTGTCTATGCCTTTGGAGAACTGGTTTTTCATCGACGCTCCGGGGGCTGCATTGAAACAGCCAAAGCCGCCCGCAAGGACGGCTTTGACTGGTGGTATTGCTTGTGCAGGATGGACTACATGTTATAGCCGGACTCCGAGTGCTGTGAGTTGTCGAGGCCCATGATTTCGTCTTCTTTTTCAACACGCAGACCGATAGTTTTGTCGATGATGAAGGCGATGACAACTGTCACAATGAAGGCATAGGCGCCGGCGGCTACGATGGCAACCAACTGGGTCATCAGCTGCTTGGCGTTGCCGGCAAGCAGGCCGGTGGCTCCGACTGTGGCGAAGATACCGGTGAGGACTGCACCGAATGTACCGCCAACACCGTGTACGCCAAAGGCATCCAGAGAATCGTCAAATCCGAGTTTGGCCTTGAGCAGGATGGCACCGTAGCAGACCAGGCCGCCTGCCAGCCCCATAACCAGGGCCGCTCCAGGCTGTACAAATCCGGCTGCCGGGGTGATCACAACCAGGCCGGCGACGACGCCTGAACCAAAACCAAGGGCGCTGGGTTTGCCGGAGTGTATCCATTCGGCAACCATCCAGGATAGTCCTGCTGCAGCCGGGGCAATAGTGGTGGTGGCAAATGCCAGGCCGGCCAGGCCGCCTGCTGCGTCCGAGGTGTTGACGCCGACGATGGCGGAACCGGCATTGAAACCATACCATCCGAACCAGAGCAGGCCGACACCGATCAGGGTCAAGGGCAGGCTGTGCGGTGCCATGCGCTCAGTTGGGTAGCCGTGGCGTTTACCCAGGAACATCAACATGGCCAGAGCGGAAATACCGGAAGAGAGGTGAACGACGGTACCGCCGGCGAAATCAAGGGCACCTTTTTTGAATAACCAGCCTTCGGTCATCCAGACCCAGTGGGCCAGCGGGTCGTACACAAAGGTTGTCCAGAGCAGCACGAACAGACAGTAGGCGGCAAATTTGACGCGCTCGGCAATGGCGCCGGAAATCAGGGATACGGTGATGATGGCAAACATGGCCTGATACATGGCAAAGACGATCTCAGGGATGGCGCCGGGTTCTTTGGTGTAGTTCTGGAACAGGGCGTATTCAACGGCGCCGCTGGCGGCATCCTTGACGATGATCAGCCCATTGAGCATGAACTTGCTCAGATCTCCGATCAGCCCCATTTTTGCGACATCGGGTCCGAAGGCCAGTGAATAGCCGATAACCGCAAACTGTACACCGACAATCCCCATGGCGACAAAGGAGTGCATCATGGTGGAGAGTACGTTTTTCTTACGGACCATGCCGCCGTAGAAGAGCGCCAGGCCAGGGGTCATCAGCAGGACCAGGGCTGATGATACAAGCATCCAGGCGGTGTCGCCGGTGTTTAGTACAGGCTTGACATCGGGCAGGTCAGCAGGTGCCGGCGCCGGGGCAGCAGCGGCTGCGGTTGTGGTCGAGTCGGCTTTGGCTGCTACCGGAGCAGGGTCTTTCTTTTCTTCGGCCATGGTGGAAATGGGAACCAGGCCGGCAAACACAAACAGCATGATTGCTGCAATGTATATCTTGAGTTTCATTGGTTTCCTCCAAATAGGGTGTTGTGCGCTGTCTGTTCGGCCTTTGCGGGCCGGCTTTAATCAGATAGCATCTCCGCCTTTTTCTCCGGTCCTGATCCTGATGGCATCCTCCAGGGGCAGGATAAACAGTTTGCCGTCGCCAATGCGTCCGGTCTTGGCTGTCTGCATGATGGTTTCAACCACCTGCGGTACCAGATCGTCGGCAACGGCTATTTCCAGCTTGACCTTGGGTATGAAATCCACCACATATTCAGCGCCGCGGTAGAGTTCCGTATGGCCTTTCTGACGCCCGAATCCTTTTACCTCGCTGACGGTGATCCCTTCGATGCCGATGCTGTTCAGGGCATCTTTCACTTCGTCGAGTTTGAACGGCTTGATGATTGCCATGACAAGTTTCATTTTTTGATACCTCCGTTAATGACGGTGTTATGGTCAGCTCCTAAAAAGTGGGGGTGTGGTACACCCCCGATTGAAGGAGGTACAGCTTAGAAGTTAAAGAACAGCTGTGTTGTAAAGGCCGGTTTGCCACCGGGGATAGAGTTGTTGTCAGCAGCAGAAGTTTTGTAGAACGGGTTGAAAAACTGCACCCCGGTCAGCACGGTAATCTGTTTGGAAAACGCCCAGGCTACGCCAGCGTTAAGCGAACCATTGGCGTTGTTGCCGCTCATGTAGTCGACGCCCATCCAGAGCTTGTCGGAGATCTCACTCATGGTGC
>Ga0302250_1002099_pt1 | contig 13087 bp, 14 predicted proteins | sample AAG_RA_Asp_MG_FD_193536 | JGI IMG/M metagenome (GOLD analysis project Ga0302250, IMG submission 193536) | Enriched activated sludge microbial communities from anaerobic digester in WTTP, New Holstein, Wisconsin, United States - AAG_RA_Asp | ecosystem: Engineered > Bioreactor > Anaerobic >... | reverse complement strand
GGCGTCAACCTCTGAAGAACTGTCGGGACAGGCTGAGCAGCTTAAGGATACCATCAGCTTCTTCAGGATTGACGGTAACATGATGGTAAGATCTACAGCAGCCAGGGCGCCTGCCCGTAAAAAGGCTCAGAGCGGTCTGACCGGCATCCCGCATATGCCTTCCAAGCCGTCCCGGAAGAGTCAGGGGGGCATCAGTCTGGATATGGGGGCTGGCGGTGCGGATCACATAGACGACGAATTTGAGAAATTCTAGTCAAAACCTGGCGCAACCCTTTCAAGAGGTGCTGCTATGTCAATCATGACAAACCTGAAACTAAGTCACAAATTCCTGCTGGCTACGATCTGCAGCGTACTGCTTGCCGTGGCCGCCAGTTCGGCATTATGTCTGCTGGAGATGCACAAGGTACTTGTGGCAAAGGCGGGGCAGGATCTGGAAGCGCGAATGAAGACCTTCCATGAACTGGTGCTGGCAAAAGGGGGGGAGGTTGTCGTTAATGATGGCAAACTCCGTTTTGGTAGCTATATTGTCAATGAAAATTATGAGCTGCCTGACAAAATCAAGCATCTGTTTGGCGGCGCAGCCACCATCTTCATGGGGGACGTGCGTGTATCCACCAACGTAATGAAGGATGATGGTGGCCGTGCTGTAGGCACCAAACTTAGCGGTCCGGCTCACGAATCTGTGATCAGACAGGGAAAGGGGTATCGAGGCGATGCCAACATCCTTGGTGTTCCCTATTTCACCGCCTATGATCCGATAAAGGACGCCTCAGGCAAAGTGATTGGCGTGCTTTATGTGGGAGAAAAACAGAGCGAGTATCTGGCCGTTTATGAACGACTGAAATATGTGATTGCCGGCCTGGGTGCGTTGCTGGCCGGTATTCTGGCCTTCCTTTCATACGTCTTTGTACGCAATGCCCTCAAGCCGTTGGGGCGCATGGTGACCATACTGAAGGATATTGCCGAAGGGGATGGCGACCTGCGGGTTAGGCTGAATATTGCGGGGCGAGACGAGATTGGCGAGGCCGCCGGTTACTTTGACCGCTTTGTTGAAAAGCTTGCCACGGTGGTGCGTGACGTGCTCAAGGCTACTGAAAACGTAGCATCCGGCAGCCAGCAGCTTTCATCTACTGCACAGCAGCTTTCCCAGGGTGCGGCGGAACAGGCTGCCAGTGCGGAAGAAATCTCCAGCTCCATGGAAGAGATGAGCTCTGCCATCAAGCAGAATGCGGATAATGCAGCACAGACAGAGGCTATCGCGGTAAAAAGCGCCAACGATGCCATTCAGGGGAGCAAGGCGGTAACCGAAACCGTCGGTGCAATGAAAGAGATTGCCACCAAGATATCCATCATCGAGGAAATTGCTCGCCAGACCAACCTGCTGGCTCTGAATGCGGCCATCGAGGCGGCCCGTGCCGGTGAGCACGGCAAGGGTTTCGCTGTTGTAGCCTCTGAGGTGCGTAAGCTAGCCGAACGCAGCCAGGCGGCTGCCGGCGAGATCAGCACCCTATCGTCAAGGAGTGTTCAGATCGCAGAAACAGCCGGAGAGATGCTGGTCAAGATGGTGCCGGATATCCAGAAGACAGCGGAACTGGTCCAGGAAATCAGTGCTTCCAGCAAGGAGCAGGATGTGGGCGCCGACCAGATTAACAAGGCCATCCAACAACTGGATGGCGTCATTCAGCAGAACGCCAGCGCTTCAGAGGAGATGGCGTCAACCTCTGAAGAACTCTCCAGTCAGGCGGAACAACTGCAGGATACTATTGGCTATTTCCGGGTTTAGTCGCCAGCCCGGCATGAAGAAATCAACTGTGGAGGAATTAAATGGGCACTTCGGAAATCAGCGAATCTGTTCAGTACCTGACCTTCAAACTGGACGAAGAAGTTTTTGCCATTGATGTGGCCAAGGTACGCGAAATCCTTGAATATACGGCCATTGCCAAGGTGCCGCAGACACCGGAGTACATGCGCGGTGTTATTAACCTGCGCGGCAGTGTGGTGCCGGTTATTGATCTCAGACTCAAATTCGGTCTGCCGGCCACCGAACGTACGCTGAATACCTGTATAATCGTGGTTGAGGTACAGATGGAGGAAGAGATCATTGTGCTGGGGGCGTTGGCCGACTCAGTTCAGGAAGTGATCGAGCTTGAGCCGGAAAAGATCGAGCCGCCTCCGCATGTGGGAACCATGCTCAATCGTGAGTTCATCAAGGGGATGGGCAAACAGGATGGGCATTTCATCATTATCCTTGATATTGACAAGGTGTTTTCCAGTGACGAACTGTCTGCCATTGATTCAGGCAATATGGAGTGACAGGCTGAAAGTTTGTAAAAACAGTCAGTTCAGCTCCCTTGCCATGCTTGGCTCGCGGTCGTTATGTCTAACAGTACATCCAGGATAACATGACAAGATGGAAAAGCATTCCGAGGCGAAACATCAAGCGGGTCTTCCGCCGGTATTGCGTGACAGGGAGTTCGGCCGCTTCAGCAGCTTCATTTATGAAGAAATCGGCATAAAACTTCCGCCGGCTAAGCGTACTATGCTGGAAGCCAGACTTCATAAAAGGCTGAAGAAACTGGAGATGAACAGTTTCAGCGATTATGCTGATTACGTGTTCAGTCCACAGGGCAGGACAGAAGAACTGGTTCATCTGCTGGATGTCGTCACTACCAACAAAACGGATTTTTTTCGTGAACCGGCCCATTTCAGTTTTTTAGTCAAATCGGTCATCCCGGAACTGACCTCTCGCCGCGGTTGTGGTCTACGTTCGGCATTCCGAATCTGGAGTGCCGGCTGCTCTTCCGGTGAGGAACCTTATACCATGGCTATGGTCCTGTCGGAATATGCCGAACAGAACCATGGTTTCCGCTTCTCCATACTGGCAACAGACATTTCTACAGCAGTCCTTGATAAAGCCCGCACTGCAATTTATTCTGAAGAAAATGCTGATACAATCCCACTGAATCTGAAGAAGAAATATCTGCTCAAGAGCAGGGACAGGAGCAAGGGACTGGTCAGGGTGATTCCGGCTTTGCGTTCAATGGTCAATTTTCGCCGGCTGAATTTTATGCAGGATTTCGGTATGAGCGATCAACTGGACGTTATTTTCTGCAGGAATGTGATCATATATTTTGATAAGCCTACGCAGGAGCGCCTGTTAAACAAATTCTGCAACCAGCTCGTCACAGGTGGGTATCTGTTTCTGGGACACTCGGAAAGCATCAACGGTCTTGATGTGCCGCTGAAAGCGGTGTCGTCGACGACCTACCAAAAGATTTGAAGCCAAGCCCACAGTTTGGCTTTTTTTCACGGAGGGGTGTGTGGCGTCAAAAATTAAGGTGCTAATTGTTGATGATTCTGCATTGGTCAGGCAAACCATGTCTTCCATTCTTGCTTCTGACCCACAGATTGAGGTCATGGAGCCGGCTTCCGATCCTTTTGTTGCTGCGGAGCGGATGAAAGGCTGTATCCCTGACGTGATTACGCTGGATGTGGAGATGCCGCGCATGGACGGGCTGACATTTCTGCAGAAGATCATGTCTCAACACCCCATTCCGGTTGTGATGTGTTCCACCCTGACGGAGAGCGGCAGCGAAACTGCCATGAAAGCACTTGAGCTCGGTGCTGTGGACATCATCATCAAGCCGAAGATGGGTACCAAGCAATTTATCGAAGAGTCCCGCATAAGAATTTGTGATGCTGTTAAGGCGGCGGCTCTTGCCAGAAACAAGGTCAGACCTCAGCCGCTCAGACGTGAGGTGGCCCCGAAACTGACTGCTGATGTTATCATGGAAAAACCTAACAGCAAGGCTATGATCCAGACTACGGAAAAAGTCGTGGTCGTCGGCGCTTCCACAGGGGGGACAGAGGCGCTGAAGGTATTTCTGGAGATGTTGCCGGAGGATTCGCCAGGTATCGTCATTGTGCAGCATATGCCGGAACATTTTACAACGGCATTTGCCAACCGCCTGGATACAACCTGCCGGGTGACGGTAAAAGAGGCGGCTGATAACGACAGTGTGGTGCGCGGCAGGGTGCTGATCGCGCCGGGCAATTATCATACCCTGCTGAAACGGAGCGGTGCACGTTATTATGTGGAAATCAAGGAGGGGCCGCTGGTGTCCCGTCATCGACCTTCCGTTGATGTGCTGTTTCGTTCGGCGGCCAGATATGCAGGCAAGAATGCTGTGGGGGTGATCATGACCGGCATGGGTGATGACGGCGCCCGGGGCATGCGCGAGATGTATGACGCAGGAGCAATAACTGTTGCCCAGGACGAGACAACATGTGTAGTATACGGGATGCCCTGCGAGGCGGTTAAGATGGGAGGAGTACACAAAACCCTGCCATTGCAGGGGATTGCAGCCGAAGTTTTGAGGCTTTGCGGGTAAAGCGGGATTAAATGCCCCGGATTAAGCCAGGCAGCTGGATGGGCAGGCCTTGCCACTGCAAGGTGACAGCTTTTTGCAGCGCGTCAGGAAGGCAATGAACAGAAAAACGGAAAAATTTTTTCTGGGGCGGCAACCCATCCTGAATAGACATCAGGAAATCGTCGGTTACGAACTCCTTTTCAGATCAGCAGATATCAATTACGCCATCATTGAAGATTACAACCAGGCCATCGCCAGCGTCATTACCCAGGTGCTTTCCATCTTCGGGGTTGAGGAGGTGTTGGGGGGGAAACTGGGGTTTATCAATGTCCAGGCGAACATGTTGCTCTCGGAAGAGGTGGAGCTCATGCCTACCGGGCAGACCGTGCTGGAACTGCTTGAATTCATGGTTTTTGATGACCAGATCATCGAGCGCTGCCGTGAATTGAAAGAGCGTGGTTTCATGCTTGCGCTTGATGACCATGAGTATAACTCTGACAACCAGACCCTTTACGAACTAGTCGATATTGTCAAGATTGACATCCTGCAGACCGGCATGGATGCACTGCCGGAAGTGGTCGCAGGACTGCGCGGTTCACCGGTAAAAATCCTGGCAGAGAAGGTTGAGACCTTTGAACAGTTCAATATCTGCATGAAGCTTGGTTTTGACCTGTTTCAGGGGTACTTCTTTCAACGCCCGACGGTGCTGAACCGTAAAAAGATTGATATCTCCGCCATGGCGATGATGAAGCTCCTGCAGCAACTGCTTGGCGGGGCTTCGGTCGCTGATCTGGAACAGATCTTCAAAGAGAATCCAACCCTTTCCTACAGCCTGTTACGGCTGGTCAATTCTGTAGCCATGGCACTGCGCCAGAAAATCAACAGCCTTAGGCATGCCATTGTCATGCTGGGATTTGAAAACCTGCGCCGCTGGGCGCAGTTGTCACTGTTTGTAACCAGTGATGCGCGGGGCGCCAACAACCCGCTGCTTGAGATGGCGGCAGTGCGTGGCCGCATGATGGAGATCCTTATCCTGCAGAAAGGGGATTCCGAGGATTATGCTGAGGCGGCTTTTATGACCGGCATCCTGTCCCAACTGGACATACTTTATGAAATCACCATGTCGGAGATTATCAGCAGCCTCAACCTCAGTGAAGATGTGGGCAAGGCGCTGCTTGAGCGTAAAGGTCGACTGGGTAATCTGCTGGCATTGGTAGAGAAGGTTGAAGCGACCGATTTTGAAGCGATCACCCGGTTGCTGGATGTGTGCGGAGTGACCATGGAAGAACTGCTGGAGGCGCAACTGGAGTCTTTTAACTGGCGTGCCAATGTCATCGGGCATGAATAGACCGCGCCTGACAGTAAAGATTGACCGGATAATTACTACATGCTAACTATAGACGAATTTTATCTGCTTAACTGAAGAGTGGGAGGAACGGACATGGCCAGGGGGGGATTTGATTCTGCCGCTCTGATTGCGCCTTTGATGGTACGCATACCGCTGGGGCTGATCATGATGGCCCACGGATCGCAAAAACTGCTGGGGCTGTTTGGCGGGCAAGGACTGACTGGTACATTCAGAACCTTTGAAGACAGGTTCGGTATTCCGCCGATCTTTACCCTGTTGGCTATTATTGCTGAATTCGGCGGCGGATTCGGCGTGTTGTCCGGTTTTTTGACCAGGCTGTCTGCCTTCGGCATATCGGCGGTGATGACAGTGGCTATGTACAAGGTGCACTGGGTCAACGGTTTTTTCCTGAATATGGGCTGCGCCACCGGTCGTGGCCATGGCGTTGAATATGATTTGGCCCTGCTGGGTATGGCGCTTTACCTAGTTATTGCTGGTGGTGGCCAATGGTGCCTGGATCGGCTGGTTTTCAGGAACTGAGGTCGGGAGATGGCCTTTGGCAGCATTAACAGGGCGGGTTTTCCCGCCTTTTGAGTGTATACAGAACGGTAAAATTGTAAGGAGCTTCACTTGACAGATCTGATTCAACAGGAAGTAGAAAAGAGACGTACATTTGCCATTATCAGCCATCCGGATGCCGGCAAGACCACCATTACCGAAAAGCTGCTGCTTTTCGGCGGGGCCATCCAGCAGGCCGGCGAGGTCAGGGCGCGCAAGTCTGCCCGCTATGCCACCTCCGACTGGATGGAACTGGAAAAGCAACGTGGTATTTCAGTGACATCCTCGGTGATGAAATTTTCTTACAACGGCTGTGAAATCAACCTGCTGGACACGCCGGGTCATAACGATTTTTCTGAAGATACCTATCGCGTGCTGACTGCTGTGGACTCGGTACTGATGGTGATTGATTCGGTAAAAGGGGTGGAGACCCAGACCAGGAAGCTGCTGGATGTCTGCCGTCTGCGCCATACGCCGATCATGACCTTCATGAACAAGCTGGACCGTGAAGGACAGGAACCGCTGGATCTGCTGGACGACATCGAAAAGAACCTGCACATCCAGACTGCGCCGGTGACTTGGCCGGTGGGGATGGGCAAGCGTTTTCGCGGTACCTATCACCTTTATACCAAAGAGCTGACTTTTTTTGATGCCGAAGCCGCCAACGGCACCGGTGAGATCATCACCGTTGCTGGACTGGATGACCCGCTGCTGGATGAGCTGCTAGGCAGTCAGGTGGATGAGCTGCGCAATGATGTGGAGCTGCTGGAAGGGGCTGCCCACCCCTTTGACAAGGAGGCCTATCTGGCCGGCCAGCAGACCCCAGTTTTCTTCGGCAGCGCCATCAATACCTTCGGGGTGCAGCAGTTGCTGGACGCCTTTGTACAGCATGCCCCTTCGCCCCTGCCGCGTGAAACCACCACCAGAAAGGTCTCTCCGCTGGAAGAGCCGTTCAGCGGTTTTGCCTTCAAGATTCAGGCAAATATGGACCCGGCCCACCGGGACCGTATCGCCTTTTTCCGCATCTGTTCCGGCAAGTTCACCCGCGGTATGAAGGTGCGCCATGTGCGTCTGGGACGTGATGTGCAGATCGCCAACGCCACCATTTTCATGGCCCAGGATCGCACCAATGTGGAAGAGGCCTGGCCGGGGGATATCATCGGTATCCACAACCACGGCACTATAAAGATCGGCGATACCTTCACACTGGGTGAGGATTTGAAGTATACCGGCATCCCCAGCTTTGCGCCGGAGCATTTCCGCAAGATTCGCCTGCTCAATCCGATGAAGTCCAAGGCGCTGGAAAAAGGGCTGGTGCAGCTGGCCGAAGAAGGGGCCACTCAAGTGTTCAAGCCGCTGATGGGAGCTGACTGGGTCATTGGCGCTGTCGGTTTGCTGCAGTTTGATGTGGTCATGCACCGTTTGGAGTTTGAATATGGCGTCAAGGTGGCCTTTGAGCCGGTCAGCTATGTGACCGCCCGCTGGGTGACCGGTGAAAAGAAGAAGATCGAAGAATTCGAGAAGAAAGAGGCCATGCATGTCTATATCGATGGCGAAGGGAAACTGACCTATATGGCCGGCAGCCAGTGGCGTCTCGAGAACACCATGGACGCGTGGAAGGAACTGGAGTTCCACGAAACCAGCGAGCATAGCTGATGTCCGTTTCTGGGGCAAAGGGCCATCAGTCGGGAGGCTACAGCCTGGCAGCAACATGGAAGGCCATTACGGCACTGCCGGTAGGCAGTTTCCCCTTGCTCCTTCCCCGGGTGCATCCCATTGCCGGACCTTTCATCATGTGGCGCCTGAAAAGGCTGGGATACTCAAACTGCCGTGTGGCGTCTGATAGGCGCGGTCTGATGGTGTTTGCCGACCGCTAACCTTTTGAGTCACTCGCAAAACTATTGCGGAGCCGGTCTGCTTTGTTGCCGCTTGCTCAAAAGCTCAACGTACATCATTGTACGCCTCGCTTTTTTGCTCGCTTACGCCGTGTATCCCGGCTTCCTCATGACGTTTTGCAAAAGGCTCAGTTGACAATAAGATAGAATGGTGGAGAAACCTATGATTATAGTAACCGGAGCAGCAGGACTGATCGGCAGCGCCGTTATCTGGAGGCTGAACTGCCTGGGCCGCGAGGATATCCTGGCGGTTGACCATCTGGAACGCAGTGAAAAATGGAAAAACCTCTCGCCGCTCAAGTTCAGGGACTATCTTGAAAAAGATGCCTTTTACGCCATGCTGCAGCGGGATGAACTGGCCGCTGTCTACGGTCATATCGACGCCATCATCCATCTGGGGGCCTGCTCTTCCACCACCGAACAGGATGCCTCCTACCTGATCGCCAATAATTTTGAATACACCAAACAACTGGCCCAGTTTGCCCTCCGAAACGATATCCGCTTTATCTATGCCTCCAGCGCCGCCACCTATGGCGATGGCCTGAAGGGTTTCTGCGAGGATGCTGGCCAGCTGCATGAACTGCGACCGCTAAACATGTACGGATATTCCAAACATATGTTTGACATGTGGGCCCGGGCCAACGGTGTGTTGGACAGGATGGTCGGCCTGAAGTACTTCAATGTCTACGGTCCCAACGAATACCACAAAGGTGAGATGCGATCGCTGGTGCTCAAGGCCTATGAGCAGATCGTTGACAGCGGCATTATCAGGCTGTTTCGCTCGCATCGGCCTGACTACAAGGATGGCGAGCAGATGCGCGATTTCCTGTACGTCAAGGATGCTGCGGATATGACGTTGCATTTTCTGGAAAACCGGGCAGCGGGCGGCATATTCAATCTGGGCAGCGGTGAGGCCAATACCTGGAACCGTCTGGCGGGCGGCATATTCAAGGCGCTGGGGCGTCCGGTTCAGATCGAGTATATTGATATGCCAGAGTCCATCCGTGAAAAATACCAGTATTATACCTGCGCAGACACGGGCAAACTCAAAGCGGCCGGCTACAGCCAGCCCTTGAGCAGCCTGGAGGGTGCGGTAGAGGACTATGTGCTTAACTATCTTGTGCCGGGCAAGCGGCTGGGAGAATAGCGCATGCCGCATATCGTTATTGATGAATCACGCTGCAAAGGATGCGCCCTGTGTACCACGGTTTGCCCCCGTGGCCTGGTTGTGATGAGCCAGACCCCCGGCAGTCAGGGGAACCTGGTGGCCAGATTCGGTCCTGCGGAAAAATGCATCGGTTGCGCCATGTGCGCGCAGATGTGTCCGGATTCGGCCATTACGGTGTTCAGGTAGGGACGCTGGTCGCGTAAGTTTTATGCTCGTATGCAGTACAGTGAATTAGTGAGATTGAAGGAGCAGACAGTGAAGCAGGTTGCTGCCGAGAGATTATTTGTCAAGGGCAACGAAGCTGTGGCTATGGCGGCCATTGAGGCCGGCTGCCGCTATTATTTCGGTTACCCGATTACCCCGCAGAGTGAAATCCCCGAATTCTTTTCCCGTGAGCTGCCCCGTTTGGGCGGCGAATTTATTCAGGCTGAAAGCGAGATTGCCTCAATCAATATGTTGCTGGGCGCATCAGCGGCCGGCAAACGCTGCATGACCTCCTCTTCCGGGCCAGGCATTTCCCTAAAACAGGAGGGTATCTCCTATCTGGCCGGTGCCGAGCTGCCGGCGGTTATCGTCGACGTAATGCGTTCCGGACCCGGTCTGGGCGGTATCGACGCCTCGCAGGCAGATTACTGGCAGGCTACCCGTGGGGGGGGGCATGGCGGTTATCGCCTGATTGTGCTGGCGCCTGCTTCGGTTCAGGAAATGTACGATCTGACCATGCTGGCCTTTGATCTGGCCGACATCTATCGTATGCCCGTTATGGTGCTGGCTGACTCGATGATCGGCCAGATGAAGGAATCCATCATGGCCAGTCCCAGGCCACAGACCTGTCTCCCGGCAAAGGATTGGGCCGTGCGGGGGCGCACTGAAGGCCAGCAACAAAATATCGTACGTTCGCTGCATCTGGGCGATGGTGAAATGGAGGCCTTTCACTGGCATTTGCAGAAACATTACCGTCAGCTGGAACAGCAGGAATGTCGCTGGGAAGAGCTGTATACTGCCGATGCCGAACTGGTCGTGGCGGCATTCGGTTCTGTAGCGCGCATCTCCAGGACCGCGGTGGAGATGGCTCGGGAAAACGGTATGAAGGTCGGACTGTTGCGCCCGATCACCCTGTTCCCTTTCCCTGGCAGGGCTTTTGCGGCTGTATCGGAACATTGCAGGCGTTTTCTGGTGATGGAGCTGAATACCGGACAGATGATTGATGATGTGCGTCTTTCGGTGCGCTGTGGCGCGGAAGTCTCCTTTTACGGACGTCCTCCGGGCGCGGGCTCTTTGCCGAGCCCGGAAGAGCTGTTTGAGCAGATTTGTAAAGTCTACGGGGCAGGTGCCGTATGAAACAGGTGTTCAACAGGCCGCTCAGCCTTAAGGATACGGAAACCCACTTTTGCCCCGGCTGCCATCACGGCATTGCGCACAGGCTGGTGGCCAACGCGTTGGATGATCTGGGCATCAGGCACAAGACCATAGGTATTGCCTCGGTCGGCTGCTCCGTATTTTTGTACAACTATCTGGATGTGGATGTGGTGGAATCCCCACATGGGCGGGCGCCTGCCGTTGCAACCGGTGTCAAGCGTGCGCGCCCGGACCGGATCGTCTTCACCTATCAGGGGGATGGCGACCTGGCGGCCATCGGCACGGCCGAAATTATCCATGCTGCCAACCGCGGCGAGGATCTGACTGTGGTGTTTGTCAACAATACGACCTATGGCATGACCGGTGGCCAGATGGCCCCAACCACCCTGGTGGGCCAGAAAACAGCCACATCACCTTATGGCCGCAACCGTAACAAGGACGGCGCTCCGCTGCACATGGCAGAATTGCTGTCACAGCTTGATGGAGTGGCCTTTTCGGCCCGTGTGGCGCTCAATACCCCCAAACATGTGATGGAGGCCCGCAGCGTTATCACCACTGCCTTCAGATACCAGCAGGAGGGCAAGGGATTTGCCTTTGTGGAACTGCTGGCCGCATGCCCGACTAACTGGGGCATGCCCCCCCTTGAGGCCAACCGGCGTGTCGCCGATGAACTGATACCCTGTTTCCCGCTGGGTATTATCAAGCAGCTTGCAAACCTTTAGCTGGAGTGATTTACATGCGCCATGATGTTTTTATAGCCGGTTTTGGTGGGCAGGGTGTCTTGGTTGCTGGTAATCTGCTGTGCTATGCCGGTATTCGCCAGGGGTTGAATGTCTCGTTTTATCCTGCTTACGGTGTCGAAAAGCGGGGCGGCGCTGCCACCTGTACCGTAGTAATGAACGATGGTGACACCGGATCTCCTGTTGTTGGCAGGCCGTCAGTATCGGTCCTGCTGAATCAGCTTTCATTTGACAAATATGCTGTCAAAGTCCGGCCCGGCGGAGTCTGTATTATTAATTCTTCGCTGGTTGATTACACAGCAGCTGAGCTGGAGGACATTGAGCTGGCGGCAATACCGATGAATAGTCTGGCCATCGGCCTGGGAGATATCCGTATGGTCAACATGATCGCCTGTGGCGCTTATGCGGCCAAAAGCGGGGTGCTTTCGCTGGCCTCCTTGATAGCATCGTTGGAAAAGGCTGTGCCGGCGCTCGGTCAAAACCAGGAAATGATGGATGGTAATATAAAAGCGCTGACGGCGGGTTTTGAGGCTTTCAGGTAGCAAAAAGTCTTGACGTTACGGCCTTGATTTGCTAAAAAAACAATTCACTTTATTGGGGTATCGCCAAATGGTAAGGCAACGGACTCTGACTCCGTCACTCTTGGTTCGAATCCAGGTACCCCAGCCATAATAATCTCTGTTGTAAAAACAACAGTTTAAGCCTTGATTCTCTTTGATGGTACACGTTTTGTACCACAGAAAGGGTCAAGGCTTTATGCGTTCTACAGGCTACCTTAAGAAAAGAAATGGCAATTTTTACTTCCGCTTAAGAATCCCATCAGATCTATCATCACATTTCCCGCAGACGGAAATAGTCAAGTCTCTCAAGACTTCTGATCTAAAAACCGCCAAAGATTCCTCCCTACAGTACCTCCAAGGAATTTATCAGACGTTCTCCCTTCTACGCTCAAGCTTTATCAATCAGGAGCAGGCTTTAGAGCGTTTCTATGGCCTGTTTGGATGCAAATGCGGTGGTGGGTCTCGAAATGCTTATGAGGCCCGTCAAAAGCTCTCTATGGTCGTCAAAATATTTGTAGCTGATAAAGAAAAGGAGTGGACAGCAAAGACCAAGATGGAGACAGAAGGAGTCTTCAAGCTGACTCTTGATTTGCTGGGAGATATTCCTGTTACTTCAATTGATAGAAATATGGTCAGAGAATTCAGAGACAAACTTCAAAAACTCCCTCCAAATGTCTACAAGGTTTACTCAAAGCAAACACCAAATGAAGTCTTGAAGCTGATAGACTCAGGTAAGCTTACAGCTTCACCTATGAGCATTACCTCGGTAAACAAGCACCTCTCCAGACTCTATACCTTGATGGTGTTCAGCATTAAGGAAGGATATAGGAGTGATAACCCTGTAACTGAAATGACTATTAAGCAAAAGAAAAGATCGGATGAGGAAAGGAAGGCTTATAACTCCCAGGACATTCAGAACATCTTTGTGAGCTTGCCGAGAGAGAAAGATAAACCTGAACGTCTGAATCGCCTCTAGTTTTCTAGACACTCCTGAGTTATACAGAAAGTGACCTCAGGAGGTATGCATGAGTAGCAAGCGTTACACCGAAGAATTCAAGATTGAAGCGGTGAAGCAAGTAACTGAACGTG
>Ga0302250_1002096_pt1 | contig 13090 bp, 15 predicted proteins | sample AAG_RA_Asp_MG_FD_193536 | JGI IMG/M metagenome (GOLD analysis project Ga0302250, IMG submission 193536) | Enriched activated sludge microbial communities from anaerobic digester in WTTP, New Holstein, Wisconsin, United States - AAG_RA_Asp | ecosystem: Engineered > Bioreactor > Anaerobic >... | reverse complement strand
AAACGATCGCATTGAGTACATGTGCAATGACATTTTGATTGATCGTGCTAAAAACCATTACAAATGGCGTGACTTCTTTGGTCATCTGCATCCATGGCATTAAAGACAGAAGTACCGCAAGTGCACCAATGTAGAAGATAAGAATACGGTAAATAACTTGATTGGTTGCTCTTGGAATAGTATGACTTGGATCATCTGTTTCAGCTGCAGCAATACCAATTAACTCAAGCCCACCAAATGAGAACATGATGAATACCATCGCCATCAAAAAGCCTTTAATCCCATGTGGGAAAAAGCCGCCTTCTAATGCCCAAAGGTTACTAAAGTGTGCACTCTCGCCACCATTACCACTGACAAGCAAATAACTACCAAATGCAATCATCGCAATAATAGCCGCTACTTTGATAATAGAAAACCAAAACTCAAATTCACCGTAAATACGGACATTAACTAAGTTTACAAGGTTCACCAAAACAAAGAAAAATGCAGCTGATGCCCATGTTGGGATGTTTGGAAGCCAAAAGTGAACAAACGTACCAATCGCTGTTAGTTCTGCCATGCCTACTAAAACATAAAGAATCCAGTAATTCCAGCCCGATGCAAAACCCGCAAATGGATGCCAGTATTTGTTTGCAAAATGACTAAATGAACCTGCCACTGGCTCTTCAACGACCATTTCGCCCAGTTGTCGCATAATCATAAATGCAATAAATCCACCCAGCGCATACCCTAAAAGTACCGCGGGACCTGTCAATTGTACGGTTGTAGAAACCCCTAAAAATAGACCTGTACCGATAGCTCCACCCAATGCAATAAGCTGGACGTGTCTATTTTGCAAGCCTCTTGAAAGCCCTTTTGTGTGCATAAAATTCCTTCAAAAAAATTAACGCGCTATTGTAGCGTTTTTCAAAAAAATTATTCCAATGCTGTGATTAAAAAATATTCTATGTATAAAAAATTCTCTTTTTAAAATCACTTTATCATCTTAGGATTTTCTTTAATATATAATTTAAATAGTTTCAAATATAATGTTCTCTTAGCGCATATTAAGGGGTTATGAATGAATCAAGCCGTCATTGAAGCCACACACAGTTTTTGTGAAACTATTTTATGTGAACTGCCTCAAAAAGCAGCTAATTTGGGAGAATACTTTTATGGTTCTGCCATTTCTCTTCTTGAAAACGATACAGAACACACATGGTATCTTTTCTTTGAAAAAGAGGTACTGAGTGACATTGCATTTAACCTTCTTTTTGAAGAAAATCTTTGTGAAAATGACTTAGATGACCTTTTAAAAGAGATCGCCAACCAAATCATCGGTTCTGCAAAAGTTCTTTTAGAAGAAAAATACCCCAACAATACCTATCAACTCAATGTTCCTGAATTTATGGGCAATGTCTGTAGACCTTTTCCCATTCAGCTTCAAGACACACATCATTACCTCATCAAAAACAGTACATTTGTAATTGCGCGTTAAGAAATGTAAATAAACGAAACGACACTTAAACAAACGTACTGCTTTTTAAACCCAACTCTTTTTCTTAAGTCGCCTCTTTGCATAGTTCTGTATAATCAACTTCTTTTAATTGTTTACCATTGTCTGTGGGGGTGCCGAACTTAGGGCTGAGATAATACCCCAAGAAGTCCATTAATGTGGCTTCACGAACCTGATCTGGGTAATGCCAGCGTAGGAAATAAGGAGATAAACGCATGAGTAAAGTACTCGACAATCTTGAAAAAATAGATTCATCTTACATTCAAAACTTTCCAAGTTCCAAGAAAATTTACATCCAAGGTTCACGCCCTGACATTCAAGTCCCAATGCGTGAGATAGAACTCAGTCCAACGGCTAAAAGTGATGGAACGTTCGAAGAAAACCCACCACTTCATGTCTACGATACTTCAGGTGTTTACACTGACCCAAACGTTAAAATCGACCTACACCAAGGTTTAAAGCCTATTCGTGCCAAATGGATAGAAGAAAGAGGCGATACTGAGCAACTGAGCGATTTTAGTTCTGTCTATTTTCACAAACGCCATGATGATGCCGAGCTAAACGCGCTTCGCTTCCCCAATCTGAAAAAACCACGTCGTGCAAAAAGTGGTCAAAACATCACCCAAATGCACTACGCAAAAAAAGGCATCATTACGCCAGAAATGGAGTATGTTGCCATTCGTGAAAACTGTAATCTTGAAGAGGCACGCAAAAACAAACTCCTTGGCTCTCAACACAAAGGCGAGCATTTTGGCGCTAACTTACCAGAGGTTTACACTCCTGAATTTGTCCGCCAAGAGATAGCCGCAGGTCGTGCAGTCCTTCCGCTCAATGTCAATCATCCAGAAGCCGAGCCGATGATCATCGGTCGAAACTTCATGGTCAAGATCAATGCCAACATCGGAAACTCTGCAACCACTTCTTCCATCGAAGAAGAAGTTGAGAAAATGCTTTGGTCAACACGTTGGGGTGGTGACACCGTGATGGACCTTTCCACAGGTAAAAACATCCATGAAACCAGAGAGTGGATACTTCGTAATTCCGCTGTACCTATAGGAACCGTGCCAATTTACCAAGCCCTAGAAAAGGTCAATGGTATTGCTGAAGATTTGACATGGGAAGTGTTCCGTGACACACTTATCGAGCAAGCGGAACAAGGCGTGGACTACTTTACCATTCACGCGGGTGTTCGCCTTGCGTACGTACCTATGACGGCAAAACGCTTAACAGGCATCGTCTCACGAGGTGGAAGCATCATGGCAAAATGGTGTCTACACCACCACAAAGAGAACTTCCTCTACACCCATTTTGAAGAGATCTGCGAGATCATGAAAGCCTATGATGTAGCGTTTTCACTCGGAGACGGCTTACGCCCAGGCTCACTGTATGATGCCAACGATGAAGCGCAATTTGCCGAGCTTGAAACCTTAGGAGAACTCACCAAAATCGCTTGGAAACACGACGTACAAGTGATGATCGAAGGACCAGGACATGTGCCTATGCAAAAAATCAAAGAGAACATGACCAAAGAGTTAGAGGACTGTTTTGAAGCACCATTCTATACACTTGGACCCCTCGTTACCGACGTTGCTCCAGGGTACGACCACATCACCTCAGCGATTGGCGCGGCGCAAATCGGTTGGTATGGAACAGCAATGCTCTGCTACGTCACCCCAAAAGAACACTTAGGCTTGCCAAACAGAGAAGATGTTAAAGAAGGCATCATCGCCTACAAAATTGCCGCACACGCCGCAGACCTCGCCAAAGGCTTCCCAGGAGCGCAAATACGAGATAACGCCATGAGTAAAGCCCGTTTTGAGTTTCGTTGGTACGACCAGTTCAACATCGGTTTTGACCCAGACCGCGCTCGTGAATACCACGACAAAACCTTACCCGTTGAAAGTGCCAAAGTAGCACATTTTTGCTCAATGTGTGGACCAAAATTTTGCTCGATGAAAATCTCACAAGATGTTCGTGACTACGCCGCAAAGATCGGCGCTGAAGATGTCAATGTTGCGTTAGAAAAAGGGTTGGAAGAACAAGCAGAACACTTTAAAGAGAGTGGCGGACAAATTTACATGTAAAGATTTTAAGCCCTTGAAACCAAGGGCTTAACTCCTCATTTCTGCGTTAAAATATGACTAAAATAACTTTACATATAAAGATTTACTATGAGCAAAAGAATATTCAAAAAAAGATTACCCCAATTTTTAGAAGTCTATACTAAAAATAATTTTGCAGAAATCGCTTTAGCCTGTGGAGCTATTGATTTACTGAAACTTGTTCTACTCAATAATCAAAATAATTGCCCATATGAATTTTATGAAGCTTTAACAGAAGATGATTCTGATAGCCTTTGGAAAAGCCCATATGTTGTACTTTAAATTCCAAACCATTCATATCTTATGTATGAAATAAAAATATTCTTATTTGGGTTTGCTATACAGAAGAAGAATTGCGAAATAATGGTTATATGACTTTATTGCTTCAAAAATTAATTTCCATGTATCCTAAAAAAATAATTTCTGTTGATACAAATTCACATGAGTTATTGCATGTATGCAAAAAGCTTGGTATTCAAACTTAATCAGCTCTACTTCACCCCATGATGCGGGTTGCTTTCGCCTCTAGGGATTAGTTCGTCCATATGTTCTCCGCCGATAAAATAGGCTTTTCCAAACCCAAATGTCGCTTCGCCGTACGCCACTTTGAATTCATAGAGGTTAAAGTCGGTCATTTTTTTAAGCGTATTTACCATGTTTGCATCAAATTTTTGGGCAAATAGTTCTAAAATTTTTTCAAAACGCTCACTTCCTCGCTCGATCTTTTGGCTATCGCATTGCAAACTGACACGTTTTCGTGCAAACAGGTTTCCTGTTTTACTCTCATCTTCCACAAAAAAGAGTGAAGCTTTAGGGTTAATTTGGATATTTTTCGCATGGGTAGCAATGTCGGAGATATAAACGTAAAAACGGTTATTGTTGTAAATGTAAGGTGCGTAAGAGCTAAAAGGGTTCCCTTTACTATCAAGGGTACCGATGATGGTGGTTTGAATGGTTGCGATAAATTCTTTCATGGATTCACTTTTTTATTTTTAGTCTAACACGAAGGCGTTAAAAAAGTGCTCCAAAATGCTAATTAACTCTGCAAACTAAGATTGCCTCTTTCGAGGCAAATTTATAACCACGACGGTTTTGCATTAACCCCAACACCATCACTCTCGGTATAGCCATCTAAGCTCTTTGCTTTGGCTTGAATACAGATGAAACGAAGTGAGCTTGCATTGTCCGCTTTGATGCAACGCTCCCCTTTAGGGTCTATACGAAACGCATCGCCTTCTTTTATGGCAAACTCTTCGCCATCAATGTATAAAAGCCCTTTGCCACTAAGCACTACATAAATCTCTTCATTGTTTTTATGTGCATGTACAAAAGGTACACTTACACCTGCAGGGAGTTCATTGACAGAGACTTCTGCACCACTTAATGCCAAAACATCGTGCAGTACAACACGACCTAATGATGCGACATCACCGCATGAGATAACTTTATAATTTTGTCCTACTTTTTCCATAATTTTTCCTTTGATTGAGTTTATTGTTTATTTATACTAAATTTAAAATATAAAAATGACTTTTCGCCTCCTTAATTAATTAGATATCTAACTATATGGCTAATTTTTTACTCTCTCTTTTCAAAATTAATAATTACTTTTTCAAGCAATATCTCGAGTAACATCCCCTCTTCTTCTCTAAGCCCCGCATAGGCTAATGCATTGAGATCTTTCGAAATAGCTTCAAAAATGGGTCTAAGCGCAAACCCTTTTTCGGTAAGAGAAATCATCGTAAAACGGGCATCCACATCTGATTTTACACGTTGTACATAACCGCTTTTTTCAAGCTTTTCTACTAGAACCGTTACTGTGGGTTTTGTTCTGTGAATTTTACGCGAGATTTCGCCCATTTCATAACTACTACCATCAAATAATAAACTTAAGATATCACCATGACTAGGCGCAATATCTGTCAGTTCATATTTTTTCAGCTCTGCAATAATAAATTTATTGGCTTTCTCTGCAAGTCTGCTGGAAAGCGCTATAAGTCTTTGATTTTTCATAAGCCGCATTATAGTTAGATATCTAATTAATGTCAAGTGCCTCATTTTATGGATAGGAGAAAGAGATTTTGCGTTACAATACCCTTTTCAAAATCTTGCACATAAAGCTTTACCATGAACATAGCGCTTTCCATTCTTGCCATTTATGTTTTCATTCTACTCGGCTACATTGCCAAAAGATTTTCAAAGAAGAGTTGGCTGAGCGAGGCATGGTCATCCTCTCAGTTTATTTTTTACACCCTATCTTTTCATTTTGGGGACTTTCCACCAAACCAATGAGCTTAGAGTCACTGCAAGTGCCTTTTTACTATGTGCTTTTTTCGATTCTAACGATTGGGGTAGGATTTATTTTTGCAAGAATGTTTTTTGAAGATGTGAAAGAGCGCTCCATCATGACAATTGCCGCAGCGATTAACAACACAGGCAATTTGGGCATTCCTCTCGGTATTGCCATCTTTGGACAAGAGTCTATCATTTACACCAGCATGATGAGTGTTGCCAATACTCTCATGACATATACCTTGGGTGTATTTTTCTACTCTGCAGGTACATCAAGTATGAAGCAAGCGTTTTTAAACATCTTCAAACTACCTGTCATCTGGGCGGCGATGTTCGCACTTGGGCTTAATTTTGCAGGCATTGTGATTCACCCTACTCTTTTTAAGTCACTGGAAATGGGGGCGTACTGTATGGTGGTACTTCAACTCATTGTGTTTGGAATGTACCTTTACAACATGAAACTCGGAGAGCTCAACTACAAACTGTTGTTGCACGTTCACCTCATCAAATTTGTCATCATGCCCATCATTACGGTATGGATGCTCTTTTTTGTGCTTCCATTAGAGCCCTTTGTTGCTTCGGTACTTTTTTTAGAACTCATCGTGCCACTGGCGGTTACTAACGTAAACATTTCAGCCCTTTATGACTGCAAACCTGTGGATGTGGCAAGCCTCATACTTTTTACTTCGCTTCTGTTTATTCCTTTTTTACTGATGGTAAGTTACCTACTCGCTTACTTTGGTATCGCCCATTTGGGTTAGACTTTTTGGTAGAGATGGGTGATTTTCACATAGTCGTAAAAGTCACTTAAGAGCAAATAGCGCATACCAATGTCTTCAAAACGTTTAAGTGTCACGACATCACCGTCATTGTAAAGATTGGCGGTTTCTAAAAACTCTTTGGGATAACGCTTTTTCTCAAACGGATACTCTAAAAAGCGCTTCATAAAGTTTTCAAAAAGATTGTTGATAATCAGCTCTTTGGCAGGACTTGGATGATGCAAATAGTCTTTGACTTTTTCAAACTCCCTGCAGATATACTCTAAGCATTGTTGCATGCGTCACAGCCTATATGGGTATTGATCGTGTGAGAAATGAGCATTATCACTACATGAAAAAGATAACACAGTATCTCCTTTTTAATCCACCTTTGCAAAAGATATACCAAAGCCCTTAGTTACCTTATGATACCATTTCAGAGAATTAAAGGAGAATGCGTATGAAACTGATATCGTGGAATGTTAACGGTATTCGTGCCGTTGCAAGTAAAAATGCTTTTACGTGGGTCGATGAAGTTAAACCTGATGTCCTATGTTTGCAAGAGATCAAAGCAGAAGCACATCAAATTCCTAAACCTCTGTTTGCTCACTCTTTTACCTCAACGCATATCAACTCTGCAAGTAAAAAAGGCTACTCTGGCACGATGAGCTTTTACACACGAATGTTTGAAAAAACCGATACCGCTTTACATATCGACCATACACACGAAGGGCGTATTTTAGAGCATCACTTTGATAATATAGCGCTGTTCAATGTTTATTTTCCCAATGGTCAGCAAAGTGAAGAACGCCTTGCCCACAAGATGAAGTTTTACAGTGATTTTCTAGCACATACTGAAGCATTGCGCAAAGAGGGAAAAAGGATCATCATCTGTGGCGATGTCAATACTGCCCACCGTGAAATCGACCTCACTCATCCTAAAGCCAATGAAGACACTTCAGGCTTTTTGCCCATCGAGCGTGCATGGATAGACACACTTTTAGATAAAGGGTATATCGATACCTTTAGGCTTATACATGGAGATAAAACAGAGTGTTACTCGTGGTGGTCATACCGAGCGGGAGCGAGAGAGCGAAATGTTGGATGGAGGATTGACTACTTTTTTATCTCCAAAGAGCTAGAGGGACGCTTAAAAGATGCGTTTATCTTACCGCATATCTATGGCTCTGATCATTGCCCTGTTGGCATAGAATTGGAGTGTTAGCCCCTATATGCATAGGAGCTAACGACGTACTATTCTTGCCATTTCACTTTTAAAGGCGAACGTCGATACACAGGGCTTTGCCCATAATGTGTTGCTAGGTAATTGATGATGCGTGGCTCATCTGCCCCCAAATCCCAAAGACCTTGGTTTTTTTGCATATACACAATGGCATCTTTCCAGTACTTTTCATTCCCGCGATTTTGTGTCACGAGTGTTGCACTATGACACGCCACCGTACAGTTCGCTTTGACAACTTCAAACCCTTCTGCGATAACAAGACCTGTCTCTTTGTCTATTTCAGGCGATTTAGTAGTTTTTGTTTCTGCCTTTACTGTTTTAGCAGGCTCCACTTTAACAGGCACAAGGCTCGCTTCTTCTTTTGGAGCACATCCTAACACCAAAAGCCCGATAAAAACCAACAAACTCGTTGTGATTTTTCTCATCTGAACTCCTTTTAGACAATTTTTACAGCGATGCGGTGTGTTGCATTGTTGAGATAGCCTTTAGGATTCCATCCAGGAATTACCATCGGTTGAGAAACACCTTTTTTATCAACAGCACGTGCCCAAAGCTCATAATAACCTTTGGCTGGAAATTTCAAATTGGCACTAAAACGTTGCCATGCAAATTTGTTGACAGGTTTTTTGAGGTTTGCTTTGATCCATGTTGCCCCAAAGTCAATGGAAACAAACACTTCTTTAACATCACCGATGCCACTCCACGCATTGCCTCGTATTTCGACTTTATCACCGAAGTTAAATTTAGCACCGGATGCTGGATAAGTAATAAGCGATTTGATCGGCATCTCTTCGATGACACACATGTTGCTGTTAGGCACATCGCTTGCAGGCTCTACAGGAGTGCAAGGATTACGATAGTCATCAACCATTTTAGGGCCATCATGTACTTTATTGCGCACGACAATGCGGTTCAACCACTTACCACTCACAGATGCTGGATAACCTGGGATGACAAGGCGCAAAGGATAGCCATTTTGTATAGGTAGTGGTGCTCCATTCATTTCCCATACAATCAAAGCATCTTCTTGCAACGCTTTTTTGATCGGCACTCCTCTTGAAATCGGCACTTTAGTTGCATCGCCACTCAAATGCGGGTCTGAACCATAGTACCCAATGTACACAGCATCATTTTTGAGTCCAACATACTCTAGCACATCTTTAAGGCGCACACCTGTCCATGAAGGGCAGCCCACTCCTCCTAATGTCCATTGATTGCCTTTAGCAGGTGGATTAAATTCAGAGCGGCCATTGCCACCACACTCAATGACTAAGTTGCTGGTGTAATTTTTGAACTTACTTTTGAGTTCTGCTATCGTAAATGTCACTGTACGCTTAGTGGACTCACTCTCACGTGCTGGAGAATTTGGTGTTGCTTCAGAGCCGATGGTGAGTGTCCATGTCGAAGCATCGATGTTGGTTGGAACCAAGCCGTTGTTACGAATGAACATCAAATCGTTTGGCGTGACTTCGCTATCCAAAAGGTGCGGTGGTGTTTCAGCCACAACTGGCTTATCACCAAGAACCACCAACTCTAAACTCTTACCAGGAATGTTCAGCTCCGCCATAGTGGGTGCAGCCATAGCTACAGTGACTAGACCTCCTGGAAGATTACGTACAAAAGGGATTTCACTTCCCACTGCACTCATAAGGGCAAGGATGCCACTCTTCTTAAAAAAACCACGTCGATCGAGGGATGCGTTTTGACTCATACATTCTCCTTGTTGTCAACAAAATGGGGATACCCAAGCATTATAGTTTGGTATAGAAAAAACCAATGCTCTTTTTTTGAGTCAACTCAATAATTTAAGATATTTTTTGGTTATCACTAAAAAGACACACCAATGGTAGACAAACAGCTTAATAAACAATTTAAACAAAATAAACTATAATAAGACGTATATACCAAGGTTTGGAAGAGTTTTTGCTTACATAGGTTAACTCATCTTTAAAGGAATAACATTGGACGCAGTCGATCAAGAATATGTCGCACGCAAACTTCTCTCAGGGTTTGAAAATCTTTTAGATATTAGTGTTGACTTTGTTGCAGAACTTGGCACGACAAATATCACGATTCAGCGTCTGCTCAAACTTGAAAAAGGTTCTGTTATTGACCTTGAAAAACCTGCAGGTGAAAGCGTAGAACTTTATATCAACGGAAAGATCTTTGGTAAAGGCGAAGTCATGGTTTATGAAAAAAACCTTGCAATTCGTATCAATGAAATATTAGATTCTAAAACGGTGATTCAATACTTTAAAAAAGAGAGCCTATGAGACTTTTATTCGTTCTTATAAGTGCAGTAACGTGGCTAAGTGCTTCTAATCTTTTAACATACAATGTCTATGAAAGAAGTGATCGTGTCGATGTTATGCTCTCCTTCGATGCTCCTCATGAAGGTGGTATTTCTCAAAAAAGTGACGCTACTTCTATCACACTCACCATCAATGATCTTGGTTATGACAAGATGATCGAAAAGAGTATTAACTCTAACATCATTCAAGAACTCGCGATTATTCCTGAAAAAAACAATACACTCAAAGTCGTGCTTAAAAGTGATAAAAAAGTCAGTGTTGTTGCGTCTAAAACCGTTGATGGTTTTGGTCTTCGCATCAGAAGTAGCATTATGCAAGCGCCTGCACAAAGTTCAGCAGAATCTGCTACTGCTGCTACTGCACTACCTGCGACATCATCTTCCGCAACAGATTTCATCGATACACGCTATATTATTGTTATCCTTACGTTGCTTTTCTTACTTGCTTTGATGTTCTGGATCAAAAAACGCTTGGGTATTCAAACAATTAGACCAGCTGCTGCGAGTAATGGTGGTAAATCATGGCTTTTCAACCCAAAAACTGGCTCACAACAAGAGGTCAATGTACTTCACAAAAAACAGATTGACAATCAAAACAGTGTCGTTTTATTCGAATATGGCACCATCAAATACCTCGTTATGACAGGAAATTCTAATGTCCTTTTAGAAAAATTCCAAAATGGTGAAGTCAAAGATGACAATGATTTTGAAAAGGTTTTTGAAGAAAATCGCAGACGTTTGGATGATTATCTCAAATTGCAAGACAATAAACTCAGCACCTATAAAAATAAAGCTTCGGCAGATTATACGCCCTTAGATGCAATGCGTTAGTACCTTATGACCATCGCCATCTCGATTTTGTCTATTTATGCCTTTATTTTGCTTGGTTTTATGGCAAAAAGGATGTTAAAGGATGAGATGAACGAAAAAGGGATGATTCTTCTTTCCATCTATTTTTTACAGCCTATGCTTTCGTTTTGGGGACTTTCAAGCAAACCTATTGATTTTTCACTTTTACAAGCTCCTTTTTGGTACTTAACGATTTCATTGATCTGTGTTCTTATCAGTTCCATTATAGCCATACTCTTTTTCAAAGATGACATCAAAGAAAAGTCTATTATTACGATTTGTGTTATCATCGGCAATACAGGCAATTTAGGTATTCCTTTAGGTATTGCACTTTTTGGTGACGCATCCATCATCTACATGAGTATGATTAATATCACCAATGTTTTCATTGTTTACACGCTCGGTGTCTTTTTCTATTCACGCGGTAACTTTAGCATCAAACAGTCTCTTTTTAATATCGTGAAATTGCCTGTGATTTGGTTTGCCTCTTTAGCACTTTTGATGAATGTCTTTGATATCAAGCTCCATCCTGCCATGAAAACGCCTTTAGAGATGGGCGCTTACTGCACCATGGTCATTCAGCTTGTTATCTTTGGAATGTATCTTTACAACATCAAGCTTCGCAGTATCAATTATAAACTGCTTGTACATGTCAGTTTTATCAAATTTTGTATCACACCCATTATTGCTGCCTCTATATTATATGGAGTCCTCCATCTAGAGCCAATGGTCGCAACACTTATTTTCATTGAACTCATTGTTCCTCTTGCAGTAACCAATGTCAATCTAGCAGCATTATATGAATGCAAACCGCTGGATGTAACCGTGTTGGTCTTTTTTACATCTTTAGTATTTATCCCTTTCTTTATTTTAGTGAGCAATCTTTTACATTACCTCAATATTGTGAGCATGCCATGAAGATAAATGATAAAGACGCAAGAGTCAAATACATTAGAGCACTAGAGCGCTTTTTAGGGAGTTGTGTCAGTGCGCTAAAAAATGAAAACTTTGACTTTGCACTCTTTGTGAAACGTGCAGAAAAAGGTCTGAAAACACTGCAGAAAGTAGAACCAACCAGACTGGATTCTACCTACACCAATGCTCTTCAAAACTATGTTAATTTAGTTTCAAATAGCATTATGCATATCGAAGATAGAGATATTGAAGAGACGCATAAACGCCTCTTGAAAGAGGCAAATTTGCTGGAGAAAGAGAAATATCGCGGTAGTTATAAAAAAGAGAAACACAAAGCACAAGGCTTTGATGACGGTTACTGAGCAAAAAATGCAGTAATCGTTTCTCTCATCAATGCCTCATCTTCTATTCGGTTGATTTTATCTCTAAATTCAGATGCCTCACGAAACCCTTTTGAGTACGTATGTAAATGTTTACGAAAGATAGAAATGCCCTTCTCACCATAAAAATCAACCATCGCATCGTAATGTTCCAAGACAATCTCTAAAATCTTTGTTTTTTCAACATGCGTGAGTTCATTTTGGATCTGGTAAAAAATCCATGGATTTCCCACAGCACCTCGTCCTATCATCAAGCTGTTACATCCTGTCACCTCTTTAACATGCAACGCTTTTTCGTAACTCGTAATGTCACCATTGGCAATAAGAGGGATCTTAACAGCAGCACACGCTCTTGCAATAGCTTGATAATCGACTTCTGCTTTATATGCACCTGCACGAGTCCTGCCATGCATACTCATAAAGTCCACACCTGCGCTTTCACACGCTTTTGCAATTTCTTCTGGAATCTTAGTGGTAAAACCAAGGCGTACTTTTGCGCTGGTATAACGTTTATTAGAGTACTTTTTAATGGTCTCAATGATCTTTTGCATATGTGGAAGATTGAGAAGTAAGGAGGAGCCTGCTTCTTGAGAGATAATCTTTGGTACAGGACAGCCACAATTAAGGTCAATCCCATCAATGCCTTCAATATCATTAAGGACTAATACAGCCTCTTTGATAGACTCTAAATCAGAGCCTGCAATTTGGACGATGTAAGGTGTTTCAAGTGGTGATTTTGTCAACA
>Ga0302250_1002092_pt1 | contig 13102 bp, 8 predicted proteins | sample AAG_RA_Asp_MG_FD_193536 | JGI IMG/M metagenome (GOLD analysis project Ga0302250, IMG submission 193536) | Enriched activated sludge microbial communities from anaerobic digester in WTTP, New Holstein, Wisconsin, United States - AAG_RA_Asp | ecosystem: Engineered > Bioreactor > Anaerobic >... | reverse complement strand
CATTACTCGGTTGTGCCCTTCTTCTGCAGCCACTCAAGTCCCGCTGAATCCTGATTTTCATCGGACTGATGTTTAACGGCAGCGACTTCCGGGACGGGAGGGCTTGAGCAACAGCATTGCCCCCCCGCCCCCACTGGTTTCATCGGGTTACGTTCACCTTGACGGTCACGGTGTTTGACGTCAGCGGCGGCGTGCCGGTATCGCTGACGGTATAAGTGAAAAGGTCCGTACCCCTGAAATTTCTCTTGGGAGTGTAATTTACTCCATTGGTCAGCACGGTGATCTTGCCCCCTTTCGTTGGTGGCGAGACAATTGCGATGCTGTTCGGGTTGAGGTTTCCTTCCGCGTCGCTGTCATTGGCGAGCAGATCGATGAATACCGGGATATTCTTTCTGGTGGTCGCATAGTCAGCGACTGCCAATGGGGCGGTATTAACCAGAGCATTGACGGTGACCGTTACGGTCGCGGTGTTGCTGTTGGCGGTACCGTCATAGGCCATGTAACTGAAGGTTTGGTCGCCCAGATCGCCTGGAGCGGGAGTAAAGACCGGCATGCCCATCATGTCAATGGCCACACGAGGATCGCTGATACCCGTCACCATGAGCGGATCGCCATCGACGTCGGTATCGTTCGCCAGTACATCAATCATGACCGGTACTCCCTGTAGGGTCGTGGCGGCATCATTCACCGCCACCGGGGCATCGTTTGCCGGGGTCACCGTGACTCTGACCGTTGCCACATTACTGGCGAGCAGACCGTCGCTTGCTTGGTAGCTGAAAATATCCGTGCCGCTGAAGTCGGCACCGGGGGTATAGGTGAAGGTTCCATCAGCATTAAGGACCAGAGACCCAACCGAGGTGCCGTTCACCAGCACTGCGGTCAGCCCAGTTCCACCGTCGTTGGTCAAAACAGAGGCCTGGACTGCCGGCCCTGAATCTTCCGGGATCGTGTATGCGTCGTCCACCGCCACCGGTGATCCGGCGACGGTTCCCACTTCAAGCTTGGTAAGCATGCCGCCGCCGGTTGCTCCTGCTGTCGTCAGGCCACCGGCTCGATCCACCAAAGGATAGGAACCTGCTGCCGTTGGCGTCCAGAGGGCGTCAATGGTCTTCCCAGCAGCCAGCATCACCGAATATTGGCTTTTTGGGTAGGGCCCAAGGTTGCCGTCTTCCGCGATCACGCTCAGGTATGGAGCGTTCAGAAGCGTAGGTACACGGGTCTTCAAGCCCGCGTTTAGAAAGCGGATCAAGACGCTGTCGCCGACATTGCCCGCCGGACCCACAGGGCCACCGGCAACATACGGCTTGCCGTTGATCAGATAGTAGTCGGGAACGTAGTTCATGGGTTGAGCGCTGGCAGGCGGGGCATGGAGCGCCGCATCGATCTCGCTGTACAGCAGCACCACTTCGCGGGTAAACGTCGTGGTGGGATTGGTCGCGGTGGGCGCATAGGCCGTTCCCGCGGTTGCCGGAACCACAATCAACGCTCCGTAGAGGCCCATCTGGACCTGTTTCGCTGGGTGTGTGCCACTATGATAAAGGTAGGTTCCTGCCTTGAGGTTGCTCCAGGTGTAGACTCCGGGTGGACCGGCCCCTGTTTCGGTAGTGAAGGAATGCACTCTGGATCTTCCCTTGGAGTCGGTGAAGGTGGTGGGAGCCAGGGCCGCCGTCTGGCCCGGAATCACAACGGAGGTGGCCTCGGACAGACCATTGGTCAGATTGATGGTAAGGGTGTCGCCTTCCATAGCCGTGATGGTTGGACCCGCTTTCCATTCTGGACCGGTGTCGGCGGAGTCGAAGAAGCCCCACATGGGGATTGCCACCGTGCCACCTGTGCCGTCCGGCAGGGTCACCGGCCTGCTTTCCGCTTTCAGGTTGACAACCGCGCCAAAGGAGGGTCCCGTCGCCAAGGCCACGACAGCAAGCACCAGGGTGGCTCGCGTGAAGGTTCTTATTAGTCTAATGCAATTCATAGCTATTCCCTCCTTTCCTCAATCCATGATGGGCACGCCGGGCGCCTCGACGATGAACATGGTCATCATGCCGCCCGGAAAGATGTCGTAATTGGTCATCTCTTTTTCCGTATGGGAGTGCCACATGTACACCAGACCGCCATATGGATTGAGACCGCCTTCACCCGGCGGCAGAGAACCAAGGGAACCCAAGAACGGGCTGCCGCTCCAGTGCCCGCCAAAGGTGAGGGATTGAGACTCCGGCAGGACGACCGGCAGGGTCTTGGTCGGGTCGCCGAAGGTCTTCCCGTGATAATTGCAGTCCTCGCCCGTGGCGGGATCGATATTGTCAGGACCGGCTCCGTTGCAAGAGTGGGCGAACGCAGGATCGGAGGGATCGCCATAAATGTCCCATCCCAGGCCCTTGCTGGTCCACTCGAAGATCGCGTCCACGGTTTCCCCCGGAACGGCCTGAACGGTGAATACCATGTAGCTCAAATCGATTTTGGAGGAGCCGGCCCCGGTGTCGAGCACCCTACCGTCTTTTGCAATGACCCGGGCGTGGTTGCCGTGGTGATGAAACGGGTGCAAATCCCGTCCGGCATCGACAATGCGCATGAGCAGCCTCTCGCCGGGATGCATCCGCGGCATGCAGTTGTATGGCTGAGTGGGAAGCCAGGCGGCATCCATGAGCATGGTGTCGGGGGCGTTTCGCCCGTTGATGAACCACCATCCGGGGAAGTAGTCGGAGAACCAGTCGGGATTTACTCCGGCGACGCCAAAGAACTCCACTGCCTGATGAATCCGAGGATCCATTTCGGTCAAAAGAAACAGATATTCCCGGTCATAGGCGGAGTCCGGATGGCTATAGGCCCTGGGGGCGGTAGCACTGTAGCCGTAAGGCCGCACAATGATCGCACCGACCAGCCCCATTTCCATCTGGAGTTCGGGACTGGTTCCGCTTTGGTAAAGATAAGTGCCGGCTTGAATGGCGGTGAAGGAATAGGAGACGTTTCCACCCATAGGAGCTTCGCTGGTGAGAAGGCCCGGCGTTCCCCCCGAAGCCGATACCCCTTCCTGGCCGGGGAATACAATGGAAACCGGCTGCTGCAGTTCATTTGCGAGATTGATCGTGATCGTGTCTCCCTGGTTGATGATCAAAGTGGGGCCAGGGTACTGGGCTCGGCCGCCATTGAGCGCATAGCCCCAAAAGAAGACGCTGCCGCCGTCCCCTGTAGCAAGGTGATCGGCCTTGGCCGTCAGGTTGAAAGTTGTCCCGGTGACACCCTTGATGGCAGCCTCCGAGCTGTTACCACCGAAAACCAGGAGCATGGCCGTGGCGAAAATCGTCAGGAGGCCCGCATCCCGGATTGCTTTTTGAACTCTTTTCATGACAGTCATCCTTTCCTCAGTTGACCCTGATTTCGGTCATCATGCCTCCGAAATCCTCGGTATCGTTGCTCAGGTAATTGAGGTTCGTCGTGTAGAGAAAATACCTGGTGCCGGGAGTGGCCGTTGTCGGGATCTCCACGATCGCATCCAGGGATTCCCCACCACCAAGGGTTACGGAATTGGTGGCGTAGTAGAGGTCTTTGCCGGGTGTGACACCGCCATCAGGGCTTGGTCCTCTGAGTAATCTAGCGTTCATGCCGACGATCTTCATGGGAATTCCGAGCGTTCCCAGGGTATAGAACCGGGTCACGTTCAAATTGGAGATGCGCAGGAGAACCCTGTCGCCCGGCACCGCCGTAATCAACGAGCTCACATTCTGTGAGGGATGCCCGTCCATATAGTTCATGGAGGCATTGGCCGGCATACCGCCTTCATCCACGGGTACTGGAAGCGATGAGGGATTGACGGTGTCGGGATATCCCCGACCGTTCAGCATGGGGTAATTGTCCCGCATGTAGTAGAAAGGCAGCGGTTGCACCGCCAGGTGCTGATCATGATAAGAGCTGTCAAACGAGCCGATCTGAATGGGGTACTCTTTGTCGTAGGCGGTGGCGCCGTCGCCGTCCCCGTAAACATAGCCGTAAGGTGCCGCTGGATCTGAATTCCCTCCCAACTGGGCGATGGGGACGCCGGCGCTTGGAACTCCGGTTTTATTTTGCTTCGGGCGCACGTAGAGATTCCCAAGCATGCCCATCTGCATGTGCTCGGTGGCTTCCACGTGGCAGTGGTACATGTACGTGCCGGGCTCAATCACATTGTAGTAGTAGGTAAAGGTGAACCCCATGTTGATGGAAACGGAGGCATCGGGAACTCCATCAAAAACCGACGAGGCGTTTGGAAAACCGTGCCAATGGACGGTGTGCGGATCGAAAAGATCCGGTCGCATCATCATGCCCACATTGCTCAGGCTCAAATAGAACTCGTCACCCTCGTCAACCGTTATGGTTGGAGCCGGAAAGGTTGCCGCGAGCATACCGGCATCAGCTCTTTCATCGTACGCGGTGGCCGGGCTGTCTTTGATGCCGGTGAGATCACTGAAGCTGAAGATGTACTGGAGATGGCCGTCGGCCATGGTCACAAAACCGTCGCCCGCCCCCAGGTGCATGCATTTCACCTTGGGATCGAACTCGGGGTTGGGACGGTTGGGATTCGGTGTCCCATTGTTTCTGAAAAGGAACGGGTCGGGAACGGCGTCCCCATTCAGATCACCGGGGCACTGGACGAGAATCGCCGCCCACACCGGCAACGCGCCCGCCAGAAGCACCAGTCCCATTACAAACGGGACAAAACATTTCTTGATCAGTTCCATCATGACACTCCTTTCATGGGTTCCGCCCTGCCGGGATCGTCTGTCGGCCGGGCGGGAGTCAAGGCTCAGTGCAGTTCATCGGCGCCGATGTCGGTCCCACCGCTGAAAGGCCGGGATTCACCGTCGATATCCTGGGCAAGTTCCGGAAGGATCCCCACGTCGGGGGTTGTGCCGCTATCCACGGCAGGCGAACCGGCCGTGATGTGATAGTCGCCCCGCAGGATCCAACCGGTTCCATTGAAGAGGGTCTGAGTGAGCGGCCCGAAGCGCATTCGGATGAAATTGCCGCCCTCGTCGAAGGCGGGCGGCGCCTGGATAGCCGTGGTGATTTCAGGCTGAACCACGGTTGAACCCCGATTGCCGTTGAGGTAGCTGGCGACAAAAGCCGGGAATGGTCCGCCGGAGAGAAGGGAAGACTGGGCATTCAGTATCCCGGGCGACCCAAGAACCGCAAGGTCCCAAACATCCGGACTTCCGGCCACCAGACTGTAGGTCGGTGGATCGGTCGCCGTGTCAACCTGGAAGAAGAACGAGCGATTGTTCCAAATGATATCGTTCTTGAGGAGGGCGTTGGAGAACACCCGGTACGGTTCCACCCTGGAATTGTTCCCGAAGGCGGCAGCCAGTTCCGGCGTGTGCGCCCGCGCCACGATCCCTGCCGGTTGGGCATTGGACTGGTTGGGGCTTCCGGGCGCGAACGCCTCTCCCGCCGTCCCGGTGCTGTCGTTGTTGGCGATGGTGTTGTTGATGATGTTGACCCGAGCGCTGTCCTGGAGCGAAATGCCTCCACCGGCCAGGGCGGCCACGTTATTCACGATCATGTTGTTGAGAATATCGACAGCGTACCAGCGGTCGGGATTGTTCCTTCTTCTGGATACATCTTGGCCGTTCACACGGGTGGTGCGGATACCGCCGCCGTCACCGGCGCCGGCCGCATTGCCTTGGATCAGATTGGCATCAATCATTACCGCGCCGGCACCCGGACTGAGACTTCCCGGTCCGCCAAGGGGCGCGCCCCCGGAGATCAGAATACCGCCACCGTTCACGGTGAGACCCTGCTGAAAAGACTCATTGAACAGAATGCCGTTGCGGGCGATTACCCCTCCGCCGCTCAGGCCCAAGTGACCGATGCCGCCGCCGCCGCCCTGGGCAAAGTTCCCGCAGATGAAATTGTCGGTCACCTGATAAGTCTGAGAGCCCGTGCACAGGGAAACACCACCCCCGGCACCGTTTAGGCCGCTGTTCTGGGTTATGTGGTTGTGATGGATGCGAAGGTTGTCGTTTTGAGCGTCCACATAGTCCAGTCCGTCGGCGGTGGTGAGCGTCGGGTGCCCCACGCGGATACCGCCGCTGAAAACCCCATTGTTGTTGATGATCCGATTGTTGCTGATGGTGAGGCGCCGCGCGTAGCCGTTCACAATCACACCGCCGGAATGGTCGGCACCGGTGATGGTGAAACCGTCGATGCGGGCATTGGGTTGCCTTATGGAACCGGATCCGACGAGCCCGAATCCGCCCTGCGCAACGTTCACGTTTCGACCCAACACAATGATGCCCGGCCCCTCCTCGTTGAACAAGGTGACCGGCTCAATACCACCGAAACCGACACCCTGGTTGGGAAGCAGGTCAAAGGCACCGGCGCCGTAAAGCTGCTCGATCTTCTGCCGCCAGTTCAGGAGCTTTTCGGCGGGAGCTTTCACGGCATTGATTTTGACCGAACCGGGGCCCCAACCCTGGAGCTTTACCGGTTTCCACATGATCACCAACTCTTCGTAATTCCCGGGTGCCACCAAAATGAGGTCACCAGGATTGGCTGCGTCGATCGCCTGTTGGATCGCGCCCGGGTAAACGCCGGCCGCCGAAGGCGCGGCGACGTTACGAACGGTCTCAAGGGGACGCTTGGCTTTCTGAACCGTTACGCCGGTGATCGTGGACTTGCCATTGGCACGGGTCACCACGAGCTGGTAGGCTCCGTTCGGCACCGCTGAAGGTACGGCAGCCGTGATGCTGAGGGGAGACCAGGAAGATGAGGCTAGCGGGTAGATGCTCCCGTTGGAAGCCACCAGTTGGACCCTAGTGCCAGCCCCACTCGCGCCAAAGCCGTAATCCCGCCCGATGGTCTTGTTGGGGTCAATGGCCGCACAGTCGCTGGCAATGGGCGGCCCAGGGCAATATGCTGGATTGGGGACATCGACGAACCCTTCGGAGATAATCGTGAGGGTTCCGCCTCCAGCAGGCACAAAAGGACCGTTTGCCCCCACGTTCACCTGTTTGATTCTAGGCGTTCCGTCGGCGAACTCGCAGTCAAGAGGGTATTGGCCCGGTCCGGCAAAGGCTGCCACGGGAAGGACCGGGGTGTCCAAGTAGGTGGTGGTGCCCGGCATGTACTGGAAAGTATAACAGAACTGGCTATACTGAGGGTTAAAGCGTGGGTCTGGAATCCCGTCGGCGAAGGTGGGCGAATTCAGACACACCGTGATCATGCTCGGCGACATCCCGCTGGGTTGCGGCAGGTTGGCCGAGTAGGTTGAAGGAACCAGAGCGTTGTAGACGCCATACTGATCAGAATAGGTCCTGGCAATCTCCCGTCCCGTCCAGTCTCGAATGGAGATGGGCATCCACGGCGGAGCATATTTTTCTCCGAAATTGGGGGCGTTGGGGTCGAACTCGTTTTGGGTGTCATCCAGAATGAAGCCGTAGATGTGACCGGCAATGGGGGCCTTGGTGAAGAAGAAGAAGTCCGCGGCCGCGTTTTGCCCGTTGGAGAGATACACCTTCTTACGGTCGCAATAGGGCTTGCTCAGGCCGGGGGTCCAACCTGCGACCCCTATGTTCTGATCCGGAAAGAGGCTCAAGTACTGAGGTACGGGATGACTGTCACCCACGCATTCCATGGGTAGGGCCATGGGACTCGGGACAAAAGTCTCTCCGAAATCGACATTCTTGTCCTCCTCCTTAACGATTTCGTAGCCTGGAGGGGGCACCGCCTCGACAATGTAGATGCCGGCAGCAAGCGTCCCACCGGCGGCGATTCCGAAGGCGTAGCCGCCGTCAAAGACGCCGGGGCGGGCCTGATTGAAGTTGCGCAAGCCGTCGTAGCAATCTTTAACAGCACCCTGAAATACGAAGGAATCACCCTTGCAGCCGCTGGGAATACTATCGTCCCAGCTGTCGGTATGGGTGATTTCCAGGGCATCACCAAGATCGAAGATCCCATTGCCGTTTCGGTCAAGGTCCTCGGAACCTTTGGCACCGCCGGTCGACCACCCCAGAGGGGGATTGTCGACGTCAGCCAGGGTGAAGGATGTTGCCGAACCGTTACTCAGACAGGTGGCAGCACCCGGAGTCCGGTCGGGTACGTCGATATAACCGTCCCCATTACAGTCCCGGTAAAGATTGACCTGCACCCGCGGGATGCCGGGCTCCCAGGGTTCGGCGGCACCGTAGCGCGGATCGTTCTCGGCGCGGGTGGTCGAGTAGTAGACAACACCCGTGATCCCGCCGTTTTCGGTGGGACCGTAGGCCGCTTTACCCCATTCAAAAACGCTGGTCTGACCGATGAAGCCCTGGAAGGCTTCGAGCAGGACCGGACCGGTTTCGGTTCTGTTAACACTGGTTTCCATGCAGCCGGGGGAAAGGCAGGCAGGATCGGGCGGCATGTTTTGATTCTGGGGATTGAGCTGACCTCCCCAGGCGGAATCTGACCCAAAGGGAACCGGTCCCCCGTCGTCGATCGTCACCGTGACGCCGGTGGCTTTCAGGGGCTTGGCAAAATCCACTTCGGTGACCTGCCAGGCAAAGAAGGGAAAGATCTCGTCAAAGGGCACGAAGCCCTCACCGTCCGTCGGAGCGGACTGGTATAGGGTGCCGTCGCGCCACCGGATGTTCACGGGAATGTCGGGGATGCCGGTTTCGCCGGCATCTCTGATCCCATTCTGATTGGTATCATGAAAAACATGGTGCTCCTGACGCGTGAACCATTGGAACACCGGAATCGTGGCCAGGTTGACCGCTCCCCCGCCCGGCGGCACCGTTACGGTGTAAAAGGCGAAGATGATATCCAGCGCATCGTCCCAGACGACGAGCTGGTAGTCGCCGGGTGGAACATTGGGGATAGCAAACGTGCCGTCTCCATTGGCGCGGGCCGCATAGACCCCTCTTCCCGCCCCCGCCGCACCCTGGTTCAAACCCACCCAGGCTGTGGTGTGCTCCAGCGGTGCGCCTTCATAGAAAGCATAGTCCGGCGGCCGCGACAGGTGCAGGTTGACCACCTGGCCGGTGAGGGTGCTGCCGCCGGTGAGGACAGTGGCATCGATGTAGGGTTTAGTACGACCGGCATGCACGAAGCCGACAAAAACATGCCAGCCGGGAGGACCAAATTCCTGGAAGTACGGCGGCTCATTGGCCTTGACCCAGGCATCGATGACCTTGGTACCTTCAATGGTAGCCGTCTGGGTCCAGTTGGAACTGACCCACTTTCCGGTCACCGGATCCTTGACGGCATCCGGAGGCACCGCCTGGATGCCGTATTTTCCCGGCGCCAGATTCTTGATGACGGCCTCCCCATTGGCATCGGTTTTTACCGTGCCATCTCCCATCATGGCCACGCTGCCGTCAGCGCTGTACGTGGTTCCTATGGGGTTGCCGAAGGCATCCTGCATCTGAGTGCCGGCCGATATCCCAAAGCGACCCCCTGCGTCTTCAACGATAATGGAAAAACCCTCCAGCCCCTGTTCCTGGGGCTGGTCCGGAGCGTTGTTAATGGGAAAGTTGTCCTCGAAGACGAAGACGGTGATCTGTGCGGTGGGAAGCGGGAGCTGGTTGAGCGTCACCGTTGCCGAGGCATCGCTGCCCTTGAAGGGCGCCCCGCCGATGGAGTAGCTACCATAAGTCGTGGGAATCACCGATACAAAGTAATACTTGTTCGGGTCTAAAATGACCGCGCTGATCGGATTGGTCTGGTCCCCGCTCGCAATCACCGGCATGTAGCTCCGGTGAAAACTCACCGAGAGCGTATTGGGGTCGGGGATCGGGTTGCCGCTCGCATCGAACTGGACGTGGTAGGTGGTGTCCTCCTCTATCGTCCAGCGGTATTGGGTGACAGAGGTGTTGGGAGTACCGTCGCGGTTTAATCCCGTTACCGTCAAGTTGACTGCCTCTGCCTGCGGAAGAACCAACACGGTGACCATCAGGAAAACCGCGAAGGTCCAGAAACCGATCTGAGTCCTTTTCTTCATAGGTCGTCTCCTTTCCTTGCTTTAGGACTTCGGTCCACGACAACCGGCAAAGCCAAATGGTTGCCGGCCCGACGTGGAGTAAAAGTTGTTTGGCTTCTAAATACTTGCCATAGCCCGTTGCGCGATTCCCCGCGCAATGGCGTCCCTGATGGAATGAATGGGGAAGGGTTTTTCGAAGTAGTCTTGGACTCCCAACCCCTTCGCCTCGGCGAAAGTCTCCCTCGAACACTGAGCGGTTATGATGATCACGATGAGTTTCGGGTTCTGTTCCTTGAGCTTGCGAATGACCTCGAAGCCATGCATGTCAGGGAGGCACAGATCGACGATGAGGACGTCGTATTCGTTAGCGCTGGCTTTCATGATGGCAGCATTTCCGGCACCGGCGACATCGACCACGTTTTCCCGGGATGCAAGCCCGAGCGCCAGGCCCTGGAGGATCGATGGTTCGTCGTCGACTACAAGAATTCGATTCATGGTGCGCCTTGGTCGCCTCCGTTCGGTCTTTGGGAAGTATGAGCTGACGAGGAAGCCACAAAGCAGATGGTGTGCCAGTCGTGGGAAAGCACCCGAGGAAGGGCAATAGATTAAATATCTACAATGACTTAGGCAATGAACTGGAGATTGCTGTCAGTACGGGCGAAGGAGTCTTGCGGGAACCGACTTGAGAATATTGATAAATCGGTTTGCTGACGGTTAAGGCAATAATGGTGATTTTGGTTTTATTCTATATAGTTACCGATCATGGGGGACTTGCCGATATTCTCAAGTGGATCGTTGACCTGCGAAAGCTGTTCGCGCAGGGTGGCCGCCCTCCGGAGGGTACCGGGTGGTGACGCCTGCTCAGAGTTCGGATTACTTGATTTTGATCCAGAGCAGCTTGGCCACGCTCGGACCCGGGTTTTTCCATTCGGTGGGCATTTCCGAAGTCAGATAGACGACATCCCCGGCCCGCAGGGTGTAGGCAGCCTTCTCCAGCTTGACCTGGAGCTTCCCCGAGAGGAGATACCCGATTTCTTCCCCCTTGTGGATGAAAAAATGCGAGGAAAGGCTTTTATTTGGTTGTATTTCGATAAGATAGGGTTCAGCTTTGGCATCAAAATCAACCGGGGTCAGCAGCCGGGCGGCGAGAGTTCCCTCCGGCACTTCCGAGAACCGCACCTCCATGGCTTCCGCGCCGGGGAAGACGAGCCGCTTCTTGACATCGCTCGTCTCCTGAAAGAAGGAACTCACATCGATGGCGAGCACCTCCGCCATCTTCAGCAGCGCTGGCAGGGAGGGATAGATCAGGTTGCTTTCCACTTGCGAAATGGTGCTCGGGGTGACCCCCACCAGTTTCGCCAGTTCCGTCTGGGAAAGGCCCCTTTTGGTACGCAGTTCCTTGAGGCGCAGCCCGAGGTCGACGCCCCGCGCGGTGCGCTTTTCTTCATCGAAGGTGATCGTCAGGTCCTTCACCCAGTAGTTGTGGGATTGATGAAGGTTCTCGAGAGTGCGGTTTTCGGCCTTGATGACCGTCAGTGAGCTGTTGCCGCGCTTGATCTCGAGGTTCACCACCACTTGGGCAATCTGGCTGATATGGGCGCGGAGACGCGGTGAATGAGCCTTCTTTTCCATCACCCAGTAGGCGATGGTGTTGAGTTCATAGAGCCGCGGGCAGGAGTGGGAGTAGAAATGGAGAAAATGATCTTCCCCGCCCCAAACCTCCTGCATCCCCGTCACACTCTCGAAAACCAGCCGCACATCGCCCTTCATGGCCCCCTGAAGGTTGTAGAGCACTTCCATGAAATGATCGACGCTCTTGGGCTCATCCACTTTAACGATGTTACAGGGCCAGTGGTTTTCGGGCTCCTCGTAGAACTTCATGAAAATTGGCGACCCCGCCCCTTTGCCGCAGGTGAAGCAGTCGACGATGGTCATTAAGGGATCTTGCGCCAGCGGCCCGAGCTTTCCGAGGAGATTGCGGGGAGAGCGGTCGAAGGTTGTGTAGATGATCGGCTTCTGCAGCGATTGGGTAGCCTGGATGAAGTTGAGGCAGAAAACCGAGGCCAGACTGCCCGAATCATCATGCCAGATGACGTTATCCCCAATAAAGAGCCCTCCCAGAATGCGGTCCAACTGGCTGACACCCGAACTCACGCGAATTCTTTCCGACATACCCACCGTCCTTGAGCTGATTTCCCTGTTTCAGCGGCCTCTCTGCACTTCTTGCCAGGGCCAACCATGATGGTCGGAGAACAACCGAAATCGTGAAAGGCAATGTAAGCTCAACTCCAGCCCAGCTTACCAGGACAACAACCCGTGAGCAAGTGCTGTCTTGTCTCGCAGACCTCACCGCGTTCTGCCAGTCCTGCGGCCCCGCGCCAATTTCGGAACAGTTGCTCAGGTTTCCCCTGGGGACACCCGAAGACACACCAAAACCACCAATGGGACTTCGCAACTGGCAACTGGCAACTCGCAACTTTTCATAAGCACCGTTTACACCCGCATCGCCGCTGGTTAAACTTGAATCGGTTCCGGTCGGGAGGAGATGGGGGAGGGAGCAAGGTTGTCCGGACCCTTGCCGCTGAGGGGAAAGCAGAGATGATGGCAAAACGATGGGGTTGGTGTCTGAGCATGACCGGCGTGATCCTGCTGCTGACCGCCTGCGCCCAGGTGATCTCGTCGGAGGTGCGGGCCAAAGCTCGCAAGGAGCTGACCTTTGTCGGCGTGCTGGCCAATCCCGATGCCTGCCGGGGCGAGACCGTGATCTGGGGAGGCAGGATCATCGAAACTCGCAATGAGCCGGACAAGACCCTCCTGCGAATCCTCCAGACGCCTCTCGATTTCATGGCCATGCCCGAGGACGAGGAAGCCAGCCAGGGCAGGTTTCTGGTGGAAATAGATCGGTATCTTGACCCTGAAGTCTACCGGAAAGGAAGGCCGGTCACCGTGGCCGGCAAGATCGTGGGGGCGAGAGCGGAGCCCCTGGGTGACATGGAATATCTCTACCCCTTGGTGCAGGTTGAGGAAATCCACCTCTGGAAGCAATATCCCCCAGCCTATGGCCCTCCCTATTCCTCCTGGACCTGGTTCGGTTCCCCTTATCCCTGGCCATATTACTATTACTGGCCGTATTATTCTTTTTGAGTGAAGCGTGAAGCGTGAAGCGTGAAGCGT
>Ga0302250_1002091_pt1 | contig 13107 bp, 9 predicted proteins | sample AAG_RA_Asp_MG_FD_193536 | JGI IMG/M metagenome (GOLD analysis project Ga0302250, IMG submission 193536) | Enriched activated sludge microbial communities from anaerobic digester in WTTP, New Holstein, Wisconsin, United States - AAG_RA_Asp | ecosystem: Engineered > Bioreactor > Anaerobic >... | reverse complement strand
CCGGACCGGTCCCCGCCCGGGAGTCCAGCGACAACTGGGCGGGACGGGATTCCGCCAGGGGAGCCGGGCCCTGTCCCCGCGCCAGCCCGGGGAACAGGCCCCGGAGACCCGGGCCCAGGCCCGGGCCGCCGGGCGTGCCCCCGCCCCGGCCGCCATCTCGGAGTACGTCGAGGACCGGCCCTACGGCTGGACCGCCCGGTTCGACGTCGCCTTCGAGGACAAGGCCTGCCTGGTGACGATCCGCCTGCACCTGGAACCCCAGGACGGCGTGACGCCCGAGGACGTGGCCGCCGTCCAGCAGCAGACCGGGAAGGCCTTCCAGTCCTTCTTCGACAACCGGTTCCAGTTGCGGGACCGGGCCTCGGGGACCTCCTGGCCCCTGAAGGTCCGGCTGGTCTTCACCGACCGGGATCCCCACCTGAAGGTTCGCCTGCGCAAGGGTGCGGGGCGGGATGACGTGCTGAACTGGTTCGTCAAGTCGGAGCCCATCGTCCGGGCCCATGAACTGGGCCACCAGCTGGGCCTGAAGGACGAGTACATCGACTCCACGGCCGAGAGCCGCAAGGACGCCTCGGCCCCCGGGGTGCACCGGGATCATTCCCTGATGGGCAACTTCTGGGAGGAGGGGGTCGAAAAGGCCGAGGTCAAGCAGCGTCACGCCCAGGACATCGCCGACCGGATCGGCCGCGGCACCGGCCGGTCCCTCGAGGCCACCCCCCTTCCCTGACCGGGGACAGTCACCGATTTACCTGCCCCAACCCATTGTCCAGATGGACTTTTCCCCCCGGGCAGGACCCGCCCCCTAGACGTCCAGACGCATCCCTCGGGATCCCGAAGGACCGGATGCGGAACCTGCCGACGGCCTCCCGGGATCATCGGCATGGCGCCAGACGCGATCTGTCAGTAGTCACTTTGCGTTAGGTGGTGCAAATGGGTGACTGTCCCCCGGACAGGTCCCAAGGGTCTGCCAGGCCAGGACCTGCCCGGCGCCCTCGGTCAGGAACCCGTAGCGGCGGGCGTTCCAGTACACCTCCGAAAGATCGGCGCCCGGCATCTGGACGCCGCCCTCCATGCCGACCCCCTTCCGCAACTGGTAGGGATTGCGCTGCCACAGCCAGTCCGTGTACTGGCGCAACGCCACGGGCAGGGCATCCGAGGCCATCTTGTCCGTGCACTTGCCGTTCGGGACCCGGCACTGCCAGGGGTCCTGGTCGTCGCAGGGAACGTAGTCCATCAGGTTCTGGCCGGGGATCTTGATCCCCATGAAGTCGATCTCGGTCGTGCACAGTTCGTACTCCCGCTGGGTCGGACAGTCGGCCGTGACCCCCTCGGGCACCCGCTCCATCACGAAGTCCGGCGTCAGCGTGTAGGACCGGCGGGGGTCGTCCAGCACCGGCTGCCCGTCCACCCAGCCGTTGCCGCCCATCGTCCGGATCTGCTCCAGGGCGTAGGCCAACGCCTGGGCCCGCTCGGGAGCCAGTTCCTCGGGGACCTCCCCGGCCAGCATCACGTAGAAGTCCGCGTTGCCCTTCTCCCGGAGCAGTTTCAGGTACATCTCGTCGTAGAAGGCCTTCTGGAGGTCCCGCTTCAGGTCCGAGTCCGGGAGCATCCCCAGCAGCACCCACCAGGACCCGTAGGTCAACTGGTCCCCGAAGAAGTGGCTGCAGAACTTGGGCTGGTCGAAGGCCCCGGTGGTGAACACCACCCGCATTCCCTGGAGGTTGCCGATCAGTTCGTCGAACAGGAACGACCGGTACTGATCGTCCCCGGTGAACCAGTAGGCCATCGCCGCCAGGTGCATCAGGTGGATCACGTCCCCGCCCCGGATGCTCGGGAAGTAGTAGTGGTCGATCTGGTTCTCGTTCCCGGCGCTGGTGTCCATGTCGTTGACCAGTTCCAGGAAGTCCGCCACGAAGTACTCGCCCGCGGCGTCGATCACCCGCCAGGGCTCCAGCTGGATCGTCGCCGGGCAGGACCGGTCGAAGGTCTCCTCGTTGGCGGTGTTGATCTGGCGCTGGACGTAGGCCACGATGCGGTCGGTCTTCGTCAGGTCGATGTCGTCGGGGTCCAGCATCAGTTCCCCGGCGTTGAAGAACTGCGTCAGCGACGACAGCAGGGCCGGGTTCTGCTGCAGGTTGATGATCTCGATGCGCTGGAGGCGCTTCAGATAGCAGGTCAGGTGGTGCGCGATGCGCTGCTTGAGCCCCTCGTCCCGAAGCAGCGCCCAGGCCATCGGCAGCGCGTTCATCGGCCCGGTGTTCTGGTCGATGCTGGGCCGTCCCTGCCACATCGGCCGCCCCTTCCAGGTCTTGCCCTGCTCGTCGGTGATCCCGTCCCGGTAGATCGCCGGCAGTTCGTCGAGGGCCGCCGGGTCCACGTCCCGGTAGTGGTGACTCATCCGGCCCATCCGGCTCTCGTACCGGATCAGGTGTTCCCGGGGGTTCGGGGCCCCGTCGGGCATCAGCAGGAAGAAGTACCGGATGAAGTAGCCCGGGACCCCCGAGACGTCGTACATCGTCAGCAACGTGCGGACGCCCTGCTCCATCCGGCGGTAGTCCGCCTCGGTCCCCGTCTGGGAGTACCGCAGGATGTCCCCGATCACGGTCCATCCCGTCCAGATCCCCGAATCCCCCATGCCCTCGTGCGACGCGAACCGCTCGGGCCGGGACCACTCGGACTCGGGGGTGCCGGGGGGCGTCGGGGCATTGAAGGCCACTTCCGACGTCTGGCCGTCCGGGCGCCCGTACTTGTCCCTCCAGCGCTCCATCAGCAGCACCCGCCGCAGCAGGGGATCCGGGTCGTCCACGAAGGCCTCGGCCGCCGGATCGAAGACCCGGCAGGCCTGCCACTGCCCGCCGACACACCGGGTGTCCTCGTAGATCGGGCACGACTCGACGCCCTTGCCCACCAGGGGATCCGGAGGGGGTGCCAGGGGCGGCTTCAGGACCAGCGGCGGCAGTTCGTGCACGTCCCCCGCCTCGGCGGTCCCGTCCTCGACCACGCCGTCCCCGGGGGTCCCATCGGGGGGCGTCCCCTCGTCGCCGGGCAGGTCGCCGGAGGTCCCGTCGTCCAGGGCCACCCCGTCGGTCCCCATCTCCCCCGGAAGGTCCGCCCCGGGGCCCTGGTCCCCGCCGGGAGTCCCGTCCTGCACCACGTCCCGTCCGGCATCGGGAGTCGAAGACCCCCCGCCGCAGGCCGCGAACACGATCACCGCGACCGCCATCCAGCCTCGCCGTTCCTCGCGCAATGGAACCTCCATGCCCCGCCTCGGGGCTCCCTGACGGGGAAGATGATACCGGCATCCCGGCTCCGGGCACAGCCCCTTGACGGACCGCCTCCGGCGCCCGTCCAAACCCCAGAGGTCCATGGAACGTCCCTGGATCGACGCCGATCCGGCTTCGGCCCGGTTCCCTGACGGCCGGGAAGGCCCTGCTGCCCGCCGGGGCCGGTCGTGCTACGCTCGTTCCCCGGAATGGAATGACGATGGACTGGCTGCTGCGTCGCTACGGATGGCTTCCGCTGCTGGCCCTGGTGCTGGCCTTGAGCGTCTGGACCACCTCCCGGTTCGAGCAGGATCGCCAGTACGAATCCCTGCGCGACCTGTACGAGAACCAGGCCCGGGTCCTGGGACGCATGGTCCGGGAATCGGCCCAGCAGGCGGCCCGATCCACGGGCCTGGTCCACCAGGCCTTCGTCGAGAAGGCGATGCGCACGCTGGCATTGCTGGGGGTCCCGGGACCCGAGGAGGATTGCGCCGCGATCGCCCGGGGCCTTCCCGACGTCGCCCTGTGGGTCGCCTCGGACCGGGAGGGCCTGCGGGGCTGCGCAGCCGACCTCGGTCCCGCGGACGTCTCGGCCTTCCTGGGGAGGTTCCAGGCGGCCCCGATGGAGAATCTGGCCGAGGAGGCGACCCTGGACGAAATCGATCTGTTCTGTGTCCGGAACGATCGGATCGCCCCGGGGACGATCGCCTGCCTGGATCGAGGCGAACTAAAGGAGATGCGGCGGGAGGTGGGACTCGGACCGCTGCTGGCGGGGCTCGAGGGGGACGACCTCGCCTATGTGGTCGTGCAGGATGCCGAGGGAATCCTGGCCGCGACCCCGGGGGTCGAACGGGTTTCCTCCTTCGCCGAGGACCCCTTCCTGGAGCAGGCGATTTCCGGGAACCCCCGGGTCCTCGAGGGGCGCATGGTGGCTCGGGACGGCCGGACGCTCTTCGAGATGGCGGCCCCGATGGAACTGGCAGACGGGACGACCGCGGTGATCCGCACCGCGCTGGATGCCCAGGAACTGGTCCGGGCCGGGCAGGCGAATCGCCGCCGCCTGGCCTGGATGGGGTCCCTGCTGGGGGCGATGGTGCTGCTGAGCGCCCTGCTCGCGGGGGTTCTGGCCCGCAACGCCCGCCACCGCGAGGAATACGAACGGGAGATCGAGCGGCGGGACCAGGAGGTCCGCCACTGGCAGGCCCTGGGAGAGATGGCTGCCACGGTGGCCCACGAGGTCCGGAATCCGCTGAACACGATCGGCATGGCGCTGCAGCGCCTGGACCGGGAGGTCCAGGTCCTGCCCAGGGACGAACCGGACTTCCGGGAACTGCTGGGTTTCGCCCGGGAGGCCACCCGGAGGGTCGAGCGGGTCGTCGGGGACTTCCTGGAACTGGGGCGCCCGCTGGTCCTCCACCCGGAACGCCATCCCCTGGATGGCCTCCTGAGGGAAGTCGCCGCATCGCTGGCGATGGCCGCGGAGTCCGAGTCGAAGCGCCTGGAGGTCCATTGCCCGGAAGGGATCGCGGTCCGGGTCGATCGGCCGCGGTTCTTCCAGGCCCTGACCAACCTGGTGTTGAACGCAATCCAGGCCGTGGCCCCGGGGGGCACCGTGCGGATCTCGGGCGTCCAGGACGACGGGGCCACCCGGGTGATCATCCGGGACGACGGCCCCGGGATGGACGCTGAGACCCTGGCCCGGGTGCAGCAGCCCTTCGTCACGACCCGGGCGTCCGGGATGGGGCTCGGACTCCCGCTGGCCCGGCGGCTGATCGAGGCCCACGGGGCCTCCCTGGAAATCGAGTCCTCGCCGGGAATCGGCACGACCGCCACGGTGCTGCTGCCCCGTGAGGAACCGCGAGGGAACGATGGCGTCGAGGAGGATGAATGATGGCGATGGGTTCCCGGGCGACGATCCTGGTGGTCGAGGATGACCCGGGCCAGCGGAGGATGCTGTCGGGATTCCTTCGCAAGGCCGGACACGAGGTTCTCGAGGCCGCCTCGGCGGACCAGGCCACCGAGGCGGCGAAGGACGCCGAACTCCACCTGCTGGTCACGGACCTGCGCCTCGGAGGACCCGACGGCGTCGAACTGCTCCGGGCGCTCCGGCAGGAACACCCCGACCTCCAGGCGATCGTGCTGACGGCCTACGGAACCGTCGAGGACGCGGTGCGGGCCATGCGGGCGGGGGCCTACGACTTCCTGACCAAGCCCGTGGACCTGCCCCGGCTGGAAGTGCTGATCGAGAAGGCCCTGGAAAAGGCCTCGCTGGCCCGGGAGAACCGGCGGCTGCGCCAGGACGCCGAGGTGGCCGACGCCTTCGCCGACTGGGTCGGGGACGGGCCCGCCGCGCGCCAGGTGAAGGCCCTGGTGTCGAAGGTGGCCCCCACGCGCGCGTCGGTGCTGATCCTAGGGGAGTCCGGCACCGGGAAGGAGGTGGTGGCCCGGGCGATCCACCGCCTGTCGGACCGCCGCCACGGGCCGTTCGTGACGGTCAACTGCTCGGTGTTCAGCGAGACGCTGATCGAGTCCGAACTGTTCGGCCACGAGCGGGGAGCCTTCACGGGGGCGGTGAACCAGCGGGCCGGGAGGTTCGAACTGGCCCGGGGGGGCACGCTGTTCCTGGACGAGGTCGGGGACATCCCTTTGTCGGCCCAGGTCAAGCTGCTGAACGTGCTGCAGACCGGGCGGTTCGAGCGGGTGGGGGGAACCCGGACGCTGGAGACGGACGCCCGGGTGATCGCGGCCACCCACCGGGACCTCGCCGAACGCATCCGGGAGGGCGCCTTTCGGGCCGACCTCTTCTACCGCCTGAACGTGATGACGCTGCGGATTCCGCCCCTCAGGGATCGCGTGGAGGACATCCCGGCCCTGGCGGAACACTTCCTGCGCCGGCATGGGGACCTGGCCGGGGGACGGGTGGCGGGCATCTCCAGGGAGGCCCTGGCACGGTTGGAACGGTACCCCTTCCCCGGCAACGTCCGGGAACTGGAGAACCTGGTGGAACGGGCCCTGGTACTGGCATCGGGCCCAATCCTGCAGCCCGAGGACTTCCCGCTTGACGGTCCCGGAATTCCCGCCCCGGAGGAAGGGGGAATGATGGAAGACGGCCTCGAGGCCCAGGTGGCCCGGCTGGAGCGGACCCTGATCGTCGCAGCCCTGGAGCGGAACCGGGGGAACCAGAGCGCCGCTGCCCGGGAACTTCGCCTGTCGGAGCGGGCCATCCGGTACAAGATGCGGAAGCACGGGCTGGGAGGGTCATGAGGGAGTTCCTCGACTCGACGGGATCGTCGATCCCTCGACCAAATGGTCGAGGATCCCGGGGGCCGGTCCGCTCCCCGGGGCGGCACCGCTTCAAGGAAGCACTTGTCTTCATTGACTCTGCCACGGTGACAAGGGAATGGCACGGCGGTTGCGATGTCCTCCGTTCGAGTCGGCCCGAAGGCGGGTCGGCATGGGAGTCCAACAACGGAGGTGCACGATGAACAGGACATCGAAGTGGTCGGGGATCGTGGTCGCGGTGGCAGGGCTGCCGCTCGTGGCCTTCGCCCAGGACCGGGTGCAGGTCCGGGACAAGGACCAGGTGCAGGCGCAGGAGCAGGTCCAGGACAAGGCCCAGACCCGCAAGCAGGCGCAGGCGAAGGAGCAGGCCCAGGAGCAGGTCCAGGACAAGGCCCAGGTGCGGGACGGAACCGGGGACGCCATCCAGGCCCGGCAGCGGGACCGGGACCGCCTGAACCAGGGCACCCGCACCCGGACGGGCTTCGTGGATGCCGACGGGGACGGCATCAACGATCACCGGGGCGGCGCGCTGACCGGTCACCACGGAAAGGCCAAGGGGAAGGGCAAGGGCAAGGCCGTCGGCCAGGGATCCGGGGAAGACGCAGGCAAGTCCGGGAAGGAAATCCGCAAGGGCGCGGGCGACGGATCGGGCGCGGCCGGCGGCGGTTCCGGGGCCGGGTCCCGCCAGCAGGGCCGGAACCGGTAGCCCGGTGACGGTCGGAACGGACCCGCCGGGGGAGGCTTCAGCCTCCCCCGGCTCGGGAGGCGATCATGAACCTGCGCAGGATGCTTCCGCTCTGGGTGTTGGGGATCCTGGTCCCCGGAACGGCCATGGCCGATCCGCCGGCGACGCCTCCGCAGCCGGCCGCCGAAACCGAAGGCGCCCCGGCGGCAGCAATCGACGGGAAGGGCCAGGACGGGAAACAGGAAGCCCAGAAGGCGGGACAACCGGCCCAGGGCAGCGTCTTCACGGACCGGGACGGTGACGGGATCCAGGACGGGCAGGAGCACCGCTTTCGCAAGCGCCCCCGGCACCGGACCGGGACGACGCCCGAGAACGGGACCGGGAGCCGGGAGATGAGGAGGCTGCGCCTGGGTCCGGGTCACGGCGGCGAGGGGCCCGGCGGGGACGGGAAGCGGGGAGAGATGAAGGAGAGAGGAGGAGTCGGGCCATGAATCTCGGCCGGAATCCCCGTCGGGAGGCCTCCCACCGGATCCGATGGGCCTTCCTGGCGGCGGTTCCCGTCCTGTGCCTCCCGGCATCGCCCGCAGCGGCGGTCGAGTTCACGGCCGGCGCTTCGGTCGGTTCCGCATGGACCGACAACGTGTTCGTCCGGCGCACCCCGGAGTGGGACCTCTCGATCGACGCCTCCCTGGGCCTGGGCCTGGAGTTCGCGGGGATCTGGTCGGTCCGGTACGAGGGCGAGGCGGACATCTTCACCCGCCAGACCGACCTGACCTCCCACCAGCACCGCCTGGAACTGCGGGCGACCCCCTCCTTCGGACCCGGGGACCGCCACGAGGTCGAGGTCTCGGCATGGGTGGAGACGCTGCGGAACCTGGACCCCTATGCCGAACTGAACTTCGTCGGCGGCGGCCTGGCGGCCCGGGTGCTGCTGGAACCCGCCGACTGGGTGGCCTGGCAGGCCCGCCTCGAGGCCAGGTACCGGGCCTTCTACGACGACCCGGAAGCCGACGCGGCGGACCTGTTCGTGTCCACCCAGGCCCGCTTCACGCTGCCGACCCGGACCACCCTGACGCCCAGATTCGCCTACGGTTTCCGGTACAACTCGGGCCTGAAGGCGACCTCGGCGGGATTCTCGAAGCGAGACGACCACCAGGTCGATGCCGGCATCCACCTGAGCCAGGCCCTCTGGGAGTCGGCCGGTCTCCAGGCGGGGTATCACTACCGGCACCTCTTCGCCACCAGCGCGGCCCTGATCCGGAAACTGACCCAGAGCCAGTTCGCGCTGCTGACCTCCGACTTCGTCTGGGAGGGGCACCGCGCGTACCTGGGGTTCAAGCAATTGCTGCCCAAGGGCTTCTTCCTGCTCGCCCGGGTGGAGTACCGGCAGGTGACCTTCCCCGGGTGGCCAGCGATGGACTCGGCCGGAAACGATACCGGGGAGGACCGCCGGGACCATCGCCTGGCGCCTTCGGCCACCCTGGCCTTCGAGCGGGACCTGGGTCCCGTCGGCCTCGAGATCCAGGCGACCTACTCGTTCCTGCGCCAGTGGTCCAACTCCTACGACTACGACACCCGGGCCCACGAGACGGTGTTCCGGATCGGCCTCGAGTACTAGCGGGGAGGATCGGGAACGAGGCGGATCTCGCCCCCGGCGATCACGCGGTCGCCCTGGTACAGCACCGCGGCCTGGCCGGGCGTGATCGCCCGGACCGGGGAGCGGAACCGCACCTCCAGGTCCCCCGAGGGAAGCGGGCAGACCTCGGCGGGGAACTCCCGGGACCGGTAGCGGACCTGCACGGCGGCCTCGATGGGGCCCTCCGGGGGAGAGATCCACCACCGCACGTCCCGGACGACCATCCCGGCGGACAGCAGGGCATCGCGATCCGCCGTGACGGTCACCAGGCCGGTCCCGGGGTCGATGTCCCGGACGTAGATCGGCCGGCCGGCGGCGATCCCGAGGCCCCGGCGCTGGCCCACGGTGACCCGGTGGATGCCCCGGTGGCGGCCCAGCACCCGGCCGTCCTCCGCCACGACCTCCCCTTCCCGGACCGCCCCGCCGACCACCCGGCGGAGCCCCTCGGCGAAGTCCCCGTCGGCCACCAGACAGGCGTCCTGGCTGTCGGCCCGGTCGGCGCTCTCGAGGCCCCGCTCCCGGGCGATGCGGCGCACCTCGTCCTTGCGCAGGTCTCCCAGGGGGAAGCGCACCCGGCCCCGGGCCGCCTCGGGGAGGTCGTAGAGGAAGTAGGACTGGTCCTTGGTCGGGTCCCGGCCCCGGCGCAGGGCGAGCGTCCCGTCGAGGTCCCGGTCGATCCTCGCGTAGTGCCCCGTGGCGACCGCCTCGGCCCCCAGCATCGCCGCGAACTGCCACAGGACCCCGAACTTGATCTCCCGGTTGCAGGCCACGCAGGGGTTCGGCGTGCGGCCCTGTTCGCAGGCGTCCCAGGCGGGCCGCAGGACACGCTCCAGGAACTCCGCCCCCACGGGCAGCACCTGGTGTTCGATCCCCAGCCGATCGGCCACGGCCCGGGCCGTCCCGATGGCGTCCTGTCCGCAGCAGGAACCGGCCTGGACCCCCTCGCCGCAGGGGCGCAACTGGAGCGTCACGCCCAGGACCTCGAACCCCTGGTCCAGGAGCAGGGCCGCCGCGACGCTCGAGTCGACCCCGCCGCTCATCGCGACGACCACGCGGCCCGTCACCGTCCCTTCCCCCTCCGGGGACCCGCCCCCCGGCCGACCGTCCGGCCCAGGTCCGCGATCTGCCGCCGCAGGCGTTCCAGGGCCTCGGGGTCCGCCCCCTCGATGCTACCCTTGTCCGGGTAGATCTCGTAGAGCATCCGGTACTTCCGGGGCGTCAGGTTCGGCATCACCACGTTCGCGCCGCAGCGCAGCCCCTCGGCCCTGGCCTCGGCCCGGCCCAGGGTCGCCAGGGCCGTCGTGCTGGGGATGTTCGCGTCGGGCCGCAGCAGCCGGGCCAGGGCCAGGCACCGGAGGACCGTCGGCACGTCGTTGGGCACCTGCTCGGCCCCGGCGTCCGGGAACTCCCCGGCGCCCAGGGGCGTGTCGGGGTGCGGCAGCCAGGGCCCGAGCCCGATCATGTCCAGGTCCAGTTCCCGGAACCGCCACAGGTCCCGGGCCAGCGTCTCCCAGGTCTGGCCCGGGATGCCGACCATCACCCCGGAACCCACCTCGTAGTCCAGGTCCCGCAGGACCCGGAGCAGCGCGAACCGGTCCGGCGCGTCCTCGGACAGGGGCGGGTGGATGCGCCGGTGGAGGTCCGGGTCCGACGTCTCGAAGCGCAGCAGGTAGCGGTCCGCCCCGGCCTCCCGCCAGGTCCGCAGTTCCGCCGGGTCCCGCTCCCCCAGCGACAGCGTGACGGCCAGCGGCGTCCGGGCCCGGATCTCCCGGACGACCCCGGTCACCGCCTCCGTGGTCCACCCGGGGTCCTCTCCCCCCTGCAGCACGACGGTCCCGTAGCCCAGATCCGCCGCCCGGCAGGCCAGTTCGACGACCTCCTCCGGCGGGATCCGGTACCGCGCCAGGTCGTCCCTGGAGGCCCGGATGCCGCAGTAGGCGCAATCCCGCGCGCAGTGGTTCGAGATCTCCACGAGGCCCCGCAGGTGCACCTCGTCCCCGACCTCCCGGCGGCGGGTCTCGTCGGCCTCCCGGAACAGCGCCGCGACTTGCCCCGGGTCCTCCTCCCGGAGCCACTGCCGCACGTCGCCGGGTCCGTAAAGGACAATCACGGCCGGCCCTCCCGCTTCCGGGCCCGGAACGCCTCCAGGGCCCCGGGGAACGGCGACAGGGCCCGCTCGAAGATGCCCAGCGACCAGGCGATGACCAGCCCGTAGTTGGTCATCGGCACCTCCTGGGCCCGGCAGCGCAGCAGCCGGTTCAGCACCTCCCGGCGGTTCTGGGTGCACGCCCCGCAGTGGATCACCAGCCGGAACGGCGACAGGTCCTCCGGGAAATCGTGGCCCTGGACGTGGACGAATTCCAGGTGCCCTCCCACGTACCGCTCGAGCCACCTCGGGATCTTGACCCGGCCGATGTCCTCGCCGATGGGGTGGTGCGTGCAGGCCTCGGCCACCAGCACCCGGTCCCCGGGCCGCAGGTCCTCGACCGCCATCGCCCCCTCCACGAAGGACACCAGGTCCCCCTTCAGGCGGCTGAACAGGATGCTGAAGGACGTCATCGGAACGTCCGGGGGCGTGTCGGCCGCCACCTTCAGGAAGGCCTGGCTGTCGGTGACCACCAGGCGGGGCGGCCGGCGAAGCAGGTCCAGCATCGCCCGCAGTTCCCGCTCCTTCACCACCAGCGCCGCGGCGTCGTGGTCCAAAAGGTCCCGGATCGTCTGCACCTGGGGCAGGATCAGGCGCCCCTTCGGCGCCTCCTTGTCGATGGGGACCACCAGCACCGCCATCTCGCCCGGAGGCACCAGGTCCCCGAGGATCGTCGGCGTCTCGAAGGCCTCGGGGGGCGCGGCCCGGAGCACCGCCTCCCGGAGGTCCCCCATCCCCAGGCCCGTCAGGGCCGAGGTGACCACCGTCGGGATGCCCCGCCGGGCCAGGTCCTGCCGCAGCCCCTCCGGCGGCACCACCCGGTCCGCCTGGTTGAAGACCGCCACCACCGGCACCTTCCGGTCCGCCAACTCCCGGACCAGCCCCTCCTCGAACTCCCCCCAGCCCTCGCCGACGGCCACCACCAGGGCCAGGTCCGCCCGGTCCAGCACCTGCCGGGTCCGGGCCACCCGCAGTTCCCCCAGGGCCCCCACGTCGTCGATGCCCGCCGTGTCGATGAAGACCACCGGGCCGAGCGGAAGCATCTCCATCGGCTTCTCCACCGGGTCCGTCGTGGTCCCGGCGGTGTCCGACACCAGGCTCACCCGCTGGCGGACGAAGGCGTTGAGCAATGACGACTTGCCGACGTTGCGCCGGCCGAAGATCCCGATGTGCAGCCGGAACCCCCGGGGCGTTCCCTGTCCCTTCACGTCCCCCCCCTCCCGGGGCCGCCGCCGCGCCGGGCCTCGGGCGGGACCTCCGGCGACCCCAGGCGGCAGACCCGCTCCGGGGAGGTCCACTCCTCGTACTCGGCCTCGGACAGCAGGCCCTCGCCCACCGCGACCTCCCGCACCCTGCGCCCGCTCTCCCGGGCCTTCCGGGCCACCTCGGCGGCCGCCCCGTGTCCGATCCGGGGGATCAGCGCCGTGGCGGTGGCCGTCGCGCTCTCGACCAGGGCCCGGCAGCGATCCTCGTCGGCCTCGAGGCCGTCCACGCAGTCCCCGGCCAGCGATCGGCAGCAGGCCGCCAGCAGGTCCAGTTGTTCCAGCAGGCAGTCCGCGACCAGGGGCAGGAAGGGGTTCAGTTCCAGGGACCCCATCGCCGCCGCCTGCCCGATGGCCACGTCCAGCGCCATCGCCCGCAGGGCCCCCTGGGTCACCGCCTCGGGCACCACGGGATTCACCTTGCCGGGCATGATGGACGACCCTTGCTGCCTTGCCGGCAGCCGAATCTCCCCGAGGCCCCCCGAGGGGCCCGAGGACAGCAGCCGCAGGTCCGTCGCGACCTTCACCAGGCTCGCCGCGCAGGCCTTCAGGATCCCCGACACCTCGGCGAAGACGTCGGCGTTCTGGGTCGCCTCCAGCAGGTTCTCGGCCTGGGCCAGCGGGAGCCCCGTCTCCTCCCGCAGCACCTCGACGACCCGGAAGATGTAGCGCCGGGGTGCCCCGATCCCGGTCCCCACGGCGGTCCCGCCCAGGGGGACGACCCGGAGGCGCTCGGCGCACTTGTACACGCGCCAGCGGTCCCGCTGGAAGGCCTCGGCGTAGGCCCCCATCTCCCGCCCAAGCGTCACCAGCACCGCGTCCTGCATCTCGGT
>Ga0302250_1002090_pt1 | contig 13118 bp, 9 predicted proteins | sample AAG_RA_Asp_MG_FD_193536 | JGI IMG/M metagenome (GOLD analysis project Ga0302250, IMG submission 193536) | Enriched activated sludge microbial communities from anaerobic digester in WTTP, New Holstein, Wisconsin, United States - AAG_RA_Asp | ecosystem: Engineered > Bioreactor > Anaerobic >... | reverse complement strand
GCGCCGTTCAGCAGCGAGAAAGGCAGGCGGGCAGGCAGGTAGGCCGGTTCGTCGAAGGAGCCGTCGTAGTTCGGCTGGAAGTCGACAGTGCCCTCGTCGAGCTCGCCGAGCAGCAGTTCGGCGATCGGCGTCAGGCGCGCTTCCGTGTAACGCATCGCCGCCGCCCCGTCGCCATCGCGCGAGCCGAAGTTGCCCTGGCCGTCGACCAGCGGGTAGCGCAGCGAGAACGGCTGGGCGACGCGCACCATCGCGTCGTAGGCCGACGAGTCGCCGTGCGGATGGTACTTGCCGATCACGTCGCCAACCACGCGTGCCGACTTGACCGGTTTTGCCCCGGCGGCGAGGCCGAGTTCGTGCATGGCGAACAGCACGCGGCGCTGCACCGGCTTCTGCCCGTCCTTCACGTCCGGCAGCGCTCGGCCCTTGACCACGGCGACTGCGTATTCGAGGTAGTCGCGCGCGGCGGTCTCATGCAACAGGATGCTGTCGCCGTCGTCTTCCGCGGCGATGGTGGGGGCTGGGGGGGGGGGGGGGGGGGGGGGGGTGGCGGGCTCCACCAGGCCGGTTGTCAATTCACCAAACAGGTCGGGCGTGGCGTTGTCTTCGTAGCGATGCGTCATTTCAATCCATCCAGAAACAGCAAAGGCCAGACAGGGCTGACCTTTGGCGCGAGAGGGCGCAGTTTACTACCGAATCAATCCGGTTCGGGTGGCGGCTTTTCCTCCGGGATTGGCCAGGCTCGGCAAATCGCTTGTCGTGCGACAAGATGGTCATGAAAGGTGTTGGTCGTCGTACCTTCTCCCTGATAAATTACCGCCTTTGCCGCCGAATCCGACTTTGTACGATTCGGTCCTGTTATTCCGGAGCCTGATATGAGCGAACCGTGGGTGTCCGTCGAACAGATCGCTGAGCATCTGGGCGTGACGCGCGACTCGATTTATCGCTGGATCGGCCGCAAGAGCCTGCCTGCGCACCGCGTCGGGCGGCTGTGGAAGTTCAAGATCACCGAGGTTGACGGCTGGGTGCGGGCCGGCGGCGCGGATGACGAACAACGCGGCGGTGGCCGGGTGCCATCGCGCAAAGATTGAAGGGAAGCGCTGGATGCCAACATTGAACTGGATCGGCAAGGACGCCGTCGTCAAACACCACAAGGACGTGCCGTTCCGCCTGCTCGAACCGGTGCCGGAGCTTTCCTGCGGTGCGGCGGACGGCAAGGACTCGGGGAACCTCATCGTGCAGGGTGACAACCTGCACGCGCTGAAAGCGCTGCTGCCGCGCTACGCCGGCCAGGTGAAGTGCATCTACATCGACCCGCCATACAACACCGGCAACGAGGGTTGGGTGTACAACGACAACGTCAACAGCCCGGAGATCCGCAAGTGGCTGGGCGAAGTGGTCGGCAAGGAAGGCGAGACGCTGGACCGGCACGACCGCTGGCTGTCGATGATGTACCCGCGCCTAGTGCTGCTGAAGCAGTTTCTGCGCGAGGACGGGGCGATCTTCATCTCCATCGACGACAACGAGGTGGCGACGTTGCGTTTGTTGATGGATGAGATCTTTGGGGCAACAAGCTTTGTCGCTTGTAATGTCTGGCAAAAGCGGTACTCGCGTGAGAATCGTGGCGCTATTGGCGATGTGCACGAATATCTGGTCGTTTATGCCAAAAACCCCGGACTATTTCAGCAAGTTCGCAATAGAGTACCCATTGATGAAAAGCAGGCGGCGGTATACAAAAATCCGAATGACGATCCGAAAGGACGATGGCGCGGAATCCCAATGACAGCACAAGGGTTTCGACCAAACCAAATGTACGAAATCGAGACCCCAACCGGAAAAAAAGTTAAGCCGCCAGAAGGGCGCTGCTGGTCAACGATAGAAAGCGAGTTTCTAAAGCTAAAGGCTGAGAGCCGTATTTACTTCGGAAAGAACGGTTCATCACAACCGAGCGTTATTCGCTATCTCTCCGAGGTTGAAGGTTTCGTACCGTGGACTTGGTGGCCACATGAAGAGGTTGGACATACAGACGAGGCGCGCAAAGAAGTGCAGAGCCTGTTTGGTACGCAGACTGCGTTCGATACACCGAAACCAACTCGCTTGATTCAGCGCGTCATTCAGATCGCGACCAACCCTGGTGATTTGATCCTGGACAGCTTCGCCGGCTCCGGTACCACCGGCCATGCCGTACTCAAGCAAAACGCCGAGGACGGCGGCAACCGCTGTTTCATCCTCGTCGAGATGGACGAAGGTATTGCTAAAAGCGTCACCCTTGAACGGGTCAAGCGCGTTGCTGCCGGCTACACCAACGCCAAAGGCCAAACAGTGGAAGGTCTCGGCGGCGGTTTCCAGTTCTGCCGCCTCTCCGCCGAACCGTTGTTCGCCGCCGACGGACAGATCCGCAGCGACGTGACATTCGCGCAACTGGCCGAGTTCGTCTGGTTTGCCGAAACCGGTACGGGCTACTCGGGAGACGCCGATTCGCCGCTGCTCGGCGTGCATGAGGGCCGCGCCATCTACCTGCTCTATAACGGCATTCTCAAGGATAAGTCGGTGGCCGGCGGCAACGTGCTCACCGGCGCGGTGTTCGAGGTCCTGCCGGCGTTCGCTGGCCCGAAAGTGATCTACGCCGCCGCCAACCGGATGGGCGCGCGCGCTGCGCGTGAAGGCATCGTCTTCAAGCAAACGCCTTATGCGCTGGAGGTGTAGGGATGGATGCCGCGTCGCGCATCATCATCATTGCCGGACCCAACGGGGCTGGAAAAACGACCTTTGCCCGTGAGTTTCTGCCTAACGAGGCCGGTTGTCCGGTGTTCGTCAATGCCGATCTGATCGCCGCCGGTCTGGCCCCGTTTGCTCCGGAGCGTGCGGCTTTGCAGGCCGGCCGACTGATGCTGCAGGAACTGGATCGACATTTCTCGCTACGCGAGAGCTTTGCCTTTGAAACCACTTTGTCCGGGCGTGGTTATCTGCGCCTGATCGAGTGTTGGCAGGGGGCGGGCTATCGGGTAAAGCTGATATTTCTGCAACTGGCCAGCGCCGAGGAGGCGATTGCTCGTGTTGCGCAGCGGGTCAGGCAAGGCGGCCATGACATTCCGAAGCCGGTCATACGCCGACGCTTTGCGGCAGGCTTCAGGAACTTTGAGCGTCTGTACGCGCCGCGCGTCGATGCCTGGGCGTTGTACGATAATTCGGGCAGCGAACCGTTGCTGTTGGACTGGAGCGAGAAACCATGAACAAACAACCCATCGAGCAGGCGCGGGATGCCGACATCCGGCTATCGCTGGTCGCGTTGCGCCGCGCTGCGGAGCGCGCACGCAAACTGGCCAGAGACACCGGAACGTCTCTCGTGGTCAGCCGAAACGGTATCGTCGAATACGCGCCGATGCAGCCGGAACAGCCGCTCTGTCTACAGGAGCCGTCGGCTCACAGTGGGGCTGAAAAGCCATGACGGCTTTCGCCCCGAAGAATTACCAAGCGCAGGTGCTCGATAGCGTGGAAGGCTACTTCAGGGCCTGCCACGAACTGCCATCCCCCTCGATGGCCTTTACCGCCACCACCGAACGCCTGTGGGGGCGTGGCAATGCGTACCGTCCGCTGCAGGGGTTTCCGGTCGATATGCCGTATTTCTGCCTGCGCGTTCCCACCGGCGGCGGCAAGACCTGGCTGGCGGCGAAGAGTGTCCGGCTCGTCAATGCCCACCTGCTGCGCTGCGAACACAGCGTGATCCTGTGGCTGGTGCCGAGCAAGCCAATCCGCGAGCAGACGATCAAGGCACTGAAGGATCGCAAGCATCCGTATCACGTGGCGCTGCGCGAGGCGGGCCCAGTCACGGTGCTGGATCTGGAGGACGCCAAGAGCGTGACCCGCGCCACGCTGGAGTCTTCAACCACCGTCATCGTCGCCACGCGGCAGGCGTTTCAGGTGGAGGACGAGGAGTGCCGCAAGGTGTACCAGTCCAGCGGTGCGCTGATGCATCACTTCGACGCTCTTTCGCCCGTGCAGCGCGATGAACTGCTGAGCGATGGCGAAGGCAGTGAGCGCACCACGCCGTATTCGCTGGCCAATGTGCTGCGCCTGCGCCGCCCGTTCGTGGTGGTGGACGAGGCGCACAACAGTCGCACCGAACTGGCCTTCGACATGCTGGCGCGCTTCCGCCCCAGCGGGGTGATGGAGCTGACCGCTACGCCCGATCTGGAGCGCACCCCGAGCAACGTGTTGCACAGCGTTTCCGCCGCCGAGCTGAAGGCGGAAGAGATGATCAAGCTGCCCGTTGTGCTCGAAACGGAGCCGAACTGGCAGCAGTGCTTGGCCGATGCCATCGGTCGTCGCGATGCCCTGCACACGCTGGCCGATGATGAGCGCCGGGCAGGCGCGCCGTACTTGCGTCCGGTGGTGTTGATCCAGTCGGAGCCGCGCCGCGCGGGGGTGGAGACGCTGGATTTCGAGAAGGTGCGCCACGAGCTGATCACCAACCACGGTATCCCGGCCAACGAGATTGTGGTGGCGACCGGCGAGGAAAGAGGGCTGGAGCAGCTCGACGCCGATTACACGCGGGGTATTGCCGATCCGGCCTGCCCGGTGAAGTTCGTCATCACTCAGAAAGCCTTGGCGGAAGGCTGGGACTGCCCGTTTGCCTACATCCTGGTGAGCATGGCCTCGCTGTCGTCGGCCACAGCGGTGGAGCAGTTGCTCGGGCGCGTGCTGCGGCAGCCGGGGGCCGCGCATCGCAGCGCCCGTGCGCTGAACCAGTCGTATGCCTTCGTGGTGTCGCGCAATTTTGCGGAGACGGCGGGCGCGCTGCGTGACCGGCTGGTGGCCGGCGCCGGCTTCGAGCGGCGCGAGGTGACAGAGTTCGTCACCGCCGCCAAGGCGGAGCAGGCAAGGCTGGATCTGGAAGGGCATGCCGGTCGGGTAGCCGTTCGTCCGGTGGCGATCACCTTGTCGGAGAAGCCGGATTTGAAAAGCGTGCCGAAACCGGTACGCGACAAGGTGAGTTGGGACGGCACGCTCAATACGCTGACGATCAGCACGCCGCTGACCGAAGACGAGGCCGAAGTCCTCAAGGCGTCGGTCGTGTCGGAGACCGCGGCGGCGGCCATTGTGGAAGCCGCCGAAGTGAGCCGCACCACAGCCATCGAGTTCTTCCAGACCCCCGCCGAGTTGGGCGAGCGCTTCCGTGTGCCGCAGTTGGCCTTGCGCGGTGTCGGGGGTGATCAGGGGGCGCTGCAGTTGTTCGACGATCCCGAAATCCTGGAGTATCCGTGGGATCTTTCGCCTTACGATGCAGCGCCCACGCGGGATGACCTGACGGCGCTCGGTTCCGGATTGAAAGCGTCGGAAGGCGGGGAAATCGATATCGACGAGGGCGGGCATGTGGTGTCGCGCTTCTTGCCGGAATTACAGCGCGATCTTGGTCTCGTCTATCGGCCCGAGAACTGGGATGAGCTTCGCCTGGCAGCCTGGTTGTGCCGCAACCTGCCCGAGCCTTCGCTGACCCATGCCAGCAAGCAGGCGTTTGTCGCGGCGTGGCTGGTCGATCTGTTGGGGCGTGAGGGATTCAGCCTGGCGCGTGCGAACCTGCAGAAGTTCCTGATTCGCAATTTGCTGGAAGCGCGGGTTCGCAAACTGCGCAAGCAGGCCGTCGGTCAGGCGTTCCAGCAGGCGCTGTTCGGCGACGATGCCGCGTCGCGCGTTGCCGTGACGGATCGTTACGCCTTCGAGTTTCATGCGCAAGCCTACGCACCTAGCCGCGACTACGACGGGCGCACGTCGGCTTACGGATACTTCGATTTCCGCAAGCATTTCTACGGGCGCATCGGCGATTTCGACAGCAGAGAGGAGTTTCTCTGCGCGTGCGAACTGGACAAACTGGCGCAGCAGGGCCGCATCCGGTTCTGGGTGCGCAACCTCGTTCGACGCGAAGGCTGTTCGTTTTTCCTGCAGAAGGCCGATGGTCGTTTCTACCCCGATTTCCTGTGCCTGTTGCCCGATGTGCAGGGAGAGCCGGGGCCTGTTCTCGCGGTGGAGTACAAAGGCGCGGACCGCTGGAACGATGCCGAGGATGACCGTTTGATTGGCGGCCTGTGGGCGAACCTGTCCGAAGGACGCTGCCGCTTCGTCATGGTCAAGGACAAGCGTTGGGAGTGGATTGAGGGGGTGCTTTGATGGCTTCCGGCAGGAAGCCATCAGCAAGGCGGTCAAATCGGCCGGGCAGAACAACATCAACGCCACCAAAATGCGCAATATCAAGGTGCCCATTCCGCCCCTCGCCGAGCAGCGTAGCGTCGTTGCCGAGGTCGAAGCGGAGCAACGCGCCATCGCTGCCGCAGAATCCATCATCGCCGCCGCCCCGGAGCGCAAGCAGGCGATCCTTGAACGCCATCTTTGAGATTAACAACCCACGATTGGGAAACTGTGTATGAGCAACGGCGTACAGGAGAAGCTTCCGCAGTCTCTGCTCTCTGCCCTGCGCGAACTGATCCAGCAAGGCCGGCAGCGGGCGCTGCGCGCCGTGGATGTGGTGCAGGTGCAGACGTGCTGGCAGATTGGCCGGCACATCGTCGAATTCGAGCAGGGCGGTGAGGCGCGCGCGGAATACGGCAAGCGGCTGTTGCCGCAACTGGCCGAGGCGCTGACGCGGGAGTTCGGCAAGGGGTTTGATGCCTCCAATCTGCGCTACATGCGTCTATTTTTTCAGGCTTTTCCGAATTGTGACGCACTGCGTCACGAATTGAGCTGGACGCATTACCGGCTGTTGCTGCGAGTTGAAGATGCTCCGGCTCGGGCATGGTACATGCATGAGGCGGCCGGACAGAACTGGAGTACGCGCGCGCTGGAGCGGCAGATCGGCACGCTTTACTACGAGCGCCTTCTGGCAAGTGCCGACCGCGAGAGCGTGGCGGCGGAGGCGATGCAGAATCTCGCTGCCTTGCCCGTCACGCCGCGTGAATTTGTGCGCGATCCGGTAATGCTGGAGTTTCTGGGGTTGCCGGATACCGGGAAGTTGCTGGAGTCGAGTCTCGAACAGGCGTTGATGGACAAACTGCAGCACTTCCTTCTGGAACTCGGCAAGGGTTTCGCCTTCGTCGCGCGGCAACAGCGCATCAGTACCGAGACGCAGGATTTCTACGTTGATCTTGTGTTTTACAACTATCTGCTGAAGTGCTTCGTGCTCATCGACTTGAAAATCGGCCAGCTCGCGCATCAGGACATCGGCCAAATGGATATGTACGTGCGCATGTACGACGACCTGCGCCGCAACGAGGGCGATAACCCGACGGTGGGTATTTTGCTGTGTGGCGGCAAGGATCAGTCGGTGGTGCGCTATTCGGTGCTGCACGAGAGCGAGCAGCTCTTCGCCAGCAAGTACCGTCTGGTCTTGCCGAGCGAGGAGGTGTTGCGACGGGAAATCGAGCGAGAGCAGGCGCTTCTGGCCATAAAGGACGAACCAGAGCTGGATTGAAGAGGGGTACGTTGAGCATGTCCAAGAGCAAGGCAAAGCGGCCTGTCAGGAAAACCGAGGTCTCCATCGTCCGTTCCTCGGCGGCGGAGTACCTGACCTTTGTCGCGGCCAGCGGCAGTGGCGGTGTCGAAGCGGTATACGCCGACGAAAGCATCTGGTTGACCCAGAAGATGATGGGGGTGCTCTACGACGTGGATGTCCGAACCGTCAACTACCACCTGAAGAAGGTTTTTTCCGATAGTGAGCTGGAAGCCGGAGCAGTTATCCGAAATTTTCGGATAACTGCCAGCGATGGCAAGAACTACAATACTCAGCACTACAAGCTGTCCGCCATCATTGCCGTGGGCTACAAGGTCAATTCCGAGCGCGCAGTGCAGTTCCGCAAGTGGGCTACCAGCATCATCGAGCAGTTCACCATCAAGGCTTATGTGATGGACGACGAACGCATCAAGGCCGGCGGCTCTATCCTCACCGAGCAGTATTTCGAAGAGCAGTTGCAGCGCATCCGGGAGATTCGTCTCTCGGAGCGCAAGTTCTATCAGAAGATCACCGACATATACGCCACGGCGATTGATTATGACGTGACGGCTCAAGCCACCAAGCGTTTCTTCGCCACAGTTCAGAACAAGCTGCACTGGGCGATTCACGGCCAGACGGCGGCTGAGGTTGTCTTCCACCGCGCCGATGCGGACAAGGACAACATGGGGCTGACCACCTGGAAGGATGCGCCGCTCGGCAAGATCCAGAAGTTCGATGTGGCGGTTGCCAAGAACTACCTGACCGAGCACGAAATGGCGCAACTCTCCCGCCTGGTCAACGCCTATCTGGACGTGGCCGAGGACATGGCGCAGCGCAAGATTCCGATGACGATGCAGGATTGGGAAACGCGCCTGAATCGCTTCATTGAGGCGACAGACCGCGCGGTATTGCAGGATGCCGGCAAAGTCACGGCCGAAATCGCCAGGGCGCACGCCGAAAGCGAGTTCGAGAAGTACCGCATCGTTCAGGATCGGCTGTTTGAAAGCGATTTCGACCGGTTGCTCAAGCAGCTTGAATCGGCTACGCCGCCGGATGTGGATGGGGAATGATGCGCACGGAACCGGATTTCCGTCATTCCGGCGAAAGCCGGAATCCATCGGGATGTCAGTCCTGCAGTGGATTCGGGTCGAGCCCGGAATGACGAGGGGGGGGCGTTTTCTTTCTTCGTGAACGGGCGACAGGAAGAGCGCGCCCGCCTATGTGGATCCCGGCTTTCGCCGGGATGACGACCTTTCCCGTCATTCAACGCGCCCGCCTACTTTTTCCGTTTTTCCTCGATCTCGCGACGTAAGCGCTCGATTTCTGCCCGCCGGGCTGCGGGCGTTCCCCAAGCCGGCGCTCTGGCTTTCTGTTCGGCGATGCGTTCCTGAAGCGCCTTGTTTTCCTGTTCCAGGCGCTGCTTTTCCTCCCTTGCCTTGGCCAGTGCACGCTCTGCCGCAATCGGTGTCGTCCGTTCCGGCAGGCCGGCTTGTTCGAGATACACGTCGATGCGTGAGTCGAGCATCTCTCTGGCGAACTCGTTGAGGAAGGGGAGGTTCAGGGCCTTGAAGATCGGCGTCCAGGTTTCTTCGCCGTTTTCGCGGCGGCGGACGGACAGCTGCGGGTTGAACTGGTACCAGCCCTGCGCAACGCGCTGGAACAGCGCGCGGTTGTAGGCGTAGTCGCGTTCGACTTCGTTGCGCGCCAGCACGCCGGAGAGATGCTGCCGCTTGTTGCGGTTCGGCGGGACGACCTTGGCGGGCAGGTGTTCCCAGGCTTTGAGGATGTTTTCCGACTCGAAGGCCGCGACGAGGCGGCGCTGCGGGTGAGTGAAGCGCGTCGGGAACAACGCCCAGAACGTCTGGAACAGGAAGTATTCCGAGAGGTGCCTGTCGATGCGCACCAGTCGCTCGCCGGTGTTGATGTCGATGGCGGCGGGCGCGAGCAGTTCGTACAGCGCGGCGAACGGGCCGCGTGCGAACTTCGGGTCGCGGAAGGCTTCGCGCATGGCCCAGTGCAGGGCGTTGGCGCCGAAGTGGTCGGTCGCTTCGCGGTCGGCGCCGCGCTCGATAAGGGCTTCGACGAGCGGGACGTTACCGGCCGTCGCGGCAGCGATCAGCGGCGTCTGGTTCATCGGCAGGCGATGGTCGACGCCGTGCTGGTCGCACTGGCGGAGGATGTCCTTGAGGTTGCGCGCGAAGTAGGTGACGAAACTCTTGCGCGAGAGAGTCGGGCGCTGCGTCCTGAAGCCGCGCGCGGTGTCGAAGCGTGCTTCGTTGGCCAGGTCGTCGGCGAGCGTCGGCAGGTCGTGATAGGCGGCAATCTCGAACAGCTGTTGCTTGAGCTTGCCGCCCGGCGCCTGTTCGCGGAAAACCTTGATCAGCAGTTCGGTGGTGCGCGCTTCGTCGAACACGGGCCAGGGTACCGGCGTCTGCTTGAGAACGTTGTTGCGGATAGCGTCGGCCTGTTCCTGCTTGCCCTGCAGTTCGAGCTTGCGCGCTTCCTTCTGCCAGTCTTCGAGTGTCGATTGCCGCGCGTCGACCTTGACCTGTCCGGCGACCGAGACGTCTAGCAGGCCGAACAGCGGGTGCTGCGTGTCGGATTCGATGACGTAAAGATTGCGGATCGCTCGGGTGAGTGCGACGTAGAGGGCGTTGACGTAGAACTTGTAGATTTCGAGCGATTTGTCGCCCTTGTCCTTGGCGCGCCGGTATTCAAGGGTTTCAACGGCGAGATCGGCCTTGTCGACGCCGTCGACGATCTCGGCGAATTCGGCGCGGTGGTCGGAGACGAAGCGGTAGAGCACGATGTTCTCGTACTCCAGTCCTTTCGCTTCGTGGATCGAGAAGAGCAGCGGCGTGGAAAAATGCTTGCGCGCTTCGGCCTTGTCCTCGTCGCGCATGACCAGCACGGCGAATTGCGTCGATTTGCGGATCTGCTGGTCGAGTTCCTTCTTGGTCGCGTCCTTGTCCGGCATCAGATTGACGGCGCCGGGTTCGCCGCCGACGGCGCGTACCAGGTAATTGCTTTCGCGATCGATCGAGCCGAAACGGCGCTGTTTGATCTTGAGCAGTTGATTGGCGACGCGCGTGGCTTCCAGCCCGTTGCGGAAGTTGGCGGCGAGCACGCGCAGTTCCTGCCGCTCGGCCAGCGCGGGGTCGCGCCAGAACAGTTGCTTGACCTGCGACCAGGAGAAAAAATTGGGATGGACGATCTGGTTGGAGTCGCCGCACAGCAGGAAGTGGCCGGGCTTTTTCAGCGTGCGCAGCACCAGCGAGAGCTGGACGGGCGTGATGTCCTGGATTTCGTCGATCAGCACGAAGTCGTAGCGCGGCTGGGCGCGCGGCAGCCAGTCCTGGGCAATCAGGTTGAGGTCGTACAGCTTCGCTTCGGCCAACCAGGCGCGGTATTTCTCGAACAGCTCGTAGAGCGCGTCGCGCTGCTCTGCCGGGAAGATCGACTGGCGGATGCCAAGTTCGCGGTAGGCGTCGCGCGTGAGGATGCCGTCCGCGCCGGCGGCCAGTACGCCGCGGATTTCCTCGTAGGCCTGGTGGGCGTCGATGTCGCGGACCGCTTGCTTCATGCGTGCGAACCAGCCGGCGAAATCGCGCCACTGCGCTTCGCGGCCGGTCGGTACGTGGAGCGTTTCGACGAATTCACGGTAGGAGAGGAAGGTGGCTTCCTGCCCCGGATGCTCGAAGCCGTTGGCGTAGTAGAGGTCGCGCGCGCTTTGTGCGAGGTAGGCCGAGTGCGTGACGTAGAGCGTCTCGCCTTCGGCATGCTTCAGTTTTTCCAGCGTCAGCGCGGTCTTGCCGCTGCCGGCGCCGCCGACGACGATCAGCGGCGCGGGATGGCGGTAGATGGCTTCCTGCGCGTCGTCGAAGGAAATCGGCTTGTCGAGCAGATGTACCTTGCCGTGCTCGGGGTGGAGGTAGCGCAGCGGGAGCGCTTCGTTCGCGGCCTCGGTGGCATCGCAGTCGGGGATTTTCGTCTCGTCGATGACCGCGCCGCGCAGGAAGCGCGACTTGTCGTAGTCATGGTTGGCGATGACTTCGAGGATCAGCGCGCAGACTTCGTCCTGATGGCGGACCAGCGAGAAGAGCAGGCGGTTGGTGTCGTCGAGTCGGGCGCGGTAGAACTTGCCGTGGTTCAGGTTTGACAGTTTCTTGACTTGCGCTGCACGGAAGTCGTCGGCGGCGATTGCGTCGATGACCTTGCGGTAGGTCTTGACGACGCGCGAGGTGTCGAGGCCGATGTATTCAAGGATGCGCATGGAGTTGGCTGAGATCCTGGAATAGCCACGTCATTCCGGCGAAAGCCGGAATGACGTGGCTGTGAGGTGGTCAGAATTCATCGCGCCGGCCTGTTACAGCTCTGCGCCGACGAGAGCACCGTTGGCTTCCATCCACGCCCGTCGACCGGCCGATTCGTTCTTGGCCATCAGCATGTTCATCACTGGCTTCGCCTCCGTTTCTTGTGGCAGGCGCACGCGCATCAGGCGGCGGGTGTCGGGCGACATGGTGGTTTCCCAGAGTTGTTCGGGATTCATCTCGCCGAGCCCTTTGAAGCGGGAGATCGCCACCGCTTCCGGCTTGATTCCCTCCAGCTGCAGGCGGTCGAGCAGCGCCTCGCGCTCTTCGTTGTCTAGCGCGTAGAGCTTGCGTGGCGGACGCTTCTTGCCTTGTGCCGGGACGTCGAGGCGGTACAGCGGCGGCTGCGCGAAGTAGAGGTGGCCGCGTTCGATCAGCTTCGGGAAGTGGCGGTAGAACAAGGTGCAGAGCAGCACGCGGATGTGGCTGCCGTCGACGTCGGCATCGGTCATGATCACCACCTTGCCGTAGCGCAGGTTGTCGAGCACCGTGTCCGGCGCCTCGGGCAGGTGCGGGTCGATGCCGAGCGCCACGGCGATGTCGTGCACCTCGCGGTTGGCGAACAGGCTGCCGGGCTCGACTTCCCAGGTGTTGAGCACCTTGCCGCGCAGTGGAAGGATCGCTTGTACTTCTTTATCGCGGCCGGACTTGGCCGAGCCGCCGGCGGAGTCGCCTTCGACGAGAAAGATTTCGTTGCGGTTCAAATCCTCGCTCTGGCAGTCCGAGAGCTTGCCGGGCAGGATGGCGACGCCCGACTGCTTCTTCTTTTCGACCTTCTGTCCGGCGCGCGAGCGCGCTTGCGCGGCCTTGATCGCCAGTTCGGCGATCTTCTTGGCGGCGTCCGGGTGTTCATTGAGCCACAGTTCGAGCGGGTCGCGCAGCATGCGCGAAACGAGCGCCACGGCGTCGCGCGAGTTCAGCCGCTCCTTCGTTTGCCCCTGGAACGACGGGTCGAGGACGCGTGCGGCGAGGACGAAGCTGACGCGCGAAAAGACATCGTCGGCGGCGAGCTTGATGCCCTTGGGCAGCAGCGCGTGGTGTTCGGCGAAGCTCTTGATGGCGTCGAAGGCCGCCTGGCGCAGCCCGGTTTCATGCGTACCGCCGGCCGGCGTCGGGATCAGGTTGACGTAGGATTCGCGCGCCAGGGTACCTTCGGCGCTCCAGCAGAGCGCCCAGGCGGCGCCGGAGCCGGCCGGGAAGTTCTCGTCGCCGGCGGCGGCGTACTTCTCGCCGGTGAAGATCGGCGCGGCCAGTTCGCCGTCGAGCTGTTC
>Ga0302250_1002089_pt1 | contig 13121 bp, 9 predicted proteins | sample AAG_RA_Asp_MG_FD_193536 | JGI IMG/M metagenome (GOLD analysis project Ga0302250, IMG submission 193536) | Enriched activated sludge microbial communities from anaerobic digester in WTTP, New Holstein, Wisconsin, United States - AAG_RA_Asp | ecosystem: Engineered > Bioreactor > Anaerobic >... | reverse complement strand
GTACTGCTTGACATCCCTGACGATCTTCACGGTAGCGTAGAACTTGGGCACATAATCGCGGGTTTCGGCCGGCAGGTAACCGTTTTGCCTCAGTTCCCAGAAGGTCTTGAGGCCGCTCTGATCGAGTGCCGCCTGGACTGCATTCTCTCCGCAGTTGTAGCCCGCCAGGGCGAGGGGCCACGAACCGAACGAATCATATAGGAACGAAAGGTAATCGGCAGCGGCCCGAGCCGCTTTCATGGGATGGCGCCGTTCGTCGACCCAGTGGTTTTGTTCCAGGCGGTAGCGGCGGCCGGTCGCTTCGATGAACTGAAACATCCCCACCGCATTGGCCCGCGACCGGGCAGTCGGCGTGAAACCGCTTTCCACCAGGGCTACCCACACCAAGTCCTCCGGCAGGCCCTTCTCCCGGAAAATTTCCTGGCACGGGATCACGTAATCCCTCGCCCGGTCGAGCTGGACCTGGAAGCTCTTGTGTTTCTCCACGCTGTACTTCCTGGTCCATGAGTCAATGGACGGTTCATCGGGCACCATGAGTTCCGCTTTGGAGGGTTCGCCAGCCGGCGGGGGCACCTGCGCCTGGATCGGCGGGGGGGAATAGGCCGGCGGCACGGGTGGCTTGGGAGCGGTACTGCACGCGGCCAGAACGGCCAGGATGGCGGCAGCAGACGCACCGCATGACATTGTTCTGAAGATTTCCGTTCGCCTCATATCACCTCCTTTTTCCCACCTGCCGGAACCAAATCTCAACTCATTCTGTATTCGATCAGTGGTGGGTAGAGCATGAGCAATGGCTGACAAATTCTGCCTTGACGAGGGCGCTGCAGGCGGCAAGCCCTCGGAATCATCGCCCTGCAGGTACCACAACGCCCCCCGGCGGGCTGGAAGATCGGGCCGCCAGGACACGGGGATCAGCTCATCAGAGCATTCATGGGAGGAGCACGGATGGGGCTTGGACCCGCCACACTCATCAAAAACGAAGGCCACCAGTGGGGAAAGACTTTTCGGAAAAAGATCAGCCACGACAGGGCAAAAGAGAGAATGGCTATCCTCGTGGCGCTGAGGGCTTGCAGGAGGAGGCAGGCGAGGGGCCGGCCGGTTGGCGTTTGGCCAGGATCAGTGAAGCAGAGGCTCCCGTTGATGCTGGGGGTGAGGGGATGGTGAGCGAACAGCCAGGGCGGTGCGCAGATGTGGAGGAGATCGACCCAGACGGTGAAGAAAAGCAGCAGGACCGCCAGGTAAAAGCCGCCGATACGACCCAACAGGCCTTTGCGACCGTTTATGGGCCGGTTCTCGGGCAACAGCCCCAGACCATCTCCATCAGCCATTTGCCACCGCTTTACCGTGCAATGAGTGCCGCCATGGAACGTCAACCGAAACGGATCAACCCGGTGTTGCATTCATTGCTGCTCGGACCGCAGCATCTTCCGCCAATTGAGCACTAGTCGATGAGACCCGCTCTTGTCAAGGCAAAACCGCAATCGGGGCGGGATGGCGGTGAAACAGGAGGGCTTGCCCGCCTGCGGCGGCAGGCAAGCCCGGAGTGGTCAAGGTTGCGGCAGGTGCCTATTGGGGTATTTCAGACAGAGGAATCCCCAGGGCCTCGGCTACGCCTTTGCCATAGGCCGGGTCGGCCTTCATGCAGTTGCCGATGTGACGGATCTGGATCGCCCGCGGCACACCCTCCATGGCCCGGGCCGTGTTGCCGAACAAGAGCGCCTGCTGCGCGGGAGTCATCAGGCGAAAGAGGAGGCCGGGCTGGGTGTAGTAATCGGCATCGTCCTCGCGGAAATTCCAATGGTCCGCCGCTCCCTGCAGCTCCAGGGGCGGTTCGGCAAATTCCGGCTGCTCCTTCCATTCGCCGAAGCTGTTGGGTTCGTAGCCAAGCGTGCTGCCGTAGTTGCCGTCAACCCGCATGGAACCGTCCCGATGGTAGCTGTGATAGGGACAGCGGGGGGCGTTGACCGGGATCTGGTGGTGGTTCACGCCGAGTCGATAGCGCTGGGCGTCGCCGTAGGAAAACAGCCGCCCCTGGAGCATTTTGTCAGGCGAAAAGCCGATGCCGGGAACCACATTGGCCGGATTGAAGGCCGACTGCTCGACTTCTGCGAAGTAATTCTCGGGGTTGCGGTTCAGCTCCATGACCCCCACCTCGATCAGCGGATAATCCTTCTTCAGCCAGACCTTGGTGAGATCGAAGGGATGGAAACGGTAGTTGGCGGCATCCTTTTCCGGCATGACCTGGATGAACAGGGTCCAGCGGGGGAAATCCCCCTTCTCGATGCTCTCGTAGAGGTCGCGCTGATGGCTTTCCCGACATTTGCCGACGACCACGGCCGCCTCTTCATCGGTCAGGTTCTTGATCCCCTGCTGGGTACGGAAATGAAATTTCACCCAGTAGCGCTCCCGCTTGGCGCTGATGAGGCTGAAAGTGTGGCTGCCGAAACCGTGCATGTGGCGGTAGGAAGCCGGAATGCCCCGGTCGCTCATGACGACAGTGACCTGGTGCAGCGCTTCGGGAAGGCTCGACCAGAAGTCCCAGTTGTTGAGAGCGCTGCGCAGATTGGTGCGGGGGTCGCGCTTCACGGCGTGGTTGAGGTCGGGGAACTTGAGCGGGTCGCGCAGGAAGAATACGGGGGTGTTGTTGCCCACCAGGTCCCAGTTGCCTTCCTCGGTGTAAAACTTGACCGCAAAGCCCCGGATGTCCCGCTCGGCGTCGGCGGCTCCGCGCTCCCCGGCTACCGTCGAAAAGCGGACGAACAGGTCGGTCTTCTTCCCAACCTCCGAGAAGACCTTCGCTCGGGTGTACCTGGTAATGTCGTGGGTGACCGTGAAGGTCCCATAAGCTCCGGACCCCTTGGCGTGCATACGACGCTCAGGGATCACTTCCCGGTCGAAATGGGCGAGCTTCTCCAGATACCACACATCCTGCAGCAGCACCGGACCGCGCGGTCCGGCAGTCATCGTATTCTGGTTGTCAACAACGGGAGCACCGTTTCTGGTTGTCAGCTTCTTCTCCTGACTCATTGCATTTTCTCCTTAATTGATCATCATTGTCGTTTCGGGGCCCTCGACCGTGGCCGTCGGAAGGGGCCTTCCTCGTCCTCACTTTCCCGGTTCCCGGGGAAAAGTCCCACCATACTCAGGTTCCGCCCCGCGCCACACCGGCGGGGCCGGAGGGTATCGGCCGTCCCGCATGAGATGACGGTTCCATACCCGGCTAAAATTCAACGCTACCCTTCCGGAGGAGGGTCATCGCGCCGCGATGGCAAGTCATTCGCGGTTCAAAGCCGCTCCCGCAGCAAGCCGAAGAGTTATTAGAGAGAAAGATGTCGAATTTGATGAGGATAACTCTCAGCCTCTGGTTTCCGGGATCAAACCTTCAATTGACCGGCTCGGTTCCGGCTTCCGGGTCCCGGCCGGCCTGGCATTCCGGGCATATGCCATAGAAATCCAGACGATGGCTGACGATCCGAAACCCTGAATCGGAAGTCAGTTCCTGAGTCAGGTCGGCAAGCGTGCTCAATTCCGGGTCAACGATGCGTTTGCACTGAAGGCACATGAGATGGGGATGCGGGTGGGAATTGTTGCCATCGTAGCGGTTGTGACCGGTGCTGAACTCCAGTTCCAGCACCTCCCCCAATTCCTTAATGTACGAGATCGTTTTATAGACCGTAGCCAGGCTGGTAGTGGGGAACGTCGCATGGACCCTGCCAAAGATATCTTCAACACTCGGATGCCCCCTGCTCTCAACCAGTGTCCGCACAATGGCAATCCGCTGAGGGGTGATCCGATGCCCTTCGTTCTTGAGCTTTTGAATAATCAGGTTCGCCCGGTTCTCGATCTGAGTCACGATGACCATCCCTTTCAGTTGACTGATACCTTGTAGAAAATAGATATCAAAAAGGAAAGAGTTCGTCAACTGAAAATCCACCTCGACCGCTTCGTAACCGGTGAGGCCGATGCATCACGGCTTTGCCTCAGCTCGGAGGCCCCCTGCGTCCCCACGGTTGTTGAATTAACGTCACCCCGGCGGCAGCCGGGGTCCAGAAAGCCGCATGAAATCTGGATTCCGGCTTTCGCCGGAATGACGGTAGTGGCTTAACTCAACAGTATTGTCCCCCCTCCTTGCGGCATGCTTCGCAGCGGGCGGTGCGTTGATAGGCATATTTGACGAACGTTCGCCCGCACTGCTTGCACCGAGCTTCGATTTTCAGGGTCTCCGGCGATTCGACCATGCCTGCTTCGCTCTTGCTTGCCCCGCTCGCCAATGCTGTGCTACGGATTGCAGCTGTCATCTCGTACGGTTCTCCTTTCCAAGGTGGTTTTCCACCATGCCCCAACGCTCGCGAATTGAGCGAGTTCCTTCCTGCAGTTGCCTTGTCCCCTTTCCTCGGTCAGGACGGCCTGCCGGTGTGTGATTTGCCCGGAGGCGGCGAGCTCCGGGCAGGAATCGGGTTAATGGAAAAGTTGAGGAGTCGGCGCCAGGCTGAACAACCCGTTCAGCCAAAAAAAAATCCCTAGAGCTTTACGCCCTAAGGATTGCACCCTGGTTCACTTGATCCTTCACCGGCCCATCGGATAGCTCCCCGTACCGATACACCGTTGGCCTTCAGGCAGGTCTTCTGACTCTCGGCTCATCCTACTCTCCGAACCTTCCCGTCACGCCGAAGCGCGACAGTGGCATTTTCGGATTTCGTCCCCGATCACAGCGGCGGGACCGTTCCCGAATCACACGGGATTCCCTTTTAAACCCTCCAGGGTGCCTGACGCCTATTTCAAACGTTCACTACAAAGCCATCCCTACTCGCACCACCTTTGTCTGTCAACTCTAAACTCAAAAGGCCCTCAGCCGGGGTCGGTGGGTCCCGGTGCAAAAAACTGCGCCTCCCCCCGCCCTGCACCTTTGCTCCACAATGCAAATGATTTGGAGCATTACCCGACATGCCGCAGGGCTCTGGCTCATCGCCGACGGCAACGATGGAATCCGAGCTCACATCCATGATAGTGCAGCTCACCCAGCCCGCTCGTGCTCGGAACAGCCCGCTATGGGAGATGGAGGAATGGCTTTTCCAAAAAGTTCTCAAGAGCAAAAAAAATCCTAAAGTCCCCCCCGTCCTCCGCCGATAGGGTATGCAACGGCGAGAAACAAAGAAGAAGATGGACGGTAACAGAGGAGGACGAAGCAGCAACACTACCGTAGGGAAGAAAGAAAGCTTCTGCAAGCGCCGATCGAATCGGTAGACTAACCAACGCTTCGGCAAGAAATGCCGAACAAAGACCTAGAAAAGGAGAAATACCATGACTATCAGTGACATTAGCTTGACTTCCGGCATGCGGTCCAACCTGCTAACCCTTCAGAGCACCGCCACCCTGCTTGATCGCACCCAAAACCGTTTGAGCACCGGCAAGAGGGTCAACACCGCTCTGGACAATCCCGTCAATTTCTTTGCGGCTCAGGGTCTCAACAATCGTGCCTCCGACCTCTCCGCCCTCAAAGACGGCATGAGCGAGGCGATTCAAACGGTTAAAGCCGCCGACAACGGTATCACCGGTATCACCAAATTGATTGAATCGGCAAAAGGTCTGGCCCAGGCGGCAAGGTCTGCCGACAGCACCGGGCGCGCGGACCTTGCCACCCAATTCGACGCCTTGCTGGATCAGCTTGACGAACTGGCTGGTGATGCCGGCTACAAGGGGATAAATCTCCTTGATAACGGCAGCCTGGACGTGGTCTTCAACGAGGATGGCAGCAGCAAGCTTACCATCTCCGGAATCACCGGCACTGCGACCGGGCTTGGAGTTTCGGACGCTGTCAGCAGTTGGGCGGCTGATGCCGATATTGATGCCGCTGTTGCGGATCTCACCGCCGCCCTGGGGACTCTGAGGACTACATCGTCGACCTTGTCCGCGAATCTGAACATCGTCAGCACCCGCCAGGAGTTCACCTCGAGCATGATCAACACTCTGCAAACGGGAGCCGACAATCTCACCCTTGCCGACATGAATGAAGAAGGGGCCAACATGTTGATGCTCCAGACGAGGCAGTCTCTCGGCGTCACCGCGCTGAGCTTGTCATCGCAGGCAGCCCAGTCGGTACTGAGGCTCTTTGGATAACAGGTGATAAGGTGGAAATCGGGGAGGGAGGAGAGATCACTCCCTCCCTCATTTCGTAGAGGGATAAGCCATGAAGCTCAATAGCATACAGGCAAATGAGGTCACGGCGGCAATCCTTCGTCCACCTGAGAAGAATGACGGCGGGGTTGATGCAGGGAGGAGGCCTTACCCTGAATTCTCAGCTTCCTCAACCCCCAGGCAGTCGGCTTCACCCGATGCCCAACGGTCCTCTGGTAACCAGGCGCAGGCGCTGAGCGCTCGCATTAGCTATGTGAAAGAGCAGCTTGACAAGATCCTGGTGGAGTTCCCACCTTTTTTCCCGGCGGGGAGTTACCAGCGGATCGATCTGATCAAGGGGATCCGCGGGATACAGGATCAGGTTGAGAAATCCTCGGTCCAGAGCAAGCTGAAAGAGGAGATTTCTTCAAACAAGTTGAGCGACAACGCGAGCGACAGTGATATTTCTGTTGCTCTGGACCAACTCCTCAGCCTCAAGGATGACCTCTCGAAAAGCCTTCCCACGGGTAGTGAGAATCACAAGCCGGGGACATTGGTCAGTATCAAGGTGTAGGCAGCGTTTCTCAGGAAGAACGAAGGACACGATGGCACTCAAAATAACCTTAAAACCTAATGAGCGTCTGATAATCGGCGGCGCGGTGATAACCAACGGCAGCAGCGGCACCGATCTGGTCGTTGAGAACAATGTGCCGATCCTGCGGCAAAAAGACATCATGAGTCTGAACGATGCCGATTCTCCCTGCCGCAGGATCTATTTTACGATTCAGCTCATGTACGTCGATGAAAAAGGGCTCGCGGAACATCACCGAATCTATTGGGATCTGGTGAAAGATGTGGCAGGGGCGGCCCCAAGTCAGTACGAGCGCCTTGCCGAGATCAGCTCTCTAGTCCTGAACCGTCAGTACTACCAGGCGCTCAAGTTGACAAAAAAACTGATAGCGTACGAACAGGAGGCGATCAATCATGTCCGCAAAGCAGATCGAGGCTTATAAGGCTACCCAGCAAATGGCTATGTCGGGCCGGGAGATTGAGGCTGCAGCCCTCACCCGGGCGGCGACCCTGCTCTCGGACTGCCAGCAGAAATGGGATGCGCCGGATCGCGATGAGGCACTCGAGGAGGCGCTTCGGATCAATCAGACCATCTGGAGCCTATTCCAGGCTGAGCTTGTCAAAGAGGACAATCCCCTCCCGAAAGAACTGAGGCAGGATATCCTCAGCCTGAGTGTCTTTATCGATCAGCGAATTTTCGATATAATGGCTTATCCGACACCAGAGAAACTCACCGCAATTATTAACCTCAATATGAACCTCGCTGCAGGGTTGAGAGGTGAGCCCTGACACCCTTAAATACCACCTCCTGCCATTGAGCTGGAAAGGCAAAGAGCGATGGACGTGAACCAGTTGAGCGGAACCGAGATATTCAGCTATACCCTGCCACAAACAGCTCAACTGGAGAGTCTTGCCAACAGTGCGCTCTCCAACGGCATCGATCTTTACTCGAAAAAGGACTATGCGGGGGCGGTCAAGGCGTTCAAGAGGGCAATCGGCCTGTCGCCCGGGTCAACCTATTCGGTGGACGCGGCCAATTACCTGGCTCAATCTTATCTCAAACTGGGTGATACTCAGGGTGCAATCGATGCCTACAGGCGAGGCATCCAATTGGACTCAAACCGCGACGATATTTGTGCCAGTCTGGGCAATCTTTATTTTTCCGAGAAGCGATATCAGGAAGCGCGGCAAGCATATGAAGTCGCCGTAAAATTGAATCCCAGTTCGAACAATCGGTTCTCACTGGGGCAGGCCTATATGTACAATGGCCGCTACAGCGATGCGGAAAGCCAGTTCAGACAGGTCCAGCGCCTCGAACCGACTAAGCCAAACGGCTATTACGGGCTGGGGCAGAACTACGCCAAACAAGGTCTTTACTCTGAGGCGGTGGACGCTTTCAAGAAGGCCATCGAGTTGCAGCAGGATTTTTACGAAGGCTACGCGGAACTTGGGTATGCCTATGCCGATTCGGGGCAGATCGAGGAAGCCAACGAGATCCTGGCCGTACTTGAAGATAAAGCACCATCGCTCTCCAGCAATCTGAGCACAGCAATCGCGCAAAGGGACCCTCCGAGCTTTTTGTTTGTAAATCCCGTTGACAGCACGTTTAAGTATTATCGGCCTGCCGGCACCGAGGTCTCAGCCCTGGATTCCTATCTGGCCACTGCCAATGCCTCCAAGACCTTCACCATGGTGTTCCAGTTCGACAAAGCGATGGACAGAGAATCCGTGGAAAATCTGGCTAGTTGGAGAATCAGCAGATCCACGGAAAGCGGTCCGGGAGAAATGTACAATTTCGGGTTGCCGATCCCTTCCACCGAGGTCCAGATTGCCCCCCTGCCCGTAAACGTCTACTATGATGCGGAGGAAATGACGGCTACAGTCCAATTCACCATCCAGCAGAACGCTTCCGCAAACGGGACCATTGATCCCTCGCATATCTTGTTCACCTTTACCGGAAAAGATCAGTTCGGGAATGAAATGAACCCGAAGAGAGATCAATACAGTGGGTTTTCAGGGATTGCCTGATTTCGCGGCACTCTCCCGAATTCTGTGGCACTCGGCGAGCAACTGAAGCACCTCTTTGTTCGCATAGTTACCTTCAAGCGCCACTTCAAGCAATACAGTGGCATAATCGGTTCGGCCGACGGACATGAACCGCCTGGCATGGCCACAAAGAGTCAGACCGCAATCAAACCCCTTCTTCTTGATTTCATTAAGATATTTCAGGCCATTATCTTTATCGTTATGGATGCAGTAGGCAACAGCAAGATTGCCCATGGCGACCGGATATTCAGGAAACTTTTTAAGCAGATTTTCAAGCGCAAAAATCGCGTTGGCCACCTCACCAATAGCAAGCTCACAGACAGAGTAGTTCAGAACGGCCTCTTTCAGAGTCGGGTCCAGCTCGATTGCTTTCTTCGACGCTGTAAGAGCCTCTTCATATCTACCGAGCTCGAGGCAGGAATGGCCCAGGTTCAAGAACGCTTCCGCATTGGTCGGATTAAGGTCTATCACTTTTTGCCATAACTGCAGCGAATCTTCAAACTCACCCAACCCTCCAGCCTGCCGCGCAAGCTCAATGAGAGATTGAATATCGCCTGCGTTTGTTTCCAGTTTTGCCTTACCCAAGAGATAATATTCCTGACCTTTAGAGACACTTTTATCCTTATCTAAGTGTCCGTAATGGTGTATCGGCACACTGCACTCTTTAATTTTTATACCGATTATATTCAGTGATGGTTCCAGAAGTTCATGAACATGGCCTTGGAAATGAATCCTGCGATCATTGGGGAATAACCTCACCTTGGTACTCGGGTGCCAGCCTGTCCCAGCCTCCTCTTTGCAATACTTTCCATCATTTGCATGCCAGCCTCTTATCGCAACATTGACGACATAATTCCTGGTAGTAAATGAATACGCTACAGGCTGCTGACTTCTTTTTTGTACTAGCCCCAGCAGCACACGATGATCCGAGGAAGAAAGCACCTCATCAGCATCCATTACCAGTATCCAGTTACCGGCAGCCTTGGACAACGAAAAATTCCGAGCGTCAGCAAAGTGGTTCGTCCACTCGAAATTGTAGACCTGCGCTCCGAATACCTTGGCGATGTCGACGGTCCTGTCGCTTGACCCCGTGTCGACCACGATCAACTCGTCAGCGAGCAGTTTGACGCTCGACAGGCACCTGGCGAGATGCTTTTCTTCATTTTTTACAATCATGCATAGAGAAAGAGTGATTTTCTTAGATTCATTGTCCACTCTCTTTTCACCGATCTTGCTCCGGATTTGGAGGGCGGCGGCAATCATGTCCTCATCGGTACCGAAAGCAAGCATCGCCTCTTCTACCAATCCCATCGCTTCATCGTACTTGCTCTGCTGAAGGAGGATGTCGATGAGCAAGAACATCAGCCTCTTATGAGCCGGATGCAAGGCACAGGCATCCCTAAAGATCCTTTCAGCACTCTCGAATGCAGCCTGGGCGGTCACGGCCGAATGATACGGGGCAGCAATATCCAGAACTGTCGGTGAGAGAACAAACCCTCGTTCGAGCAGACGAAAACCCTCGTCGGTGTGTCCAACCGTCCACTCCAGAACACCGAGATTAGTGTATGGCTCACCATAACCCGGATCAACTGCCACGGCCTGTTTGAAGAAAGCTTGTGCCCCGGCGGTATTGCCCTGCTTATACGCCAGTACCCCTTTTAGGTTCAGGGCTGATGCCGAGGCAGGATTGAGCTCAAGCGCGCGATCAGCAAGTTTTTCAGCTTCATCGTATTGATCGAGGCCTTCCTTACAATATCCCATCAGCTCGATTGTTCTTGCATCCCGAGCATCCGATGGCATTTCATTCAACGCTTCGAAAGCATCGCTAAAACGCTTGGCTTCGATCAACCGCTCAGCAAGCGCACAGTAAAGCTTGTTCTCCTCTGGAGAATGTCCTATCGCCTGCAGGTAGACTTCGATTGCCTGGTTTATTTCGTTACGCTGAATTAGTTCATCGGCTTTTTCCATGGCCTTCTGGACAAACAGTTTCTTCCCGGGCAAACTCTGGAAGTCGATGCCCGTCCATTTTTCCTTGAAAACCTTTCTTTCTCTTGCCGTAAGAGCCTTGAATCCGGTCCTATCGCGAACTACACTTGTACTGTCATGACGATGAACGAATACGTCACCGGCGATCAGATTTCGATATCCTTCCAAGCGAGCCCTGAGACAGAGATCTTTGCCCGCGAACATGCCCGAGCTAAAACTTTCATCGAGCAATCCGATCTTATGCACCAAATCCCTCCGGAAGAGCATGCAGAAACCTTCGATGTTTGGCAGTGGAATCCTCCGGTGCCGATTAGCGCTCTGGAACTGTGGAGCGTAGGTATCCAACTGCCCGCCCGCCCGGTACCTGTCGTCCTTAACCTGCTGAGGCCCGTCGGCATGGTTCGTCACTGGTCCAATAACGCCAGTGTCTGCTTGGTTGTTGAGGCATTCCAACATGCCGGAAAGCCAGCCGGTTGAAACGATCACGTCATCGGTCAGCAGAGCAATATATTCACCCGTTGAGAAGTTGATACCCTGGTTGAGAGACTCCAATGGGGGGGTTGGTGGGTGATGCTCCAAGATCTTATACTGACTGTGCTCCTTAACACTTTTCCTAAGCTTCTTCTTCGAGTCGGGAGAGGTGAGAGTGTCAACAACGATCAGTTCGTAGGGTTCTTTCGTATTTCTCTTTATGGCAGAGAGGCATTCGCGGGCGTGGTTTGAAGACGCCGTGACAATAATCGATGTTTCATTTCCTATGAATTCAGCTTTGTTCAAAACTGGTATTCTGCAAGCTTCTGCAGTTTTGAAAAGGTCGGGTTTATCTTTTGCTGCTTCTTCATATTGTTCAACTATTTTCTGGACATTTGGGTTTCCAGGCTGTTTGAAGTTGGCTTGGCGGATAAAGGCTTCCGCCCGTTTCCAGTTGTTTTGCTCAATGAATAAGCGAGACAGAAGGAGAAGCACTTCAATCTTATGCGGATCAGCCTCCAGGGCCTGTTCAGCATGTTCTATTGCTTCGGCGATCTGATATTTTTCTTTGGCAATGCAGGCTAGCTGATAATAAGACTCGGCAAACGTTGGATCCCTCCTTACGTCGTGCTTATACACCGTCAGCGCTTCCTTATATTTTCTTTCTCGAACCAACTGTTCCGGCAAGGTATATGTATCATAGGGATGGCCAAGATTGGCTGTTTCAAGATTTACAATGATGTCATTCGCTTTGGCGATAAAATAACTTTCTCCCCGGACTCGACGCTGTAAAAACCATAGCAATTCATCGTCGGTTTTACATTTGGCCAATCCGGGGCGCAAGGGCCGGACAATTCTGAGATTGACCACACAGAGAGACATGTCTGCATAAGGGATCGTTTCGACTTCTCTCGTCCAATCCCTTCCATGAGAATGCGTGGTTGGCGCATAGTTTCCGACTGGAACCATTACCGCGACGTCAGGATAGCACAGAGCGGATTCCGTTAAGGCGCTGATTGTTTCAGGAGTGGGGGCGAGACGCGACTCGATCAGAACGAGGAAATCATATACTTTTTCATCGAGGATCTTCAGGATCAGTGATTGGATCGATTCATCTCTTCTCTGAGCAAAATACCCGCCATAATATTTCGAGACCAAGGCAGCGTAGCGACTCTCGGCTTCTGCGGTTATTGGGAGACCACCTCCGGTCTCAACAAAACATATCCGCGGGATGCTTATTGCCGTTCGTTCATCAACCGGGATCGCATCATCCATGCTGTATGGTCTTAACGCTATTGTGCCTGCACTTCCTATGGTGATCCGGCTGTTATTGCGAATTTTCCTCATATATTCTTCTTTGTTCAGATTCTGGTGTGCGCCAAAAAGATCAGGACGATGCTGCCTGACGGTTACGCTGCCAAAGTGATGGATAAAGACATCGTTGGCCACGAGCAATTTGTATCCTGCCACCCGGAGGCGTAGGGATAGATCGTCGTCACTGAACCCATAACCGCCATTCTTGCCATTGGTTGGCAGTTCGGGATCGAATGCTCCGATGCGTTCGAGAATGTCCTTCCTCGTGAGGAAAAGCATTCCGACCATGCGTTCAACGGTGAAACTTTCCCCCTGGTGCTTCTTGGACCAATCAGCAGCAAAGGACTGAAATATCTCCTGTGTCCCGTACTCGCCTGACGCAGCCTGCGGCCCGCTGATGTTATTGGAACGAGGTCCTACCATGCCGATGTCCGGCGCAGATTCAATATGTCGAATGAGATTATCAAGCCAACCCTCGTGCACCAGGTTATCATTACTGACGAAGAGTAATTGCTCAACCCCCCGTGGGAGATGAAACGGTTTGATTGGGCTGACTGTTGAAGGAAGAGCGGATGCACCAGAGGCAATCCGCTATTCCTATCCAGGTTGGCTTGGAAAGA
>Ga0302250_1002084_pt1 | contig 13157 bp, 13 predicted proteins | sample AAG_RA_Asp_MG_FD_193536 | JGI IMG/M metagenome (GOLD analysis project Ga0302250, IMG submission 193536) | Enriched activated sludge microbial communities from anaerobic digester in WTTP, New Holstein, Wisconsin, United States - AAG_RA_Asp | ecosystem: Engineered > Bioreactor > Anaerobic >... | reverse complement strand
TGCATGCGCAAAGCAGTTCGTCGGCCATTGCACCGATCTGTGCATCGATTCCTTTCACGGTGGCCAGGATAAGCCTTACTTCCTTTGCCTGCTGTACATTGATTCTCTTCACGCCCAGAGCTTGCGCAGGTTCCGTTGCGAGAAGCTTGCGGAATTTCGGATCGGTCAACGCTTTAACAATAAATTCCCGTTGTAGTTTGTTGTCTGCCATAGAGACCTCCTTTAGACTTTTTGTGAGGAATGCCTGATCTTGATGAGGAATATAGGTAACTTCCCTTTTTATGTCAATATTTTTTGCAGCATCTAGAATTACAAAGTGCCCTTGAATCAATCAATAAGGCTACCGCTTTTCTATGCGGGGGCGCGGCCGAAAGATCGCAAAACAGATCCAATATATCCCGAATAATTCCGCAATCCAGTTGATACGCACGCCCCATATTTCCCAGCCGAGAACCGTTCCAAACTGGTGCAGGGAGATGGCCCGCAGCCCAACAAATAAAACCAAATAAACCAAGCCGAATGCGGCTATTTTTTCCTGGACGGAAAAGAATTGCAACGAACGGCGATAAAGGAAGGTGGAAAAAATCACGCTTATGACAAAAAACAAAATCATGGCTCCCACCTGAAAAATCCAGCGTTGTTCCATCCATCCGCCATGACGGGCAATTAACCGCCACATTTCCGTGACGGCGCTGAGCAGATTGTACTGTTTTATTATGCCCAAAACAATCATGATCAGACACATGAAAGCCCAAAACAGCCAGGCTTTTTTCCCCGGCAGCAGCGCCCGTGATATCATCTTCAATAAACAAAGAGAGGCGACAAGATAATAGGAAAACACCGTAAACCATCCCATAAACGAAGGGTCGCCGATTCCCGGTTTCCATGCCCCGATGTTCATGATGAATATGGACATAAAGAATAATTCACTCTCTCTTTCGTCGGATCAAGGTGTTGGCCAATATAAACAGGATACCCGTCATTTCGATTACATCGGTAAGTCGAAAGCTCCATTGCTCATACAATTCGAGACTGCATCCGACATGGCTCTGTGATATTGCTTCCATGATCCCGTAAAAGCACAAAATCAACAGGCCAAGCAATGCAAGGATATTATTGCGCCAATGCCTTCTAATCAGAAACAACATCATCACTGCGAAAAGCCCGGCAATGCCGGTTAAAACAAATGTGAACACAGCCTGAACAATCCGGCGTGATTCGTACCATCCACTCTTCAGAGCAATCGGTCGCCCGATTTCGACCAGCAGGACCTGGAAATCAAGCTGTTTGTTAATACCGAAAATCGATAAAATAAAAATGACAAGCAGCCAAAAGCCCTGCTCGGCAGCAGGTTTCTTAAATCGCTGCAACATTCTCCAGTGGTATGCTGCCGCTGCGATGGATACGGCATAGAGGATGGTATTGATCAACGATGAGAGACAGACATCCCCTGACCGGGCCAGCCAGGCATTAACAATTTCTGAAAGATTAATGGATTCAGCCATAAATATAAATTTAATTAAGGGGACGGTTCTATTTTTGAGCGGCTTCTTTCCTTGGTCTGCCCTGCTTTCCGATAATTGCGCTCAGATTATATTGTTTCTGCATTTTCTGAATAAACTTATCCCCTCCATATATAACCCGGCGATCCATTACTCCCCGCATAGAGTGATTTTTTTGCAGCATTTGCTGAACAAATATCCGATATTCCTTCCTGACCGATTCACTTGTCGACAGCCCTCCGAAAACAACTGAACTGTCAACCAAATCGTCCTTTTTCCCGTAGGCGTTGGCTTTGTAACTGCTCCAGAGATAATCCTTCGGGGTTTTCACCATTCCCGCCCGCACAGGATTAAGTTCGACGTAGCTGCCACAGGCCAGCAGGTATTCATCCCTGGATATAATCATGCTTTTATATCTATCCTGCCAGAAATGGCCGGTGTACTGATATTTTTTCTTGAAATACTGGACATAGGACAGATTTATTCCCTTCATAATCTGGGAAAGATCACCTCCGTCCGCCGTAGGCTCAATGACCAAATGAACATGATTTGTCATTAAGACGTAGTGATACAGTTTATACCTGTATTTTTCTTTGTAATTGCTGAGGATGTCGATATATTTCTGAAAGTCTTCTTCGTCTTGAAATATTTCCTGCTTGTTGTTTCCACGCGTCAGGACATGATAAATAAATTTTTTGGGAGCTATTCTGGCTGTTCTTGGCATGTTTTCTTTGTATCAGTATTGCCGATGTTTGTCAAGAAAAGAGAACCGTCCCCTATTTTACTAAGAGAACCGTCCCCTATTTTAGAAGAGAATGGGACCGAAGGCTTGTCGGTGGGATAAAGCCGGGAGACAAAGAATATTGTTGAATATAGACAGGGCATTTGCTATTCTCAAATTGGAATAAACTAACGGACCGTATATTTCAACAAAAGGCATGCCTGCGGAACGGCTTCGCAACTATTTTGCACAATAGATGTGAAAATCATGAGGATTAGTGAGTACAAGAGCATTTACGACCAGGGCGGGGAAGTGATGCATTACGCTACCGGCGTCCTTGGCCGGGACGTCAAAGATTTGTCCGTTTTTTCTACATAAACCAAACAAAGAGGTTAAATCCATGAGAATGATCTATATCACCGATATCCACGGCGCCTTCGAACGAGTTAAAACATTGCTAACCGAAACCGTGGCCGATGTGTACATCATTAATGGCGATCTTATCGATATCCCTTTTCACAACATGAACACGGCCATCAACTACCACGAACTGCAGTCATACTTTCATGGACTGCGCCTGCGTATGAATAAGGAAGGGATGCTCATCGAAGACTTTGTGGATGAACTGCTGGATAAACCGAATATTTCGGGGGAAGTGGAGGAAAAGGGTTTTAAATACCAGCAATACACGATCCGCGCCCGCCGGGTCCTTCAACAGAAATACAAGATGCTGGAAAATATCATCGCCGTGAAGCAGAAAACCCCTGTCCTCTGTCTGCCCGGCAACTACGATATGGATCTCAAATACACTTCCCTCCACGAGCGTGACCTCCATCTTCATAAGCGCCAGATCCAGGACATCATTATTGCCGGATACGGCGGCGCCGAGATCTGGACACCCGGCATTCCGGAACGGTACGTCGTCCGCTACCGGGGAGGCATCGGGATCGAGGATCAGAACAATGAGATGCTCAATTTTTTTACGGAGGCCACGCCCGATGTGATCGTGACGCATCACCCGGCCCACGGAATACACGATCGCGTCACCCAGTTCGGCACCACCGGCTCACCGGCCCTGCGCAGTTACTGCAATCAACACCCCGTTCTGGCCTGCCTCACCGGCCATATCCATGGTGACTGGGGCTTCCAGTACACGGAAGGAACCGTCTACCTGAATCCGTCCAACTTCGGCGAAGTGACGCTTCTTACCGGCAAAGTGTTGGAGGGCGGCTTCTTCTTCTCCCTGGAGATCGACAACCGTCAAATCCAAAAAGTCATTTTTAAAAAGCTCGTTGACGACCGGGTGTACGATGTAGCCGATTATTTATTTAAAAATGGGCGCTGGGAGGAAAAAGTCATCGACCGCAACCGGTATGACCACTTGAAGGCCAGCGCGAATTTCGATATGAAAAGCCAGAAGTATTCCCACATCCCCGAGATCCAGCTTTATAACGAGATAAAGCAGTTCTACCGGCTTTTTCAAACGGAGGAAACGGAAGAACGGCTGGACAAGCTGGAAGAGGTGGCGCGTCTCGTCGACGAGAGAATCAGGGAGGACATCGGCATGGACGTACTGGGATCAACGAATATGGGCCTCTGCCAGACCGGTTCTGATATCGACTTCGTCCTCTACATCCGCTGCGATCCCGAAGGCCTGACCGAGTTGAGCACCTGCGAACAGTATATCCGCGCTCAGACGCTCCTGGAGGAAATCCTCGGCCCCAGATATGCCTTTCAGATCATGGATTGCATCGATCTGGGAGTTGTGGAAAGGGCCATTCGCGAAAAGAATTACGAAGACGATATGACGCAGCGTTTCGTCGCCTACCGCGCCCTTTGCCGTCCCATCAATTACCGGGTGATCGCCCCGGTGGAGGATCTTTTGAATCAGGATATGGAATTCCGCTCGGAACTGGAGGGAAGCATCAGGACCTATTTCCAAATATTTATCAACACCTCACAGCACAGTCGCTCCTTCGCCAAGTACGAAAGCCGGATCAAAAGCATCGGCATCAAAATACCCGAATCCATCCAGGAGAAAATCAAGGCCTACCTGCAGCGAAACTCTGATGCAACCGACAACCCGGCGTCGACTGGAAACGGTTGATGAATCAGCATAAACATTAATTCCCTGATAATCAGGAAACTAATAGCAACAACTGGAGACGGCTGACAAAACAGTATTAAAAAGCAGCCTCCAATAATCGGGAAATTAATGTGACGGCATAAAAGGTGTCATTGCCCGCCTCCGAGCGGACAATCCAGTGGCGGTGCGCCTTTTAAGTGAAGACGTAAAATAACCGTTCATTTTTTACCACAAGTGTCATTCCCGCCTGGCATGCGCCGGGTAAACTCCAGCAGGAATCCAGAATAAAAAATATGCAGCCTGTCATTGCGAGTTCACGACAGTGAACGTGACAATCTATCTTTATTAACCGGCAACTGATTGTTTTTTATTGCATTGTTTTCAAGAAGTTGTATTATTCGCCACGTATAATTTAATAATCATTGAATGTATTGAGAGTTTGAAAAACTGATTTTTTAAGACCCTAATTATTCTTCGGGAGGAAGCATGAGCGTGACAATCCAGGAAAGAGTGGATTTCATTATCGGAATTGCCCATGAACTCAACAAATGCAAGAGTGAGCCAGAATACCTCTTTAGCAAGGTAAATGCAATCCAGGGGAAAGATATCGAATCACTGCTGGCTCAGTACAGTGAAGATAATATAATTTTCAATGAAAACCTTTCGCCCGTTAATTTCATCCGCCATCATATATTGCACATGCTCGACATGGGTAAACAGATCTCTGTTAATGAACTTGAAAATGCTAAGGAGAAATTCAACACAAAGGACAAGGAGTATTTCTCCGACTACGGAGAACCGATACGGAAGGCCATCGCAGATTACCCGATCGGTGTTCACACGCCCTTTCATGTATGGAAAGAAGCTTTCAGGATACTTTATGTGTTCTTCTTCAGCGGTAAAGTAAAGGAAACGGTAAATAATTATCTTGATGAAATCACAAGCGAAATTCACAAAAGTCTGGGGATTAAGAATTTCCTGACCCACTGGGTGAACTTTGACGGATCGAACAACTTCGGTGCGGATTACTGCTGGTTTTCATTATTTCCTGCGGATAAGCTTCGTCACACGAATGCGGTGCAATTGTTTGCTCGTCTGACCGCTCATGGGATTGACTACGGTCTCTACCAAGGTGACGACATTAAAAGGTTTAGAAACATCAACGGAGTTGAAGTCGATTATGAGCTTTCACGGAGCGATGCCATTGATGGCGTCATCGAGTTCTTCAAATTTAAACTGGACACGGTAGTAACCCTGAACAAGTCAATAAAACAATTCTGGAAATATGCGCCGGGTGAGAAGGGAAAGTATTGGGATGAGATGACGCAGAAAGGAATAATGGCTGTCGGTTGGTCTGAACTCAAGCAGCTTTCAGACTATCCTGACGCCGAAGCAATTAGTGTCGCAATGAAAGCGAACATAACCGATAACTCGGTTACGAATATCGATCAATTCCGTAATGCATCTATAGGTGACATCGTTATCGCAAATAAGGGAAGAAAAGGGGTGCTTGGAATCGGAATAATCACTGGGGCATACGAATATGATGATTCACGTGAATACTACAAGCATCTTCGGAAAGTCGACTGGGTCATTGCTGATTATGTCCAAAGCGAAAAAAGTCTTTTTAGGGCAGATACATTTTCACCCACGCTAAAATATTCAGATGTCAAAAAGCTTTATCTCGAGAAGGACGCGCATTATAAGGCAATCTTCGATAAAATAGACAGCGATCTTAATATTCCGATTACAGAAGACAAACACGAACGGGAAGAGGAAACTGATGTCAATTATTTCTGGTTGGTCGCTAATCCAAAGATTTGGAACTATTCCGACCTAAACGTGGGCGAAACCCAGACCTACACGACACACAGTGGGCGAGACAATAAGCGACGTATTTACGACCATTTCCTTCGCGCGAATCCGGGCGACAAGGTTATCGGATATGTATCATCGCCGGTGAGACAGGTTACTACTCTCCTTGAAGTTTCAAGGAAGTTGTTCACTAATGAACAAGACGGAGAGGTTGTCGAGTTCAGGATCAGCGAATTCCTCGAAAATCCAGTAGATTTAGAAACATTGAAGGAGAATGAATTATTGCAAACATCGGAACCAATCATAAATAACCTCCAGGGTTCCCTCTTCGCCCTAAAAAAAGAAGAATATGAAGCGATCCTTGAAATTGTTAGCAGCGTTTCACCAGTGAGATCGACACCGCAGGTGAAGGAGAAATACTCCCTACCGGATGTGGCGAAGGAAACAGGGATTGGTGAAGATACGCTGAATAAATACATTGCTATTATAACCAGTAAAAAGCAGGTGATTTTCCAAGGTCCTCCCGGGACAGGAAAGACCTATGTCGCGGATAGAATCGCGCGTGCACTCTGCCAGAATAGGGACAATATCGAGATAATTCAGTTCCATCCATCTTATTCCTATGAAGATTTCGTCGAAGGATATCGCCCGGTGGAAAGTGGCGGTCTCAAGGTGAAAAATGGTATATTCAAGGAAATCTGCCACAGGGCTGAAATCAACAAAGGTGCAACCTTCGCTTTGATAATCGACGAGATCAACAGGGGCGACGTGTCAAAGATATTTGGAGAGCTGATTTACCTCCTGGAATACCGTGATAAAAAAGTCCGACTCACGTACAATCCGGAACTGACGTTCCAGATACCGTCGAATCTGTATATCATCGGCACAATGAATTTAGCCGACCGTTCTCTCTCTCTTATCGACTATGCCCTCCGGAGACGTTTCAGCTTCATAACACTTGAAACAGATTACAATCTCATCATGCGTTATAACGAAAGTAGCGAAATTGATATAAGGAAGGTGGTTGAGAACCTCAAAGAAGTCAATAACTATATCGCAATGACACATTCGCTCGGTAGTAATTTCATTATAGGCCACAGTTATTTTATCGGTAAGCCTGACAAACCATTGAAGATTAAAACGAAAGAGGATCTTGAGCGGCTATGGGAATACGATTTAAAACCGTTACTAAACGAGTATTACTTCGACAAGACGGATGATGTGGGAAACCTCAAGACGGAACTATTTAAAGATGTCATGGATTGATCTCGAAGAACACGAGGAGAGCAGTCCCTTACGTCTCAGTGAGTACGACGTTCATTATCTCATGAGCGAGCATAAAACCCACGTTGATTTACATTGGCTCAAAGACGGGCGGAATACAATCACTGCCAAGTCCTTTGTGGGATACATCGTTATTTCGGACAACGTAATCTCCATACGGCCAAAAGTCCAAAATGAAAACCTTATCTACATGCTGACGTATCTTTTCCAAATTCCACCAGGTGATACAGTCTTAATGACATCAGACACCGATAATCCCATACTTGACATCATAGCCATGGTGCTGATTAACAGAACTAAGCAATTGATAAAGAAAGGAATGTTTCGCGGTTACATCAAGAGAAAAGAGAGCATCACCGGTTTGAAAGGAAAGTTACCGTTGTCTCGCAATCTCTTTTACACGGATAAGTTATATTGCGAGTTTGATGAACTCAGTTATTCTGTTTATGTGAACATAATACTTAAAAGCACACTGCGCTTGCTCCTGTCCATGCGAATGTCTCAGATTGTGAAAGAAGAAGCGAAGACACTCATTATGATTATGTCTGAGATAGATGATATTGAAATTGACGAAAAACTCTTTTCAAGGGTATATTACTCACAGTTAAACCTTCATTATAAGCCACTAATCGATTTCTGCTACCTCATATACAGATCAATTAATATCAAAAATAGTGCGGGAATGATCCAGTTCTCGTCTTTCATTATCGACATGAATGTTATTTTCGAGGAATTTGTTCGAAGTTACTTGCAGAAAATGTTGTGCGGTTATGACGTAAAACGCAGATCAATAAAAAATTGGGCATTCAGCACCAGGCAAGAATTGCTTCCAGATATTCAGCCTGATATTGTCATTGCTGGCAAGCTTGTAATTGATGTTAAATATTATCGTAACTTATTAACCGATCATGGCAAGCTTAACAGTTCGAATCTTTACCAGATTATGACATACATGAATGTAATGAATCTACCTGGTTTGTTGATTTATCCCTACAATGACATAAGATTGAAAGACGGATTCAATTTAAGAGCCGGAAACGGGTTTTTTGTAATCACGCTCGACTTGAGTGGTTCATTCAACAACTTCCAAGAAACATTAAATGATTTATTGTCATATATACATCATATAATGCAGAATCATGTAGCCTGTTAGTTAGTAGGTAATTAAGGTGCAATTGGGGCCAAATCATTACGAGCTGTTGCCCAAGGGGAATCTGGGGACAGGGGGCCGACAGTGGGACGCCTTCAGTTTTTAAGTTTCCAGAAGACAGAGAAGCCAAGCATACCATGTATTGCATGAATCGTTGTAGATCGTTATCATCATATAACATGGTATTGGAAATCGCAAACATAACATAGAAAGGAGGCTACATTGGAATTAGTGACTGCCGTCAAGGGACGGCGCAGCATCAGGAAATATAAACAGGTTGAGGTTCCTCGAACTTTGATCGCGGAACTTCTGGCCGAGGCGCGCTGGTCGCCCTCGTGGGGAAATACTCAGCCCTGGGAATTTTATGTTTTAACAGGCGAGTGCCTGGCCAGATATAAAGAAATGAGTCTGGAAAAACAGGCCGGCGGAGAAACACCGGCTCCCGACGTCATAATGCCGGTTGCCTGGCCTGCTCCCCTGAAATCCCGCTATGAAGAAACGGTCGGAACTTTATTAACTGCTCAGGGAATTAAGAGAGAAGACAAGGCGGCACGCAACAAATACTATCAGGAAATGGGTTCGCTCTTTGGCGCTCCCTGTCTGATTCTGGCGTGCATCCCGCAAGACAGCGCTGTTGAATATACGCTGCTGGACGTTGGCCTGATCCTGCAGACCATTTGCCTGTTGGCCCATGATAAAGGGCTCGGCACTTGTATAATGGCCTCCACCGTCCTCTATCCCGCCGCCATAAGAAAAATTGCTTCTATCCCGGATGATAAAAGAATAATTGTCGGTGTAACCCTGGGTTATCCCGATCCGGATTTTCCCCTGAATCACTTCGACAGAAAAAGAGCGGAAATCTCCGAATTCGTTCACTGGGTGGAATAAAAAAATATAAGGTATTTAAATGGCTATTTACGAATGTGCGAACTGCGGATATAAATCGGAAGCACCGTTTATGGTATCATATCTTCTTACAGGAGGAGGAATATGGATTTCAAGGGAAGCAAGACTGAAGAAATTTTGCTCAAATCATTGAATGCGGAATTGCTGCAGAGTTTTGAATATCAATACTTTGCAGAAGTTGCCAGGCAAAAAGGCCTCCAACAGGTAGCGGAAATATTTGAAGCCACAGCGGCCAATGAACTGGAACACGCCCGTCATGAATATGAGTTTCTCCAGGGGGAGGGAGATTTGCTGGAAAACCTCCGGCAATCAGCGAACAGGGAACACGCTCAGGCGGATAAATATTACCTTCTGGCGGCGGAAACCGCCCGGCAGGAGGGGTTTACCGAAATTGCCGATTTCTTCCGGCGGATTGCCGGGGTTGAAGCGAAGCACGAGCGGAATTTCCGGGAACTTTTGTCCGGAATGGAAAATGAATCCGCATTTAAAGGGAGAACCGTGGGACATTCCGCCGTGGAGATGTCCCAGTTGATGCTGCCGGGACAGGCAAACCCGGCCGGATTCGTTCATGGCGGCGAATTGATGAAGTTGATGGACAATGCGGCGGCTGTCGCCGCGGCCCGCCATGCTCATTGCAATGTCGTTACCGGTCTGGTGGAAGATATTACTTTCAAGGTGCCGGTTCGCGTCGGCAGTCTGGTTATTGTGAAAGCAAAACTGATTTTTGCCAGCCGTTCTTCAATGGATGTAAGGGTCGATGTGGAAACGGAACATATCAACCTGGGGCAGAAGGACGTCGGCCACGAACACAGGTTGCCGGCGTTAACCGCCAATTTCGTGATGGTGGCGGTCGGCCCTGAAGGAAAAGTGTCTTCAATTCCAGAGCTCATATTACTCACAGAAGAGGAGGAAAGGCTCTTCGCCCTGGCGGAAGAGAGATATAAAGCAAGGAAGAAGTAATCGTTCATGGAGCAATCAGAGAGATACCCGGCCCTCGACGTATTGAGGGGAATGACCATTGCGCTCATGATTCTGGTGAACACTCCTGGAAGCTGGCAATATGTATACTCACCCCTGCGTCATGCCGAATGGCATGGCTGCACGCCGGCGGATCTCGTGTTTCCCTTTTTTCTCTTCGCCGTCGGCGCATCTCTCTTTTTTTCCTTCTATAAAAACCAAACCACGTTAACCAGGGAAGCACTCATCCGCACGGGCAGGCGAGTGCTTTTGATCTTTCTCATTGGAATTTTCATCAACTCTTATCCTCAATGGATGACGGATTTTTCACAATTGAGAATTATGGGTGTACTGCAGAGGATTGCCCTGTCCTACGGCATGGCTGCGCTCATCGTTTTGATTGCGCCGCGCAGACGGCTGCCCGTCGTCGTTGCCGCTATTCTGCTTATCTACTGGGGCATACTGTTTTGTTTAGGCGGGCCGGATCCCTACAGTCTGCACACCAACGCCACAATTGCCTTCGACCGGACGATACTCGGTGAGAGCCATCTTTATCAAGGCTTCGGATTTCCCTTCGATCCGGAGGGAATCCTCAGTTCCCTGCCGTCGGTTGCGACGGTTCTCACCGGTTATCTGGCGGGAATGATGATTTCCGAAACAGCGAGAGACCGCGCGCCGGTGCAGTTGTCTTCTTTCGGCATAGCTTTTACCATCGCCGGATACCTTTGGGGACTAGTTTTCCCGGTCAACAAGCCTTTATGGACAAGCTCATACGTGCTCTACACGGCCGGCCTGGCTTCCCTGCTTTTTGCCTTGCTCATTTATCTCATTGACTTGCGGGGATACAAGAAATGGAGCCTGCCCTTCTCAGTATTTGGCAGAAATCCCTTGTTTCTTTTTATTTTGTCCGTGGTCTGGGGGAAAACGCTGCGCCTCTTAATCCACATTCCCGACGGCAGGAACAATACACTAACCGGAAGCGCCTGGCTGTACCAGAATGTTTTTGCGCCGCCGGCCGGCAACCTGAACGGTTCTCTTGCTTATGCAATGGCGCACATTATTTTCTTCTGGCTGATTGGTTATGTTCTTTATAAACGCAGAATTTTTGTTAAGGTATGAATTCATGCATATCATAAGTGGCGCTCGACAAATAAGACGATAAAATATCCTGAAGCACTGACTACACTGGTCAGGAATGATCCCCATGCAATATCAACCAAAGAAATAATCAAGGGCCAGTCTTTCAGCGTCGCCAGGTTGGTGAGATCATAGGTCGCATAGGTAAAAAAACCGAACAGGGCGCCGAGAACCACGGCGGTGGTGAAGGAATTTTTGTTTACAGCCGGATATACCGCAAAAATCAATATCCCTGCGATGAAGATCAGGTAAAAGATACCTCCCGCGACCAAATTGAACTGGCTCTTTAAGATATGACCTAAGTACTTGGCGTATATATTCTTTGCAACAAATCCAAGCCATACTATATCCAGGGCAAAAAATATTACCGCCGTCAGCAGGTAGCTGACAAAATATCTTACGATGATCATATTCTACTTGCTCCTTTCATGCATGACAAAGAGGTATTCCATTTCTAAATCAATGATGATATCGCGGCGGCTAGGAGGAGGCAACGAGGCGTATTATACATACGTAGAGGAAGCCGACGACGACGCCAACAAAGATAGCGCTTGATTTAGAAATGGAATCAGAACTGTTCCTTCGCCCACCGGATAATGGACCCGATAACGGGTAATCGTTCGAAGACAACGCTTGTGTCCCAGTAGTCTGTGTGGAAAATAATTTTTCCATCGGAGGCGAAGCGTACGTGGGACATGCCGACCTGCTCAATCGGGTTGTCCTTGTCGCGATTGAGCCTGAGCTTCATGATCCAGCGGAAGTAGTAATTGCCCTCGTGCACGCTCACGTCAATGATATCGAAGTTGCAAGACGCGATGGCCTTGGTCGTCGCGATGAAATACGTCTCGATGGCGTCGACGCCCTTCACCTCCTTGTAGCCGTCCTTGAAGAAAGCCTCTTGCGCATACAAAGTTTTCGTATCCCGACGGATTACGTCTTCAGCAAAGACCTTGTAATAAGCCTTGAAGGCTTCGATACCAGCCTTTTCCTCGGCCGAGCCCGCCTTCACCAGGGCCGTCTTCGCCGGGTCCGTCGCTACCAGTTCCTGATAATAGTTCTTTAGAGTCATTGGTTTTCCTCCTGCGCAGCTTGCCAGGGCCACAATCGACACCAGCAATATTATTCCGACGTAGCTTTTGTGTTTCATGGGCTATACTCCTTTGCTTTTTGTAAAATATATGGGTAAGGGCATTATCCTCCCTTACTTTGCAGCTTAAACATCGTTTACCTTCGCCCCCGGAGAGGAATGAAGATCAGGGTGGGAGCATCAATAGCCGTTTTCCGACTTCACCATCACCATCTGCAGATTGCCCAGATAGCGTGTGGCAAAACAGGCCTCGCAGCCCGCAAGGTAGTAGACCCACTTGCGCTGGAAGGTGCGGTCGAAGCCCAGGGCGGCCACCTCGTTGATTCCCGCCAGGAAGCGGCCGCGCCAATTCCGCAGCGTCAGGGCGTAATCCGGGCCGATGTTATCCACACTTTGCACGTTGAGGCAGGTCCTTTTCGCCAGGGCCTCCATCACAACGGCCAGCGACGGAAGCCCTCCCCCGGGGAAGATGTGCTTGCGGATCCAGTCGTGGCCCTTGCGGTAATTGTCGT
>Ga0302250_1002083_pt1 | contig 13160 bp, 12 predicted proteins | sample AAG_RA_Asp_MG_FD_193536 | JGI IMG/M metagenome (GOLD analysis project Ga0302250, IMG submission 193536) | Enriched activated sludge microbial communities from anaerobic digester in WTTP, New Holstein, Wisconsin, United States - AAG_RA_Asp | ecosystem: Engineered > Bioreactor > Anaerobic >... | reverse complement strand
CGATGACCCCGGTCTGCACGATCATGGTGGGGCGCCTGGACGACTGGCTGAAGGCGGTGGCGAAACGGGACGGCATCGTCTGCACCCCCGGGGACCTGGACTGGGCCGGGATCGCGGTGATCAAGCGGGCCCACGGAATCTACCGGGAGCGGGGGTACCGGACGAGGCTGCTGGCCGCCGCCTACCGGCACCACCTCCACTGGTCGGAGCTGATCGGCGGCGACGTGATCCTGACGATTCCCCATGCCTGGCAGCGCCTGTTCCACGATTCGGACATCGAGGTCGTCCCGCGGTTCGCCAACCCGGTGGATCCGGGAATCCTGGAGGGACTGCTGCGGCGGTTCCCGGACTTCCGGATGGCCTACGAACCCGACGGCATGACGGTGGACCAGTTTGATCGCTACGGGGCGACGGTGAGGACGCTGCGGACCTTCCTGGGATCCTACGCGGACCTGCTGGCGCTGGTGCGGGACGTGCTGCTTCCCGACCCCGACCTCCGGCGTCCTGGAGCCCCCGGAGGCGGGCGATGAACGAACACCCGTGCCACCTGCGCCATCCCGATCCCTTCCCGGAAGGGGTCACGCCGATCACCCGGATCGGGGGAACACCGGACACCGGCATGGCCTTCGACATGGTGGTCCTGGGACCGGGCGAGGTCCGGGAGGAGTCGTGCGGGGAGGAGTCGGCCTGGCTCCTCCTGGAGGGGAAGGCATCACTGGTCTGGCCCGAAGGAAGCGCCGAGACCCGACGCGACTCCCTCTTCGAGGAAGTGCCCACGGTGTTGCACCTGCCCCCGAACGTCCCCCTCCGCGTCCAGGCGGCATCCCGGACGGAGTTCGCCCGGATCCGGGTCCCGAACGACCGGACCTTCGCCCCGCGCCTGTTCGACGGGAACACGGCCCCGCCCGAGGAGCACCGGGACCAGGGGCGCTGGGACGACATGGCCCACCGGATCGTCCGGACGGTCTTCGATTCCAGCAACCGGCCCGAATCGAACCTCGTGCTGGGCGAGGTGATCACCCTGCCGGGACGATGGTCCAGCTACCCGCCCCACCACCATCCCCACCCGGAAATCTACCACTACCGGTTCACCCGCCACCAGGGCTACGGCCACGGGGAACTGGGGGAGGAGGTCCGGAAGGTCCGCCACCAGGACACGCTGCTGATCCTGGACGGCGTGGACCACAGCCAGGTGGCGGCCCCGGGCTACGGGATGTACTACCTGTGGGTGATCCGGCACCTGCCGGGACATCCCTACCTGGTCCCGGAGTTCACGGAAGACCATCTCTGGCTGCGCGATCCCGACGCCGGGATGCCCCGGTGCGGAAGGAGGACGCCATGACGGTTCGCCTGACCGTGGCCCAGGCCCTGGTCCGCTTCCTCTGGAACCAGCACGTCCGGCGGGACGGGGTGGAACGGCGCTTCTTCGGAGGCTTCTTCGGCATCTTCGGCCACGGGAACGTCGCGGGGATCGGACAGGCGCTCCAGGAGCACCCCGAGGTGCCTTTCGTGCCGTTCCGCAACGAGCAGGCCCAGGTCCACGCCGCGGCGGCCTACGCCCGGACGTGTCGCCGCATGGGTGCGATGGCCTGCACCTCCTCCATCGGGCCGGGAGCCACCAACATGGTCACCGGGGCGGCGATGGCGACGATCAATCGACTACCGGTGCTGCTGCTGCCCGGGGACGTCTTCGCCCGGCGCAACGTGGCTCCCGTGCTCCAGCAGCTGGAATCCGAATCGACCCAGGACGTGTCGGTGAACGACTGCTTCCGGCCCGTGTCCCGGTACTTCGACCGGATCCAGCGCCCGGAGCAGTTGATCACGTCGCTTCCCGAGGCGATGCGGGTGCTGGTGTCCCCGGCCCAGACCGGCGCGGTGACGCTGGCGTTGCCCCAGGACGTCCAGGCCGAGGCGTTCGACTGGCCCGAGGAGATGTTTCGCCGGCGGGTCTGGAACGTGCCCCGGAATCCGCCGGACCCGGCGATCCTGGACCTGGCCGCGTCGTGGATCCGGGCCTCCCGACGTCCCCTGGTCGTCGCCGGAGGCGGGGTCCATTACAGCGAGGCCCACGAGGCCCTGGCGAGGTTCTGCGACGCGACCGGAATCCCGGTGGGGGAGACCCAGGCGGGCAAGGGAGCCCTGCCCTGGGACCATCCCTGCGCGATGGGCGGCATCGGCGTCACCGGGGGCCTCGCGGCCAACCGCCTCGCCCGGGAGGCGGACCTGGTGATCGGCATCGGGACGCGCTACTCGGACTTCACGACGGCCTCGAAGACCCTGTTCCAGCACCCCGCCGTGCGGTTCGTCAACCTGAACGTCGCCGAGTTCGACGCCTTCAAGCACGCCGCCCTGCCGGTGACCGGAGACGCCCGGGTGGCGCTGGAGGGACTGGCGGCGCGCCTCGGGGGCTGGAGGGTCGATCCGGCCTTCCTGGAGGACTGCCGGTCCCTGAAACGCCAGTGGGACGGGGAGGTCGATCGACTGGTGGGTCCTTCCGGCGGGAAGTCCCTGACCCAGGCCGAGGTGATCGGGATCCTGAACCGGACCCTGCTCCCTGACGGGGTGGTGATCAACGCGGCGGGAAGCGCCCCCGGAGACCTGCACAAGATCTGGCGGCCGGCCCATCCATGGCAGTACCACGTGGAGTACGGCTACTCGACGATGGGCTACGAGATCCCCGCGGGACTCGGGGTCCGGATGGCGGCCCCCGACCGGGAGGTCGTGGTGCTGGTCGGGGACGGCACCTTCCTGATGATGCCCACGGAACTGGCCACCGCGGCCCAGGAAGGGATCCGCATGACGGTGGTGCTGGTGGACAACCACGGGTTCGCGAGCATCGGAAGCCTGTCGGAGTCCCTGGGAAGCGGGGGCTTCGGAACCGAGTTCCGGCGCCGCGCCCCCGACGGCACTCTGTCGGGGGATTTCCTGTCCATCGACTATGCCGCCATTGCCCGGGGGCTCGGCGTCCATGCCGTCCGGGCCCAGGACGGCCAGGCCCTGGAGCGGGAACTGGCCGCGGCCCGGGAGCGGCCGGGCACGACCGTGATCGTGGTGGAGTGCGACCGGAACGCGCGGGTCCCCGGTTTCGAGGCCTGGTGGGATGTCCAGGTCGCGGAAGTGTCGTCGATGGACACCGTTGCGAAGGCCCGGAAGGACTGGGAGACAGCCGTCCGGCGGGAACGGCATTTCCACGCCGTGGAGGGGGATGGGGAATGACTGTCAGTTTCCTCGGAGACCTGTGCCGGGACGTCAACATCATCCACGGGGAGCCCCACGCGATGGTGGGAGGCGGCGTCCTCCACAACGGGATGACCGCCCGGGGACTCGGGGCCCACGCGGTGGTGATCACCCGCTGTTCCGCCGGAGACGAGCCGGAGATGACCCGCATGCTCCGGGATGCGGGCGTGGAGGTGCATGCCGGTGCCGGATCCACGACCTCCATCGAGAATCTCTACCCGGACCACCACCCCGACCACCGGATCTCCCGCCTGCTGTCCCGGTGCGACCCCTTCACCGAGGCGGACCTGCAATTCGTCCAGGGGGACGTGGCCCACGTGAACCCCCTCTGGACCGGGGCCTTTCCCGAGGATCTTCTCCCGTGGATCCGGAAGAAGGTCCGCGTGCTGGGGGCCGATGCACAGGGCTTCCTGCGGCGGGCGGAAGAGGACGGGAGACTGGTGCTGCGGGACTGGGAGGGAAAGGACCGCTGGCTTCCCCTGTTCGACGTCTTCAAGGCCGACCTCACCGAGGCCCGGGTGATGACCGGAACCGAGGACCCCCGGGAGGCGGCCCGGGCCCTTCGAGCCATGGGCGTGCGGGAAGTCCTGCTGACCCACCGGGAGGGCGTCTGCGTCCACGACGGCGAGTCCTTCCACGAGGCGGAGTTCGGTCCCTACCCCCTTTCCGGCCGGACCGGTCGCGGGGACACCTGTTCGGCGGCCTACCTGGTGGCCCGCCAGCGCCTGGCCCCCGGGCCGGCCACCCGCTACGCCGCCCGCGTCACCGCCCTGAAACTCCAGCACCCTGGGCCGTTTGGGGGACAGTCACCGGTTTTCCCGCCACAACTTGCCGAAATCCTGAACGAATCGTGACAGGAAAAGGTGACTGTCCCTCGGAGGTCCGGTAGGATCGGCAGAGGGAGACGGGAGGACGGACCATGGGGTCGGTGATCCGGTTCAGCGCGTCCATCGAGGAGGACCTGTTCCGGCAGTTCGAGGAGGCGACGCGCCGCCGGGGCTACTCGAACCGGTCGGAGGCCCTGCGGGACCTGATCCGGGACTCCCTGGTCCGCGAGGAATGGGAGGGGGACCAGGAGATCGTCGGGACGGTGACCCTGGTCTATGACCACCACGTCCGGGAACTGTCGGACCGGCTCACCCGCCTACAGCACGACTCCCAGGAGGTGATCCTGTCGGCCATGCACGTTCACCTGGACCACGACAACTGCCTGGAGGTGATCGCGGTGAAGGGCCGGGCCTCGGAAGTCCAGCGCATCGCCGATGCCCTGGTGGGCACGAGGGGCGTCAAGCACGGCCGCCTGACGGCCACCACGACGGGGAAGCGCCTCAGATAGCCCCCCGGTGGTCGCCGGGCATCCGGTCGGCCCACCACCGGGCCACCTCCCCGACATCCCCGGTATCGATCCCGACCCGGCCCCCGTCCAGGACCAGAAACCTTGTGCAGAACCGGCCGGCGAATTCCAGGTCATGGGTCGCCACCATGATCGCGGTGTCCAGCCCCTCCAGCAGCAGGGCAAGGCTCCGCCGTCCCGGAGGGTCCAAGGACGCGGAAGGCTCGTCCAGCAACAGGAGTTCCGGTCCGGTCACCAGGGATCCCGCGAGGGCCACTCGCTGCTTCTCGCCGTGGGACAGGTGGTGGATGGGCGATCCGGCCAGGGTTCCCACCCCGAGGTCCCCCAGGACCTCCCGGGCCCGACCAAGGGCTTCCGGAGGAGACCAGCCCCTGCGGATCAGTCCGAAGGCGACGTCCTCCTCGGGGGTGGGGAACAGCAACTGGTCCTCCGGGACGTTGAACAAAAAGCCGATCCGCCGGCGGATCCCCGCCAGGGAACGCCCTGAAAGACGTTCCCCGAAAACCCGGATCTCCCCCCGGTGGGGGACCAGGCCCACGGCGGCTTTCAGCAGCGTCGTCTTGCCGCTGCCGTTCCGGCCCACCAGGGCGACCCGCTCCCGGGACCGGACCGCCAGGGACACCCCCTCCAGCACGGAGGGCCCCGGGTCCTCGTAGCGGACCGTGACCTCCCGGAACTCGATGGCCGGCACGGTCATCCCGCCCCCCGGATCATCAGGGAGACCGCCAGGGACAGGACCGCCATCCCGATCGCCAACCCGTCCCTCCACCCGCACGGGCATGCCCGCAGCGGCGAGGGGTCGTCCTCGCCGTAGCCCCGAACCGCCATCGCCTCGCCGACCCGTTCCGCCCGGGCGGCCACCCGGGGGAGCCAGACCCGCGGCAGCGCCTGGACCAGGGCGAATCCCCCGATCCCCCGCCGGCCCGTCGCCCCCCGGACCGTCCATGCCTCGACCATGGCCCGCGTCTCGGAGCCCAGCGTCGCCGACTGGTGGACGATCTGCAGCAGGATCGACGTGACGATTCCCGGCACCGGCAGCCGGACGAGGGCCTCCCGGAGGTCGCTGGCGCCGAGGGACGCGATGATCGCCCCGCAGACCACGATCCCGCTGGTGCCCCGGATCAGCAGCGAAGCCGGCACCTCTAGCGCCGGCCGGATCCCTCCGTCCTCCCGGATCCACGGAACCAGCAGGAAGTACGGCAGGAACAGCACGAGTCCCAGCAACACTCCGCCTCCGACCACTCTTCCGGGGGGACGACAGGCGGCCACCCAAGCGACGGTGACGGACAGGGTCCAGAGAATGCCGGGCGTCGAAGGGACCGGCGATGCGATGCAGGCCCCCAGCACCAGCACCCCGGCGGCCAGGCGGGCCGGAGGGCACAACCGCCCGGCCGGGCCCTTTCCCGACCCCCAGATCCGGTGCCAGGGCGTCTTCATCCCGGCTGCTCCTGCGGCCTGCGGGCGGTGACCAGGTAGCGCCGTTCCGTGTCCTCCACCGCCTCGATCCGGAATCCGACCGACTCCAGCACTGCCGCCGTATCGCCTGCCGGCGCCAGGAGGTCCCTTCCGATGGCGCCCCCCTTGCCCGCGTGGATCTGGTTGATCCGTTCCCGGGACGCCAGGTGCCAGACGTGCAGGAGGCCCCCGGGCCGGAGCACCCGGAAGACTTCCCGGGCCACCGCAGCCGGATCGTCGAAATGGGGCCACACCCCGAGGCAGAAGACCCGGTCGCACCGGGCATCCCCGACGGGCAGGCGCCGGGCGTCGGCGACGTTCCAGGAGACCCGGGCATCGGGAATCTTCCTCCGCGCCACCGCGATCATTCCCGGGGAGAAGTCCACCGCCACGACCCGGCCCTCGCCCGACAGGCGATCCAGGATCGCCCGGGTGAGGTTCCCGGTGCCGCAGCCGATGTCGGCCACCGTCTCCCCGGGTCCGACCCCGAACTCCCGGAGCCCGTCGTCCAGGCCTGCCCGCAGGCGATCCATGTCCTCCCATCCGTCCCAGTCGCCCGCGATGCCGTTGAAGAACTCCACCCTCGCGTCATCGTGCATCCGTTTCCTCCAGGGAGTGGGGCCGGGGCGGCCGAAGGGACCTCCGGGAAACCCGGACCACCGACGGGATGACCGCCAGCATCAGCAGGATTCCCGGCCACCCGCTCAGGAAGGACAGCCCGGCCAGGAAGGACGCCGGCAGGTCGATCCAGAGGGAGAAGGCATAGACCAGGCCGACGTGGAAGACGCGCCCGGCGATCAGCACCGGTGCCAGCACCACCCATTCCGGGATCCGGGGCCACCGGCGGGAGACCGCGGCGATCACGGCCGCCATCGCCCCCAGTTCCAGGGACATGAAGACCGCCACCGGCGGATAGAACGGGGGCATTCCGGTGGCGGCCCCGGACAGCAGGGGCGTCACCATCGCGGTGACCGCCGCGGGCAGGGGCCCCACGAAGAAGGCCAGCAGGCACAGGGGCAGGTACATCGGCATGAAGACCGGACCCAGGTGCAGCAGGTGGAACAGCGCCGGCAGCAGCAGCGACGCGGCTCCGAACAGCCCGCACCAGGCCAGTTCCCGGGGGGACAGTCGCCCGCTCATCGCCCCAACCCCACCTTCAGGCCCGCCAGGACATGGGCACCCGGCATCTCGTAGCCCCGGAGGTACTCGTACTTCCGGTTCATCAGGTTGCGGACCACCAGCCAGGGCTCGAGGGTCCAGTCCTTCCCGGCGTCCTGGTAGCGGTAGCGTACCGCCAGGTCCAGGAAGAAGGGATCGGCGATCCGATCGCGACGGTAGTTGGCCATGTAGAGGCCGTGGACCCACTCGCCGCTGACCTCCCCTTCCAGGCGATGGGCTCCCCACTGCCGGCCCAGGGAGCAGGCGAAGTCGATCGACGCCTCGGGGTTCTGGCGGGTGTAGCGACCGACCCGCTGCCAGGTCCCGGCGACCGTGGCCCCGAAGGGCCCCAGGTCCCGGACGCGGACCCGTCCCTCCAGTCCCCAGACCGCGATGGAGTCGATGTTGACCACCTCGGCGGCCGGCCAGGACCCGAAGTAGCGGATCAGGTCCCGCGCCTGGGAGCGATAGGCGGTGACCGAAACCTCCAGATGCCGGAAGTCCTCGAAGCCCAGCGCGGCATCCCAGTTCAGGGAGGTCTCGGGACGCAGGTCCGGGTTGGCCACGGGGTACGGAAGGTAGAGTTCCCGCACCGTCGGCTGGCGGTAGTTCCGGGTGACCCGGGTCCGGAGGTACATTCCCCGCCAGAAGTTCCAGCGGACTCCGGCCTTCCCGAGCCACAGGAACCCGTACTTCAGGCTGTAGAGTTCCCGGGACCCGGCCACCAGGGAAAGCCCCTCGACGGGTCGCCAGGCGACCTGCTGGTAGGCGGCGACATCGACCATCGCCCGGACGTTCCGGGAGGTTCCACGGATGCGGTCCTCCACCTCCCCGTCCACGTCCCGGGCCTCGAGTCCCAGCAGGACCTCCCACCGCCGGTGCGGCCGCCAGCACGCCTCGCCCCGGACACCGACGGTCCAGTCCACCGACTGGAACCCGTCGTAGAGCCGGTGGCGACCCAGGGTCGCGTACGGGAGCAGGGTCACCCGGATCCCGGGACGTTGGTACTCGAGGGTCGCCGAGAGGTTGTCCCTCCAGACATCGAACGTGTGGTCCGTGAAGGGGTGCTGGACGGTGCCGGGGTCCCCCCCGGTGACGTGGACGGCCTTGTTCCGCAGCGTCAGCGACCAGGCCGGGGCCGGGCGATACCGACCGGCGCTCTGGATCACCAGCACGCTCCCGCCGGAGCCGTCCCGGTGGCCGTCGGTCCGCATCCCGTGCAGGGCGAAGGCCCCCTCCCATCCGTCCTTCCGACCCAGGGCCGTCACGGTCCCGCGAAGGGTCGTGTAACTGCCGTAGGAGGCATCCGTCTGGACCTCCCACCCGTCCTCTGGGAGCCAGCGGCTCCGGAGCACGATGGCGGCTCCCATCGCGTTGCTCCCGTAGAGCACCGAGTCGCCTCCCTCCACCACGACCGCCTCGTCGATCAGGTCCGGGACGTACGCGTCGGGGAGGGGGTGGCCGAAGATGCCCTGCACGTCCGGAACGCCGTCCTCGACGACCAGGACCTGGGTGTTCGGGCTGCCTCCGAGTCCCCGGACCGTCAGGCCCCCGGCGGCCCCGCTCGCCACCCCCGCAGGGCCCACTCCCCGCCGGGTCACGTGGATGGATGCCGATTCCTGAGCCAGGGTCTCCAGCAGGTTCGGTTTCGGGCTCGCCCGCAGGGTTTCCCCCGGAACGACGACCTGGTCCTGGGTCCGGTCCGGCGAAGTGGGACGCGGGGCCGGAATCACCGTCCGGTTGCAGGAGTCGGCCTCGGGAGCAGACGACCCGGCCGGCTCCTCCCTCCGTTCCTCCGGCGGGGGCGACGGGTCCTCCCCGGGAGGTCCGGCCGGTCTTGCCCAGGCCTGCGACCCAGGCAGCATGGACAGGACGACCACCAGGACTCCGCCGCGCATCCGGGCCTCCTCAATGGCCGTAGGGGCCCGGGATCGAGAAGTCCTGTTCCAGCGCCGCGCCCCCCGCCACCTCCAGGACCCGGAAGTCCCCGGCATCGAGGGTCCACTCTGCAACGGTCTGATAGTTGAACCAGGTGGGCCCCCCGAAAGCCTCCCCGGAATCCGCCTGGGCCTGTGACAGATTCCCCAGGTCCAGTTTCTGGAAGTGGACCTTGTCCCGGCCGGGCAGGCACCGCTTCGGAACGGTGGCATCGCCGTAGTTCAGCATCGCCTCCCAGCGGCACCCGTTGAAGGACGGATTGCGAATCACCACCTCGGGGGCGATGCGGTTCACCACGACGACCTCCGGGTATTGCAGGTCGCAGGCGACCAGGAGGCCCCCGGCGAAGATCCGGAGGCCGACCCGCCAGAGCTCCTCGAACATCCGGCCCATGCCCCGCCTCGCTACAGGCACTGGGGGTTCTGGGTGCGCTGGTCATAGGGCTTGAACCCGTACTCCGGGTACAGGTCCAGGATGCGGTCATAGACCGCCTGGGGGATCGGCGGAACCCCTTCCGGGGGGCAGGGTCCCTGGTGGCTGGGCTTCCCGATGGCGATGGTCCGCACCTGTCCGTCCACCACCTCCTCCTCGGCCTTCGAGGCGATGGGCAGGCAGTTCTCCGGGTGGCAGTCGGGGTCGTCCCAGGCAGCGACCATCAGCACGTGGTCCAGGCCCGGTTCCACCACCTGGGGTGCCGAGGTCTCCCCGATGCCGATCCGGCCGAACTCCACGCCCAGGTACGTGGCATGGCAGATCGTCCACGGGGGCTTGAATCCCTCGACCGCCGGGTTGTCGAAATCGTTCTTGATGTGCACCGTCGCGGACCCGGAGCCCGTCTCGCACCCTCCCAGCATGACCAGACCCACCACCATCCCCGCCAGGACTCCCCTTCCCATCCCCCCTCCGGTTCCGGGACCGATCCCGGATATTACCCAGATTTCATGCGTAATATCACCAGCGTCGGAGGCATGCAAGCCGGGGATCGAAACGGACCGCAGCCGTTCCCCGCCCAGGCGCAACTTGACGGATTCGCTTGTTTTCCGAAGGACCGGAGCCGGGGAACCACGGGCACGGCAAGAGGATCCGGGAACCGATGCGGATCATCGCCCCGGGGGACGGAATGACGGCGACCGAACCAGGCCGTCCCTCCGGTGGTCCAGCAGCGCCAGCAGCAGGCCCAGCAGGCGACGGTCCGCCGGATCGCTCGCGGGAGTCTCCCGGAGCAGGCAGAGGCGGAAATGGCGGGAACTCAGGAAGGCCTCGGTTCCTGGCCGATCGTCGAACAGGTCCGCGTGGAGCGTCCGGTCCCCCACCCGGATCTCCAGCCGGAGGACCTCACCGTCCGTCCCCTCCACCGGTCGCAGGGAGGCGATTCGCAGGCGCCCCAGGTCCCCCGGAAGTCCCCGGTCCAGCACCCGGGCGACATCCCGGACCACCCGTGCCGACAGGGGGAGTTCCCCTTCGCCGGCGGAGGCAAGAAGCCAGTTGTCGGCCGGCACCACCGGCGCTTCCCCCACAGCCTGAAGCCTTTCCCGGGGGTCCTCCCGGAGCCGCCGGTGGCGGGGCCGGGGATCGACGTCCAGGGGGCACTGCCGCCCGGCCTCCGCCAGGGCCCGGGACAGCATGTCCCCCGGATCCCCCTCGATGCCCTCCCGCTCCACGATGTCCAGCAGCGCGATCCCCAGGTCCAGCGGCAGGAAGCGGACCTCGCGGACCAGGTCCAACACCCGGGGGAAATCGGGATCGTCCCGGAAGAACCAGCAGTCCTCCCCGTCGTTCCAGGCCGCGAAGGCCCGGACGAACCACCGGAAGAAGCAGGCCGTCCTGGGGTCCAGGAAGTGCCACGGAAGCGCGCCGTGGATGTCCTCGAACAGGGTGGCCGGAACGTACAGGAGGCCCCGGTCCAGGTAGCGATCCCGGAGGATGCCCCCCCGGGCCCGGGCCAGGGCCGTGATGGGGGTCGTGCGGACCAGCAGCAGCGTGGAAACCATCCAGAAGCCCGTGGGATCGAGGCCCAGGCGGCGCCCCTCCTCGAGGTTGATCCGGATGTCCTCCGGGAGGGTCCAGGGGGTGAAAAAGATGAAGGACCAGGAGGACCTTCCCCCGTCGCCGTGGAAGAACTCGAATCCCTCGGGAAAACGCTGCTGCCACTCCTGCTGGAGCGCGATGACCCCCTCGATGTGATCCATCGTCAGGCGCTTGTTGAACCGGGCCATCTCGGCCGGCGAGAAGGTCTCGATCCCCATGATCAGGGTCTTCAGCATGTGTCCGGCGGCCAGCATGCCGGGAATCGCCGCCTCGATGGCCTCCCGTTCCCGGAGCACGTCGTCCAGGCGGGGCGCGAAATAGAAGGTGGAGGGCGGCATCCCGAGGTCCAGGACCATCCGACAGAAGCGCCGGACCTCCCGGAGCATGTCGTAGTCGAAGACCATGAAGGCATTCTTGTTCCGAAGCGACCGTTCCGGCGGCGTCGCGAGGATCCGCCGCAACTGATCCTCGACCAGAGACAGGCGATCGACCCCGGGGGAGTGGAGCGGCGGGGTCGGGGAACCGCCGCAGTAGGAACATCCCGTGACGACCCTGCACTCCTCCAGGTTCACCCCGTCGAACAGGGGGTTGTCCGCGACGGAGGGCTTGCCCCCGCAGGAGACCCCGCTGACCAGCACGAGGTTGCTGCCTGCCGCGGCGCTCGCCTCGTCCAGGGGAACGGCGTCGTAGGCCGGGATCACGTGCTCGACCAGGTACCGGGAGGCGGCTTCGGGATCGTCGATGCCCAGGAACCGGAGGAACCAGTACGGGCGAGCGTAGTACCAGGGGTTGTTCCGCGGGTGGAGTTGCCGGGCGACCCGGGCCAGCACCGGGTCCGCCCCCCGGAGGTACTCCTCCCGCCGAAAGTGAAACTCCTTCCCGGCGGGCATCGACAGGATCGCGAGGCCCGGGGGCGCCGCCGCCCGGATGGCCTCCTCGGTGTCCCGGCTCAGATCCTCGGTGACCACCAGGTGGGTCGGGGAAAACTCCTGGAGGCGCCTGCACAGCGTCTCCAGCTGCCCCGGCTCCAGGTCCGCGTAGAGCAGCCTGCCCTCCTCCCGGTCCTCGTGGCGCCGGATCCGGGACAGCGCGAACCACCATTCCGCCGGTACCCCGTGTTCCCGGGCCGATCCCAGCAGGAAGGGGAAGAACATGCTCCGCTCGTTGACCCGGTCGTATTGGACCAGGAATTCCAGCAGCACCAGCCTCGGGGATCCTCCCGATCGTTCCATCTCCACCTCGCGGGCCTCCCCGGGGCGCCCCGGAAGGCCCTGGCCGGTCAGACGTCCAGGTCCCGCAGCAGCCCCATCAGTTCCCGGCGATCCAGGGGGGAAGGCAGGGGCAGGTCGGGGGGCAGCGGGGCGCGGACCGCCTCGGCCAGCGCCCGGAACCGCGCCGCCGCGTCGCTTTGCGGGGCGTCGTCGATCACCGTCCGGTTGCGCCGCTCGGCCTCCCGGACCTCCCGGCTCCAGGGCACGAAGCCCAGCACCCGGGCCCGGATGCGCCCGGCGAACCCCTTCAGGGCATCCTCGATGGCCGGGTCCAGGGTCTTCACGTTGAAGACGATCCCCGCCAGTTGCACCCCCTCGTCCACGTGGTTCAGCAGTGCCCTGCAGACGTTGTTGGCCGCGTAGAGCGCCATGGGCTCCGCCGAGGCCACGATCACGACCCGGTTCCCCAGGCCGTACCGCAGCGGCGCCACGAATCCCCCGCAGACCAGGTCCCCCAGGACGTCGAAGATCGCCACGTCGTAGGGCCAGGAGAGCAGGTCCCGGGAATCCAGCCAGTCGAAGAGGTTCGCGACCCCGCGCCCGGCGCACCCGACCCCCGGGTCCGGTCCTCCGATCTCGATGGTGTCCACCCCGGTCGGTCCCGGGACGATCACCTCCTCGGGACGGCGCCGGGACAGGGACCGGTCCGCGATGAAATCCAGCACCGCCGGGCCCTCCCGGTCCCCCCGGAGCCGGAGCGAGGAGTCCATCTTGGGGTC
>Ga0302250_1002080_pt1 | contig 13171 bp, 13 predicted proteins | sample AAG_RA_Asp_MG_FD_193536 | JGI IMG/M metagenome (GOLD analysis project Ga0302250, IMG submission 193536) | Enriched activated sludge microbial communities from anaerobic digester in WTTP, New Holstein, Wisconsin, United States - AAG_RA_Asp | ecosystem: Engineered > Bioreactor > Anaerobic >... | reverse complement strand
TATACTTTTTCATGACCTGCCTCCTTGGTTGTGGCTCTGCGCCGTAGTGAGTTCTTCCTCTCTACAGCATAACCCACGTTTGCAAGGGGCAGGTCGCTTACTTTCTACTGACAGCCATTATGGCTAATACAGGTAAAAGTGAAAACACAAAAATATAAAAGAGTTTCTTTTTTGGTTGACATGCACGTAAACGGAATATAATACTTTACCACCAGCCAGGAGGTTCTACTCATGAACACAGAGGTTTTTGTTGTTGAAGGCAAAAGAACACCGTTCGGTTCTTTGGGAGGCGTGCTGGCAGATATTGATGCCACCGCCTTGGGAACCACAGCTATCAAGGGTCTGTTTGAAGCTGCTTCGATTAGTGGCGAGGCTATTGATGAGGTAATCATCGGCCAGGTTCTTTCCGGCGGTTGTGGACAGGCACCGGCCCGGCAGGCAATGCGGGGTGCCGGTATTCCTGACAGCGTGCCTGCCCTGACCATCAACAAAGTCTGTGGTAGCGGCCTGAAATCAGTCATGTTGGCGGCAGACGCCATCCGGCTTGGTGAATCCGGACTTATTATTGCTGGTGGCATGGAAAGCATGTCCCTTGCCCCCTACTTCCTCAAAAAAGCCCGCAGCGGCTACCGGATGGGCAATGGCGAACTGATAGACCTGATGGTCTATGACGGATTGACTGACCCCTACACTGGAAGGCACATGGGTGAAATCGGCGAAGCCAGTGTTGAGCGCAACGGCTTGACCCGTGACGAACAGGACGCCTTTGCCGTACGCTCATACCAGTTGGCTCAAGCCGCCATCAAAGACGGCATCTTCAAAGACGAGATCATCCCGGTGGTCAAAACCGTCAAAGGCTCTGAAACCGTCATCGTCAACGACGAAGAGCCATTCAAGGTTGACTTTGACAAAATCAGCAAACTCAAAGCCGTCTTCAGAAAAGACGGCACCATCACGGCGGGCAACGCCTCCACCATCAGCGACGGTGCCGCCCTGCTGCTATTGGCCAGCCAGGAGGCGGTTCAGAAACACAACCTCAAGCCCAAAGCACGTATTGTAGCCCAGGCCACCGAGAGCCGACATCCTGATGAATTCCCCGAAGCACCGATCGGCGCCATAGGCAAAGCCTGTGCGCGAGCCGGCCTCTCTGTCAATGACATTGACCTGTTTGAAATCAACGAAGCCTTTGCCTCCGTAGCCCTGCTTGCCATCAAGGCGCATAACATCCCCATGGATAAAGTCAACGTCAACGGCGGCGCCTGCGCCATCGGCCATCCCATCGGCGCCAGCGGAGCACGCCTGGCAATAACCGTTGTGCGCGAACTGGCCCGTCGCCAGAAACGCTATGGTCTGGCAACCCTCTGCATCGGTGGTGGTGAAGCGGTAGCCGTAATCTTTGAACGACTCTAACAGAGGGGGAACTACTCATGATTACCCATATCGGCGTATTGGGAGCAGGTCAGATGGGCAACGGCATTGCCCACGTCTTCGCACAGTTTGGTTACCAGGTTGTTCTCTATGACATTGCCGCTGCCCAGCTTGACAAAGCAGTTGCCACCATCCAGCAAAACCTTGACCGCCAGGCCAAGAAAGGCGCCGTATCGGCAGAACTGATAGCAGCAACCATGGGACGCATCACCGCCACCCAGGACATGGCTGATCTCGCTGCCGTCGACTTTGCCGTTGAAGCGGTCACGGAACATGAACCACTCAAGCTGGAAATCTTCCGTAAGCTCGACAGTATAGTGAAGCCAGAGGCCTACCTTGCCTCAAACACCTCATCCATACCGATCACCAAGATAGCCGCCGTTACCAGCCGTCCAGACAAAGTCATCGGCATGCATTTCATGAACCCGGTGCCGGTCATGAAGCTGGTGGAAGTCATCCGTGGTCATGCAACCAGTGATGAAACCTTTGCCGTCACTGCGGAACTGGTTGCAAAACTGGAAAAAGAAATGGCCGTCTCCCAGGACTACCCTGGTTTCATTGTCAACCGTATTCTGATGCCGATGATCAACGAAGCGGTTTTTGCCCTCTATGAAGGTATCGCCACCGCAGAAGACATTGACAAAGGGATGAAGCTCGGTACCAATCAACCGATGGGTCCACTTACCCTTGCCGACTTTATCGGGCTGGATACTTGTCTGGCCATCATGCAGGTCCTCTATGACGGCTTCAAAGATCCCAAATACCGCCCCTGCCCCCTGCTGGTAAAAATGGTCAACGCCGGCTACATGGGCCGCAAGTCGGGCCGCGGTTTTTATATCTATCTGTAACGAGGAGCCAGTATGGACTACCAGAAACTATTCATAACCAAAAAGAGCGGTGTTGCCACCCTGACCATCAATAGCCCCAAAACACTTAACGCCCTGAACAGTGCTGTGCTGAGCGAACTGGAATGCGCCTTCTATGAGTTGGAGATCGATAGTGAGGTCAGGGTCATTGTCCTGACCGGAGCCGGAGAAAAAGCCTTTGTGGCTGGAGCCGATATCAAGGAAATGTCAGAAATGACTGCGCGTGAAGGTCACCAGTTTGGCCGGAAAGGCCAGCGACTCATGCTTTCCCTTGAGAAGATGACAAAGCCGGTAATTGCCGCAGTCAATGGCTATGCCCTGGGAGGCGGCCTGGAACTGGCCCTGGCCTGTGACTTCATCTACGCAGCCGAGAAAGCCAAATTTGGCTTCCCGGAAGTAACGCTCGGCATTATCCCGGGATTCGGCGGTACCCAAAACCTGCCCCGCAGAATCGGGCCGGCCAAAGCCAGCGAGCTGATCTTTACCGGTAAAATGATTGATGCCGCCAAGGCATGCCAATGGGGGATTGTCAACGAAGTCTATCCCCAGGAAGAACTGCTGCCGAAAACACTCGAAACCGCCGCAGCCATGGCAGCTGTTGGTAGCCTCGGCGTCGGGTATGCAAAGGACGCCATGGCAAACGGACTTAACATGTCCAAAGAGGACGGATTCCGCTATGAAGCCTCCCTGTTTGGTGTCCTGTTTGCCTCTGAAGACCAGAAGGAAGGCATGGGGGCGTTCGTGGAAAAACGTAAGGCACAGTTTAAAGGGAAATAACGTACTCTACACATAAGGGAGATGATTATGAATTTCGAACTGACCCAGGATCACAAGGTGTTGCAGGACACGGTACGAGATTTCGTGAATAAAGAGATCAAGCCGATTGCTGCTAAAATCGATGAAGATCATGCCATTCCGGATGAATTGGTACGAAAGATGGGCGAGATGGGTTTTCTCGGCAGCTACCTTCCGGAAGCATACGGCGGTGCCGGTCTTGATATGCTCTCCTACGCAATCGTTATTGAAGAGGTCTCCAAAGCCTGCGGATCCAGTGGTGTTCTGATTTCAGCCCATACTTCGCTGGCCTGTGGGCCGATAGATACCTTCGGTACCGAAGCGCAGAAACAGAAGTGGCTGCCTGACCTGAATACCGGTAAGAAAATAGGCTGTATCCTGCTGACCGAACCGGATGCCGGCAGTGATGCCGGCGCCATTACTACCACCTTCCGTAAGGAAGGTAACGAATATGTTGTCAACGGCTCCAAAATATTCATTACCAACGGTGGGTATTTGGGGACTGGTGTGCTGTTTGCAACCTGCGACAAGACCCTCAAACACAAAGGTGTTTCCGCTTTCATTGTAGACCTGAAAACACCGGGCGTCTCAGTCCTGAAGCACGAGAACAAAATGGGTATCCGTGGCACGTATACCACTGCTTTTGCCTTGGATGAGGTGCGTATCCCCGCTGAAAACTTGCTGGGACAGGAAGGACAAGGGTTCAAGATCGCCATGGACACACTGAATGGCGGCAGGATAGGCATCGCAGCACAAGCGCTGGGAATTGCTGAAGGCGCATTTGAGCGAGCTCTGGCCTATTCAAAGGAACGCAAGCAGTTTGGCAAGACCATCAGTGAACTGCAGGCGATCCAGTTCAAGCTGGCTGATATGTACGCCAGGATTGAGACCAGCAAGCTGATCACCTACAAAGCTGCTTGGATGAAGGACGCGCACCTCAACTACATGATCGAATCAGCGTTGTGCAAAATGCTGGCTTCAGAAACTGCCACCTATGTCACGAAAGAAGCGATCCAGATTCACGGTGGCTACGGCTTTATCTGTGACTATGAAGTGGAGCGAATGTATCGTGACGCCAAGATCACCGAGATCTATGAAGGCACCAATGAAGTGCAGCGTGTTGTTATTTCCAAAGCGCTACTGGGGTAATGCATAATGCAGCCGATTACCCGTGAACTGTACTGGAATGTTGGCCATGGCGTTGTATTGCCGATGTATCTTCTGGTAGCTGTTGCCTTCGGTCTTCTGGTCTGGGGCATCTGGCAGCGATCCGGCTACTGGCGTCAGGGCAAGCCACTCAACCGCTTTGACCACTATGACGAGCGCGTCCGGCGGATGTTCAGCGAAGCCTTAGGTCAGGAACGGGTCTTCCGGGTACGCGATGGCGGTATCTATCACGCCCTGTTTTTCTGGAGTTTCCTGGTACTGTTCATCGGCACCCTGCTGGTCATGCTGCAGGCCGACCTGATTACCCCCCTGCTGCAGGTTAACCTGCTGCAGGGGGAATTTTACAAAGCCTTCTCACTGGTACTTGACCTGGCTGGCCTGGCAGCCATTGTCATGCTGGCCGGTCTGTTCATCCGCCGCTTTATCATTCAGCCTAAAGGTCTTGAAACTACAAACGACGACTACCGGGTACATGCCCTGCTGTTTGCCGTCCTGATCAGCGGCTTCCTGATTGAAGGTGCCCGGATGGCAGCCACTGAACTGATGCAGAATCCCGGCCTGGCCATCTACTCCCCGGTGGGACTCCTGGTGGCAAAGATCATGGCTTCCCTCAGCCCAGCCAGCCTGATGATTACTCACAAAATACTCTGGTGGCTGCACTTTGTTCTGGTACTCGGCTTCATCGCCTCACTACCGTACACAAAACTCAAACATATCCTGCTGGTAGCAGCTAACGCCTTCTTTGCCCCACTGGAAGAAAAGGGCGCCATCGCCACCATCAACATGGAAGACGAGGCAGCTGAGCAATTCGGCTCCGCCACAGCCGGAGACCTCACCTGGAAAGACCGTTTTGACGCCGACGCCTGCATCAGCTGCAAACGCTGCCAGGACGTCTGCCCGGCCTATGCCACCGACAAACCGCTCTCCCCCATGAAATTGATCAAACAAATTGGGGAAGCTGCCGAAGCCGGCATGGAAACATCACTGGTAGCGACTATAGGTGAGGACGCCATCTGGTCCTGCACTACCTGTCGCGCCTGCCAGGACATCTGTCCGGCCAACAATGAGCATGTCAACAAGATCCTTGAACTGCGCCGCAACCTGACCCTGATGGAAGGTTCCTTCTCCGGTGATGAAGTCCGCACGGCGGTCGGCAACCTCGAAGTCAACAGCAACCCCTTCGGCATGGCCTTTGCCGCACGGGGCGACTGGGCCAATGGATTGAACATCGCCAGAGCAAACGAAGGCGAACCGGCTGACATTCTTTACTTCGTTGGTTGCTACGCCTCCTTTGATAAGCGTAACCAAGAGATTGCCAAAAGCTTTGTCACCATCTGCGCCGCTGCCGGCATTAAAGTTGGTGTCCTTGGCAAGGACGAAAAGTGCTGCGGTGAGCCTGCCCGCAAACTGGGCAATGAATACCTCTACCAGATGCTGGCCCAGGAGAACATCGAGACCCTCAAGGCCACCGGCATCCAGAAGATCGTCACCACCTGTCCCCACTGCTTTAACACCCTGAGCAGAGACTACAAGGATTTGGGTCTTGAGATCGAGACCGAGCACTACACGACCTATCTCAACCGCCTGATCCGTGACGGTAAACTAAAGCTGGACAAAGGCGAGCCACAGACCTGCACCTACCATGACTCCTGCTACCTGGGGCGCTACAAGGACATCGTCACAGAGCCGCGGGCAATCCTCAACGCTGCCGGCTGGCAGATCCGTGAAATGGACAGATCCGGCTATGACAGCTTCTGCTGCAGCGCCGGCGGCGGCAGAATTCTGGCTGAAGAAAAACTTGGTTCCCGCATCAATGTCGAGCGGGTCAAACAGGCAGAAACAACCGCTGCCGGGATTCTGGTCAGCAACTGCCCCTTCTGTCTGACCATGTTTGAAGACGGCATCAAGACCGGCGGCTATGAAAAAACCGTCAAGGTGCGTGACCTGGCTGAAGTCATTGTTGAAAGAATAGGAGGAGCCAACAGATGAAGATCTTAACATGTATCAAGCAGGTGGCTGACATGGAATCCCGTTTCAAGCCTGCCGGCGGCGACGGTCTCTGGTTTGATGAGAATGACTTGGCCTGGCGGATGAATGAATATGACGAATACGCCGTGGAACAAGCCGTACAGCTCAAGGAACAACTGGGGAACGAACCGGAACTGACCGTACTCTCCATTGGCCCTGACCGGGTCGTCGAAGCGATCAAGAAAGCCCTTGCCATGGGTGCCGACCGGGCAGTCCACATTCAGGACAGCGCGGCCCACCAGAAAGACCCCTGGCAGATCGCTTCCATCATCGCCACCTATGCCAAAAGCAAAGGCTTTGACCTGATCTTCACCGGCATGCAGTCCCAGGATCGCGGTTCTGCCCAGGTAGGCGTCCTGGTTGCGGAACTGCTGGGTCTGGCCTGCGCCACCACCCTGGTCGGCTTCAGCTACGCCGATGGTCAGATCAACGCCAAGCGGGAACTGGAAGGAGGACTGAAAGGCGTAGTCAGTCTCCAGCTTCCAGCCCTGGTCACCTGCCAGCTGGGCCTCAACGTCCCGCGCTATCCCACCTTGCCCAACATCATGAAAGCCAAAAAGAAGGAAATAGAAGCCATTCCGGTGGACAGGCTGCTGGCTGAACAGCCGCTATCCCCGACAACCTCCTTCTACTCTCCTGCTCGCAAGGGAGGCGGCATCACCCTTGAGGGAGAGGTAGCTGACCTTGTCCCCAAACTGATTGCCATCCTCAAAGAAAAAACAACCGTAGTGCGTTAGCAGCGTACGGATACAGGAGACCGCAATGAAAGCACTACTTGTCTGCGAATACCGTGAAGGTAAATTACTTGACGCAAGTTACGAACTGATCGCCTTTGCCGACCAGCTAGGTGTAACCAAAGCTGCTGTCCTGATCGGTTCAGAAGCTGCTGCTCCGCAGTTTGACGGCACCGTCTACCTTGCAGAAGCTGCCTCGCTTGGAGAATACAATCCGTCTGCCCACAAGACTGCAATACTTGCGGCGGCTGAAAAGGAACAACCTGACTATATCATCTTCAGTCACTCCTCCTATGGCTGGGATACTGCCCCTCGGGTAGCTGCTGCCCTAAAGATTGGTCAGGTCACCGAAATTGTCGCCATCACAGACAGCGGCTTTGAAGTGGGTTGCTGCAACGCAAAGATGCGTCGCAGCGTCAAGCCGGTCACGGCTCAGAGTGTCCTGACCATCCAGGCCGGCGCCTTCACTGCGGTCCAGCCAGCCGGCACACCCCGCATCGAGAAACTTGTTGTTTCCGCAGACAGCAAAGGTGTCAGCTTCAGTGGTTACGAACCTGCTGAGGCCAAAGATGTTGACCTGACCAAAGCCGACATCATCGTCAGTGCCGGTCGTGGCGTTGGCAAGAAAGAGAATATACCGGTCATAGCCGCACTGGCAAAAGCGCTGGGTGGCGAGCTTGGCGCCAGCCGTCCGGTGGTTGACGCCGGCTGGGTTGAACACAGCCATCAGGTCGGCACCACCGGTCAGACCGTTTCCCCCAAGTTGTACGTTGCCTGCGGGATTTCCGGCGCCATCCAGCATCTGGCCGGCATGAAGAAATCCGATTTTGTGGTGGCAATCAACAAAGATAAAGATGCGCCGATCGGTGAAGTGGCCGATGTGCTGGTGGTGGCCGATGTGCTCCAGTTTGTGCCGGCATTGACCGCGCAGCTACAGAAATAGGGTGGCAACCGTGGGTCTTGAGCAGGGATTGGTGCAGGTTTATACCGGTGACGGCAAGGGTAAGACTACTGCCTCACTGGGGTTGGCAATGCGTGCTGTGGGGCGTGGTTTGCGGGTCTGCATGATTCAGTTTATCAAGGGTGGAGGGCAGTATGGTGAGCACTTGGCTGCTCAGAAACTGGCTCCGCTGCTGACCATTTATCAGACCGGAAGGGATGGCTGGATATTCAGGGACAAGCTTGACCCGGAAGATATCCGTATAGCACGGGAGTCCCTTGACTTGGCGCGTAGAACACTGACCAGCGGCGAATACGATCTGGTTATCCTGGATGAGATTAATGGGGCGGTCTGGTTTGGACTGCTTGACGCTGAAGATATCCTTTCACTCATTCGCGAGAAGCCTCCGAGGGTCGAATTGGTTATAACCGGCCGCGGCGCGGATGAACGGGTGATGGCTGCGGCTGACCTGGTGACCGAAATGAGAGAGATCAAGCACTATTACCAGCAAGGCGTTCATGCCCGAGTCGGCATAGAGAAGTAGAAAGGTACCTGTGATGGAAGTTCTCAAGGGCATGACAATCGTCAACATGGCACTCAACCTCCCTGGGCCTGCAGCAGCTCAACGTCTTGGTCGCATGGGTGCTGACGTTGTTAAGGTCGAACCTCCAGGCGGTGATCCAATGTTCACCTACTACTCTGACTGGTATTGTGACATGGCAGCTGGGCACAGGATTGTGACACTTGATCTGAAGGCTCAGGGAGATAAACAGCGGTTTTTCGGGTTGCTTGGGTCCGCTGATGTGCTTATTACGGCAACCCGGCCGGCTGCTTTGGAACGCCTTGGATTGGATCCTGAAACGTTGCAGGAGGCGTTCCCAAAACTCTGCACGGTGCTGATTACCGGTTATCCATCGCCACGCGAGAACGAAGCCGGACATGATCTGACATATCAGGCGGCCATGGGCTTGATTGATCCTCCTCACATGCCGCGCACCTTGCTGTCGGATATGGCTGGTTCAGAACAGACTGTTTCTGCAGTGTTGGCGCTGCTTTTGAACCGTGAACGCACCGGATTGGGTGGGCATGCAGCGGTCGCCCTTTCAAGTGCCGTGAGTATCTTTGCAGAGCCGCTCAAATATGGCAGCACAGTTCCGGGTGCATCTTTAGGAGGCGGTATCCCGGAATATAATATTTATAAAACATCTGACGGCTGGATTGCTGTTGCAGCATTAGAGCCGCATTTTAAGAAGAGACTTGAAGAAACGCTACAGATCGCAACTGAGGCTGAATACTGTGTTGCATTTTCAGCCCAATCTTCATTGTTCTGGCAGAAATGGGGCCAGGGACTGGATGTACCACTAGAAATCGTCAGATAATCTGCTTGCAGGGGTGAACTCCCCAGGAAACGTCTAGCGTGAACATCGTGAACCAACACGGTATAAATATCGTTACAACGCTGGTGCGTGAATACGGGTTCAGCAAGGCCAGGGCCGGTATGTATTGGTCATGGATTGGTATTTTCAGCTTTTTTCAGGTGTAATTTTTGGTACGCTTTCTGATCGAATCGGTCGTAAGTATGGCCTGTCTCTGGCATTTGCCGTTCAGGGCAGTGCCTATCTGCTGGCAGGCATCAAGTCTGAAAGCCAGTGGATGATAATCTCAGCCATTCTCTTCGGTTCAGCTGTTTTTGCCATTCCAGCCATCATAGCCGCTTCTGTGGGAGAATATCTGGGGGCGCAACGTGCTGCTTCCGCTTTTTCCACGGTCACGATCTTTTTTGTCGCCGGCCAGACGGTCGGTCCGGCCTTTGCCGGCATTATCGGTAAGGCAACCGGCAGCTTTACGGGAGCCTATCTGCTGGCAGAGCCCTGCTGATCTGGTCTACCATGGTGTTTTGTGTTTTTTCTTCCGCGTCCACAAGCTGATGCATGAACTATTTGAACTACACATGTAAAGGAGGGGCAGATGTATATTGATCTAACAGAAGAGCAGAAACTTATTCAGAAAACTGCACGTGACTTCGCTAAGGCGGAATTGGAGCCGATGGCAGCCAAACTTGATCAGGACAAGGATCGGGATGTGCTGCTCAACAATCTGAAAAAACTTGCAGAACTCGGTTTCATGGGGCTTAACGTAAAAGAACAATATGGTGGTGCTGAGGCTGGCACTGTAGCCTTCAGCCTGGCCATGACCGAAATTGCAAGAGCTTGCGCTTCTACCGCAGTCACTGTGTCGGTCAATAATATGGTCTGTGAAGTTATCCAGTCAGTGGGTTCTGAAGAGCAAAAAAAACAGTACATACCCAAAATTTGCTCAGGAGAATATCCCGCAGGTAGCTTCGGATTGACAGAAAATTGTGCAGGTTCTGACCCTTCCGGGATGATTACCTACGCAGTACGTGATGGTGACTACTATATTCTCAATGGGTCAAAAATATTCATCAGTAGCGCCCCTTATGCGGGAGTGTTTGTCGTCTGGGCAGTAACCGACAAGGAAGCAAGGAAAGGTAAAGGTATCAGTTGCTTTCTCGTCGAATCCGGGACTCCAGGGCTTGTTATTGGTAAAGAAGAACATAAGATGGGTCAAAATGCTTCAGCAACCAATGAACTGGTTTTTGAAAACTGCCGTGTACCGGCGACTGCTTTGATGGGCAAGCTCAATGACGGCTTTAGAATTGCCGTCGCTGAATTGGCGGGTGGCAGAATAGGAATCGGATCTCTAGGACTGGGACTGGGACTTGCTGCCATGGATTATGCAACACGGTACGTTACTGAGCGTAGCCAGTTTGGGCAGAAAATAAGTGAGTTTCAGGCCATTCAGTGGATGATTGCAGATGCCTATACGGAACTGGAAGCGGCCCGTTTGCTGCTCATGAATGCCGCCTATCGCAAGGATTCTGGAAAGCCCTATGCAAAAGAGGCATCAATGGCGAAGCTTTTTGCTACTGAATCGGCAAATAAAGCTTGCTACAAGGCGGTTCAGATGTTGGGAGGCTATGGATACACCAAAGATTTTCCTGTTGAACGTTTTGCCAGGGATGCTCGCATCACTTCCATTTATGAAGGAACAAGTGAAATTCAGCGGCTAATAATTTCTCGAGAGATACTGAGAGGACTTGATTCATAACAACCGGTCAAGGAGAGTGTCATGAGCAACAGCAAACGAATTACAGTGCAACAGGCAGCTGAAATCGTCAAAGACGGTTCCAGTCTAACATTTTCAGGTTTTACTATCTGGCGGAGGCCAATGGCTATTGTTTTTGAGCTGATTCGTCAGCGGAGGAAGAACCTTCATCTGATTGAGGTTAATGGCGGGTCTCAGACAGAGTTTCTCGTCGGTGCCGGATGTGTTGATATATGGGAGTCCTGCTGGGTGGGACATGAACTATACGGCAAATATGGCGCAAACCTGTCCCGTAAAGTAGCCGAAAAAAAAATAATTGTTGAAGACTACAGCCATGCTGAGATGCTGTTCCGTTTTGTTGCGGCTGCCAGTGGTGCTCCCTATGCAGTTACCCAGACCGCGCTGGGCACTGATATTCATAACCCCGAGTATGACATGCTGGGGCGTGCCGGATTGAGGGATGGCAAGCGAATTGCCAAGCACAAATATCAGTTTGTTGACGACTCTTTCTACGGTGCCGGAGCACAGGTGCTGGTGCCTGCGGCCAAGGTGGACATAGCTGTTCTCTGTGTGCAGCAGGTCGGTGAAGAAGGTACCGTACGCCTGAACGGCCAGTGCTATTCTGATCCTGAGATCGCCAGAGCAGCTGATCTTACAATTGTCATGGCTGAGGAAATTGTACCTGAAGAGTATCTTCGCCGTAATGCTGACCAGAATACAATCGCCAGCTTTGAAGTTGATCATATTGTTGAGTGTCCTTTTGGGGCTCATCCGACCGGAATGTTTGGCCGCTATGATGTTGACGGTCAGTTCCTGAAAGATTTTTATGGACGTACCCGCACCCAGGAAGGTTTTGATGACTTTGCCAAAGAGTGGATATTCGGACTTGACCACACCCAATACCTGGAAAAGCTGGGTTGGCCCAAGATGCTAAAGTTACGAGCAAACACGGCGATGAATTATTGCCCGCGTGAAAAAAAAGGAGGTAACTGAGATGAGTAATTTTGCGACTCCTGAAGAATTTGGATTGGCAGACCTCCTCTGTTGTGCAGCAGCCCATGAAGTACAGAATAATGAAGTGGTGTTTGCTGGTACCGGATTGCCGATGGTAGCAATCATGCTGGCACAGCAGACCCACGCACCCAACCTGAAACTTATCTTTGAGGCGGGTACCCTTGATGGTCGTCCGCCAGAAATTCCGACATCGGTTGGTGATGCCCGCTGCGAAATGGGTGCATCTCGGGCGTCAGGTCTTTTTGATGCCTTCAGTGTGGCCCAACGTGGTTACGTAGATATGGGATTCCTCGGTGGTGCCGAGGTTGATCAGTATGGCAACGTTAACACCACCTGCATTGGTGACTATCTTGAGCCGGAGCTCCGTCTGACCGGCAGCGGTGGCAACCCTGACATTAACTCATTTGCCTCGCGCACGGTGTTTATCATGGTCCATGAAAAACGGCGCTTTGTAGAAAATGTGAGCTACATCACCAGCCCGGGCTGGCGGGTAAAAAAATGGCCCGGTGGGGAGTTTGTGCATCGTCGTGAACTGTATGGCGCTGCCTACCGTGGAGGGCCATCGGCAATTATAAGTACGCTGGGTGTTTTCCGGTTTGATGCACAGGACGGACATATGTATCTGGATACCTTTCATCCAGGCACAACACCTGAAAAAATTCAAGAACAGTGCCAGTTTGCCCTGGATATCTCACGGGTGAAGGGGCAGACGCAGGTACCGACACGTGAAGAGCTCCGACTGATACACGAAGTGCTCGATCCGGATGAAATTTTTATCCCTAAAGTCAAGAATAAATAAAGAAGCTGAGCCGTTGATGTAACCTGAAGTAATGATTGTTGTTAATGTACTTTCCAGTGACTCTTTGCATAAAGGAGTCTCTTTTTGTAATTTAATTTACTTTTACGTTAATTCCTTTTGTGGGGTCAGCATTCCATGCTTGTCATTGCCTGCATCAAACAGGTCCCCGACACCACCCAGGTCAAGATCGACCCGGTCACCAACACCCTGGTGCGGGAAGGGATCCCCTTTATCATGAACCCCTACGACACCCACGCCCTGGAGGCGGCCCTGC
>Ga0302250_1002079_pt1 | contig 13173 bp, 11 predicted proteins | sample AAG_RA_Asp_MG_FD_193536 | JGI IMG/M metagenome (GOLD analysis project Ga0302250, IMG submission 193536) | Enriched activated sludge microbial communities from anaerobic digester in WTTP, New Holstein, Wisconsin, United States - AAG_RA_Asp | ecosystem: Engineered > Bioreactor > Anaerobic >... | reverse complement strand
CTGGACGACATCCGCAGCGCCGGGGAAGTGGCCCCGCAGATCGCGGCGCTCCTGGACCGCCGGCACGTCCCGCGCGCCGGGCTGGAGGTACGCGACCCCGATAGCTACACCGGGCAGCGCGAGCTGGAGACGATCCTGCAGCTGATGACCGTCCTCTCCGGACTGGCCATCCTCATCAGCACCTTTTTGGTGACCAACACCCTGGCTGCGATCGTCGCCGGCGAAGTGCGCGAGATCGGCATCCTCAAGGCCCTGGGGACACCGCGCCACCAGATCCTGCGCGTCTACATGTGGACAGGCCTGGTCTATGCCCTGGTGGGCACGCCGCTGGGGCTGGCCGCCGGCTACGCGGGCGGCTGGCAGATCCTGCGTTACCTGGGCCACCTGCTCAACGTCGACGTGGGCGCCTTCCGGATCGACCTGCCGGCCACGGCCCTGGGACTGGCCGTCGGTCTGGGCGTCACCGTGCCGGCCAGCCTGCTGCCGGCGTGGCGCGGCGCCCGCGTGACGGTGCGCCAGGCGCTGCAGGGCTATGGCCTGCGGGCCGGGACGGGCGACAGCCTGCTCCGGCGCGTGCCACTCCCGCCGCTGTGGGCCTGGCCGCTGCGCAACCTGGCCCGCCGCCCCGGGCGGAGCGCGACCACACTGCTGGTGACGGCCGTGGCCGTGACGGCCCTGCTCGCCGCGCGCATCACCCAGTCATCACTCGACTACTCCGTCGACGCCCTCTTTGGCGTCTATGCCTCCGACGCCTGGATATGGTTCGACGAGCCCGTGGGGGCCGGCTTTACCGGCGAGCTGCGCTCGGTGCCGGGGGTTACCGCCGCCGAGGGGTGGATTATCTCGCGGTGTGTCGTCGGCGGCGAACAGGTCCGGCTGTGGGGCCTGCCGGCCGAGACGACGCTCTACCGGCGCGACGTCGTGGCCGGCCGCTGGTACGCCCCCGGCGCCGGAGACGAGGCTGTACTCTCGTTGGACCTGGCCGAGCGCCAGGGCTGGCGGGTCGGAGATCTGGCCGAGATCGAGGTCGGCGGGCAGGTGCGGCACTTGCAGCTCGTCGGCATCGTGCGCGACGAAGCGATCTTTGGCCTGGGCGACGCCCCCATCGGCAAGGTGTTCCTGCCGCTGCCGCTCGTGCAGCAGATGGAGGGCTGGCGCGGCTGGGTCGACTTTTTTGCCGTGGGCTTGGAACAGCACGACCGGGCCAGCGTGGACGCGGCCATGGCCGCCGTCGAGCGCAAGTACCGCGCCCTCCGCCCGGTGACCGAACCGCTGTACATCGGCTACGAGCAGGCCCGCGCCGGCACGCGGGTGGTCGAAGGGCTCCTGGGGGCCATGGTCGTGATCGTCGGGGCGGTGGGGTTGGTCGGCATCCTAAACACCCAGACGCTCAATGTGCTGGAGCGCCGCCGCGAGATCGGCGTGCTGCGGGCGGTAGGGGCGCTCCGGGGGCACCTGGTGCGCTTCTTCCTCGTCGAGGGCGTGGCGCTGGGCAGCCTGGGGTTCCTCGTCGGGGCCGCGGCCGGCTGGGCCGTCGCGCGGCTGCTGGTGGGGATCATCGGCGCGGCCCTGATCACGCTGCAGTTTGTGGTGCCGGCCGGCGACGTGCTCGGAGGGCTGCTCCTGGCGCTCGTGCTGAGCAGCATCGGCGGGATCCTGCCCGCCCTGGGCGCGGCGCGCCTGCGGACGGTCGAGGTACTGCGGTATGAGTGACGGGGGATCCTCATGATGCGTACTGACTTGGCCCGCGAGCCCGGGGCCATCCGCGTGCGGCCGGCCCGGGAGGGCGACCTGGAGGCAGCCGCGGCCATCCTGGTGGCGGGCTTTCGCGGCCAGTTCGAGGCCGCCTTTGCCGAACGGGTGGACCGGGCCGAGCGCATCGTCGCCCGAACGCTGACGCTGGAGGTCCCGCGGGGGCTGCCGGGCCTCTACGTGGCCGAGGTGGAGCGGCGGGTGGTCGGCACGATCGCCCTGCGCCGCCAGACCGACCCGTACGCGTCGGATTGGGAGAGCAGCGGCATCCTCGTGGACGAGCTGGGGCTGTGGGGCGGGCTGCGGGCCATGTTCTGCTTCTCCCTGTTGGATCAGAGCTGTGGACACGACGAGGTCTATGTCTCCGACGTCGCCGTCGCCCCGACCATGCGCCGCCAGGGCGTCGGGACGGCCCTCCTCGCCCATGCGGACCAGGTCGCCCGCGCATGGGGGAAGGCAGCACTGGCGCTGGACGTGACCGCGCGGAATGAGACAGCCATCCGGCTGTACAGGCAGAGCGGCTATGTCGTCCAACGCCGGCGTCGCCTGCTCCTGGCCGGATGGTTGCTCCATGAAGGGACGTGGGTACGGATGCGCAAGACGCTCACAGCGTAGCCGCCGGACCCTGTAGCAACTTCCCCAGAGCTCCCAACAAGCACTTGACTTGACACCGATGTTCTGGTATAATGGTGTACTAGAACATCTGTGCTGTCCGTGTTTGCATTTCCGAGTGCCGGCCCCTAGAGACACTCGGGCGCGGCGCCGTTACGCCAGGAATAGAAAGGCCACTCCAACGAGGGGGACCGGCCTTTTCCCGACAGTCGAGGTCGAACCATGGTGCAGGAACATCCGCTCCGCCCCTGGCTGGAGCAGCAGGCCGATCGCATCGAGCGCCTCGGCCAGGCCCACCGCCTCGCCGTCCGCGTCCAGGGCGGCGTCGTCACCCCACGCCTCGTCCGCTTCCACCTCGCCCTCGACCCCCGCGTCCCCCTCAAACGCCTCGCCGCCCTCGAGGACGATCTCGCCCTCGCCCTCGGCGTCCCTTCCGCCCGCCTCGCCCGCCGCGACGGCCTCCTCGCCCTCGAGGTCCCCCGCCCCGGCTCCGCCTCCGTCTCCCTCGTCCGCCTCCAGGCCGCCCTCCCACCTCTCCCCCAGGGCACCGCCCTCCTCGGCCGCGACGAAGAAGGCGCCCCCCTCCTCCTCCGCCTCACCTCCCCAGAGGTCGCCCACCTCCTCATCGCCGGCACCACCGGCTCCGGCAAGACCGCCCTCGCCCGCGCCCTCCTCACCTCCCTCGCCCTCGTCCACAGCCCCGACGAGCTCCGCCTCGTCCTCGTCGATCCCAAGGCCCAAGGCTTCGCTCCCTTCGCCGGCCTCCCCCACCTCGTCGGCCCCGTCCTCCGCGACCTCCCCGCCGTCGAGCAGCGCCTCGCCTGGCTCGTCGACGAAATGGCCTGGCGCGAAGAGGCCGCCGTCCGCCTCCCCCGCGTCGTCGTCGCCGTCGACGAGGTCGCCGACCTCCTCGCCGCCAGTCCCCCCGCCGCCGACGCCCTCACCCGCCTCGCCACCCGCGGCCGCGAGTCCGGCCTCCATCTCGTCCTCTGTACCCAGAAACCTACCGCCGACGCCCTCGGCTCCCTCCTCCGCGCCAACCTCCCCTGCCGCATCGTCGGCCGCGTCACCTCCGCCCAGGAGGCCGTCGTCGCCGCCGGCATCAAGGGCACCGGCGCCGAACGCCTCCTCGGCCGCGGCGATTTCCTCCTCGCCGCCGGCGGCGACATCGTCCGCTTCCAGGCCGGCTTCGTCGCCCCCGCCGAGATCGCCGTCATGGTCGAAATGCTCCAGGCCGAGGTCGCCCGCCCCACCACCACCCCGGCCCCCGCCGCCACGCCCTCCCGTCCCACCGCCAAGATCATCCCCTTTCCCCAGCGCTGGGTGGAGCGCGTCGCCCGCGCCCTGGCCCGCTAGCCGGCCGGCGCCCAAACCTGCACCGCGGCTTTTTCCCCCCCGGCCCCCCGCAGACAGCCCTCCGCGATGCCGGCACCGGGAAAAGCCCCGGACCATCCGAAATCCCGGCGCGGCCGCCGCCGCGCCCGTTCGTGAGGTGTGTGATGAAACGTGGTCTCCTCCTGGCCACCCTCGCCTTTGGCGGGGTCCTGGCCCTCATCGTCGGCTTCCGCCTCGAGACGGCCGGCCTCAGCGTCCTCGTCGGCGTCATCTGCGGCGTCCTCGCCAGCCTGCCCGTCAGCCTCGTCCTCCTCTGGGCCCTGGCCCGCGAACGCGACGCCCGCCAGCGCCTCGAGGAACACCGCTGGGAGGCCCAGCGCCCCGCCCCCGCCGCGCCCCCCGTCCTGATCCTCAACGCCGGGCGCGAAAGCGAGCGGCTGCCGCAGCCCCCGCTCCTGGACATGCCGGCGGCACGGAATTTTGTCATCGTCGGGGAAGAGGAGGAACAAGCCGATCCGCGCCGCGGCGCGCAGCCGGCGACACGGGCCGGTGGCGATCCTGCGCGGATGACCGACACGCGATAAGCGCTACCCGAACAGGAGGGTGCACGATGAGCGATACGACGTACCTGGGTTGGTTCGACGACAACCCCAAAAAGACGCCGGAGCAAAAGATCGACGAAGCGGTGGAGCGCTACACCAAGCGGTTCGGCCGGCGGCCCAACCTCTGCCTGGTAAACCGGGAAGACCAGGTGCCGCACCGCGGGGTCGAGGTGCGCGCCGCGGGAAACGTACACCGGCACCATTTTCTGGTGACGTACGTGCCCAAGTAGGAAGGGATGCCGCGCTGAATCCCCCGCGGGGTGGCCGGGCGGCTAGGGGTGCCACTCCCGGCATTGGTTGCGCGTCTTGATCGCCGCCCCGCCCCGGATGCCTTCCCGCTCCTTGCACTCCGTTTCCCGTTTCATACGGCAGTTCTCGCAGCAGTGCACGATCGCCCGGCAGGAGAAACAGGAATCGGGGCCGATATAGCTCCCGTCGGCCAGGATGCAGCCTTCCAGCCCGGTCTCGCAGTTGTAGCAGGGAAAGGCGATGTCCTCTTCCGTGCTCGCCGCCGGCGCGGCTTCCGCCAGCAGGTCGCCGTAGCGCTGGCGCAGCATCTCCAGCCCCCGGCGGGCCTGTTCATTGCCCGGGTTGATCGTCAGCGCGTTGGCCAGGGCCACCTGCATGTCGCGCGGATCGTCCACGACCCCGCTCAGCCACAGCCAGGCCTGTTCGTTGCCCTCGTCGCGCTCGATCACCTGCAAGAGGAGCTGGCGGCCTTCGTCTTTGCGCCGCTCGCGCACCAGTTGAATCGCGCGGGCCAACAGCTGGGGAATCGCTTCTTCTGCCACGGCTGTCCTCCTCCAACGTCACAAGGTGCAACGCGCCTGGCGCCCTTGCCGCTACCCACACTTCTCCCCACCACGTCCAGTGCGGCCGGGGAGCGCAGCCGCTACGCGGAGAGCACCTGGACCACGCTCGCCAACAGCGTACCCTCCTGTTCGGGCAGGACGGTCCGCGGATCCAGCAGCAGCCGGTCGTCCTCGATGCGCGGCACGATCGGCGGGTCTCCCCCGCGCAGGCGCGCCGCCACGGCGGGGAGCGCGGGCAGGCCGGCGATCTCCACCGCCCACGTCGGCAGTGTCTGGCCGGGCAGGGCGCCGCCCCCGACGGCCGTCTCGCTGCGCACCAGGCGCACCTGCGCGCCACCGGCCGCCGCCAGCGTCCGCTGCCAGCGCCGGGCCCGCCGCCGCACCTGCGCGTCCGGCTGGGCGATCATGCGCCAGATCGGCACCTGGCGCACCGCCTCGCCGCGCAAATAGTGCAGCAGCGTCGCCTCCAGCGCGGCCAGGGCCATCTTGTCCAGGCGTACGGCGCGGGCCAGGGGATGCCGCTCCAGCCGGGAGACCAGGTCGGCCCGGCCGACGATCAGGCCGGCCTGCGGCCCCCCCAGGAGTTTGTCCCCGCTGAAGCAGATCAGGCCGGCTCCGGCCTGCACGCTCTCCTGTACCGTCGGCTCGTGCGCCAGACCGTAAGCGCTCGTGTCCAGGAGGGCCCCACCGCCCAGGTCGTCCAGCACGACAAGACCACGGTCGCGGCCTAGCCCGACCAGGTCGTCCAGCGCGACGTCGTGGCAAAAGCCCACGAGCGCAAAGTTGCTGCGGTGCACCCGCAGGAGGACGGCCGTATCCGGCCCGACCGCCGCTTCATAGTCCTGTCGATAGGTGCGGTTCGTCGTCCCGACCTCGACCAGGCGCGCGCCGCTCTGTTTCAGGACATCGGGGATGCGAAAGCCGCCGCCGATCTCGACCGCCTGGCTGCGCGAGACGATGACCTCTTTCTCCCCAGCCAGGGCCGATAGGGCCAGCAACAGGGCCGCCGCGTTGTTGTTGACGGCGAGGGCCGCCTCCGCGCCCGTCAGGCGGCTGAGGAGGGCCCGGGCATGGTCATGGCGCGAGCCGCGCCGGCCGGCCTCCAGGTCGTACTCCAGGTTCGCATATCCCGCCGCGACCGACCGTACCGCCGCCAGCGCTGCCGCGCTCAACGGCGCCCGGCCCAGGTTCGTGTGCAGGATCACGCCGCTGGCGTTGATGACCGGCCGCAGGCTGGGCCGCAGCCACTCCTGCAGGCACCGGACAGCGCGCGCGGCGACTTCCTCCAGCGGAGGGCAGCCCTCGCCGGCGGCGATCTCTTGCCGGCACCCCTCCAGCACCCCCCGCACCGCTTCGACGGCCAGCTCATGCGGCCGTCCGGCGGCCTCCAGGAACGGTTCGATCTCCTGGAGCACACGATCCACGCTGGGCAAGTTGCGGTACGCTGTCTCCATGGCCGCTACCCGCTGCCAACCTCGGCCCCACCTGCGCGGTGCGCCCGGCCTGCCCTGTGCGCGAACCGGGCCGGGCCGTCCCCAGGGGAGCTGCCTGTGCTACTCCTTCGCCGGCAGACCAAGCGCCTGGTAAAAGCGCTGGAAATCAAAGTGGGTTTCCAACAGCGACTCCAGCCGCTCGATCTTGCTCGTCTGGCGGAAGCGGGCCCGGCCCACGAGCTCCTCCGACTGGCGGATCGTCGTCATCGTATCGCTGCTCACCATCAGGATCGGTACGCCCTGCTCTTCGGCGCGGGTGACGATCAGCGGGTTGGGACGCATGTCGCCCGTCAGGATCAGGCAGGTCGTCGACGTCTCCAACGCCGCCAGCTGGATGTCCACCCGGTCCCCTCCGGTAATGACCGCCTTGTTGGCCTGCCGGCGAAAGTACGAGAGGGCGCTGTCCACGCTCATGGCCCCCACCATCATCGCCTCCACCAGGTCTTCGCCATGGTCACAGCAGCACAACACCTCGGCGTTGAGGTGCTCGGCCAACTGGTTGACGCTGACCGCGTTGAGGAGCGGGTCCTGCTGCAGGATGGCCAGCACCGGGATCCCCTGCTGCTCCAGGTAGGGCAGGACCAGCCGGCGCACACTTTCGATCTGCGCCCGTGGGACCATGTTCAGGATGACGCCGGCCAGCCCCCGGGCGCCCATCGCTTCACGCACCGCCAGGATATTGTCCACTTCCAGGAGGCTCTGAAAACGAGAGACAAGCACCACGTGGGCATTGAACAGTTCGGCCACTTTGACCGCCGGCAGATCGATGATCGTCCCCTCGGACCAGTCGTTGGGTCCCTCGAGCAGCATCACGTCCTTGTCGTGCGCGATGGCGGCATAGGCCTTGCGCAGCCGTTCGACGTGGTCGGGCTGCCGCTCCCCCTGCAGCATCTTTTCCAACAAGCGGGGGGTCAGCACCAGGGGCGAGATCTGCTCCAGCGGCTCGGCCAGCTCAAACACCTGCTTGAAGAAGGCGGCATCCTCGTCATAGCCATCCTTTTCCGCCCGGCGCACGCGCATGCAGAGCGGCTTCATGTAGCCGATGCGATAGCTGTGCCGGCGCATACACTGCCCGAGGCTGATGCAGATCGCGCTCTTGCCCGAAAAGGTCTCTGCCGAGATCACCAATACCGTTTCCATCGTGTCCTCCCAGGAATCTAGAGGGGCAGGCTCGGCCCGCCCTGCACCAGGCGCCAGTCCGGGCGCTGCTACGGTTGTGCTGATTCCCACTTGTGCAGGGCAAAGCCTGCACGGGTCACTGTCAACTCATAAAAGGTGCCGACCACGACGTCCCCGGCCGCCACCTGCCGCTGGGCTCGAACCAACGGGAAGCGCTGCCCCAACAGGGCAAAGAGCCAATCCAGCCCTTGGCCTGACACGGGGAAATCGTGCACCGCCACCACGGTGCCGCCGGCATTGTAGCCCTCCAGCCGCAGTAGCCGATAGCCCGAGCGCATGCCGAGCCGCTCCAGCGCCGGGGACCAGGCCAGGACCTCCCCGGTGAGTCCCCAGCGGACGCCGGTCAATGTCACCGTATAGGGCACCTGCTCTTGCAGCGCCATGGTGCAGGACATTGCGCCGAGTGGCTGCTCTGCCGGCACGCACGCCACCCGGGCGACGATCTCGTCCACCGGAAAGGGGGTATAGTCCTGGCCGCGTTCTTCGATAAAGAGGACCAGCCCGCCGGCCACGCCAAAGGCGAGGGCCAGGAGCACGAGCAGGAGAATGCCCACTCCCCTCCAGAACGCAGTGCGCCGCCGCCGAAAAGGGCTGGATTCCTCGGCATACCGGGCCCACACGTTGAGCGGCTGCATCCGCCGCCACAGCCGCAGGCCGATCTGCCCCAGCAAGGAGAGCAGGATGATGCTCCCCAGAGCGACCCCCGCCCACCCAATCAGGCGGAGTATGGAAAAGGTGGCTTCCGGCATGATGGCCTCGCTACCCGGCCAGAATCATCCGGGCATCCAACACGGTCGCGCCCTGGCCGGCCTCGTGCACGATCAGCGGGTTGACATCCATCTCCACGATCTCGGGAAAGTCGGTGACCAGCTGCGAGATGCGCAGGATGACCTCCACGATAGCGTCCACGTCGGCCGGCGCCTCGCCGCGCACCCCCTTGAGCAGGGGGAACGAGCGGATGCTCTCCACCATCTCGCGCGCCTCCACACGGTCGATCGGGGCGATGCGGAAGACGACGTCCTTCATCACCTCGACATAGATGCCGCCCAGGCCAAACATCAGCATCGGCCCGAACTGCGGGTCGCGGCTCATGCCGATAATGACTTCCTTGCCGCCCGAGATCATCTGCTGCACGAGAACGCCCCAGATGTCGGCGTCCGGGTTGTGCCGGCGGGCCCGGTAGTCGATCAGCTCGAAGGCATCGCGCACGTCGGCCGGCTTGCTCATCCCCACTTTGACGGCGCCGATGTCCGACTTGTGCAGGATGTCAGGCGAGGCGATCTTCATCACCACGGGGTAGCCGATCTCGCCGGCCAGCTTGACCGCCTCGTCGGGCGTCTGGGCAAGTCGGGCGCGCGGCACGCGCAGCCCGTAGGCTTCGATCACGGTCCGGGCCTCGACCTCGCCCAGGTTCAGGCGGTTCTCCGCGCGGGCCTTGGCGAATACTTCCTGCACGCGCGGCTTGTCCACCGTAAAGTGGGCCAGCCGCTGCGGCGGCCGTTCCAGCCGCAGCCGGTACTGCTCCATCGCCCCAAAGGCGTAGACGGCCCGCTCGGGAAACGGATAGGTCGGGAGGCGGTTGTCCTGAAAGAGCTGCACGGCCGGATGGACGACCTCGCCGCCGATGAAAGAGGTGACGACCGGCTTGTCGTAGGCCTTGCTGATCTCGACGACGGTGTGGGCAATGTCCAGGACGTCGGTCATCGCCTGCGGTGTCAGCAGGACGACCACGCCGTCCACCCCTTCGTCCGCCAGCACCGCCTGCAGGGCAGCCCGGTAGCGGTCCGAGCGGGCATCTCCGATCACGTCCACGGGGTTGTACAGGTTGGCCGTCTCGGGGAGGGCCGGCGCCATCGCCTCGACGGTCCGCTTGTCGAAGCGGGCCAGGGTGAGGCCGACCTTGTCCAGCGCGTCAGTCGCCAGGATGCCCGGGCCGCCGGCGTTGGTGACGATGGCGATGCGGTTGCCGCGCAGCATGGGCTGGTAGGCAAAGATCTCGGAGTAGTCAAAGAGGTCCTGCACCGACTGGGCGCGAATAATGCCCGTCTGGTAGAAAGCGGCTTCATAGGCCCGTTCCGAGCCCGCGAGGCTGCCGGTGTGGGAAGAGATCGCCCGCGTGCCGGCGGCCGTCGTGCCCGACTTGATGGCAATCACCGGACGCTTGCGCGTCACCTGGCGGGCAACCTTCATAAAACGCTCGCCGTCGGAGATCCCCTCCAGGTAGGCCAGGATCACGCGCGAGTGGGGGTCGTTCGCCCAGGCCTCGAGCAAGTCGATCTCGTTGACATCGGCCTTGTTCCCCAGGGAGACAAAGTGGGAGAACCCCAGGTTCTCGATGTGCGACCAGTCCAGGATGGCAGACCCGAGCGCGCCCGACTGCGAGAAGAAGGCGATCTCGCCGGGGCGCGCCATCGTCGTGGCAAAGGTAGCGTTGAGCATCGAGATGGTATCGATCAGGCCCAAGACGTTGGGGCCGAGGATGCGCATCCCATACTTCTGCGCCCGGGAGACGACGTCGCGCTCACGGCGCGCGCCCTCCGGGCCGGCCTCGCGAAAGCCGGCCGAGATGATCAGCAGGGCTTTGACGCCCTTCTCGCCGCATTGATCCACCGCGTCGGGGATCGCCACGGCGGGGATGACGATCACGGCCAGGTCGACCGGGTCAGGGATATCCTTGATGGACAGAAACGCCTGGTAGCCCAGGATCTCGCCGCCCTTGGGGTTCACGGCATAGATTTTGCCCTTGTACCCTCCGCGGATAATGTTGTCCATCAGGATATAGCCCATCTTGCCGGGAACCGCCGAGGCTCCCACCACCGCGACGCTGCGGGGGTTGAAGAATGGTGCAAGCATTGTGGCCTCCAGTCTCTTGTCGATTTCGATACGCAACCGGGCATCCGCGCGACACGGCAGCACGCCAAGATGCACGGCATGCCGGCATATCCGCCTGGACCACCCGTATTGTACTACAACACACCAAGGTACGCAAACCGGTCGCGCGGGAGCGTTACGGGCTGGGGACAAGGGATCGGGAAACGGATCGGCAAGCGAACAGACGGATGGCCTGCTAACGCCACCCGAGCTCGCCCGACTGCCACTTGATCTGGCCGCGCAGCAGGAGGCTCGAGCTGCGCAGCTTGTACACCAGGTCCTCGGCGATGTTGCGCATCACCCGATAGCCGATCTGGGGATTGTGCTCGCAAAGCCGATCGAACTCGAAGCGGTTGAGCACGAGGAGGAGGCAGTCTTGGGCACAGCGGATCGTCGCCGACCGGGTGCCCCCGCCGATCAGGACCATCTCGCCAAAGGAGCGGCCCTCCCAGATGGTGTTGATGGCGCTGAGCCGCGTCTCCCCTTCTGGGGTACGCGCCCAAATCAGCACCTCGACCGAGCCGCGGTGGATGACATAGAGCTCGTCGCCCTCCGAGTCTTCCTCAAAGACCACCTCGCCGGCCCGGTACGAGCGGGCACTGCAGATCTTGGCGACCTCGAGCAGATCCTCTCGGGGCACGCCCTTGAAGATGTCCACCCGGCCCAACACGTTCAGAACCAGATCTTCGGCCACGGCTATCCTCCGCAAGCTGCTGTCCTCGGCACAACCGGCGCCCCCCCATCCGCTCCGCGCACCGCAGCGCCCCCCCGGCCTCGCTGCAGCCGCCCTCATTCTATCACACGGGCGAAAGAGCGTCAACGCCCGGTTGCTGCCGCCAGCCGCGATTGTGGTATAATAGGGGGAGATTGCTACCCGAGGTTTTGGCATGGCCCGTCCCTTGCGCCGCCTGGCAACCCATATCGGCCTGCTTGCGCTCGACACGGTCACGGCCTTTCTGGGCTTTGGCCTGGCTTACTGGTTGCGCTATGGCCTGGAGTTTGGCCCCGAGGTCCAGGAAGTCAACTTCCTGCCCTTTTCCAGTTTCATCTGGATCGGCCTGACGCTGGTCGCGATTATCCTGGTGATCTTTGAGGCCCGCGGGCTCTACCGCATGCCGCGCGGCGCCTCCCAGGTCGACACGCTGTCGCGCATCGCCGGGGGCATTACCCTGGCGATTGCCGTGCTGGTCGTCGTCCTCTTTGGCTCCCAGATCTATTACACGCGCCTGCTCTACGCCTATGCCTGGTTCACGATGGTCATCAGCGTCGGCGTCGGCCGCCTGGTCCTGGCGGCCCTGCTGCGCTGGCTGTGGCGCCAGGGGATCGGCGCCGAACGCGTGCTGGTGATTGGGGCCGGTCTGACGGGCCAGCGCGTCATGCGCATCGTCCGCCAACAGCCCCAGCTGGGCTACTTCCTGGTCGGATATCTGGCGGAGAACCCGCTGCCCGAGGAGCGCGACGAGCCGCGCCGGGCCGCCGCGGCCGAGGACCCCCTGCGCTACCTGGGCCGGCCGGCCGACCTGCCCCTTCTGCTCGAACCCTGCCGCATCGACGAGGTCATCATCGTCCTGCCCTCCGAGGCCCACGGCACCACCCTGGCGGTCGCCAACCAGTGCCAGGGCGAAGGCGTGAGCTTTCGCATCGTGCCCGACATCTATGAGATGTCGTTCGACCGGGTCGACATCGGGCAGCTGGGCGATATGCCGCTGATCGGCCTGAAAGAGGTCGCCATCCGCGGCTGGAACCTGGTGGTGAAGCGGGTGCTGGACATCACCCTCTCGGTCGTGACCATCGTCGTCGGCGCGCCGCTCTGGCTGTTGATCGCCCTGGCGATCAAGCTCGATTCGCCAGGCCCCGTGCTCTTTGCCCAGAAGCGCATCGGCCGCCGCGGCCGGCCCTTTACCGTCTTTAAATTCCGCACGATGCACCAGCGCGCCGAGATGGAAAAGGACCGCCTGGCCGCGCTCAACGAGGCCAGCGGGCCGCTCTTCAAGATCCGCTCCGACCCCCGCGTGACGCGCGCCGGCCGGCTGCTCCGCCGCACCAGCCTGGACGAGATGCCCCAGGTCATCAACGTCCTGGCCGGCGAGATGAGCTGGATCGGCCCCCGCCCCGGCACACCGGACGAGGTGGCCCGCTACCAGCCCTGGCAGCGCAAACGGCTCGAGGTCCTCCCCGGACTGACGGGGCTCTGGCAGACCTCGGGACGGAGCGACCTCTCCTTCGAGGAGATGGTCCGCCTGGACATCTACTACATCGAGAACTGGAGTCTGTGGCTGGACATTATCATCCTGCTGCGGACGATCCCCGCCGTCATCAGCGGGCGGGGGGCGTATTAGGAGAAAAAGGGGCCCGGCGCCTGATGCCACTGCGGCACCATCGAGGAGGTCGTATGCGTATTCTGATCACCGGCGGGGCCGGGTTCATCGGCTCCCATCTCGCCGACCGGCTCCTGGACGAGGGGCACGAGGTCATCGCGATGGACAACCTGGCCACGGGAAGCCGGGCCAACATCGC
>Ga0302250_1002078_pt1 | contig 13173 bp, 8 predicted proteins | sample AAG_RA_Asp_MG_FD_193536 | JGI IMG/M metagenome (GOLD analysis project Ga0302250, IMG submission 193536) | Enriched activated sludge microbial communities from anaerobic digester in WTTP, New Holstein, Wisconsin, United States - AAG_RA_Asp | ecosystem: Engineered > Bioreactor > Anaerobic >... | reverse complement strand
AGTGATGCACTTTTATTGGCTTCCAGATCTCATTGAATGTTAAATAATTCAACGGTTTTTCCGGATTTTTTATAATCTCCAGCGTTCCGATCAGGATTGAGAACTGCTTAGACACTCCGAAACCCCTGTACAAGGTCTCAATCCACTATCATACCACATACATACCAGTTAATCATGTGGTATGTATGTGGTATGATCAGCTTCAGATCACTCGTCTTCCGAGGTCAGGCACTTGGGGGGGAATATTTTTTCTCAGTTAGGCCGGTTCGGGCACCAGGCAGTTATCACACTCGGCAATCTGGTTTTTCAGCAGCTTATAGATTTTTTGCGGATCATCCAGTGCGTTTAGTTTCTCCAAAGTTTTCTCATTGCGTAAAACGCTGGCCAGGCTTTGCATCAATTTTAGCTGGGCTTCCGGTTTTTCGTAGGGACTGAGGGTAAGAAAAACCAAGCTGACCGCTTCGCCGTCCGGGCTATCCCAGTCTATCCCGAATTTAGGTTTTACCACGAATATCTTGCTGTTTTTCAGGCCTTTCAGATGGGCGTGCGGGAAGGCGATGCCCTTGCCCACGGCTGTGCTCATCTGTTCTTCCCTGGCCATAATCTCAGTCTTAAGCTGGGGTTCGGGCAAACCGGTTTTGCCTGCAGCTTTGCGGATCAATTGTTTTAAGAGCTCTTCCTTGCTCCGGGAGTTATTGTCGAGCAGTACATCATCCTGGCTAAAAATAAAGCTCACCAGATTCTTGCGCACTTTCCTCAGAGTGAAGGACAGCCAGGGACCAAAGACCACCGTGGAGATAATGGAAGCCGCCACCACGCTTACAAAAACCGTCTCGGTGATCAGTTTTGCCGAATAGGCCAACATCGCTACTACGATGTGCATTTCCCCGCCTGCCGTATGGGAAATGGCGATGCTTTTCAGGTTTACCTTGTCTTGTTTAGCCCAAATAGCCCCAATGTATGCGCCCACATAGCGCGAAAATACCCCTAAAACCGTGATCAGACCTACCAAAGGCCAGTCCAGAGAAGCCAAAATGTCTATCTGCAGGCCGATTTTGGCAAAGAAGATAGGCACAAAGATTGAATAAACCATCCGGTGAATCGTATGGCGGTCGGCTTCGCTGATGTGTCTGGCCTCCCCGACAACGATCCCGGCGATAAAAAACCCAAACAGGGAATGAATCCCGATCTTCAATGTAATGGCTCCCATCAACATGCCGAAGATCACGAGGAAGGTTGTCTTATAACCGGTTTCCTTGCCAATCCTGGTGTGGATGAGGGTTATCGCTTTGTCGATCAGCCGCTTGAGGAGCGTGAGGCTAACCAGGGTAAAGGCCAGAGTCAAAACTATCAATCTGGCTACATAATCCAGTTCTACAGCCCCATGTGCAAATATTCCCAGGATTATGGTGAACATCACCCAGCCGACTATATCGTTCAAAGTTAAAGCGCTTACGATCAGAAAACCCATGTCCGTCTTCAGCACGCCGAGGTCTTTCAGACCCCTTATTGCCACAGGCAGCGCACTGATCGTCATGATCGAAGCGATAAACAGAGCAAAGATGAAACGCTGGGAAGTATCCACGAAATACCTGTCCGGCAAAAAATAAAACGGCAGAAAACAAAGGACAACAGGGATGATCAGATCGGCAAAACAAAGCTTCAGAGCTTCTCCCCGCTGTTTCCAAACCTTGGAGAAATTTATCTCCAGACCCGTTTCCATCAGCAAAAAAAGATTGCCAAACCAGGCTATGGTGCCCAGCATAGCCCATTGAACCTCATCTGACGGGAAAAACCAGCCCTGCACTTGGGGCAGGTAGCGGCCAAAAATCGCCGGCCCCAGCAACAGACCAACCAGAACGTCGCCAGTGATCGTAGGCTGTTTCAGCTTTTCCAGGATGAATCCCACGGCTTTGCAGGCTCCCAGCAGGATGGCAAACTGCAGTAGGAAAATCAGGAGGTGATGTTCTGAGATCACTTGCATTGTTTGGCTGCGATTATTGTTTGATTGGCTGGAAAGCTCGAATGTTCCGTTCTTCTGAAGTCTGAACCTGAGTAGGTAGAAAAGCCGCGATACTCAAAGCCAGGATCGGTAAAAAGATCAGCAAACTCCGCTTGGGAGATTGGCAGTTCTACTGGCACTGCCTTCCACATAGCCCGTTCTGCACCACTACTCCTCTTCATCCTTCTGTCCGGGCAATCTCGAAGATCAGATCTTCCTTTGCTTTGGGAAGGGGATTGATCTTATAGGCACGCCTGATCAGGTCGGCAACCTCTTTGGCGGCTTCAGTACTTGCGGCATGGACTTCGCCAATTTTATCACCCACGGCAAGCTTATCGCCAATCTTGGGATAGAGAAGCGCTCCCGCACTGTAATCGATGGCGTCGCTTACCACCATCCTGCCCGCTTTGATCCGCACCAAGGCATAGCCTATGGCCCGGGAATCGATACTGTGAACGTAGCCAGCCTGGTCTGCATTAATCGGCTCCACAACCTTTACTGCGTCAAAAAGGCCGTAGTCATCCAAAACCCTGGGATTCCCACCCTGAGCCTGAATGATCTCGCGGAATTTATCCAAAGCCTTGCCACTGGAAACGGCATTGTCTATCATTTCTTTGGCGGCCATAAAATCCACTGCCAGGCCTGCACTGATCAGCATCTCAGCCGTTAAAGCAGTAGTAAGCTCATAGGTATCTGGAAGATATCGTCCCTTCAGATACTCAATCGCCTCGATCATCTCCAGAGCGTTGCCCACGGCGTTTCCCAAAGGGGAATTCATGTTTGAAAACACTACTGACACTTTTTGCCCAAAGCTCTGTCCTGTATGCATCAAGAGCTCGGCAAGTTCTTTAGCGCGCCTTAGATTGGGCATGAAGGCTCCGCTGCCCACCTTCAGATCGATCACCAGATGCTTTGCGCCTTCCGCGATCTTCTTGCTCATGATGCTGGCAGTGATCAGCCCCGGGCTTTCCACGGTGGCCGTTACATCCCTCAAGGCATAAATGCGTTTGTCAGCGGGCACTAATTCGGCCGATTGGCCAACCAGGGCATAACCGTGTTTATTCACCAACGCAGTGAAGTCCTGCATGCTGAAGCCGGTCTGGAAGCCGGGAATCGACTCCAGCTTGTCCAGCGTGCCGCCTGTGTGGCCCAGCCCCCGGCCAGAAATCATGGGCACCAAAAGTCCCAAAGATGCTGCGATGGGAGCCAGCATCAGACTGATCTTGTCTCCGACCCCGCCGGTTGAATGTTTATCCGCCACTGGCAAATGGCCGGAGAAATGAATGCTTTTGCCTGATTCGATGTAGCTTTTGGTGAGAGCCGCTATTTCTGGTTTTTCCAGGCCTTGAAAATAGCTGGCCATCAGAAATGCGCTCATCTGGTATTCGGCAATTTCTCCCTTCAAATAGCCATTTATAAACCAGTTTATTTCTTCCTGGCTCAATGCCTGGCCATCCCGCTTTTTGAGCAGCAATTCCACAGGATTGTATTTTGACATCTGTAAACCTCTAATTTGTAATCAGTTTGGTGCGGATATAACCGCTGAACATATCCATAATCCACACTACCAACGCGATCAGCCACATGATCAGACCAACGTTGCGCCAGGCCAGCATTTGCTGCTGCTGATAAAGCGCCAGGCCGATTCCACCCCCGCCCACGAAACCAACAATGGTGGCCATACGCACATTGATGTCCCAACGGTAGATAGTAAAAGCCAGATATGGGGCAAGTATCTGCGGAGCAACGGCATAACGCCATACCTGCAGAGTGGAAGCTCCTGATGCCTTGATGGCTTCCACGGGGCCAGGGTCGATGTTTTCAATCTGTTCGCTGTATAGCTTGATCAGAGATGCGATGGAATGGATCCACAAAGCCAGCATGCCGGCAAAAGGACCGATGCCCACCCACACACAGAAGATGATCGCCCAAACAATCGCCTCGATGCTGCGAAAGATAGTGGATAACGTTCTGATGAAAATGTAAACCAGCTTCGAGAGAGGGGAACCAGACATCAGGTTCTTCGCGGCAAAGAAAGACAGCACAAAGGCAAAGGGAATCGCAAACATAGTGGCCAATAGCGCCAGGTAAATTGTCTCCATCAGGGCCGCCAGCATCGGCACTAGCTGCTCTGGATCGGGACTGAAGATGCCGCTTAGAATGCTCTGCGTATTGGCAGCCTGCGTAAAGAAGGCCACCGGCTTCACTTCCACGATCACCCAGGCCATGATGAAGCTTACCAAAACGCCCAATCCTGCCTCGATTTTCCAGACACTGCCCTCACCGGCTCTTCCCAGCAGCTTATATCCCAAATTGCTTTTACCCGGCAGCAGCAAAAAAGCAGGCAACAAAGGTAAAGCCAATATGGCATAGCCGGGTATGGCAACGCCGTAAACCCTTAGGACAAACCAGCTTGCACAGGCGATGAGGTAAAGGTAAAAGGCATATTCCAGCCCAAGTGTTTTAATGAATTTCATAAGAAAACAATTTTCGCCGTGGCCAGCAAGCACGTCAAGGAAAAAACTCCAACTTCAGGTAATCGAAAAGCCATGGCGTAAGCGCCAGAGGTAAATTCAACAAGCGAAATGCTTTCCCGTTTGGAGTAGTAAGCTTCTCCAGCTTGTATTCGCCATCATAGATTCGCACAGCAAAGTCAAGGGGACTGATGTCCATAAAGATAAACAGCGATTTAAGCGTCCCTGTTTTGCCTGCTTTTACTTCCACAGGAATCAGCATTCCCTTCCAGGGCAATATAAAATCAAGCTCCGCGGTTGAGCTGCGGACATCTCTTTTCCAGTAAGCAACATCGAATCCTACTTTCTGTTCCATAGCCATCAACATTTGTCCCACAAGCACTTCCATCGCTGCTCCCTTGTATATTGAATTTAGGTTTTTGCTCCCGAAATAGTCTGCCATTACCTGTGCCTGGACGTTTAACAGGCCGATATCCAGGTAAAGCAGTTTCGGACGTTTTTTCTTTTGGGGAAATGAGGGAAGTTCCGTACTTGTATAGGGATATAGCAGCTTGAACATTCGGCAAAGCTCCAGGATTTCCAGAGCGTTTTTTACACTCAAGCTGCGATAGCTCGAGCCCCCAAAACCTTCAAAACTTATCTGCTTACCCACTTCTAGGTAAGCTGTATTCATCACATGTCTTAGCACTTGTGCTTGATTCGGCGTTCTGGGGTATTTGATCATATCGTTGCGATAAGATTCCATGATGGCGTTCAGATTATCCCTTACCAGCACAATGTCATTCGTTTTCAACCAAAGCATCACCGCTTCCGGCAAGCCCCCGATCAGCGCGTATTTCAAAAATATGTCTCTGATCACGGGGTGTGAATAATCCGGAAAGGGAAACTCCAGCTGCAGAATATCCTTGCGGCCGGTTGCAAGCAGAAATTCATCAAAACTTAAGGGGTGCATCCAAAGAAATTGCACCCTTCCAACCGGAATCTCCAGCCTTTCCCGCTGTAGATACAGCTCCAGCAGCGATCCCGAAGCTATTACATAGAGATGGGGCATGTTTTCGTAAAAAAAACGCAGGCTCGCCATGGCCAGGCTGGATCCCTGGATTTCGTCGATGAAGAGCAACACTCTGCCGATTGGTTTTTTGCCTTTTTTCAGTAGTATCAGATTGTAGAGATCGTTCACATTTTTATAGTTTTCAAATAGCTCTTTGTCTTCAGGAATTTCCATGTTCAGCTCGATATAGGTATCAAAATCCTGGCTGAACATTCGGACGGCAGTGGTTTTCCCAACCTGCCTGGCCCCCCGCAAAATGAGCACTTTGCGATAATCCGATTCTGCCCAGTTTCTCAGGCTGTCCAGTATTGTTCTTTGCAACATGATTACCTCATATACCGTAATACATAACAACATAATCAGTTTTGGTTTTATGTCAAGGTAATTATTAGCATGACAGTGTATAAATACAAGGCAATTTATCAGTGATTCAGGTGTATATTCAAGGTAATTTTTACAGGGTTTATGTGTAAACTCAAGGCAATCTGCCTGCAAAGATGGTCAAAATCCACGGCTGTTTTCATGTTTTGAGAAACTGCGAGAAGATAGCATCACATGCTTCAAAACTGCTTTCAAAACGAGTTTGGGATTTTAGTCTGCATAGGCTTCAGTCAACCTGCACTAACTTTGGGAGTTAGTGTTGCTGTTTTAGAAAGACACTCCTGAAGTGTTTAGCGAAAACTAAACCTTTCAAGGGTTTCTCACAATAGGCGGTGGCTTCAGCTGCCGAAAACAATGACAGCCGGTTAAAACCGACGGAAATGGTGATAAGCCCAAGGGGCTATCTATCTGTGGCGCATGACCTTCGAACGGTGGCTGAAGCCACCGCCTATTGTGAAAAATCCTCTGATGAGGATTACCCCTAAAGCCATACTGTCGACAACGCTACACATCGGATACTTCTGAATAGCAATCCTTTCGTATGGCAACAATGAGCGAAGTAGCAAGCGTTCTGCGACTAAACCCTGAAGATCCGAGCATTAAACTTCAACCATGACAAGGAAGAACTTGACGCAAAAACACATTCTAAACACCATGTAAGAAAAGAATTTCGAGGAGATATGTATGAAAAAGGCGACCAAGAGATTTCTAATCGGTCTCGTTGCAACAGCAATAGCAGCCTTGGGAGCTTTGATAGCCCAAAAGGGCATGCAGATAATGGGGCTAATCAACAAACTCGATCTCTCAGCAATCCTGAAGGAACAATATCCCAATGTGGAAAAATGGTCCATCAGCTCGGTAATATTCCTGAATACATTTGCCACAACGGTCACTTGCCCTGCTGAACTGCTTATCGAAAACCCCGATGCTGAGCAGAGGATCAAGCAGATATGCCTGGAAAAAGTACCTGAACTGGCAAACCTGAAATTCTCCCTGAAAATGAAGGCGGCCAAGACTAAATAAAGTTCAAACGGCATAAAGCACTTTTGCCTTGACAATATCTGCCACACTCCTGCATGGGATGAAAACGATTTCGTAAATATCCAAGGATTATATAAATGAAAGAAGGTTTCATCCCCAAAAACGATTATCAGTCCATCTTCTTTTCCGACAAGGCGGAAGAGGGGATCAGCGATATAACGTCCTTATTCCTCAGCCATTTGGAATACTCATTGATCAAGGACACCACCACGGTGAAGCCCTGGGACGTGTATTACGCCCTGGCGCTGAGCCTGCGCGACCGCCTGATCGAACGCTGGCTGCGAACCCAGTATGAATACCGCAAGCAGGATGTAAAAAAGGTTTACTACCTCTCCATGGAGTTCCTGATCGGCCGGCTGCTTGGCAACAGCCTGATCAATCTCGACCTCTACAACGACAGCTACGACATGCTGAAAGAGATGGGTTATGCCCTGGAAGACATCGCCGAACTGGAGCCGGACATGGGTCTTGGCAATGGCGGTTTGGGCAGGTTGGCAGCGTGTTTCATGGATTCCCTTGCCACTCAGGCTTATCCAGCTTACGGATATGGGATCCGTTATGACTTTGGCATTTTCAAACAGCTAATCGTGCAGGGCTATCAGGTGGAAGAACCCGATAACTGGCGCAAAAACGGCTGTCCCTGGGAAATTCAGCGTCCTGAGATCACCTACCGCGTTCGCTTTGGCGGTAAGGTGCTTTCCGAAGAGCAAACCGATGGCCGCCATCTCCATCGCTGGGTTGATACCGAGGACGTGATGGCCGTAGCCTGGGATATCCCTGTTCCTGGCTATAAGATAGACAATGTGAACAACCTGCGTCTCTGGCAGGCCACCGCCACAGATGAATTTGACCTGGATTATTTCAATAGCGGCGACTACGTGAAGGCCGTTGAGAAGAAGAATATCTCCGAAAACATCAGCAAGGTGCTGTATCCCAACGATAACGTTCACCTGGGACGCATTCTGCGCTTGAAACAGGAATACTTCTTCGTTTCCGCCACTCTGCAGGACATTTTTGCCCAATGGAAACAGGATCACGACAATTTTGAGCAGCTTCCCGAGAAAATTGCCATTCAGCTAAATGATACTCACCCCGCCATTGCCATCCCCGAAATGTTGCGTATCCTGATCGATGAAGAGCGGTTGAGCTTCGAAAAAGCCTGGGAGATCACCCGCAAATGTTTCAGCTACACAAACCATACCATCTTGCCGGAAGCGCTTGAAAAATGGAGCGTTAGCCTCTTTGAAGAACTGCTACCCCGGCATCTGATGCTGATTTATCAAATCAATAACGCGGTGCTGCTTGAGGTCACCAGGCTTTATCCCGGAAACATCACCAAAATGCGCAATATCAGCATCATCGAGGAATCCCGCGATAAGGCCCTGCGCATGGCTCAGCTCTGCATCCACGGTTCCCAGGCGGTAAACGGAGTTGCCAAACTGCACAGCCAGATAATAAAAGAGGACATCTTTCCCGATCTGCATGAGCTATACCCGGAAAAATTCCAAAACAAGACCAATGGCATCACGCCGCGGCTCTGGCTGCATACCTGCAACAGACTGCTCTCCAGCCTGATCTCTGAACACATTGGCGAAGCCTGGGTTCGGAATCTGGAGGCTATTCGCGGCATCGAAACCTACGTGGACGATCCAGAATTTCGGGCCGCCTTTTATGAGATAAAAGAGATCAACAAACGCAGCTTAAGCAAATATATCTACCGCGAAACCGGGGTTCGGGCCAGACCGGACAGCATATTCGACGTTCAGATAAAGCGTTTGCACGAATATAAACGCCAGCTTTTGAATGTGCTGGGAACCATTGCCCGCTATTACCGCATCAAAGCCAATCCCGGCGGTGACTACGTTCCCCGCACTGTAATCTTCGCAGGAAAAGCCGCACCAGGCTATTTTCTGGCCAAAAAACTGATAAAACTAATCAATAACCTCGGGGATGTGATAAACAAAGACCCGGAGATCAAAGATCGGCTAAAGGTTGTCTTCATGCCAAACTACACAGTTTCCCTGGCTGAAAAGATCATCCCCGCCGCCGACCTTTCCGAGCAGATTTCCACCGCCGGCTATGAGGCCAGCGGCACCGGAAACATGAAGTTTGCCCTGAATGGAGCGCTCACCCTGGGCACTTTGGATGGTGCAAACGTGGAGATGGCAGAAGAGATTGGCCAGGAAAACATGTTCATTTTCGGTCTGAGCGCTGAGGAGGTGGTAAAAGTAAAGGCCTCTGGCTACAATCCGCATTATTATTACGAAAAAGACCCCGAGTTAAAGCGCGTGGTAGATTCCCTGGTGGACGGCAGTTTCGACAATGGCAGCAAAGACGAATTTCGCGCTATCTGGAAAGCCCTGATGGAAGAAGGCGACACCTATCTGCATCTGGCTGATTTCCGCAGTTTCGTGGATACCTCGGCCAGGGTGGACGAGCTCTATCGCCAGCGCGACGAATGGGTGAAAAAAGCCATTCTGAACGTAGCAAGGATGGGCAAATTCTCCAGCGACCGCGCCATCAAGGAATATGCCAGGGATATCTGGAAGATCGAGCCTATGCAACTGGACTTCCGCTGATGCCAAAAGCCTGGCTTGGATTGCTGAGCTGGCTGCTCTGCCTTCCCTTGCAGGCAGCCATCGTGATCAACGAAGTGTGTTATGACCCTCTGGGCACCGACGAAGGCTATGAATGGATAGAGCTTTACAATAATGGCGCAGATAACGAGCAACTGGAAGGCGCTACCATCCTTTCTGGCGGACAAAGCTGGACTGTTCAATACACTTTTCCAGCATTCATTCTGAGGCCTGGGCATTTTCTGCTGATAGCTGGAGATCAAATCCCCGTCGCTCAATTGTATCACAACTTCAGCTTTCAAAATGGGGGATCCGAAACTGACGGCATCCGCTATCTAAGCCCTGACGGTTCCTGCGGCGACACAGTGCTTTACGACAGCCCAAACAGCTTTGGCCTGAGCGATGACAGCGGCCTGCCTGGAACTAGCTTTGCGCCAGACGTTCCAGCCGGCTTCTCCTTGGCCAGAGCCATTGATGGACTCGATAGCGACGATTGTGCAGCGGATTTTATCGCCGAGAGCAATCCCACACCTTTGACGGCAAACCGGCGACGTTGCGACTATGCCTTGGGTAAATACGATTTATTTTATCAGGATGGCTACTTCGAATTGGATATCTGGGTGAAAAACCTTAGCCTGCTCAGCCCCAATTCTGACGCTCTGTTTACCATAACCCAAAATGAGCAGCAGCAATTCCAGCAGAGCATCATCCCTCTTTCGCCCCTGGATTCCTTATTGGTTTCCGCCACTTTTTCCTGTGGTAATGAGCCCCTGGCCATCACGCTTGTACTGGCTGACGATCCCGACAGCACCAATAACATCCTGGTTCTGAAGCTTGATTCAGAGCAGCAAAGCGGAGTATATGTTAGTGAGTTTATGGCCAATCCCGAAACCAACAATCAGGAATGGGTGGAGCTTTCTCAAAACAGTGCTGATAGGGCCACCGAATATTCCATAACAGATTTATCAGGCAATAAGATAGAGTTTACCCTACCTACTCCGGCTGGATTCTACGTGGTCTGTCAGGATACTACAGCCCTGCGGCTGCGATATCCCGATTGCCCTGGGTCGGCAATCGTTAAAGCCAGAGCCTGGACAAATCTGAATAACGACGGGGACAGCCTTGTCCTGCAGCAAGCCGGCAGCACTCTTGATTCTTTGGCATACTCCGAAGCTGAGATAATCCGTGGCGTTTCCCGGGAAAGGTATCTGGAAGGCGAAACCGTCTTCTGGCGCAATAGCTACAGCAGCAGCGGAGCTACACCCGGCCTGCCAAATAGTCTTCCACCTCAAGCCGCGATTCCCCAAGCAGGAAAAATAACGCTGTCCGGTAGCCCCTGTAAACCAGAAGCCGGAGAAAAGATCAGCCTGGCCTACCATCTGAATTCCCCTTCCAATCGCATATCCTGCAGCGTTTTCGACCTAAAGGGCAGTAAACTGCGCACCCTGGCCGATTACAGTCTTAGCGGTGAACTTGGCGTGCTCTATTGGGATGGCCGAAAACAAGACGGTGCCTTGGTTCCCCGCGGGCTTTACATAATCCTTTGGGAATCCCAATGCAGCGAGGGAGGCAGGATTTTCCGCAAGCAGTTTAGCGCAGTTATAAACAGATAAGCCTGCCAATTCAACCCTTAAACCCAAACAATGCAGTAATGCAGTTCCCTGTCCCTGGAATGCCAGCGTCTAGCTGGCAAGGTATTACCAGCTTCTGGCTGGTTTTTATGCCAGCGAGACGCTGGCAGACCTTTCCGGTGAGACATCGGAACTCCAGAACCCTGTCTGGAAGACGGAGCTACCTCAAACGGAGCTACTTCCTTCTGGGCCTCCTCGGCAAAAAGCTGCTGGTTTGCTTTACATAGCTCTGATACTCATTATCACCCGCATATTTCTGTTCCAGCATGGGAACGCCGGATACCTTTAGCAGCAGCCAGGTGATCACGATAGGGCTGAGGATAGCCCAAAAGCTGAATTGAGTATTTAGGGTAATAAAGAATATCCCCCACCACATAGTAGCTTCGCCGAAGTAATTCGGATGCCGGGTATAGCGCCAGAGGCCTTGATTCATGATTTTTCCCCGGTTCGCAGGATCGTTTTTGAAGCGCAGCATTTGGGCATCGCCGATCGTCTCAAAACCGAAACCCAGAAGCCAGACAAGCAAACCAGCCAGATCTGCCAGATTAAAGCCAGCTTTTCCTTGAAAGCCATGCAGGAAAATGGGATAGGCGATCAGCAGCATAAAGAAGCCCTGCAGCATAAACACCTGCAGCCAACTGCGCAGCACCCAGTTTTTTCCCCATTCTTTACGCCAGTTTGCATAGCGAAAGTCCTCTGCCTTGCCTTTATTACGGATGAAGATATAGCCTGCCAGCCTAATCCCCCACAGCATCACCAGCAGCACCACCATTAGCAGTCTCCAATGCCAAAAGCTGCTCACGATCAGCGTATACAGCGCCAGCAGAACGAAGCCCATCCCCCAGGAGATATCCACGATGTCGTTCTTTTTGATCAGCAGCGCCAGCAAAAACAGCAGGTTCATGTAAACGAATACCAGCAGGAATCCACAACGGATAAGCTCATATAGGTTCATATACTACTCCAATGCCCACGGTTCCGGGGCCGTTATGCACCCCCACCACGGGGGTTAGTTCGGTGATGTAGGCAGGTTTTTTGCCGGTGAGTTTTGTGAGTTTTTCTGCATATTCGGCAGCTCGTTCTGGGGCCGCAGCATGCACGATGGCATATTCCCACAGCTTGCGGGTTTTCAGTTCGTCGCCGATTATCCCGATTATCTTGGCCAGGTTTCGCTTTCGGGAAAAACTCTTGCCATATACCAGAGCTTTACCTTCCTTATCCAGAGACACGATCGGTTTCAGATTCAACAATCCTGCCACCAGTCCGGCCAGGGGAGGCACCCTGCCACCTTTGACCATATAGCGTAAAGTATATATATCGGTATAGATAGTGGTGTTATCCGCCCAGGTTTCCACCTGGCTGATAATCTCTTCATAGCTGTGTCCTGCTTCAATCGCCCTGGCCACTCTCAGCGTTAAAAGTCCTTCGGTAACTGCCAGTTGCCGGGAATTCACCACTTTTAGCTTATCAGGCATGGTCTGGGCAATGGCTTTGGCGTTCTGATACACTCCGCTCAACTTATCGGAAATGCTGATGCAGATTACCTTTTCATAGTTTGCGGCGCTGGTTTCCAGAATCGTTTTCACCGTTAAAGGGCTGGGTTGTGAGCTTTTGGGCAAGGTCCTGGATTGGGCGAGCATCTCATAGAAGCTCTTTGCGCCAAGACTCAAGCCATCCAGATAATAGCGTTGCCCAAAATTTAGCCCAAAAGGTATAACCGCAATCTGATAGCGGTCTATGATTTCCTGAGGCAGATTTGCTGCGCTGTCCGTGATCAGACCAATGGGAAACAGCCGGGAATTGCTTATTTGAAACTGCCTTAGCATATCGTCGATCTTCACTCCGCTTACCTCGCTCCGGCTGAATAAGATGCCAAAAAGGCTCTCGGGATCGTTGGTATGAATATGAAGATGCAGTTTTTCGGTATTACCGGCCAGGATCAGCGAATCGCCCAGGTTTTTTATCATATCCCGCAGTGCGCTAAGATCACCTTGGCAATTCGTAAGTATCGCCTCGG
>Ga0302250_1002076_pt1 | contig 13185 bp, 14 predicted proteins | sample AAG_RA_Asp_MG_FD_193536 | JGI IMG/M metagenome (GOLD analysis project Ga0302250, IMG submission 193536) | Enriched activated sludge microbial communities from anaerobic digester in WTTP, New Holstein, Wisconsin, United States - AAG_RA_Asp | ecosystem: Engineered > Bioreactor > Anaerobic >... | reverse complement strand
GGAGCAGGCTTGCTGTCCTGAAATTTTTCAACCATAAAAATTGAATATCCTTATATACCGAAATAACAAAAAAAGATGCATGAAGAAATTATTCGTTGTTCTTGCGATCCTGTTTATCGGGATTCTGCTTGCGGGATGCACATCCCAGCAGGCAGCACCTGCGACCGCCACCCCGACCCCCACGCCCGTCCCCACGGTAGTTGCAACTGCAGTCCCGACCGCTGAACCCACCAAGGAAGTCGTTGTTGTCGTTGTCAACAAGACCCCCGAGGCAACCGCGACAGCCACCCCTGCCCCGGTCCCGACCTACACGATCACATTCACCCAGGACCTGACCATTATCCCCGATGGAACAGCCTATATCAAGGCAGGCACGAAGGTCATCTGGCAGAACACTGACCCCTACAAACCCCACACCATCCAGGCAAATGATGTAATCACCGGCTCGTACTTCGGCAGCACCAACCCCATCGAGATCCCGTACGGCGGCAGCTACTCGGTAGTCTTCGACAAGGCCGGCTCCTACGACTACACGACCGGACCCTTCCAGCCCCAGACTGAAGCAAAGATCGTAGTCACGGCGTAACCACGATACCCGGGTTCAGGAATTCCAGCCTGAACAACTTTTTTGTTCTTCTTTAGGTGATCTCTTTTTATCACACGGCACCCGCATATTCCCGCAGGCCTGCCCCCTGAACATATATTCTGGTACTTCCAAGTAATACAGCATCAATGAGAAAACAGGTGTAAAATGGGGAAAGGCACGATTGTCCTTGCATATTCCGGCGGGCTCGACACCTCGATCTGCATCCCGCTCCTAAAAGAGAAGTATGACTATGACCGCGTGGTCACGGTTGCCGTGAATGTCGGCCAGCGGGACGAGGAGATCGACGTTGCCACAGAAAAGGGCAAAAAACTCGCCGACCGCCACTATACCATTGATGTCCGGGAAAAGTTCGTTGCCGACCACATCTTCCCGGCAATACGGGCCAATGGTTCCTACGAGGGATACCCCATGGGGACGTCCCTTGCACGGCCGCTCATTGCCGAAGAGGTTGTCCGGATCGCAAAGAAAGAGATGGCAACCGCCATCGGCCACGGGTGCACCGGGAAGGGCAACGACCAGCTCCGGTTCGACTTCATTATCCGCAGTGCAGGCCTCGAGGTCGTTGCCCCGATCCGGGAGCTCAATCTTACCCGGGACTGGGAGATCGACTATGCAAAGAAGCATAACATTCCCGTACCGGTGAAGAAAGACAAGCCCTGGAGCATGGACGAGAACTGCTGGAGCAGGAGTATTGAAGGGGGCCGCCTCGAAGACCCGGCATTCCACCCGCCCGAGGAGATCTACCTCTGGACAGTCTCACCGGAAAAGGCTCCGGCTAAACCAGAGAAGATCACGCTGAGCTTTAAAAACGGAGTCCCGGTCGCCCTGAACAAGAAGAAACTCTCCGGGTATGACCTGATCCAGAAACTCAACGTTCTCGCCGGAAAACACGGGATCGGGCGCAATGATATGATTGAGGACCGCATCCTTGGCCTCAAGGCCCGCGAGAATTATGAGCACCCGGCAGCAACGGTCATCCTTACAGCCCACCGCGATCTCGAAGGCCTGACCCTGACACGCCAGGAGCTCGTCTTCAAGCGGATGGTGGACGACAAGTGGTCGGAGCTCGCCTACAAGGGACTTGTCTACGAACCCCTGTACCATGCCCTCAATGCGTTCGTAGAGACCACGCAGAAAAGGGTCAACGGAACCGTTGATCTGGAACTGTACAAGGGCAGCGTGAGAATCCTCGGGAGGTCGTCACCGGATGCGCTCTACTCAAGCGATATGGTCTCGTTTGACAGCGACTCGATTGACCAGTGCCATGCGATCGGCGTCTCCCAGTATTTCGGCATACAGGCCCGGATGGTCAGGCAGATGCAGAACAAAAAGCGATAACCCTTTTTTCCGCTATCGGCAACAAACCGTTCCCTCTTTTCAGCTCTCTCCCGAGGGTGCTTCCCGCATGGAAAAAGCGAAATGTATATGGAGATACAGACAAGAATCGGAGTATATGAGCGCCGGTTTTTTCTCCCGTTTCACAAGACCCAAACCCCACATTGTCGAGAACCCGCCTCCGCCGTCAATCACCCATGGCGCCGGGATGAACGTCCCTGAATACAAGAACAAACCCTACTTCATCGTCGGCTCCGTGGAGATGGGCAATACCACGACAAAATGTATCCTCACCGGCGTGAGCCTCGATACCGGCATGTCGTACGTGATCAACAAGACTGTCAGCATGAGCCGGGATATCCGTCCCCCGAAACCCGGTGAGGCGATCTTTGGCGCAACGCTTGACGGCACCGAGCTGACCCGCGAAGCGGTGACGGAACTCGTACGGGACACGCTCCTCAAGTGCCACAGGGACGCACACCTGGATATCAAAAACGAACTGGATTTTGTTGTCAGGAGCACAGGAGTCGTTGCTGAGATGGATTCCCCGGACCAGGTCGGGGACTTTGTCATCTCCCTTGCAAACGGCTGCCTTGTTGCCGGCGTCCCGCCCCGAAAGATGACACCCCCGATGTCAAAAGAGAACCAGGCACCAAAACTCCAGCCGTACAGTTTTGCCGACAAGGTGGTCTTTGTCGGGGCAGTGGCCGGTGTTATCCCCCCGGTTGGCTCGACCGGTGTCGAGATGGTGGCAAACGAGATGGAAGGGGAGCTTGCAATGGCGGGGATCAAGGAAGGTGCGAAATGGACCCCGGTCGACTTCCGCAATCCCTGCGTAACGATAGACTTTGGGACAACCCTGGACGGGAGGATCACAAGCGATGTCGCCCCTGATGCGGAGAATCCCTTTGCCAAGACAGTGGGGAACTTCTGCGGCCTTGCCGGGGCGATCCCGGATGCTATCGTCCGGGGTACCGGCCTTGTCCACCAGCGCACGGGCACGGCGCTTGACGTCTTCGGCGAGCACAGCATCACCGGGGGCCTGTTCTCCCGGAGCAACCGCAGGATCGTGGACGAACTGGTGGACCGCTGCCACGAGCACATCGATATCCGCATCGTGCCACCAGAACGGAACCGTTTCGGGCGTGTGCCGGTCAATGCACGGGTTGCCTATGAATCGGGAGTTGCCATGATTGGCTGTGACTGCGGGGAGAATTCCAGCGACCTCCCAAAACTGGTTGAGATCGGGGCCGAGATCCACAAGAATCACTCGCTTGCAACCTTAAACGAGGTGGTGGACCGGGTCTGCACCCGGATGGCCCTGCGCCTGATCGATGTTGCCGTTGAGCAGGGGCTGGTTTTGAAGAACTCCTCGATCGGGTTTACCGGCCGGGCTGCCATCTCCGGCAGGAAACCGGAATATATCCTTGAAGGGATCACGGAGCGGAACCTTTTTTATAAACCGAATGACCACGTTGTCTTTGTCGATGACGGTCTTGCCCGGGGCGCGGCCCTCATGGGCAGGTGCATGAACTCACTCGGAAAGCCCAAAAACCCAATAGGTGGGGTCCGTGGAGGCCCATGTATTATGAGCCGCCGAATCAAAATAGGAAAGTAACACTGGTGCATTATGACTGCCGAGAACGATACCACCGAACAACTGTATGATGTCCTCGTACCTCCCGGCGTACCGCAAAAACTTATCATCGAAATTTCGAGAAAGTTTGATGTAAAGGTCGTGGAACGCAAAGAGAGACTGTCCTTTGCAAACATGGAGGGGGATGAACGCAATCTTCTGGCGTTTCGGGGAAAGCTCGATGTTGTCCAGGAAGTTGAAAAATATATGAAAGACCAGCTCATGGCATATATTGAAAAATAATTTTCTATTTCTGAAAATTCATTTATCCAGTTAAACAGAACACGCTTATACCGTGTATTTCGATTGTTTTTTCGGCCTTACTTTTTCAGTCTTAAAGAAGCAGCAGCATTTAAGTGTAGGCACTTGTATCATTAATGGATATCAGGCATTATCGGTATCGCGTATGGTGAAAGGGCAGGTTATTTTTTCAGCAGCCGAACCAGCAGCGCTTTCTGCGCATGGAGGCGGTTTTCCGCCTCATCCCATACCAGGCTCTGGCCACCTTCCATCACTTCGTCCGTGATCTCCTCCCCCCGGTGGGCGGGAAGGCAGTGGAGGACGCGGGCATCGGGAGATGCCAGTTTCATCAGGTCGGCGTCGACCGTGTAATCGCCAAAGAGCTTCAGGCGCTCATCGCGCTCATCCTCGTCACCCATCGAGACCCAGGTATCCGTGACAATGACCTCTGCATCCTTCACGGCCTTCTCCGGCTCGCGAATGAGTGTCACCTTTCCGCCGAGTTCCTGTGCTTTTTTCACGTATTCCGGAACAGGTTCGTACCCGACCGGAGTCGATACCGTTACCTCGAGGCCCGTAAGGACCGTTGAGAGGATCAGGGAGTGGCAGACATTGTTCCCGTCGCCCACCCAGGTGACCCGCAGGTCGCGGGTAGAGCCGAAGTGCTCCTGCATGGTCATGATATCGGCAAGGAGCTGGCAGGGGTGTTCCATATCCGAGAGGCCGTTGATGACCGGGATCGTCGCAAACCGTGCGAACTCTTCGATGGTGCTGTGTTTGTAGGCCCGGATCATCAGGGCGGAAACATAGCGGGAAGCCGCCCGTGCAGTATCGCGGATCTCCTCGCCCCGCCAGATCTGCATGTCGCGGGCATTTAAAAACAGGGCATGGCCGCCCAGTTCGTTCATCCCGACCTCGAACGAAATATGGGTCCGGGTCGAGGACTTCTCGAAGATCATCGCGAGGGTCTTTCCCGCAAGAAGGGGGTGGGTGGTGCCGGCCTTCTTCTGGCGCTTGAGCTGGTGTGCTTCAGAGAGCAGCTGCTCAAGCTCGGGCTCGCTGATATCGAGGATGGATATGAAGTCCTTGTTCATCGAAGTTCCCTCATGTGGGCAATGCGTTTCTCCAGCAGTTCCTTTGTCCCGATGTCCCTGCGGTGCCGGACTTTACCTTTGACACCTGATGCAGCCTGCTCAGCGGCCTGTTCTGCCTGTTCCAGGGTCTCGCCGATGCCGACAAAGGCAAGGGTACGGGAGGTCAGGGTGACGAGCTCGCCATCCCGCTTCTCGACATTGGCATAATAGAGGAGGGCATTGTCATGGGATTCAAGCGTGATGGCATCCCCGGCTTGGGGAGCCTCGGGATATCCTTCCGGGACAAGGTACTTGCAGACTGTTGCCTGCCGGTCGAATGTTACGTGCGAGGGGAGAAGGGTGCCATCGGCAATGTGGTGCACGATCTCCGTGAGGTCCGATGTCAGGAGGGAGAGGACGTTCATCGCCTCGGGATCGCCAAACCGGGCATTGAACTCGATCACCTTGGGGCCGTCACGGGTGTTCATGAACTGGCCGTACAGGATCCCCTTGTAGGGCCGGCCCGTGCGTGCCATGGCGGCAACAGCGGATTTCATGATCCCGATGGCCTTCCGGTAGTCCGTGTCCGTGACGAAAGGCAGCATGTGGCCCGGCATCGAGTACGAACCCATGCCCCCGGTATTCAGGCCGATGTCTCCCTCGAATGCCCGCTTGTGATCCTGCACGAGCGGCATCGGGACGAGGTGGGTGCCGTCGACAAATGCCTGGAGGGTAAATTCCTCGCCAAGGAGGCGTTCCTCCAGCACGGCCTCGCCATTCAGGGACTTCACGTACCCGATGGCGCCGTCCCGGTCAACCTGTTCTCCCATGATCCGGACGCCCTTGCCACCGGTCAGCCCGATGGGTTTGACAACGAGATCGCCTTCGAAGGACTGGATGAATTCCACGGCTTCATCCGTATTATGGAAAACCCGGTATTTCGGGCACCCGTCGATGGCATTGCGTTCCATCATCTCGCGGCAGAAGGCCTTGTCCGTCTCGATCCGGGCAGCGGACTTCACCGGCCCCACGCAGGGAATCCCCACCTCTTCGAGAGCGTCCACAATCCCGGCCTCCAGGGGTGCCTCGGGGCCGATGAAGGCATACTCCAGCCCCTTCTCCCGTGCATAGGAGACGATCCGCCCGACATCGGTCTCCTTTGCAGGGAGGATGTCCTTTGCAATGGCTTCAATGCCGGGATTGCGTTTTGCCATGACCGAGAAGACTTCGGTGGTCGTGTTGCGGGCAAGGGCAGCAGCTATCGCATGCTCCCTTCCACCCCCGCCTACAACAAGGATCTTCATAGTACCTTCCTAGTTTACGCCCGGAATAAAAATGTCTTCTCTTTCATCTGTTCAGGAGTTCGGAGATCCGGACAAGAGGGAGGATTGTTACGCCATGCGCGGCAAGCAGGGCCCCGGCACCCTGTTCACGGTCAACCACCGTCACCACGCGGTCTGCTCTCGCCCCGGCGGCACGCAGGACGTTGATCCCGTGCAGGGCAGATCCACCGGAGGTGGTCACATCCTCGACAAGGAGGACGTTCTTATCCTTCACGTCGCCAATGACAAGGCTCTTCTTCCCGTGGTCCTTCTCCGCTGCACGGATGATTGCGTAGGGTTTCTTTTTGGCAATGGACGTTGCAACACAGAGCGGGACACCGCCGACCGCCACCCCGGCAACAACATCGAAATCGTATGCAGATGCGACGGATTCGGCAACCGCAGAGAGGAGTTCTGGCCGGGTGACTGCGGTCTTTACATCAACATAATACGTGCTCTTTGCACCGGACGCGAGGGTAAAGTCACCGAACTCGATCGCCTTGAACCGGATGAGCATCTCTGCAAGGGCGTTGTTTACCATGGAACCTCCTTGACTTTCAGAACATAGCCGATGATATTGGTGGCACGGTGAAGCAGCGGCGTAAGGATGAGGATGCAGATGAACGAGAGGAGCGTGACCTCGGAAAAGAGCCACGCCGGGCTGAACACCAGGAGGAGCAGGAATGCGCCTGCAACAAGGTCATACTGGTCGGCAATTGGCCACTTCGCTCCCCGCTCCTTCCCGAGCCGGCGCTTGAAGAAACTCTTGGCAAGGTCGCCGAGCAGGGCACCGACCGAAAGAAGTGCCACTGATAGAAATGTCTGCTGTGGAAGCATGCTGAGATCATAGGCCCCAGAAGCCCAGATCTGGAGGACTCCCACCGCGACCCCGGCCAGGATACCGGCAAACAGCCCCCTCCAAGTCTTCCCATCGCCAAAAAACCGCCTGCCGTCACGGTACTGCCTGCCGGCATCGATGGGCGCACCTCCCCCGCACAGCGCAGCAACGGGATTCGGGAGGTATGCCGGCAGCATGATCCACAGGGCTGACAGCAATGGTATTATGAAGGAATCAACGCTAATAATGTAGCACTCCAATACCTGTAATAAAGAGCAGATAGAAAGATTAAGGTTACTAAAACCGGAATTCCTTTTCGGAACCTTTCGATAGCATCCTCAGGTGGAAAATAATGCTGATAAAGAAGACACGGGGTCTCTGTCCCACATGCAGAACTGTTGTGGACGCGGAGATCGTTGAGGAGGAGGGGAAGGTCTGGCTGAAAAGGACCTGCCCTTCCCACGGGAGTTCCCGGCACCTCTACTGGTCCGATGCACAAATGTATCACCGGTTCCAGGAGTATGATGCTGTTGGAAACGGGATAGCAAATCCCCAGAACACTGCACCAGCAGAAAGCTGCCCGACGGCATGCGGACTCTGCAACAACCACCACTCCCAGACACTGCTGGCGAATATCGACCTCACCAACCGCTGCAACCTGGACTGCGACTTCTGCTTTGCCAATGCCCGGGCATGCGGGTTCGTGTACGAGCCTGGCTTCGATGATGTCGTGAAGATGCTCCAAGTACTCCGCGACGAGAAACCGGTGCCGGCACCGGCAGTCCAGTTCTCCGGCGGCGAGCCCACGATGCGGGACGACCTCATCGAGATCATCAAAAAAGCCAAGTCCATGGGCTTCCCGCAGGTCCAGATTGCGACAAACGGTGTCAAGCTGGCAAAAGACCCGACCCTTGCCCAGCAGCTCAAGGACGCCGGGCTGAACACGGTCTACCTCCATTTCGACGGTGTCAGCAAGGAGACAAACCCGTTCCTTGCCATCCACGAGAAGGCGCTCGCGAACCTGAAAAAAGTCGGGCTCGGGACGGTCCTTGTGCCGACCGTGATCCGCGGGCGGAATGACAAGGAGGTCGGCGACATCATCCGGTTTGCCATCGACAACATCGCCGTGGTCCGCGGGGTCAATTTCCAGCCCGTTGCCTTCACGGGTGCGGCAAGCGACGAGGACCTCCAGAAATCGCGGATCACCATTCCCGACCTCCTCAAAGAGATCGAGCAGCAGATGGGCGGGATCTTAAAGAAGGACGACTTCTACCCGGTCCCGTGCGTCCTGCCATTCTCGGACCTGGTCGAGGCGTATACCGGCCGCCCGCAGGTCCGGTTCACCGCCCACCAGCACTGCGGGGCAGCGACGTATATCTTTGTCCGGCCGGAGGGGATTGTCCCGGTCAACCGCATGGTGGACGTGGACGCATTCTTTGAGTCTGTCCAGCACATGGCAGAGACGCTGAAAAAAGGCGGCGCGATCAACAAGTACAAGGCGCTCCTTGAAGGCGTGAAGAACATGCACAATTCCGTAAAGAAGAGCGAGCATTCCAATACCACGGAATTCTGGAAGCTGATCAGCAAGTCCTTAATCGGGCAGAACTTCGATGCACTCCGCGAGTTCCACTGGAATGCCCTCTTCATCGGGACTATGCATTTCATGGACAATTACAACTACGATATCGAACGGGTCCAGCGGTGCTGTATCCACTATGCCACACCTGACGGAAAACTGATCCCGTTCTGTACGTACAACAGCGGGCCGGTTTATCGCGAGCAGGTCTGGAAGAAGTACGCGAAACAGCCTGAGTAGTAATTCTCTTTTCTCCGGCAGTTTCGTGATCAGCAGACCACAAAGGACTGCCATTTTTCATCCATACGTTTATCTGGATATCCCCATCACAGGTTTTTATGGGATTCAAAGAACACATTCCGGACTGCATTCTTATCCTCCTCTCAATCCTCATTGCCCTTCTTGCCGGCTCGCTGCTCCAGGGCATCGGCGGCCACTGGGCGGTTATCATCGCACTCGTGGTCCTCTTCATCCTGCTCTATTTCGATGCCCGCTTCCGGGGGTGGACCGCCCCGTTCACCCTGCGCGTTGTCAGGTCATCTGCACTGAGTGAACTGTTCTTAAGCCTGACACTGATTACCGCCGGCCTTGCCCTTTCCTGGTTTTTAGGAGTAGTCGTCAGCAGGACTTATTCTGAGGTGGAAGGTGTTCTTGTCAGCCTCTGCGCATTCGGTGTCCTGATGCTTGTCGTTTCATCAGGCCGGAACTGGCAGTAACTTTTCTTGCGAGGCGGGCCCCCGCCCGGAAACCCGGGCGGTGCGGGGTCTGCTGCATACTCCCCCTCCCCATCCGGGCCCCTGCCCGTTTTGTCATACTCTGACAATCACGACGAAGAATGTTCTCCTGCTGAATGGCAGAGCTTCCATACTGTCACCATACATCCGTTGTCATAGGGAGGTGTCAGGTATACCCCCCCGGATGCATGCAGGGGGGTATGATCGATGTGAAACGCGGAGGGGGGAGGGGGTATGCCGGATACCCCCCTGTCCACTTCCAGGATGTACACACTGCTGCACACAGGATCCTTCACGGTTTTCTATGGAGTCTCCGTCGGGCAACGGTTGCACGTATCTACCCAAAAATGATATGGGGGGGTCTGTTCCGGCCAAATGTGGGGAGGGGTATCCCGGACACCTCCCCATCATGGGGCAGGGGGGTATGATCAGGTTCAAACAGAAAGGGGGGAGGGGGTATACGACAGATCCCGTGCATGAAACCAGCCCGTATCCCCCGGGGTGCGTACCATTCACGGGAAGGAGAGGTCGATCCGTTTCCCGTGCTGCAGGGCAATCTTTGCAATGGCAAGATCCTGGATGGCAAGCCCCGTGGAATCGAAGACCGTGACTGCGTTTCTGTCCCTGCGTTTCTTCCTTCCGATTACGACCTCACCGATTGTGCCGGAAATATCCTGCATGAAAAAGAGCCCGTTCCTGATCGGCACGTTGATCTCCCCGGAATGGACTGCCTGGGCAGGGTCGTCCACGAAGACCTGCGCCCTCACTAAGATGGCTGGATCCAACTCCTGTTTGCCGGGAGCATCGGCACCGATCGCGTTGATGTGCATACCCTCATGGACCCATTCGTTTCTGATGAGCGGAGTCCTCGAAGGTGTTGTGGTAACAAGCACATCGCAGTCACACACCCGTTCGAGGCTCTTGACTGTGCAGTCAAATTCCCTGAACCGTTCCGCGAACCGTTCTGCATGGGTGGGATCGCGGCTCCAGACCTTTAGCTGCCGGATCTTCAGTTCCCGCGCGGTTGCCAGGACCTGCGCTTCCGCCTGCCTCCCGGTCCCCACAACCCCGAGGACAACCTCGGGTTTCGGGAACAGGTATTTTGCGGCCACGGCACCGGCCGAACCGGTGCGCATATCGGTAAGACGCGTTGCATTGAGGATGGCAACCGGACGACCGGTATCAATGTCGAGGATGATTGTTAAAGCCATCACGGTCGGGAGGCCATTTTCCGGATTTCCCGGGTGTACGTTCACAATCTTCACGCCGGCAATCGAAAGCGAGGGAAGATAGGCCGGCATGGTTCGGAAATCGCCTGTGGGAAGGGTCACGTAGACCTTGGGGGGCATCTGAACCTCCCCTCTTCCATGGTCCGCAAACGCCGCTTCAACAGCCCGGTTGACGAGCCCGATATCCAGATCCTGATCGGTATCGGTGAGGTACTCCATGAACGGAGATGAACTCCGTAAATACGTTAAGGTTGGGATGCGGAAAGCAGGCTTGTGCGGACCGGGATCAGCACAGTAGAAAAAACAGTTTACTGGTAATCGATCTCTTTCAATGCCTTGTCGGCAAGTTCCTTCATCCGGGCTGAAATGCGGCTGGACGAATTGTAGTCCACGTCCTTCATGGCGTTAGCAATCTCGGTACCGAGCACGAAGATTGCATACTTGTGCTCCATCTTGCTCTTGTGCTGCTGGGAGGGCGTTATCTTGAGGGCATTGTACTGGGTGAATTTGAGATCGGGATTGATCTCCTCAAAATATTGCTTGACCTCTGAGAGCATCTGGTGGAGATGGATCAGTTCCTCTTTGTGCATGCTACCACTCCAGACACAACAATGGATCTATGCAGGATAAATAAATTTGTATGAAGCTGGTATGCACCAATTTCCCATTCAAAGGAAAATTACCGCAAATACCTGCTCTAAATCACGCTCCCATCTTCAGGAGCCGGATGGAGATCGGACGCTTGATGATCCCCCGGAAGTCCCGCGCAGCCACCCAGGAGAGGCCCTTCCAGACCAGCCGGTCAAGGAGTTTCTGGTCCACAGGACGGTCGAGGACAAGGCCGGTTGCCGAAGCATCGAGAGTCTCGATCACCTTCTCCACCTCGTCCGACCTTGTCTCGCGGACAACCGAGAGGTCATCACTTAAGAACCGCGCCGTGTTCTGCCCTTTCACATCTTCGATGTGCTCCCGGAGGCTTAAGGAGCCACTGGAAGCATCACGAGGGCGTTTTGTCGCTGCCGACCCCCGTTTTTTCTCGGCCCCCTCATCCGTGTCTGGGACCGGGCGGCCAATCCGCAACTCCGGGGGGAGTTCTGCGGAACTCTCGAAGTACTGGTCCCGCACATACTCGACCGGCACCTTGTTCCTGAGAGTCTTGATGACCTCTTTTCTGGTCATATCTTCGACGCTCTTTCCCTTGGGGGAGAATGCAACGAAATCAATGTCAGCCACCTGCATGAGTTCCCGCAGGATCAGTTCCCCGCCACGGTCGCCATCGAAAAAAGCAGTCGTGGTCTTCTTCGCGCAGAGGTCTACGACACTCCCGGGGATGTTCGTCCCCTCGACAGCAACCGCGTTCTTGATGCCATAACGCAGGAGGTTCAAGACATCCGCCCGCCCCTCAACGATGATGATGGCGTCCGATTCCAGGACGTTCGGGCCGGCAGGCACACGTTCTTCGCCAATGGACCCGATCTTCTCCACGCGGAGCGTCTGCCGGACATCGTCCAGCAGTTCATCGGAATCAATGGTCCCGTCATCGAAACGTTCGATCAGGATCTCCTTTGCCCGTTCAACGATCTTCTTCCGCTTGCTGACGCGGATGTCCTCGATAGTGTCCACCTTCACGCGGGCAACGCACGGGCCTACGCGGTCGATGGTCTCAAGGGAAGCGGCAAGGATGGCCGTCTCTGCACGGTCGAGTGAAGAAGATATCAGGATCTCTCCCGAGGTCTCGCCTTTTTTGCTTGCTATCTGGACGTCGATGCGTCCGACACGCCCTGTCCTCTGGAGATCCCGCAGGTCAAGGTCTTCGCCGAGCAACCCTTCAGTCTGGCCGAATATGGCACCGACTACGTCAGGTTTCTCGACCACCCCCTCTGCGGTGAGGCTGATGTGAATAAGGTACTTGGTAGTATCCGGTGAATACAAGTAAACGCACCCCCATGTATCATGCACTGCATGTAACGCGTGATCATAGGTATAAATTATATATATCACGCTTAATTACTTAAAGTTAAGGTTGTACACAAAACCTGAAATCAGGCCGTTTTTCACCAGGCACCGGTATAGTGCGGTTGAAAAGACACCAGGAATTTACCAGCTATTATGTCATATATCCGGTTATCCACTCTTTTCCAGCAGCGCGAGCGCCTCGTTTACCGATATCCCCTCAACCCGGATCCGTTTCTGGGGCGATGTGGCTCCTGACAAAAGACTGACCGCGGCAACCGGCCGTTCAAAAGTCCGGGCAACAAGTTCGATCACGGCCTTGTTTGCCCTGCCTTCCAGCGCCGGGGCAGAGACGCGGCACCCGATCATCTTCCGCCATTCGTTATAACCGGCAGGAAACGCATCTTTCTTCCCCCCTGCTGTCACCTCAATGGCAATGACAATCCCGTTCTTTTCTGAAGAGAGGGCATCGGTAATCCCCGGCATATCCGTACACCTGTCTTGAGAAGAAATGTTGCCCGGCATTAACGCACGCGGATCACCAGTGGCTGCTGCCGTCCTTCACCGGTGTTTAAACCCATGCCGGGCTGTTTGCCTGTCGCGCATCCGGGTTGTCCCATGGATCACTTCCAGACGCTTGTC
>Ga0302250_1002072_pt1 | contig 13195 bp, 13 predicted proteins | sample AAG_RA_Asp_MG_FD_193536 | JGI IMG/M metagenome (GOLD analysis project Ga0302250, IMG submission 193536) | Enriched activated sludge microbial communities from anaerobic digester in WTTP, New Holstein, Wisconsin, United States - AAG_RA_Asp | ecosystem: Engineered > Bioreactor > Anaerobic >... | reverse complement strand
ATCAACGGCAAACGAATCGTCGGCGATGGACAACTGCTACCGGTCGAGTTGCCGGCGCTGATCGAACAGCACAACAGGCTGGCGCGGGAGTTGCTCAACAGTCGCCATTGACGGCGATGTATCTCCCGAACCGGACGATGTGACATGGAACAACAGGGAGATACAAATGGCCAGAACCGAGCGATACCACAAGATCCGCGCCATCCTCGGAGCGACGCGCAGGCTGCGCCTCCAGGAGTTGATGACGCGGTTCGAGGTCTCAAGAGCAACCGTATTCCGCGACATCGCCTTCTTGCGCGACCGTCTCGGCGTACCGCTTGAGTACGATCGGAATACTGGCGAATGGCGTCTCCTTGAACACCAGGATCTAGCCGAGTTACCCGGCCTCTGGCTGACCGCCACCGAAATCCACGCCCTGCTGAGCATGCAGCAACTGCTGGAAAACATCGATGCCGGCGGACTCCTGCGCGACCACCTGCAGCCCCTGCGCCAGCGTCTGCTCGGCATGCTCGGCACGGGCAGCCACTCCGCCGAGGAAATTGCCCGGCGCATCCGCATCCTCGCCGCCGCGCCCCGTGCCTGCACCGTGGCCGGATTCGAAACCATCGCTGATGCGCTACTCACCCGCCAGCGGCTGAAAATCCACTACCACGCCCGCACCACGGCGGAAGACTCCATGCGCGAAGTTTCCCCGCAGCGCCTCGTCCACTACCGTGACAACTGGTATCTCGATGCCTGGTGCCACACGCGCCGCTCCCTGCGCAGCTTCGCGATCGAGCGTATCGCCAGCGCAAAGCCCCTCGCCAAGCCGGCGAGTGAAATCGACGAAGCCGAACTCGACCGCCAACTGACCACCGGTTACGGCATCTTCGCCGGCAGTGAAGTGCATTGGGCCACCCTGCGCTTCTCCACCCACCGCGCCCGCTGGGTCGCCAGCGAGCGCTGGCATCCCCGGCAGGAAAGCTGCTGGTTGCCCGACGGCCGTTACCAGCTGCGCCTGCCCTACAGCGCCGACCCGGAACTGATCATGGACATCCTTAAATACGGCCCCGATTGCGAAGTCGTCGAGCCCGCCGACCTCAGGCAACGGGTAAGGGAAGCACTGGCGGCAGCGATGAAAAATTATTCGTGAGTCGCAGGTTATGAGACTGGGATTGGATAGGATGGGGTGAAATCGATGAACGGGAGATAGCTGTGAGCACGGAAAAGGAAGTCTTGTCGGTCGATCCTGCCGCACTGACATCCCGGATGAATGTAGACAGCGACAGGGAAGAAGAACGGGTTGCGCATCTCAGAAATGATGGGGGCCGTTTGGTCTGCCACGATCTGGACGATCATCTGGCCGAGGTTTCCCGACTCGCCGCGATGTTTGCGGAAGCATTCGGTGCGGCGCCTTGGGCCGCACTGGCCGGACTCTGGCACGATCTTGGTAAATTCCGCGAAGGTTTTCAGCGCTACATCCGCCAATGTGGCGATCCGGATGCGCATATCGAGGGGCGCATCGCCGGACCCGACAAAACCCATTCGGCAGCCGGTGCCCTGTGGGCGCAACAGTATTTAAAGGAGGTACAAGGGCGTTCTGGAGAAGTCGTCGCCCGTGTTCTTTCCTACCTGATCGCCGGCCACCATGCCGGACTGTCGGATTGGGCCGGTGAGAACAAGAGCCTCCATAACCGTTTTGCGACCGAAGATGCAAAAAGGGAACTGGTGACGGCCTGCGCCGCGCACATTCCCGAACATCTCCTGAAACCGGCCGAACCTTTGCCCGATATGGCGGACCTGTTCCGCTATCGCGACGACGACAAGAACGACCCCATTCCCGGCCGTTTCGCGCTTTGGGTGCGCATGCTCTTTTCCTGCCTGGTGGATGCCGATTTCCTCGATACCGAAGCCTTCATGTCGCCGGGAAAAAGCGAAGTACGGCAGGGCTTTCCCGGTCTCGATGTACTGGAGCAGTCGCTTTCCGAACGTCTCGCCAGAATGGCCCGCGACGTTGCCGCGCGCGGCGAGGCCGATAGCAAGGTCAACCGCAAGCGCGCCGAAGTTCTGCGCGTCTGTATCGCCAAGGCGGAACTGCCGCCTGGTGTGTTCAGCCTGACGGTGCCGACCGGTGGCGGCAAGACCTTGTCCAGTCTGGCTTTCGCGCTACGCCACGCGGTACTTCAAGAAAAAAACGATCAGCGAACGGTGAAGCTCAAACGCCGGATCATCTATGCCATTCCCTACACCAGCATCATCGAGCAGACGGCCGGTATTTTCCGGGGAATTTTCGGCGACGAGAACGTCATCGAGCACCACAGCAACGTCGAAGTCGACGAAACCCGGGAAACCGCCCGCTCGCGGCTCGCGTGTGAAAACTGGGACGCGCCGCTGGTCGTCACCACCAACGTGCAGTTGCTGGAAAGCCTGTTCGCCAACCGCACCTCACGCTGCCGCAAACTGCACAACCTGGTCGGTAGCGTAATCGTTCTCGACGAAGCGCAATTGCTGCCGGTTTCTTACCTGCAGCCGGTGGTCGATGTGCTGCGCCTGCTGGTCAAGGATTACGGCGTTACGCTGGTGTTGTGCACCGCTACCCAGCCGACGCTGGAAAGCCGGACCGGCTTCGATCAAGCCAAGGCCTTGCGCGGCTTCAAGGCGGGTGAAGTGCGCGAGATCGTCGACGACTTGCCCGGCCTTTACGCCGATCTGGAGCGAGTGCGGGTGCATCTCCCTGCCGATCTGAACGCGACGCGAACCTGGGACGATCTTGCGCCGGAAATCGCCCGCCATGAGGCCGTACTCGCCATCGTCGGCCGCCGCGCCGATGCCCGCGATCTCTACCGGCAACTCAAGACGGAAAGTTCCGAAGGGCTCTGGCACCTGTCCGGCCTGATGTGCGCCGAGCATCGCAGCGACACCGTTCAGGCCATCAAGGCCGCGCTGGCCGAACGGCGGCAGGCCTTGAGCACGGGAGAGGTCACCCAACCGATCCGGGTGGTCAGCACGCAGTTGGTGGAAGCTGGCGTCGACATCGATTTCCCCGTGGTTTACCGGGCACTGGCCGGACTCGATTCCATCGCCCAGGCCGCTGGGCGCTGTAACCGCGAAGGGCGGCTGGAAAGAGGTGAGGTCTATGTCTTTGTGCCGCCGCAAGAACCACCGCCTGGTCTGCTGCGTATGGCTAAGCAGAAGACGCAGCATTTATGGAAGGCGCTGCAAGCAGGCTCAAATCCAATGGGAGTAGAGCGTTTTGGCGAGTATTTCAGTGCGCTATATCGGGATTCGTCCTTGGACGCGAAAAACATTCGGGATTTGTTGCGTAGTCGCGGCCCTGAGTTTCAAGTCATGTTCCGCACCGCCGCCGAGCGCTTCCGGCTGATCGACGAACAGGACGGCGCCACGGTCTTCGTCCGCTACCGGCGTGACCCGGAAGACGACCGCATCGGCATGTGGCTGAACACCCTCAAGAAGAACGGCCCGGACCGCTGGCTCCAGCGCAAGCTGCAACGCTACGGCGTGACCATCTACAACAACGACCTGCAGCGCCTGCTCAAGCAAGGCGACATCGAACCCTTGGGCGGCGACTTCCCCGGCTTGTACGTGCAGTCGGCAGATAACGACGTGCTTTACGACAAGGCGCTTGGGATCAATGTCGATGGTGTGCCGGGTGATCCGGCCTTACTCACTTACTGAAAACTGTCGCAATGGACACACAAAAGTTCAAAGTCATTTATCGGATCACTTACCCCAACGGGAAGATATATGTGGGCAAGGATTTGACAGACAGCATCAATTATTTTGGAAGTGCCAATAGCGACCTGATCGCGCAGGACTTTTCGCGGGAACAGCGTAAGGATTTCACTGTACGCAAGGAAATTCTTTGGGAGTCCAACGACGCGACTGATGAAGAAGTTGCTGCGGTGGAAATCAGTTTGATACGTCGATTCAGGGCCAACGATCCTGCCGTTGGCTACAACCGCTGGCCCAGGTTAACCGTGGTTTCTAAAGGAGGATGCGATGCCGAAACTGATGAAACTGGTGTTCAGGAGGGGGAGGTATGAGCCAATTTTGCCTTGAAGTCGCAGGCGATTTCGCCTGCTTTACCCGCCCCGAGATGAAAGTCGAACGGGTGTCCTACGACGTGATGACGCCTTCCGCTGCGCGCTCGGTATTCGAGGCCATTTTGTGGAAGCCGGCGATCCGCTGGGACGTGAAGTGCATTGAAGTGCTCAAGCCGATCCGCTGGATCAGCGTGCGGCGCAACGAGGTGGCGTCCAAGGCGTCGGTGCGCAATGCGCAAACGGCGATGGGTGCCGGCAAGTGCAACCTCGCCCTGTACGTGGAGGAAGACCGCCAACAGCGCGCCGGCCTGTTCCTGCGCGATGTGGCCTATCGCATCCATGCCGAACTGGTGCCGGTGGGCGACGACGCCCGCAGCAACCCGGCCAAGTACCGCGAGATGTTCCAGCGGCGGGCGGAAAAGGGGCAATGCGTCAACCAGCCCTACCTCGGCTGCCGGGAATTCGCAGCCCGTTTCCGACTGGTCGATCAGCCCGGTGACGAGATGCCGGCCATCGACGAAACCCGCGATCTCGGCTGGATGCTGTTCGACATGGACTTTACTGCGGTCAACGACCCAAAACCGCAATTTTTCCGCGCCGACATGCAGCACGGGGTGATCGACCTGACGAAAGCGCAGGTGATGGGATGATCCTTCAGGCCCTTTACGACTACTACCAGCGCAAGGCCCTTGATCCCGATTCAACTCGGCGCTTGCCGGCCTATGGCCTGGAAGACAAGGAAATTCCCTTCATTATCGAGTTGACCGTTGAAGGCAGGCCCTTGGGCATCGTCGACACCCGGCAGATCGAGGGCAAGAAGAAGGTGGCGCGGCGTTATCTGGTGCCCAAGGGCGTCAAGCGTTCGTCCGGCGTAGCGGCCAATCTGCTGTGGGATACCGCCGAGTACGTGCTGGGTGTCGATACGCGTGGCAAGCCGGAGCGGGTAGCCGAGCAGCATGCGGCCTTCCGTCAGCGCATAGCCGAGTTGCCTGAATCGGCGCGGCAGGATGCGGGCATTCAGGCGCTGGAGCTTTTCTACACCAGCGGTGGCCCGACACAGTTGAGTAACGACGCCTGCTGGCCAGAAATCCTCGAAGGCAATCCGGTCATGACTTTTCGTCTGCACAACGACGGCGACCTGATCTGCCAGCGGCCCGCCGTCGTGTCTGCCTGCCGTAGCGATGAAGATGCGAGCGCCGCGACGGCCATCTGCCTGGTGACCGGCGAGCCAGCCGCGACGGAGCGCCTGCACACGGTCATCAAGGGTGTTTGGGGGGCGCAGAGTTCCGGTGCAACCTTGGTTTCCTTCAACCTCGACGCCTTCGCCTCTTTCAACAAGGAGCAAGGCGATAACGCTCCAGTCAGCCCCTTTGCCGCCTTCGCCTACACCACTGCCCTGAATCACCTGCTCGACCGCAATTCGCGGCAGCGTTTTCAGGTAGGCGATGCGTCGACGGTGTTCTGGGCGCAGAAGGAAGACGCCGAGGCCGAGTCGGTCTTTGCTGCGGTTTTCGGCGAACAGCAGGACGATCCGGATGCCCGTATCGAACTGGTGCGCGGTGTCCTGAACGCCGTTCAATCCGGTCAGTTCGACGGTGGGCGTGGCGAAAACCGTTTTTACGTCCTCGGTCTGGCACCGAATGCGGCACGGATTTCGGTTCGCTTCTGGTACGCCGCGCCTTTGCATGAAGTCGCCCAGCGCATCCGGCAGTGGTTCGCCGACCTCAAGATGGTGCGCAGCGGCAAGGACCCGGAATACCCCAGCCTGTTCCGGCTGCTGGCGGCCTGCGCCCAGCAGGGCAAGGCTGACAACATCCCACCCAATCTCGGCGGCGACATCATGCGGGCGATTCTCTCTGGTAGCCCCTTGCCGGCCACCTGGCTCAACGCGGCGGTACAACGCTGCCGCGCTGAGCAAAACGTCACTTACCTGCGCGCGGCGGCGATCAAGGCCTGCCTCAACCGTTCCCGCCGCTCCCCCGATTCCTCTTTTATCCAGGAGTTTTCCGACATGCTTGACCTAGCCAATTCCAATGCGGCTTATCGCCTGGGGCGTCTTTTCGCGGTCTTGGAAAAGATCCAGGAAGAAGCCAACCCTGGCCTCAACGCCACCATCCGAGAACGCTACTACGGCGCGGCGTCCAGTACGCCGGCAGCGGTTTTCACCACGCTGCTGCGCTTGAAGAATCACCATCTGGCCAAGCTGACCAATCGCGGCCGGGCGGTGAATTTCGAGCGCCTGCTGGGCGAAATCCTCGGCGGCATCGCTGATTTCCCCAGACACCTGAGCCTGCCCGACCAAGGGCGTTTCAGCCTCGGCTACTACCACCAGCGCCAAGATTTCTTCAACAAATCCACCCAATCCGACGAATCCACCCAGGGAGACTCCAAATGAGCCTGAACAACCGCTATGACTTCGTTCTCGTTTTCGATGTGCGCGACGGCAACCCTAACGGCGACCCCGATGCCGGCAACCTGCCGCGTCTGGATGCCGAATCCGGCCATGGGCTGGTGACCGATGTTTCGTTGAAACGCAAGGTGCGTAACTTTGTTGGCTTGGTGAAAGGCGAAACGCCGCCCTTCGACATCTACGTGAAGGAAAAGGCTGTTCTCAATCAGACGCACGAGAAGGCCTATGTTGCCATCGGTGCCGAGGAAGAACTGAAGGGCGACAAGAAGCGCAAGGGCAGCGGCGACACGGTCGACAAGGCGCGGCAGTGGATGTGCGCCAACTTCTTCGACGTGCGCACCTTCGGCGCGGTGATGTCGACCGGCGTTAACTGCGGCCAGGTGCGCGGTCCGGTGCAACTGACCTTTGCCCGCTCGGTCGATCCGGTCATTGCCCAGGAACATTCGATCACCCGCATGGCGGTGGCGACGGAAGCCGAAGCCGAGAAGCAGCAAGGCGACAACCGCACCATGGGCCGCAAGCACACCGTGCCTTACGGCGTTTATGTCGCGCACGGCTTTGTGTCGTCCTTCCTCGCCAAGCAGACCGGCTTTGGCGAGGATGACCTCGATCTGCTCTGGCAGGCCCTCGAACACATGTTCGAGCACGACCGCTCCGCTGCTCGCGGCGAAATGGCGACGCGGGGGCTGTACGTCTTCAAGCACGATTCGGAATTGGGCAACGCCCACGCCCACGCGTTGTTTGACCGAATCAAGGTGGCGCGCAAGGCTGATGTGGAGGTGGCGCGCAGCTTTGCGGACTACGAGGTGAGTATCGACGAAGCGAACTTGCCTAACGGCGTGACGCTGATCAAGCGGGTGTAGGCGTTGTCAGCGCCGCCCGCCCCAATACCCGGGGCGGCGGCGCTGGTGGGCGACGGCATGGATGCTGATGGTGTCGCCGGAAAAACGGTAAATCAGGAAATAGGGAAAATGCTTAAGAGCCAGGGCACGCAGGCGCTTCGAGACAGGCTTGCCGATTTCCGGGAGTTCGATCAGCCGCTGGCGTGTGTGCAGTACATCCTGCAAGAAAGCTTCGGCAACTCGTTCGCTGGCGTGGTCGGTGTAGTAATCGATAGCGGTGTTCAACTCGGCCTGGGCCGCCTTGAGGAATATCGCTTTCATGCCACCCGGCGATTGGTGATCCGTGCCCGCGCCTGGGCAATCGCCTCATCGAAATCGATGGCCTCCATTTCTCCCCGCTCATGGGCCTCGCCCCGGCGTTCGGCTTCTTCAACCCAGGCGGTGAGAATTTCGTCGTCTTCTTCCAGGCTGATCAGCAGGCGCTCGGCCAGTTTGGCGCGGTCGCCGCTCGCCAGTTGCAGCGCGGCGGCTTCAATGTCTTCAAGGGGAGAGTTGATCATGGTGAGGCCTCCTTCGATTCTTGGGCAATGCTACCGCAAGGAAGTTGCCAAAGCCATTGGTGGGGGGCGCGATGAGCGACGAACCCCTTGACCCCATCCCCCTTTCTGCCCTCCAGCACTGGTGCTACTGCCCGCGCCAGTGCGCCCTGATCCACATCGAGCAGGTATTCGAGGACAATCTTTTCACTCAACGCGGCCAGGCCTTGCACAAGCGGGTGGATGATCCAGGCTTTGAAGTGCGCGACGGGCTGCGCATCGAGCGGGCCTTGCCTCTGTTCAGGGATACGCTCGGGCTGGTCGGCAAGGCCGATGTGGTCGAGTTCCTGCCCGACGGCACGCCTTACCCGGTGGAGTACAAACACGGCTCCCGGAACAAGCGGGCCGACATTGCCGCCTGCGACGATGTGCAACTGGCGGCACAGGCCCTCTGCCTGGAAGAAATGTTCGGCACGCCCGTGCCGGAAGGCGCCCTGTACTACGCCAGTTCAAAGAGGCGGCGAATCGTTGCAGTCGATTCCGGTTTGCGGGAAAAAGCCATGCGTGCCATCGCCGAGGTGCGCAACCTGCTGGCAGCTGGCATTACACCACCGCCGCTGGCTGACGAACACTGCCGCGCGTGCTCGCTGCGCGACCTCTGCCAACCGGACGCGGTACATGACCAATCGGGGCGCCAAGCAGCACTGGCGCATCTGTTCGAACCGAAGGACTGACATGCAGTTGCTCAACACCCTGTACGTAACGACGCCGGAGAGCTACGTCCATCTCGACAACAACACAGTGCGTCTGGAAATCGAGCGCGAGACCAGGCTGCGTGTGCCGCTGCATCACCTCGGCGCTGTGGTCTGTTTCGGGCAGGTTTCGGTCTCGCTCCCGCTGATGCATCGGCTGGCGGACGATGGCGTGACGCTGGTCCTGCTCGACACCAATGGACGCTTCAAGGCAAGGCTCGAAGGCGCAGTGTCAGGGAACGTTCTGCTGCGGCAGGCGCAGCACCGTTCGGTTGACGATGCGGGTTTCGCCCTCAAGCTGGCTCGCAATTGCATCGCCGGCAAGGTGCGCAACTGTCGCCAGGTGCTGTTGCGCGGCGCACGGGAAAGCAAGGTCGAGGAAGACGCCGCCATCCTCACGCGCGGCGCCGACGACCTTGCCGCTGCCTTGCGCGCCCTGCCGACAGCGAGCGATCTCGACACCCTGCGCGGCATCGAGGGCGAAGCAGCCCGCCAATATTTCGCCGCGCTCAACCATCTCGTTCGCCCGTCGGCCCGAGAAGCATTCCGCATGGACGGGCGCACTCGGCGACCGCCACGCGACCGGGTCAATGCCTTGCTCTCCTTCTTGTACTCACTTCTGATGAATGACTGCCGTTCCGCCATCGAAGCCGCCGGGCTCGATCCGCAAATCGGTTTCCTGCATGCCGTCCGCCCGGGGCGTGCAGCCCTCGCACTCGACCTGATGGAGGAGTTCCGTTTTTTTGCCGACCGACTGGCGTTATCGCTGATCAATCGCGGCCAACTCGATGCCGACGATTTTGTCGAGCGAGAAGGCGGCGCGGTGCTGCTTGAAGGCGACGCCCGCAAGACAGTGCTGGTCGCCTACCAGGAGCGCAAGCAGGAAGCCACATCTCACCCGCTGCTGGCCGAAAGCCTGCCCTTCGGGCTATTGTCACACGTCCAGGCGCGCCTGCTCGCCCGAACCCTGCGCGGCGATACCGACGAATACGTCCCTTATCTGGTGCGCTGATGCTGGTCATCGTCTGCTACGACGTCAACACCGAAACCCGTGCCGGACGTCGCCGTCTACGCCGCGTCGCCAAGCTCTGTGAAGGTGTCGGACAACGAGTACAGAAATCGGTTTTCGAGTGCCAGATCGACAGGGCACAATTTGAATCGCTCGAACGCGACCTGACCACCGAAATTGACCCCAAGGAAGACAACCTGCGCTTCTACCGCATTGCCGAACTGCGCGGCTACGAAGTGCGTGAACACGGTTGTTTCCGGGCTACCGATTTCGACGCGCCGCTGGTGCTATGAAGATGCGCGAACCACGAGTACCCAGAGTTTTCCCGGGAGATTCGCGTAAATTGCAAGCAACTGATTATATTGCATTTACCACCCCGGACTCGGTTCGCGTAAGATGCGGACTGCTCCGTAAGGACGGGGTTCGCGCAACACGCTCGAATTGTCTTTACGCTATCTCGACTTACAAGAGATGGGGGCATCGCTCCCCGGCAACGGGGAGCGTGGATTGAAGATCACTTCAAAGGCGGTGATCAGGTTGAATTTCGGGCATCGCTCCCCGGCAACGGGGAGCGTGGATTGAAACATCGTGTGTCGGTTTGTGTTCCAGTTTCGGCGTGTGGGCATCGCTCCCCGGCAACGGGGAGCGTGGATTGAAACTTGCAAAAGGCCGAACGCCTTATTTTGCTAGTATTGGGCATCGCTCCCCGGCAACGGGGAGCGTGGATTGAACCATCGTGGAGCCCGTATAGCCGACTGCACCGGCACCTGGGCATCGCTCCCCGGCAACGGGGAGCGTGGATTGAACCAGCCGTTTTCTACTCCCGTTTTCGGAGCATTCGCGGGCATCGCTCCCCGGCAACGGGGAGCGTGGATTGAACCAAGACGGCCAACGGCAATCAAGGCAACCCGCGCCGGGCATCGCTCCCCGGCAACGGGGAGCGTGGATTGAACCTCAATGAGACCCTGCCGCCGCTGGAAGACTCATTGGGCATCGCTCCCCGGCAACGGGGAGCGTGGATTGAACAAGTACATCCGTCGCCTGATGAAGTAAGCGGAGGCGGGGGCATCGCTCCCCGGCAACGGGGAGCGTGGATTGAACCAAGGTGCCGGAATACGTTGCGGCGTTCGAAACACGGGCATCGCTCCCCGGCAACGGGGAGCGTGGATTGAACTCGGCGTAGCTCTGGCCGGGGAGCACACGGTACTGGGGCATCGCTCCCCGGCAACGGGGAGCGTGGATTGAACTGATCGAGATCAGCGGCACGCCGCCGGCCGCCTCGGGCATCGCTCCCCGGCAACGGGGAGCGTGGATTGAAACCAGCGCAATGGCGAGATTCCACCACAGGTCGTGCGGGGCATCGCTCCCCGGCAACGGGGAGCGTGGATTGAAACTGCTCAATCGACCCGAACCGGAACCACTGCGCCGTGGGCATCGCTCCCCGGCAACGGGGAGCGTGGATTGAAACCCCTTTGAGACGAACGCCATCACCAATAATCGGAGGCATCGCTCCCCGGCAACGGGGAGCGTGGATTGAAACGATTTTCTCGGAAGATAAACCGCGCTTATCCGGTGGCATCGCTCCCCGGCAACGGGGAGCGTGGATTGAAACCGAGGTTCGCCGGCATTGCTTGGCGCTCGGCCTGATGGCATCGCTCCCCGGCAACGGGGAGCGTGGATTGAAACGACTACGACTACGACGGAAACACGCAGGCGGGATGGGCATCGCTCCCCGGCAACGGGGAGCGTGGATTGAAACGACGTGGTGGTCGAACAACCCGTCGATGGCGACTGGCATCGCTCCCCGGCAACGGGGAGCGTGGATTGAAACTGGCGGTGAGACGTGGACGTCCGGAAAGATCGGCAGGCATCGCTCCCCGGCAACGGGGAGCGTGGATTGAAACTGCATCATTTTGACCACGAGAGCAGTTTTGCCACTGGCATCGCTCCCCGGCAACGGGGAGCGTGGATTGAAACGTGACCTCATCATAGGCGGGAGCCGTATGTGGCAGTGGCATCGCTCCCCGGCAACGGGGAGCGTGGATTGAAACATCGCGTGCAGTTGCGAACTGAGCAGCGTTCTTTCGGCATCGCTCCCCGGCAACGGGGAGCGTGGATTGAAACGGAAGCACACGACGCCAGTTGCATCGTGCCGGTGCGCATCGCTCCCCGGCAACGGGGAGCGTGGATTGAAACCAGAGTGTCCTAGAGTATAAATCTAGTGGCGCTGCGGCATCGCTCCCCGGCAACGGGGAGCGTGGATTGAAACAACTGCTTCGCAACGCTGGCGTATTGCCTGCGCGGCATCGCTCCCCGGCAACGGGGAGCGTGGATTGAAACCGGACAACGTTGTACTGAGTGAAGCAGACGCAGACGGCATCGCTCCCCGGCAACGGGGAGCGTGGATTGAAACCGTTCGGACAGTTCATCGAGGTGGGCATATCGACGCATCGCTCCCCGGCAACGGGGAATCTGCGGCGACTCGAAAGTGCAGTTCTACAAAGATCTCGGCAACACCGGTCTGAAGTCCGACGGCCAGTTCAACGTTGTCTGGAAGACGCCCGGCCCTTGATCCCGTTCATGCGTTCTCAGGCCCGCCTCAGACATGTTCAGAATCGCACTTCAGCCTCTCTGCCACCGCCTGCGCCATCACCACGTCGATTTCCAACTGCTTGGTCGTCGGCTTGTCGCCGGGGCTCGGGACGCGCAATCCGGCTGCCTCGATCACCCAGCGGGTCGCCACCTCGACCGGCACGCGCGTGGTGTTGATGGCGATATCGAAGCCGTGCAGGGCATTCCACGGCACGTGGTAGAACGATTCGATGAAGGCGGTGCGAATCCGGTCTTTTTCCTTGACCTGCGCGGCGGCATCCTCCGACGAGAGATTCTGCTCGATGCGGACCGTCTCGATCCGGTCGGCGACCGGCGCATGCAGGCGCACGTGCAACACGTCCGCAAGGCCGGCCAGGATGGCGTAGCCGCTGCGCCCAAGGATAACGACATTGCCGTGGCGCGCCGCAGCACGGATAACCTTGTTGAGCATACGCACCATGATGTCGCGCCGCGCCACCCGCTCGACGTCAAAACTCTCCCAGAACCCCGGTTGCTTCTCGTACTCGACATCGAATTCGGCGACGCCATACTCGCACAGCACGGCACCAACGAAGGCCTTGTCTACCAGGTGATAGCCCAACGTGCGGGCAACGCTCTGAGCCAGCAGATCGCCGCCGCTGCCGAATTCGCGTGAAATCGTGATGACTGACATGGCATCAACTCCTTCCTTTTCGTTGAGGAATTGCAGCGAACCCCGGGAGAGCGCCTACGGAGCCAATGAACTCATTTTCATCCGTCTCATACCGTGGATTCTGATTTCATATTAGCAGTAGAAATTCTGCTTGTTTTCGGCGCGGGCATGCCGCCTGCCATAGCGGAGCTTCATCGCCAGAACCGACCCGGCCAACGCCAGCGTGATGGTGTTGGTCACGATCAGTGCGATCTGCACGGTCACGATTCCGTAGATCAGCCACAGACCGACGCCGAACACAAAGGTGGAGTACATTCCGAGCGAAATGTCGTCCACGGAACGCGTCCGCCAGACCTGTA
>Ga0302250_1002071_pt1 | contig 13203 bp, 11 predicted proteins | sample AAG_RA_Asp_MG_FD_193536 | JGI IMG/M metagenome (GOLD analysis project Ga0302250, IMG submission 193536) | Enriched activated sludge microbial communities from anaerobic digester in WTTP, New Holstein, Wisconsin, United States - AAG_RA_Asp | ecosystem: Engineered > Bioreactor > Anaerobic >... | reverse complement strand
ATCTCTTTGATATTGGTATAACAAACTATCTTTGTGGCAGAGCACCAAAGATAGGTACCCCCGAGTTTGGAAAATCATTTGAACAGTATATACTTATGGAACTCAAAGCATTTAAAGATTACAGGAATCCTGAATTAGACATAAGATTCTGGCGAACTGCAAGCGGCTATGAGGTTGACTTCATTCTGGGTGAGGGCGATTTGGCTTTAGAGGTGAAAGGAAGCAGTAGGGTGTGGGAAGTAGATGCAAAAGGGCTTATAGCGTTGAGTGAAGAAATGAAAATAAAACGAAAAGTAATAGTCTGTCTTGAAAAAGAGCCGAGAATTATTTCTGATAATATAGAAATTGAACCATGGGAGCTGTTTATAAATAAACTGTGGGGCGGGGAATATTTATAATCTGTAATCTTTATGACTTCAACCCCGCAGGTTAAATCGGTTTTCTTAACCTACGCGGTTAATTCTCCAACCGCGTCAGTTAATTCTGGTTCCAACCTACGCGGTTTATTCTTCAACCGCGTAGGTTGAATCGGTCGCTGTGTATCCCCAAATAACCAAACAACCAACCTGTCCGTTTACATCAGCGTATTTAATCTGTCTATATCTTGATGAATCAGTTTTCATCTCGATGATTACATCTTGATGATTAAATATCTTCTTGATTTATCAGTTTACATCAGCGTATTTAATCTGTCTATATCTTGATGAATCCGTCTCCATCCTGATTACATCAGTTTTCATCTCGATGATTAAATAACCAATTCCCCTTTGTGACTTCAGTCACACATCCTTTTTTCATTTGTAAATCCATGTTAAAAATTTTATAAAATATAAAAGTGGAAGGACTAATGACGCGATTTATTCTTCAAACTCGCAGGTTAATCTGGTCTTAACTGAGGCGGTTTATGAACCCCAACCGCGTCAGTTAATTCTGGTTCCAACCTACGCGGTTTATTCGTAGATTGAATCGGTATGTGGTTGATATGCCAAAAACTAAAAACATATGGGATGTGTTTTACATAAACGATGAGTTTTTTATATATCCCATAATTGATAAAATAAAGAATAAAGAGGAATATAAGAGGCTTTTTTCAAACTTCATATCCCTTTCGGTTTTGCAGGCAGCAAACTATATTCTTCCGCTTATAACACTGCCTTATCTGGTAAGGGTTTTAGGGCCTGAGAAATACGGGCTTGTATCGTTTGCTCAGGCATTTATAGGATATTTTATGATATTAACAGATTACGGCTTCAATCTCTCAGCAACCCGCGAGATATCAATCAACCGTGACAATAAAGAAAAGCTATCAGAGATCTTCAGCTCTGTTATGACGATTAAGGCTGGTCTTTTAATAGTCTCATTTGTCCTTATGAGCATAATAGTATTTTCTTTTGGCAAGTTTAGCAGGGACTGGCCGATATACTACCTTACATTTGGAATGGTTTTAGGTCAGGTTTTATTCCCGGTCTGGTTTTTTCAGGGTATGGAGAGGATGAAGTATATAACAGTCTTAAACATCACAGCAAAACTGATATTCACAGTTGCAATATTTGTGTTTGTTCACAGTGAATTTGATTATTTAAAAGTACCACTTTTAAATTCAGCAGGTTATCTTATAGCAGGAGTTATTAGCTTATATGTATTAAAGAAAAATTTTAAACCAGATTTTAAATTTTATAATTTTAAAAAACTAAAAGAGTATTTTAAAGACAGCACACAGTTTTTTTTATCCAGAGTATCTGTTTCAATTTATACATCAAGTAATTCTTTCGTGTTAGGCCTTTTTACCAATAATACTATGGTTGGATATTATTCTATAGCAGAAAAATTATATCAAGCAGTTCAATATCTATATGCTCCATTGAACCAGGTTTTATATCCATATGTTTCTAATTCTAAAAATATAAATCTATTTAAAAAGATATTTAAAACGGTTGTAATAGTAAATATTATTTTTGTTTTGATTGTATTTTTATTTAGTAATAATTTGTTTAATCTACTTTTTTCGGATAGGGCAACTTTAGAATCTGTAAAAGTCTTTAATATTTTTCTAATTGCAACAATAGTTGTTGTTCCATCTGTGCTGATAGGTTATCCACTCCTGGGTGGGATGGGACATCCTGAATACGCTAATAAAAGCGTTATTTATGGCTCAATGGTACATCTTATTGGTTTATTAATATTAATACTTATTGGAAAAATAAATCCTATTGCTGTTGCATTTATGGTTGTTATAACAGAAAGTTCAGTTTTTTTTATGAGGAATCATTGGGTTAAGAATATTGCTTATGAGTAAAAAGAAAATAATTACTTATGGAACATTTGATTTATTTCATATAGGGCATCTTAATTTGTTTAGAAGATTAAAGGAAATAGGAGATTATCTTATAGTTGGGGTATCAACAGATGAATTTAATGCTATTAAAAATAAAAAATCTTTTTTCCCATTTAAAGATAGATTTGAAATTGTTAGAAGTGTTAAATATGTAGATATGGTAATTCCTGAAAAATCTTGGGAACAAAAGATAAATGATATAAAAAAATATAATATAGATATATTTTCGATCGGAATGGATTGGAAGGGAAAATTTGATTTTTTAAATAAATTTTGTGAAGTAATATATTTACCAAGGACAAAAGGGATATCATCAACTAATATAAAAAATATGCTGAATTCTTTGGATAATTATAAAAATATAATCGATAACTTTAAAACAGTTGATTTTGTAAGGTTAAAAAAATCTTTAGATTTATTAGAACAATTAAAAAAGAATTTACAATAAATATGAGAAGTTTTAAAAAAAATATTTTAATAAAGTCATTAATTTATGTATTAAATCTTCCTTTATATTTTATTTCTTTGACCATACCTAAAAATAAAAATATCTGGATTTTTGGAGCATGGGTTGGAGAAAATTATTCAGATAATCCAAAATATCTTTTTGAATATGTTAATAAAAATTGTCCAGATATAAAACCTATATGGCTTTCAAAAGATTATAAAACTATTAGATTAATAAAAGCAAATGGGTGGAAGGCATATAATAGCTATTCAGTTTTTGGATATTTTTATAGTATGATAGCAAAAGTTTGTATCGTTAATCAAGGAATGATAGATGTTAATAAATTTATTCCATCACCAATAATTATAAACTTGTGGCATGGCATTCCGTTGAAAAAGATAATGTATGATGATAATATTGATAATGAAACTGATAGATTTAAAAAAATAAAAAAAACATTTTTTTCGTTTTTAAGATATCCTGAAGAATGTAATATGATGATATCTTGTTCTGAAGATGATAGAATAAATTTTTCGTCAGCTTTTAAAATTAATAAAGAAAACATAAGGATTACAGGCTATCCACGAAATGATGGCATTTTTATAAATAATAATATTCGCTTTGTAGATAAAAATAAGTTTAATGTAATATATATGCCAACTTTCAGGAATACGAGTGGAAAAACTGGAGTTTTTTTTATGGATGTTAAAAATATTTGTAATAAATTATCAATTATAGATACTACCTTGTACTTTAAAATGCATTTTTGCGATAAAGATAAAGTTAAAGAATTAAATAAAATTATTAAAGAATTAAATCATATTAAAATAATAATGGATGATGAAATAAATAATAATATTTACAATATTATTAATTCATTTAATATTTTAATCACTGATTACTCAAGTATATATTTTGATTTTTTGTTAACTAATAAACCTATTATATTTTTCCCTTTTGATTACGAAAAATATATTAAGGAAGATAGGGAACTTTATTATGATTACAATGAAATTACACCTGGTCCAAAATGCAAGAATTGGGATGAAATTATTGAATGGATAAAAAAATTTAAAAACGATCCGTCCCTTTATGCTGATGAAAGGAAAAAGATAAAAGATAGATTTCATAAATATCAGGATGGTAAAAGTTCTGAAAGAGTATATAAGGAGATAAAAAAATTAATAGAAAAAATATAAAACAATATTAGCTTTATATAAAAATTATTTGTAAATGTCTGAATTATAACAGTCAAATATGATTTCTCCTAAAGCTTCAATAATTATATTAAACTACAACGCCTGGCAAGATACTATAGAATGCCTTGAAAGTGTATTACGAAATGATTATCAAAATTATCAGGTTATAGTTGTTGATAATAATTCTCAAAACAATTCTCTTGACTATATAAAGAGTTGGGCTGATGGTAAAATAAGTGTATGGACAAAACCTGATAATCCATTAAGACATCTTTCTTATCCACCGATTGAAAAACCTGTTCCATATGTTTTTTACACAAGAAAAGAGGCAGAAAGTGGCGGTATAAAAGGACTTGAAAGCCAATTTGATGATGATGATTTTAAAGGAACTACAACAAAATATCCACTTATTCTTATTCAGAGCGGTGACAATTTAGGTTTTGCGGGCGGCAATAATGTTGCTATCCGATATATCCTTGCCAAAAATGATTCTGATTATATCTGGCTTTTGAACAATGACACAGTAATTGATAGAGTAGCGTTGAAAGAAATGATTAAATTAGCAGAAAGTGATAATAAAATGGGAATGATTGGATCAAAGATATTATGGTATAATAATCCTGATATAATCCAATTATGTGGTGGTATAAGGATTATAAGATTTTTAATGAGAACTAAAAACATGTTTGTTTACCAAAAGGATAGTGAATTGATTGATCAAAAAGTTTGTTATTTTGATTATATAGGTGGAGCAAGTTTAATGGTTTCAAGAAATGCAATTAAGATGATTGGTTTAATGGATGAAGCATATTTTATGTATTTGGAAGATGCAGAATTTGGATTAAGAGCAAGAAAAAATGGCCTGATTTTAACTTATTCACCAAAAAGTAAGCTCTGGCATAAGAATGGAGCAAGTTGTAAAGGTTTTGTTAAAAAAAGGTTCTTGTTAAAAAAGAAAGTGAGATCTGATTTAAAAAGATTTTCTATGGATTTATATGGTTATAGAAATTGGATTTATTTATATAAAAAATATTTTCCATATTTGTTTCCATTATTTTCTTTAAGGTTTGTTTATAAAGTTATTCAAATATTTTTATATGATGATCAAAAGTTGTTAAGGCTAAATATGTTAGTCAAAGCTTTTTATTATGGAATTATTGGAAGGATGGGAAGAGTTGATAAATGGTAAAAGATAAATATAATTATTTTTTAAGTTATAAAAATATTTTTTCTTTTTTTCTTTTTCTCTTTTTTTTAACTTATGTTGCTAATAATTATTTTGTTATTGGGAATTTTAAACTTTTTTATTTTTTTACAATTATTTTATTTTATATCTTTATTGTATATGTATTTTTATTTAATCATATTTCTGTAAGACTTATTAAACTATTAAAAGAAGATAAATTTTTCTTTTTCTTTTTTTTGATTACTGTCCTTACAACTTTTATAAATGCTATCATTTTTAATTATTTTGATAATTTAAGATTTGTGTGGTTTTTAATTAATTTATTGACTATTCTTTGTATTTATACGATAATTAGAATAATTGATATTAAAATAGAACAATTATTAAAAATTATATTTATTTCTTTTACTTTAATATTTTTGTTTGATTTTAAAGAATCATTTAAAATATTATTAGATGGTAATTTATATAGGTTTACAGGTGGGTTTAGCGACCCTAATGGGGAATGTTCAATATTATTACTTTATATCGCTGTTACTATTGTTTTGTTTTTAAAATCAAAAAAGAAAATAATAAAATTTGTTTATTTCTTTTTTACCTTTATCGGTGTTTCACTTTTATTAACTACATTTTCTAGAGCAGGTATAATTTCCTTATCTGTTTTTTTTATATCTGTGTTATTATTAAACAGGATAAAAGCGTATAAAAAGTTATTTTTATTATTAATATCTTTAGTTCTTTTTATAAAAGTTATTTCTCTTGTACCTTTTAAAAATTATTTAACTATTATGTCAAAAAGGTTTGATGTAAGTAGTAATTTGAATGAATATAATTCTGCAATTAGCAGAGTTAGGGAGATGAAAGCAGGCCTTAATTTGCTAATAAATAATCCACATACAATATTTTTAGGCTCAGGTTTTGGAACTACAGAGTTTGAATATTTTAAAAAAGAATTTTCTTCTGACGCTCCTATTACACCGAGAATACATAATACACCTTTTGCTTTATTGGTGGAGGATGGAATTATAGGAATATTTATTTTAACTATTATTTTTTTTAATATATTACATAAATTATATAAACAGAAGCATGATAATGTTTCATTTGTCGTTATTTCTTTAATAATTAGTGAAACAGTATTATCTATGTCAGTGTGGTTGTTATATTTTTTACCATTCTGGCTGGCAGTATTTATATTGCCAAAAATATATTTATTATCGATAAATAATAAAAATTCATATGATTAATGTACTTGTTTTACATAATTATGAGTCTCCATATAGAAATAAACTTTTTATTGAATTATCTAAATATGTTAATCTTACAGTAATTTATTTACAAGATAAGAGAATAGATAATAGATTATGGTCTGTTAATAATGTTTCATCGTATAATTGTTATAATTTATTTTCTTATCAGTTAGGAAAAATAAGTATTAATAAATTTTCAGATTTAAACAGGGTATTTAGACAAAAAAAATATGATGTAGTATTTTTAAGTGATAATTTGCCTAATTCTATTTCAAATTTATTTTTAGGATTAATACTTAAAAAAAACAATATAAGAAAAATTCTCTGGAACGAGGATATAGCATTAAATCAATATTATCCTGAAAAGAAAAAAATTTTTTTAATGATAAATCAGATTTTATTAAAAGATTTTGTGGATGCGATAGTGTCTTTCACAAAACTTGGGGCAGAATATTGGAGAAAAGAAACTATAAAAAAAGTCTTTTATTGCCAGCAATCTTCACTCAGATCAGATGAATTAAAATTTTATAATGTAAGTAAAAAAGAAAAGGAATTAAAATTACTTTTTGTAGGTTCATTTACTGGAATAAAAAATGAAAAGCTCTTATGTGAAACAATTTATGAATTGGTTAATGAAGATTTAAATATTAAACTAATACTGATTGGTGACGGAAGGCTTAGAAAATTTTTAAATGAACGATATAATTCTAATACTTTATCTTTTTTAGGTTTTAAAGAGTATAATGAAATCTGTAAATATTATCAAAATAGCCATTTTTTGCTTTTACCATCAAAGTATGATTCATGGGGTATGGTAGTAAATGAATCTATGTCATATGGTACCCCATGTATAGCATCAGCTTCTGTGGGAGCAAAAGAGTTAATTGGAGATTCTGGATATATTATAGAAAATGTTAATAAAAATAATTTAAGAAACATATTATTAAAAGCTTATAGTTTAAATAATGAAGATTATTATAACTTGCGGAAAAAATCTTTTAAATATGCTAAGAACTATACTATTGAAGTCGCATGTAGTAGTTTAATGAAAGCAATAAAGGAAGTTATATAGTGAAAATTTTACATATTAATAATTATTTAGAAAAAGGTGGAGCAGAAAAAGTTTTTAGGATAACTTTTACATCCCTCGATAAGTATTATACTGATATTGTGAATTATGTAGCTTATACAACTGATACTAAAGAAGATAGTTATAATATCAAAAAAGATAATATTTTTATACTTGATAACTGGCAATGGTATGGGAAAATAAGAGGCGGAGTTAAATATATTTTTTCCTATAAAAACTATAGGTTAATGAATAAAATTTTATTAAATGTAAGACCAGATATTGTTCATTTGCATGGGTTTTATGCTGCCTTATCTCCATCAATTTTATTATCCTTGCGTAAATATAAAACAGATTTAAATTTTAAAGTTATTCAGACATTACATGATTATCATATCTTTTGTCCAAATGCATCATTTTATTCTTATAGTTGTAACAGAATATGTACGGATTGCTGGAGCAAAAATATTAAAACTAAAATTTTTTACTATAATTGTGATAGGAGGGGAAAAATAAGTTCTATAGTAAAAGGAGTAAGAAGCATAATTTCTTTAAATATTATCAAGCATTTAAATATTATAGATTTTTTTATTGTCCCAAGTTTATTTATGAAAGATATTCTTTTAAAAGAAAAAAAATCTATAAAAAACATTGCTTTTATAAAAAATCCTACTTTAAATAATAATTTAATAAAAAATAATAATTTTAAAAGAAATGAGATAGTTTATTTTGGAAGATTCAGCAAAGAAAAAAATTTATCTTTTTTAATCAATACATTTATAGAAATGCATAATGAAAATTTATTACCAAAAGATATTATACTTACTTTAATAGGTACTGGAGAAGAATTATCTACTTTAGTTTATATAAAAGAAGAATCAAAAAGCTCTAATATAATTATTAAATCTTTTATGAAAGAGAGAGATTTGTTTGAATACATTAGACAATCTAAATATTTTATTTTACCATCAATTTTGTTTGAAAATTCACCATTATCTATTTTAGAAGCATATCAATCTAATCTTATCCCAATCGTTTCAAATATTGGCGGTATGAAAGAGATGATAGAATATTTTGGCATTGGCTATACATTTTTACCTGATGATAAAAATAGTTTAAAATCTGTTCTTTTGACTGCGATTAAAAATTATAATATAGATATTAATAAATTTTCTTCTATCGAAAAAAAATTAAATGAATTTTCTTTAGAAAACTATTTGCAAAATTTAGTTGAATTGTATAAAATTTGTTTAGGGGAAAAACAGATAAAATGAAAAAAATTCTTATTATTACATCAAGAGTTCCATATCCGCCTGTCGGTGGTGATAGATTAAAGAATTATTGGTTATTAAACATTTTGTCCAGGCATTTTAATGTTCATCTTGTTTCCATAACAGAATCTGAAGTTCCTGCAGAATTTTATGAGTGGGCTGATAAAATTGGAATAATATATAAGATTTTTAAGAAATCAAAGATTAAATCATATTTTAATGCTTTTAAAGGTTTGTTTAAAAATACACCCTTACAGGTAAGTTATTATTATTTTAATGACATAAAAAAATATATTGATTTAATATATAAAGATTATGATCTTATCATCTCAACACTGATAAGGACGGCTGAATATGTAATTGATAAGGATAAGTTAAAGATTTTAGATATGGCTGATTCAATAGGATTTAATTATTTAAAGTCTTCTAGTAAAAGCCATTCTATAGTATGGAAGATTATATATAAAATTGAGTCAAATAGATTACTAAAATTTGAAGATTTATGTATAGATAAGTTTAATAAAACACTTTTTTTTAACAGAGAAGAGGAAAAATATTTTAATAAATCACTAAAAACTTATTGCATACCTCATGGTGTTAACGAATATTTATTGAATTATGAAAAAACTAATGGAAACTATAAAAACTGGGTAGTGTTTTTTGGAAAAATGGATTATCAGCCAAACATAGATGCTGTTATGTGGTTTGTAAAAAATGTTTCACCTGAACTTAATAAAGATATTAGATTTGGAATTGTGGGGGCTTATCCACCTAAAAATATTTTAGAATTAAAGAATAAATATGAAAATATAGAGATAACAGGATTTGTTGATGATCCATATATAATTTTAAAATCTGCTATATGTGTGGTCGCACCTATGCAGACAGGTGGTGGAATACAAAATAAAGTACTTGAGGCTATGGCTCTTGGAACTGTTAATATTGTATCTTTGCTTGCTTCAAAACCAATCGGTGCTAAGGATATGAGTGATTTTATAGTAGAGGATGAGCCATCAAAAATTGCGATGATAATAAACGATATATATAATAATCCACATAGATATGAATATATAAAAAAATCAGCCAGAGAATATATAAAAAACAATTTTACATGGACAATATATGAAAAAAATTTGTTAAATATAATTGAGGAGGTTTTAAGATGATAATTCGTTCAAGAGCTCCGTTAAGGTTGGGGCTTGCTGGTGGGGGAACTGATGTAAGTCCTTATTCTGATTTATATGGTGGGAATGTTTTAAATGCTACTATAAGTATGTATGCTTATGCCACAATAGAACCAAAAAATAATGGAAGGATTGTCTTAAATTCTGTAGATAGGGGGGAAAGACTTGTGTTAAAATCTAAAGAAGTTCTTGAAATTAATGGGAAATTGGATTTGCTTAAAGGAGCATATAATAGAATTGTTAAAGATTTTGTTAAAAAGCCTTTATCGTTTGAGCTTACTACTTATGTTGATGCTATACCGGGCTCAGGGCTTGGAAGTTCTTCTACATTGCTTGTTGCTGTTTTAGGAGCTTTTTCTGAATGGTTAATGCTTCCATCCGGTGAATATGACCTTGCACATCTTGCTTATGAAATAGAAAGAAAGGATCTTGCTATGGCCGGTGGGAAACAGGATCAATATTCTGCCACATTCGGTGGTTTTAATTTTATGGAATTTTATAATAATGATAAGGTTATAGTAAATCCTTTAAGAATAAAGCCAGAGATAACAAATGAGTTGCAGTTTAATATACTCTTGTATTATACAGGAACAAGCAGGCTTTCATCTAAAATTATTGCTGCTCAGATAAAAAATGTTAATGCTGATTCTAAGAAATCCATACAAGCTATGCATCAGCTTAAAAAACAATCAGTTCTTATGAAAGAGGTAATTTTAAAGGGACAGCTTGATAAAATTGGTGAAATACTTGATTTTGGCTGGCGATATAAGAAAAAGATGGCGGATGGCATAACAAATCCTGTTATAGATGAAATATACGCTGCTGCAAAAAAGGCAGGGGCATCAGGTGGAAAAATTTCAGGAGCTGGTGGTGGTGGTTTCATTATGCTTTATTGTCCAAAAAATTCAAGATATAGAGTTATAGAAGCTTTAAAAAAATTTGGTGGAGAGTTCAGAAGATACCAATTCACTAAATATGGGGTTGAAACATGGCGAGGAGGTTTATGATAAATAAAAAACTAAAATTATTAATTAGAAATATTTTATATAAAAAAGGTTGTATTATTACGCGTTCTATGTATTATTCAGATAAGAAATTAAATATAGGAAATTATGGGGATTATAATAGAATATCAAGTTTAGAATTAATATCAAATGAAATATATGAAAGAAATATATCAGGTAATGTTGCAGAGCTTGGTGTTTATAAAGGAGAGTTTTCAAGTATGATTAATAGATGCTTTCCTGATAGAAAATTGTATCTTTTTGATACATTTGAGGGCTTTGATTTTAAAGACATTTCTATTGAGAAAAATAATAATTTTTCATCAGGAGAACAAGATTTTTCTAATACTTCTATAATGTTAGTACTTAAAAAAATGAAATATAAAGAAAATATAATAATAACAAAAGGTCGTTTTCCAGAAAGTTTAGCTCAATTAAAAGATTATAACAAACTTATATTTTCTTTTGTATCAATTGATGTTGATTTATATCAACCAACTATTGAAGGATTAAAATTTTTTTATTCTAAATTGCAAATGGGAGGTTATATATTAGTGCATGACTATAATAATAAAAACTATAGTGGAGTTAAAAAAGCAGTCAGAGAATTTTGTGAAAGTAATAAAGTAAATTATTTTCCTTTAAATGATACTTGTGGAAGTGTTGTAATAATGAAATAATTTAAGAATATGATTAAACAAGCAATTATTCTTGCAGGTGGGCTTGGGACAAGGTTGCAGGGTGTAGTTAAAGATGTTCCAAAACCTATGGCGGATATAAATGGCAAACCCTTTCTGGAATATCTTTTAAATTTTTTTAAAAAAAATGAGATAAAAGAGATTATTTTATCTGTTGGATATAAATATAAAGTGATTATTGATTATTTTGGTGAAAATTTCTCTGGTATTAAACTTGTTTATTCAATAGAAGAAGAGCCGCTTGGCACAGGTGGAGCCATAAAAAAAGCTTTAAATTATGTTGATTCTAATGAGGTTTTTGTTTTAAATGGAGATACTTTTTTTGATATAAACTTATCAAAATTCTATAAATTTCATATAGAAAAAAAATCAAATTTGAGTATAGGATTAAAAATAATGGAAAAGAATAATAGATATGGTATTGTTGAGGTTGATAATGATTTTAGAATAAAAAACTTTAGTGAAAAAAGGTATTCTGATAAAGCACTAATAAATGCTGGAATTTATATATTAAAAAAAGATTTTCTATTAAGTCTTAAACTTCCATATAAGTTTTCATTCGAAAAAGATTTTTTAGAAAGATATTCAAAAACCTTTGCCTTTTATGGCTTTCCATTAGATGCCTCCTTCATTGATATCGGCCTCCCCTCCGATTACTATTCCGCCCATTCCCTCTTTAACCCAAACCAAAAGTAACCGCGTAGGTTACTTTTGGTTGAGGTAATAAAAGTATTAAAAAATATGCTAAAATTTATGCTATACCGAAGTAACCTACGCGGTTACTTCGGTAGGAGGCGTTATGGTATATCATATATTCAATAAAAGCATAGCGGATTTTGTTATATTTAATACTGACGCTGATTTTAATCGCTTCATATCAACAATGAAGTTTTATCTTTATGATCAAAAGAAAAGTATGCATAACCGTAACCAAAAGTAACCGCGTAGGTTACTTTTAGTTGAGGTAATAAAAGTATTAAAAAATATGCTAAAATTTATGCTATACCGAAGTAACCTACGCGGTTACTTCGGTAGGAGGGTATTTTTGAACAGTAGTGTATAAACTGCGGGCAAAATTAGGTGGTAAAGCACTAATAAACGCTGGGAGTTATATATTAAAAAAAGATTTTTTATTGACTCTTAACCCTCCAGATAAATTTTCGTTTGAGAAAGATTTTTTAGAAAGATATTACAGGACATATGCCTTTTATGGCTTTCCATCAGACGCCTCCTTCATTGATATCGGCCTCCCCTCCGATTATTATTCCGACAATTCTTTCTTCTCAAAATAGCTTTCCTTTCTCTATTTTCCCCACCCCTTCATAACCACAACCAAAAGTAACCTCGTAGGTTACTTTTAATTGGAGTAATAAAAGCATTATAAAATATGCTAAAATTTATGCTATACCAAAGTAACCTACGAGGTTACTTTGGTAGGAGGCGTTATGGTATATCATATATTCAATAAAAGCATAGCGGATTTTGTTATATTTAATACTGACGCTGATTTTAATCGCTTCATATCAACAATGAAGTTTTATCTTTATGATCAAAAGAAA
>Ga0302250_1002070_pt1 | contig 13209 bp, 15 predicted proteins | sample AAG_RA_Asp_MG_FD_193536 | JGI IMG/M metagenome (GOLD analysis project Ga0302250, IMG submission 193536) | Enriched activated sludge microbial communities from anaerobic digester in WTTP, New Holstein, Wisconsin, United States - AAG_RA_Asp | ecosystem: Engineered > Bioreactor > Anaerobic >... | reverse complement strand
GACCTCGTCCTCCTGCAGGGCAGCCCCCGGCCGGACGGCAACTGTGCGATCCTTGCCGGATGGGCGACGGATGCAGCGAGGGACAGGGGCCGTACCGCAGAGGTCATCTACCCTCATGACCTCGACATCCACTGCTGCATCGGCTGTTACCAGTGTTACAACACCGGCACCTGCGTGTTCGACGACGATATGAACGGGATCATCGATGCGGTGCGGGGCGCCCGGCTCATCATCGTCTGCTCACCGGTGTACACCAACACCGTGACGGCCGGGCTCAAACTGGTCATCGACCGGATGCAGGCCTATCACGCGGAACGGACACTTTTTGGAGGAAAGGACGGACAGCACGGCCTCCTCTTCTCGGTTGCCGGCCGGAAGGGAGGGGGCAACTTCACCTGCATCACGAAGGTGGTGACTGCATTCTTCAAAAACTGCGGGATCGAACCGGCCGGTGAGATCCTCATCGACAGCGTGGATGCGGTGAAGGATATCCGTGAGATCGCGGGAAAGCGGGAGGAAGTATCCGGTCTCGTGCGCCGGTATCTCTGACAGGGCTGTTGACGCTAATCTCAAGGGAGGAACCCAAAGGATAATAGGCACAAAGACGTGAGATAATCCGGCATGTGGCCGGAGAAAAGAGGAGGGATACCGGGAGCCGTACGGGGGCAGGGGCCTGTGGCATCTTTCACAGCAGTCCTCTTCCTCGCTATCTTGGTTGCCTGTTCCGGCTGCCTCTCTTCCGGCCCGCAGGATCCGGGCGGCCCGGGTTTCGCCTCGACCCGGACCGGTGTGCAGGACCTGTATCTCTACCAGAATGTTGTGAACACCTCTGGTTTACCCGATCCCGCAAAGGATCCTCCCGGTGATTCCGGTATCAGGTGGCGTGCAGCAATAATCCGAGACGCGATCAATGTCAATAACTCAGTAACACGCGATTATGCCGTCTCGATTATCCCCCGCTCACACGGGGGGAGCTTCAACCTTGCCCAAGCCTGCGATCTCTGGGAAGACGTTTACCGCAACTGGACCTACGTAGACGATCCGCGGGGAAGTGAATATTTCTCACCCGCGAGCCGTACGATTGCGCTCGGCATGAAAGGTGACTGCGATGACTTTGCGATCGTTGTCGCAGCCATGATCGAATCGGTCGGGGGAAGCTCCCGGATCGTGACAGCACAGAACGGCACCGGGGGTCATGCCTACCCGGAGCTCTATATCGGGGACAGCAGTGCCCGGTTTGACACTGCCGCAGCCTATATCCGGCAGCGCTACCATGTCACGGATGTCGGCTGCCACATCACGGAAAGTGCCGACGGGACCCGTCACTACTGGCTCAACCTTGACTGGTGGAGCCGCCATCCCGGGGGCCGGTTTTTTGCTGACCGGGGTGTGCGGATTGCGTATTATCCCGACGGGACGTGGGAGTGGAGCGAAACACCGTAAGCCCGTTGCCGCGCCGGGGCGTCCGGGCCCGGGTTCTCCTGAGGGATAATTGCGCGTTTGATGGATTTTCCTTCATAGGTGCCGGTCGCGGTTGTCCAGCAGAAGAAAACCTTCCGGCAAAATATTGGCTGAGATATTCAAACGGGAACAATATGCATTTTAATGTCCGCCGGATGTCAACAAGATGAAAAATTTGACGGGATATGTCAACCACTTACAAATTTTTTTCCAGTTGATTAACTCACTCCGTTTTACCGTCTGTGAAATTAACAATCTTTAATTACTATTTTCTTCCTACCTCTGAATTAGCAAATTTTACCCGATAAAATTTGTGTGAAAATTTGTGTGTGATGTGCATGGCTTTTGCAGTTCATGTAAATATGGAACGGTGCTCCGGGTGCAACAACTGCGTTGTTGCGTGCCCGGTCAATGCACTCGAGCTTTTTACGCTCGACCCTGTCACCAAGGAGAAGATCTACCAGGTACAGGACGGTGTGGCGAAGAGCCTTGATTTCAAGGCCGAACTCTGCGCAGGATGCGGCGTATGCGTTGAAGCATGCCCGATGGGAGTCATCAGCCTATCCGGGAAAGGATCAACCGAAGTCCCGGCCAAAGCCTGAAGAGAGGAGATCCCAATGGCAGAAAAGAAAATTACTCTCAACATGATCACGTGCCGGACGATCCAGCAGGGCGTTGGCATGGAAGCAGGCAAGACTTCGCAGAAATATTTCGATGCCTGCACGGTCATGCATATGCACCCTGACGACATGAAGCGGCTTGGGCTTTGGAAGAACACGAATGTCAAAGTCACGAGTTCCGTTGGCAGCGTTATTGTAAAAGCTGTTGAGACCCGCGAAGATCTTGTCCCGGGCCTTGCCCACATCCCGATGGGACCCTGGGCGAACCGGATCGTCCCGGCCTATACCTTCTCAACCGGCGAACCGTGCTTCAAGGGATTCCCGGTGGATGTCGAGATCGCAGCAAACGAACGCATCATGGGCGCTATCGAGGTCCTGCAGGACGCCTGCGGCCTCATCAGGAAGTGACGGACAATGCCAAAAGAAGTAACTGATGTAATCTGCCCGTTCTGCGGTACCCTGTGTGATGACCTGATCATCACCGTGTCCGATGACAACAAGACCATCCTTGGTGTTAAGAACGCCTGCGCCATCGGCGCCGAGAAGTTCAACCACCAGAGGCTCCCGGGCCGCGTCAAGCGCCCCCGCATGAGGCAGGCTGACGGGACCTATAAAGAAGTCACCTACGACGAAGCGATTGACTGGACCGCAAAGATGCTCGTCAAGTCGAGAAAGACCCTGATGTACGGCTGGGCATCCACGAGCTGCCAGGCCATGAGCATCGGCCACGAGATTGCGGAGAAATGCGGGGGGATTGTCGACAACTGCGCAACTGTCTGCCATGGTTCGTCCCTCATTGCCATCGAAGATGTCGGTGTCCCGAGCTGTACACTCGGTGAGATCAAGAACCGTGCCGACTGTGTTATCTTCTGGGGATGCAACCCGGCTCACGCCCACCCCCGCCACATGTCCCGGTACTCGATCTTCCCCCGTGGTTTCTTCACCGTCAAGGGCCACAAGGGCCGGAAGATTTACTGCGTTGACTGCCGGTACACGGATACGGCAAAGTGCGCCGACAAGTTCATTCAGGTCCAGCAGGGATTCGACTACGAGCTCCTGAATGCATTCAGGACCGCAGTCCGCGGCGAAGCGCTCCCGGACACCGTTGGCGGTGTCCCGAAGGAGAAGATCTACGAGATTGCAGAATCATTCAAGACCGCACGCTTCGGAATCATCTTCTTTGGCATGGGACTTACCCACACCATGGGCAGGAACCACAACATCGATATCGCCATCAACCTCACCCGCGACATGAACGAGTACACGAAATTCGCGATCATGGCCATGCGGGGCCACTGGAACGTCACCGGGTCCGGTCAGGTCCTCGGCTGGCAGTACGGGTTCCCATATGCCGTCGATGTCTCGCGGAGAGACCAGGCACGCCACCAGACCGGTGAGACGACCTCTGTCGACCTCCTTAACAGGAACGAGGTGGAGGCCTGTTTCTACATTGCAACCGACCCCGGTGCACACTTCCCGGTTGATGCAATGATCAGCTCTTCACGGAAGCCCACCGTCACCATCGACCCGCACATCAACTGCACGACCGAGATCTCCGACATCCACATTCCGGTCGCGATGGTTGGTGTCGAAACCGGCGGCTGCGCCTATCGTATGGACAATGTCCCGATTGAGACCAGAAAGGTCGTCGAACCCCCCGAGGGCATGCTCACGGACGAGGAACTCTTAACCAAGATCAACAAGCGTGTTGATGAACTCCTTGCCAAGGGAGGCGCGTAAATGTCTGAGTACATCATCAAGAACGGACACGTCTTTGACCCGGTCCAAGGCATCAAGGGCGACAAGAAGGACATTGCCGTAAAAGACGGCAAGATTGTCGACAAGGTCGGATCCTCGGCAAAGGTTATCGATGCAAAGGACAAGACCGTCATGGCAGGTGCCATGGATATCCACGCCCACGTAGCAGGCCCCAAGGTCAATGCAGGCCGCTGGTACCGCCCCGAGGATAAGCACTTCGACTCCCACAAGAAGGCCGGCATCACCCGCATAGAGGGCGGCAAGTCGATCCCGACCGTCTTCAAGACCGGCTACGAGTACGCCCGCATGGGATTCACGTTTGCCATGGAAGCCGCCATGCCCCCACTCTATGCCCGGCATGTCCACGAGGAGATCCACGACACCCCGATCATTGACGAGGGCGCTCTCCCGGTCTTTGGCAACAACTGGTTTGTCATGGAGTACCTCAAGAACAACGAGGTAGAGAACACCGCAGCCTACATTGCCTGGGTTATGCGCCAGACCAAGGGCTACGGTATCAAGGTCGTCAACCCCGGCGGCACCGAAGCTTGGGCATGGGGACTGAACTGTCTCACCATCCACGATCAGGTTCCGTACTTCGAGATCACCCCGGCAGAGATCATGACAGGCCTGATGAAGGCAAACGAGTATCTCGGTCTCCCGCACTCCATGCACGTGCACCAGAACGATCTTGGGAATCCCGGCAACTACAAGACCACCATCGATACGCTGAAACTCGCTGAGGGTGTCAAGCCGAAAAACAACTTCGGCCGCGAGCAGGTTATGCACTCCACCCACCTCCAGTTCCACTCTTACAAGGGGACCAACTGGGGCGACTTTGAGTCCGGCTCCAAGGAAGTCATGGACTACGTCAACAAGCAAAAGAACATCACCATCGACACGGGGAACGTCACCCTTGACGAGACCACGACGATGACTGCTGACGGCCCGTTCGAGCACCACCTCCACGGCCTCAACCACCTCAAGTGGTTCAATGTGGACGTCGAGCTCGAGACCGCAGCCGGTGTCGTGCCATACATCTACGACCCGAACATCTCAGTCTGCGCCAAGCAGTGGTGTATCGGCCTTGAACTTGCCCTCATGGCAAAGGACCCGATGCGCTGCTTCATCACCACCGACCACCCGAACGCCGGCCCGTTCACCCGCTACCCGCGTGTCTATGCCTGGCTCATGAGCAAGAAGTACCGAGACGAGCGCCTGAACACCTTCAAGAATGCCGACAAGGTCATCGGTGCAACCCACCTTGCCGGGCTCGACAAGGAGATCTCGCTCTACGAATTCGCCCAGATGACCCGCGCCGGTCCGGCAAAGGCACTCGGCCTCTCAAAGGACTACGGCGGCCTGAAGGTCGGTATGAACGCCGACATCGCCATCTACAACATCAACCCGGACAAGTTCCCCTCGAACGGACCGGAGATCGAGAAGGCGTTCGGCAATGCAGCCTACCTCTTCAAGGATGGCAGGATCTGTGTCGATGGCGGCAAGGTCGTCGACTTCGGCCAGAAGAAGACCTTCTGGGTCGACGCAAAGGTGCCCGAGAACAAGCTCGTCATGCACGACATCCGCGAGAAGTTCCTCCGCTACTACAGCGTGAACGAGGCCAACTACCCGGTCCCCGAGAGCTATGCACCGCACCAGCACATCATCACGGTGGATGCTACCAAGGCGTGAGGTGAAAAAGATGAACACGGTTACACTCACAGTAAAAAAGCAGCCGGAACTCTACCTTGAATGCGAGAATGTCAATCCCGACGCATTTGCCGGCAAGAAGGCAGCTGATATTGCAAAGCTCGGTGCATTTCAGGGCAAGGAGATCCTCACCCTCGGCGATTTCTTCACCATCAGCGGCGATGCAGGAGCAACTGCAGCTGACACGAAGATCGTTGTTAACGGCGACTGCACCAAGATGAAGTACCTCGGCGCCAAGATGACCGCCGGCGAGATGGTCGTCAACTCTGCCTGCGACATGTACACGGGCTCTTGGATGAAGGGCGGGAAACTCACCGTCAACGGCGATGTCCACTCCTTCTGTGGCCTTGCAATGGCGGGTGGCGAGTTCACCATCAACGGCAATGCCGGTAACTACCTCGGCGCTGCCTACCGTGGCGACTGGAGAGGTATGTCGGGTGGCGTCCTCCGCGTGAAGGGCAATGCCGGATCGGACGTTGCCAGCTTCATGACCGGCGGCACGCTGATCGTTGAGGGCGATGTCGATATCCACCTCGGCACCCACATGGAGGGTGGCACGATCATCCTCAAGGGCAATGCGAACCGCCGTGTTGGCGGCCAGCTGGTCAAGGGGACCATCTATGTCTTTGGTAAGATCAACGTCATGATGCCCGGCTACAAGCCAGTCGGTGAGGTCGAGCTCGAAGTTGATGGAACCAAGGCAAAGTTCACCGATTATATCGGCGACCTCGGTGAGCGCCACCCCAAGAGGAAGGGCGAAACCGTCTACGGCCACCTCTACATGAAGAACTAACGCGAAAGCGAATCACACACGCACGTGAGGGGAGATATTTCCTCACTGACATTTTTTCCGACAGGTTCGAACAAATCCTTCGGATTTCTTCTCGTCCTCTTGGTTCTGATGAACCAGTCCGGTTTCATAAACCCTGCAGTTCTCCTCCTCAACCATCTGAAGATGAGAACCAGTTACCCGGGAAAAAACGGGCAGTCCTTCACCCGGCATTCCCGGTTATTGGCAAAATAGTGGCAGGTCACCGGTTCGTGGAGCGGAAATGTTATGCCAAGGTGTTCCCGGCAAAAGTGCACGGCTGTGATGATTGCGAGGAACGCATTGCGTTTGCAGCACCGGGGCCCGCCATGGAGGGCAATCTCCCTGAGGCTCTCTGCCGTTATCAGGTTCGACAGTTTCCACTCCTCGCGCGAGAGGGGGGTTGCACCGGTTACGAGCGAGATGAAGATCCCGGTCCCGACTGCAACACCGCAGTCGCCATGGGTGCCGCAGAACCCGCCCATGACAAGCGCCGCACGCTGCCGGGCCTGCGCGACCTTATGGCGTTTGGCCGGCTCTCCCTTCACATTGTAATACGCGGCAAGGAGGGCGGCAGGCACGAGAAAGTGGTGCTCCGGCCCGTGCATCTTAACTTGGGGTGTATCCATGAGAGTTTCCGCGATCACGAGCGGGTCACTCTCCTGTGTCGTTCTGCAGAATGTCTCGATGATCTCATCGGCCGGGGCCCGGTGGCACCGGTCGCAGACGAAATGACCGACCTGGCAGACTGCGTCTGTCTGATGCATCTCCCCGCAATAGAAACAGGGGGCGGCCACCGGCTCCGGCAGGTACTTCAGGTTTTTCCCGCAGACGAGGCAGCCGCTTTGGTGTTCCGGGTCCATATTCTCCCACTATCCCATACTCGGGTTGGAAGCATAAACATTCAGGATCTGCCAAGGTTATCGCTCTTTCTTTGCTATCACCACGTAAAACCCGCGATTGCACGTCACCGTATGCGAAAAGCCGGCATCACCCAGTGCCCCGGTAACTTCCGGCAGGGACCGGAATTTCGCATGCCGGAGGAACCGTCCTTTTGGCTCCTTTGCCAGCTCCCGTGTAGCAATCTCCCCGTCTTTTTCCAGGAACCCCACGACCAGTGTCCCGCCCGGTTTCAGGACCCGGAAAACCTCCCGGAACGAACGGGCATAGTCCTCGAAGTAACAGATGACCGTCATCATCAGCACGGTATCCCAGGTACCGTCACGATAGGGCAGGAATTCCCCGAGACCCAGCACGGTTTCCACACCCCGCTGCCGGGCCATAACAAGGAGGGCCGGGGAGGGGTCGAGGCCGTGAGGGATGCCAAGGGGCCCGGCAAACCTCCCGGAGCCAACCCCTACTTCAAGGCCCCTGCCTCCTGCCGGGATGGCCCGGCGGAGGAGTGAAAGCTGGGCAGTATTGGTCGCCTTGTGAGTATCGAACCATGCGTCATATTCCGGGGCATACCGATCAAACACGGAATCTCCCGTTTTCATAAAAAGAGCACCTCACCGGGGCAGCCGCACCTTCATCTTCTCCCGGATCGAATCGGTGATCTCCAGCATCTTCCGTGCACCGCTCTCCCCCTGTTTTGCGTAGAAGAGGAGCAGGTGGAAGTAATCCGAGGTCAGGTCGAAGAACTCTTTCCGGTACCGGACCTCCACGCTCGAATCCCCGACAAATCCCTTGAGGGAGATGAAATGCTCCTGCTCGAAGGAAAAGTACGGCCGTTTCATGTGGGGGTACTCCTTCACCGTGCCGAACGATTTCAGGAATGTGAGGAATTCCGGTGTAAGCGGGGACTCGAGGAGGAATTCCCGCATCTGCGAACCGTCCGTGCAGACCTTGTTCTGGAGGGATTTAACGATTCGCACCCTCGGCCACCTCCCGCACGGCCTCACCGGCAGCCCTGCACTCTTCCGGTGTGTTGAGGTACGAGAAGCTGACGCGGATGCACCCTTTCCCCCCGTCGATCCGGTCGTGCACGAGCGGGGCACAGTGGAGTCCGGTCCGGGTGATGATGTTGTAGGCCTTTGCAAGGATGTAACCAGCCTCGTCGTTGTCCAGGTTCCGGATGTTGAAGGAGACGACCGGGAGGTCGGGAGCCGGGGTGTAGAGAATGATGTTGGGATCGTTTTTGATCTCCTGGAGGAAAAGGGTCGCGAGATTCCTGCCCTTGGTCGTGATTTTGTCCTGACCCTCGCGTTCGATGAACCGGATGCCGGCAAGGAGCGAGGCGATCCCGGTATAGTTATGCGTGCCGGCCTCGAACTTCTGCGGCATTTCTACCGGCTGGGCGAGCGAGCGCGAGTCCGTACCGGTCCCCCCTTGCCGAACCGGGGCAGTCGTTTCGGGATCATTAAGGTAAAATCCGCCAATGCCGGGGATCCCGAAGAGGGCCTTATGGCCCGTGAAGACAAACGCTCCGCCGGAGATTGCCGAGAGGTTGATTGGGACCTGGCCGGCAGTCTGGGCTCCGTCGACAACCAGGAAGATATCGTTATCCGCACAGAGATCGGCCACTGGCTGGACATCCTGCAGGGTTCCGAGCACATTGCTTCCATGGCTCATGACGATGAGCCGGGTCTCCGGACGGACGGCTTTTTTCATCTCCCGGAGGGGGATATATCCGTCCTCTGAGGGAACTGTACTAATCGTGAGTTTTCCATCACCTGCAAGAGTATTCAGCGGACGGAGGACGGAGTTATGCTCAAGGTCTGTCGTGATGGCGTGGAACGACGCTTTCTGTTTTTTCACAAACCCGTGGATGAGCAGGTTGAGGGAGTCAGTGGCATTCTGCGTGAAGATGAAATGGTCCGGGTTTTCCGCATGGAAGAGCCCGGCCAGCACCAAGCGTGTTTCCGACGGGTAATCGGTTGCTGACCCGGCCGTTGATCTGCCGTGCTCGAAGAACGGGATTTTCAGGCATTGGGCAACCTCGTCCAGTACTTCTGGTGGTTTCGGCCATGTCGTTGCCGCATTGTTGAGGTAGATGAGCGGGGAAATGCCCGGGTTGTTTCCCATTGCTGTAGTGTGGGTGGTTCATTGTCTTTGCTCTTTCGTGAAGACCGGTTCTATCAGTAAGGGAAAAGAATGGAAGGGACGGTTATGCCTGGATTGTTAATCCTGTCAGAAAAACAGGCCTAGAGGACCGGGAAAAACAGGATTATTTCTTCTTCTTGTGTTCATCGTCAACAGGTTTCATGTACACGACTTCAGCCTTGACGTCCTTTGCGATCTGTTCGATCTCGAATTTCCGAAAGTGGGTTGCCGCAATCTGGACTTCTCCGCCGGTTACGGCGATGATCCGGTACTTGGGTGATTCGACGCCTTCGCCGACTTTCTGGCGCTCACGGACATAAATCTTCATACATACTCTCCTGCCAACCATCAGGCAGCACCTCGCTGGTGCGAGGAATGCACGAATGTTGGCTCTGATATATCAACTGGTTTACAAGGACTTATGCCTTTCTATCGCGGAACAGAGAGTAGCGTGTCATCATGAAAAAACGGTTTGAGCTCTCAAGCGGACTTCAGGGTGAGACCCTGGTCCGGAAAGGGATGAAGAGAAAGCGGTCCGACTCTGAACAGATTCGCATTGCCCCGGAGATAAATGTCATAAAGATCGGCGGACATGGTGCGATCGATTACGGCCGGGAAGTGATGCTCCCCCTCTGCGATGAGATCGGGAAGCTCTCAAAAAAGAACCAGGTACTGGTCGTTACCGGTGGCGGCGGGAGGGTGCGCCACATCATGGATATCGGAATGGACCTGGGCATGCCCACCGGTGTTCTTGCAGAACTCTCGGCAAAGATCTCTGAGCAGAACGCGATCATGGTCTCGATCCTCCTTTCGAAATACAACGGGACCCGGATCCACACCGGTGACCTGCTTGAGCTCCCAATGCTCCTGAAACTGGGAATCCTGCCGGTGACACACGGAACCCCCCCGTACGGGTTGTATGAACACCCGTCGCGAACCGACATGATCCCCCCGCACCGTACAGATACCGGAGCGTTTTTGATTTCCGAGGTACTCGGGGCAAAGAACTGTATCATCGGAAAAAATGTTGACGGACTATATACTGAGGATCCACGAAAGAATCCTGACGCGGAACTCATCAAAGAAATCACGGCAAAGGAACTGATCCGTATGAACCTCGAAGATATGGTTCTCGAACCGATGGTCATCGAACTCCTGCAGGATTCCGTGCATGTCCGTGAAGTCCGGATCATCAACTGTCACACGAGGGGCAATATCGGCAAGGCAATTGCCGGGAAGAATATCGGGACGATCATAAGGGCTGAATAAGAATAAGCACCAGACGATCCCAGGAATGGCGGCCAAGTGTGTGTCATACGTGAGTGGCCGCCATGCGGGATCCGGGCGGATCGCCAGTTGCCTGATCGTGGCATAATCCGGATGCTGACGTTCCTGTCCTTTGCGGACACTCTCTTTATTAATTTTCTTATTAATAAAACAATATTGTTAATAATTTTCATTTGACATTTGTGCAGTGGGACCTCAAACCGTGAGAGTCTCCAGGATCATGATTTCAGAACATAGACTGTTTTCATAAGATTAACTTAACCCACTTCAGGTGATATGATAACCTCAGTTGATTAACCAGCAGGGTTTATCAGAAAGACTCGTTTACATACTATGAGTACTATGGGATTCAGCGCAGATATCATGCATGACTTTGTGGCAAAAGAGATCCGAAATATCTACTCCAGCTATGATGGCTGGAACTGTACCATGAAAGAGACGGGAGACGGGTATGATGCAATAGCCGTACTGGAACGGCATAACGGCGGACACCGGGAGTGTGTAAAGATCCTCGTATCCTTTGCACGTGACTTTGCCCCAGATCACTTGGATGAGCTTCGGGTTCCGGTGAAGTCGTATGACGGGACACTCGCCCGCCACTCGTTTGCCGTTTTGCTCCCGGCAAACGCGAACATGGCTTCAGTACCGGCTGGTGTCCCTGTCCTGGCCATGCGATCCTTTGCTTTTGAGGGTAAGGAACTGATCTGGGTCAAGAAGCCGGTCCGGAAAGAGGATGCAGCGAAATCCGCTGCCTGATTTCATTGTTTTAAAAATGTGGCCACGCCCGGGCTACCCGGGCAAGCCGCATCATCATATCTTCTCGTAATATTTCATGGATCCGCAGGTACCACAGCGGCCATTGACAGCAAGGTAATCGGGCACGGTCTCACCACAGACCGGGCACGTCACGGACTTCCACTTCTTCTTGGTCTTTACACCAACCCGGACCTTCTCGAACGACAGGACGTTACGGCCGGCCTGAAAGATATCGTCACGGAGCTTATCACCCATGGTGTGCTTGTCAAACGCCGGGCTGTTGGAATACCATAGGTCCAGGGTAGGATACTTCTTCACCTTCTGCAGGTCAAGATACACCCTTACTGCATCTGTCGCCTCCTTGTCCGAGGGGCCGTTGAGCGTGATGGCAAACTTTCCGATCGGTACCACTTTCAGCCGGTTATTGCCGGTGGTGCACCTTGCCATTACCTGAAGGGCATCGGGAAGGCACTTTGGCGTTTCGCAGACACCGTACAGTTTTTTGTCGGGACTGATCCCAAGGAGTTCCAGGGCATAGTCCACCATAAATGCACCAATGAGGATGCCAGGGGCAGCATACGTATGGAAGGATGAGAGCTGCCGGATCTGCTCCTGCAGGCGCGGGGGGACGTGATGAATATCCATCACGACATTGAGTCTTGAATCAGGGTCTTCGTGCATTCCGGTCATGCACATCTGTGGAATTACATCTGTTAAACTTTTTATGATTGTTTACCGGTAGGGTCTGCATACAGTAGTTTGTGACGAATGCGGGAGGACCGGCAGGTTCAGGGCCGTCTGGCAGGATCCTTACGTTCCCCGTCCCGGGCGGGAAACCCCGCCGGGGGAGGACTTCTGGCGATGTTGCAGACCATGAGGATCTCTTCCATATCGAGACTGGCGGGCTCCGCTGACGTACCGGCAAATGTGGAAAGCGAGATAATCGAGACAGGAATTTTCATGCCGAAAACGTCGACCGAGGGAATAACAGGAAGCGCCAGCCCGGAATAGTGCCGGACACTCCAGCGGTCCACGATCACGCCCATCCGTTCTAGGTATACAGAGGCACGGGTGAAGGGTATATTGGATGACAGAGTGCGGCAGAGATCGACTACCGGCGCCCCGATCCTCGTGCCCGGATAAAATGGCTGAGGGGGATCGATGATACGCTCGCACACCCGGCAGTATGAACGACAGACAACGACATTCACCACAACCCGGTTTTCATCCTCCACCAGCACGGCAAACCGTTTCCTGCGTTCATCGTACCCTGACAGGCGGCCCCCGCAAAAAGGGCACGCTGTCCCGGCATGGAAACGGACATCCTCGCAGGCAACAAGTGCCGTGTGGATGATATTGACAAGCATTGCGGGGACCTGTCTCAGTCTCATGATCAATCACCCTCATTTTTGCGCGGCAAGCCATCTGCACAACAAAAATGCACAGCACACTGGGTTTTTTGGATAGAAATACCCCTCTGACCCCAAACCAATCCCCAGTTTTCAGGGATATCTCAATATGCATATATATCATTTTTACCTAGATCCCTAATTAAGCAAAATTGTTTAACCAATTTTGCGAATACCACTGTCAGAGGTGTGTAGCATAGAGGTTTTGGCTGCTTTTAGCCAGGGCTTCTGTGTGTGTGTATGGTGATATAATGGCTAATAGCACGAGTACTCTTAAGTATGTACCCACGACGTGCCCTTACTGCGGCGTAGGCTGTGGTCTGAACCTTGTTGTCAATGACGGCAAGCTCGTCGGGGT
>Ga0302250_1002069_pt1 | contig 13216 bp, 12 predicted proteins | sample AAG_RA_Asp_MG_FD_193536 | JGI IMG/M metagenome (GOLD analysis project Ga0302250, IMG submission 193536) | Enriched activated sludge microbial communities from anaerobic digester in WTTP, New Holstein, Wisconsin, United States - AAG_RA_Asp | ecosystem: Engineered > Bioreactor > Anaerobic >... | reverse complement strand
TGGCGCGTCTCAAGGCACGGGAGACGTTTTCTATGCCACCCAGGTCGGTGCTGAAGATGCTGCCGTCCTGTTTGTTATCTTCCTCGGAGAGTTTTCTCAGTTCGCCGTAGCCTTCGTTAAAGAGGACTGTGAGCGGGGAGCTGGGAAAACGGTCGCTCTGGGCGGCGATGGAGTCAAAGCCTTTGGATTTCCAGAACAGGTCCATGAAGCGCACTGATTCGCTGTTGGCTTTATGAACCTGATACAGTTTGAACATGATGATGGTCCAGGATACGACTGAGAACATGATCAGGGTGATCAATACTAATTTAACTACAATGCCTGTGCCGAGAAGTAGGGACACGTAAGCACCTCCAACAGATTAGTTTAATTTTGAAAACTTAGCCCCATCAAGCAGCCAAGTCAAGTTGAAAATGGTCAAACCCGCTGTTTTACTTGGCTTTCACAAGCCAGTGGGCCTTATCTGTTTAATAAGCTCTACACGTCCCCGGGCAAGCAACTTTTCATGTTCATATTTCGAACTAAATATGCTGCATTCACATAGCCAACCGGCATGAGAGGCGCTAATGTCTCATGTTCCTGCTCCGCTGAATACTGCCAGCAACTAGCCATGCGGTTCAGAATTATTTTGATTTTCAATGACGGTATGGTAAAAATAATCTTGCTTAACAAAATTATTAAGATGGGAGTACATCATGTCAACAAATAACGATAATGCTGCCGCCGCTGTAATCGCATTCATCTCCGGAGCTGTTTTGGGAGGGGTGGCCGCCTTGCTGCTGACACCAAAACCTGGGCGTGAAGTGAGGGAAAAACTCAGCGCATTTGGCGATGATGCTGCAGACCAATTTAAAAAATATGCCCGCGAAGCTAAGTTTAAGGTTTGCGTTCGCGGTTCAAAAGACGCGGATGTAAAATATGATGGCGGGGCGGGGTGGATTTAAGCCCAGCTATTATCGCATGCATCCAGGGGCCTGTTTACCAGGCCCTTTTTAATGATGATAAGGCTCCCCATTAATGATTGTGAATGCCCGATAAATCTGTTCCATCAAAAAGAGCCTGATCATTTGATGTGTAAATGTCATTTTTGAAAATGATAGCAGTTTTAGCCCATTACGAAACTCATCCGTAAAACCGTATGCACCTCCAATCACAAAAACCAGCTCGCCGACCCCCATATCACGCTGCCGTGCAATAAAACTTCCCAGAGCACAGGAATCCATCTGTTCTCCACGCTCATCAAGGAGGATGACCATGCTGCCAGGAGAGATATGGCGGCTAATACGTTCACACTCCCTCCGCCTCATCTCTTCCGTTCCAGCGCCTTTTTCATCTTTTATCTCCATCAACTCCAACGGCATATAACGTCGAACCCTTGCGATATAATCAGCAAGTGCGTCCTTAAGCCATGCTTCACGGTTTTTGCCAACCCAGATTATCTTGATCTTCATAATGTCTGTCCAAAACAAAACGGCCAGCAGTTCACCAAGTGAACTGCTGGCCAGATTTTGCTGTTATTTCAGTCTATTCACTCGTTAGTTTGCTTTGCCAGTTCCACTATAGCAGCCGGCAATGGCAGTTCGCTGCCCGCACTCCACAACCCATCCAGGTCATAATAGCTGCGCAAAGGCTCATGAAAGATGTGTACTAATACATCACCGTAATCCATCACAATCCATTTGCCTTCTGTTGAACCTTCAATATCGTTGACCTTGCCAAACTTTTTCAGACCATTGCGAATATTATCGGCAATGGCCTGAACATGGCGGTCTGAGCTACCAGAAACGATTACCAGGCAGTCCGCAATTGAGGATACCTTGGTTATATCGATTGCCTTTATATCAAAGGCCTTTTTATCGAAGGCAAGTTCTGCTGATTTAATTGCACGTTCAGTTGCTGACAGATGTTTCTTTTCTGTTTCTGCCTTCTTTTTCGGCATCAGATGTATATCCTTTTTTGTTTAATATATGCCTCAACAGCCGGAGGCACAAGGTACCTTATGGAGTTACCCTGCCTTGCATTTTCACGAATAGCGCTTGAAGATATACCCAGTAGGCAATCCGTCAAAAAATTAATCGTCAGACCGGACTGATGAACCAATTGATTCAGGTGTGAATTATAATGAAACTCCCGGCGTATTACAACGGGTAGCGCATCCAGCGGCTGTTCAATCTTCTTGCCGGGCCTTTCCGCCACAACCATGCAGCAACTGCGCAGTATGTCCACGTAACGATGCCACAGTGAAAGCTCCATGTAGGAATCGCTGCCAATGATCATGTACAACATGCTGCCAGGATGCATGGCCATCAAATCAGTAATTGTATCGATGGAATAGGATTTTCCCGTGCGCCTTTTTTCTAGATCAGAAATAAGGAAAAAAGGATTATCTTCAATGGCAAGCCGGACCATTTCATAGCGATCCGCAAAAGCTACGCGACCTGTTAAAGCCTTATGGGGCGGTTCCGCCGCAGGCATGAAAATAACATGGTCAAGCGCATACTTCTCCCGGGCCTCTTCTGCAATCCGCAGATGGGCATAATGGACCGGATTGAATGTGCCTCCCATCAGACCAATATTCATATTGCCAATATCTTGTTCCTAATTACCAGCATTTCAAAAGCCAACGCAGCTTTGCGGATAATCCGCTGCAATTCAGGCAAATACCTTTCCAGATGGCTTTGATCAGCTGAGACGGCAACAATTGCAACCGTTTTGTTCAGCATTACAACAGGTATGGTCAAAATATACGTATCTGCCGGCAATTCCAGCTTTTCCTGAATCTGCCTGTTCTCGTGTGTATGAACAGGAACCGCCATCCGTGGTGCTCTGGATTCAACCGCATCTTTCAGTATTGATGATTTACTCAGCAGGAGATTCAGATCCGTGATGTCCAAAGTTGCCATGCCGTTTCTGAAAGCTCGCCAGCCAACCGCCATGGAACCACGCACAATGAACATGGCTCCAGCACAAAATCTTTGGCAGAGATAGTTGCAAACCGCATCTGCAACATCGTCCCTTGAAGTTGCAGATGCATATAAGCGTGACATGCCTTCCATGTCCTGCTGCAACGATAAATAATTCACGTTACGATCTTCAGATCTTGTATCGCCACAATCAGCCATTATCTTTTGCTGAGCACCATCTGCCGCGTGCTCACGGACTTGGCCTTTAATCTGGCCAGCTTGACCAGATACGGCCATTTTTGTACGCTCAGCCATCTGACAATACTGGGCTTCTCGGCTACTTATGCAATAAAACTTTGCCATTGCCCTTGACACATGAACGTCAAGCGCTATAAACGGCTTCACCACATATCCGGTGATGAAACCAATTTCATCAATAGCGGTAAAATCTGCAGGGTCAACCATGGCAAGTGACAAGCGATTCTTTTCCAGCTTGAAGGGCACAACATGATACTTGAAGGCTAAATCTTTTGAAAGTAGCTTAATAACATCCTGTGGGGCTGAGTACAGCTCTTGGCAAAGGGTAAAAGGCACACCGAATATGTTACTCAGCAACATCACAAGCGCCTTTTCGTTCGCATACCCCAGCGCAACGAGGCTGCTTGCAAGCCTGGTACCGTACTGCTCCTGTTTTAGAAGTGCATCCTCCAGCTGTTCCCTGGTAATCAGATGCTCCCTTACCAGCAGTTCACCAAACCGTGCATCATCTGTTGTGGTCAAATTGTCTGATTTCATAATTCATGACCTGACCGGTTAGTTGTTACAATAATATGTCGGATAGTTCAGCAAATGAACAACAAAAACAGCATATTTAGCGTAACCATACAATTTATCGCACTAATTATCGTACTACACACTGGAGTCAAAGAAACTCACTCAACTTTTCACGCTCATCCACCAGATAAAACTCCAGTGTTTTCCTGAGTGCATCATCAACACTGGTGACAGGCTCCCAGCCTAATACATCTTTCGCGCGCTTGATGGATGGCACTCTCGTCAGCATGTCCTGATATCCTTTACCGTAAAAACTGTCGGAACTGACTTCTACGATACGGCACTTTTCTGATTTTGCTTTGTAGAGAGGAAATTCTGCAACCATGTCTCGCAGTTTATAGGCCAGTTCCTTCACAGAAAGATCATTAGATGGATTGCCGATATTGAAGATACCGCCGTCTGCGCAGCCATTTTCATTGCTAATGATCTTCATCAGGCAGTCTATGCCGTCTTCAATATAGGTAAATGAACGTCGCTGATTGCCACCGTCAACCAACTGGATGGGTTCTTCTGCCAGAATGTTATACAAAAACTGGGTCAGAACCCTTGAACTGCCTTCCTTTGCTGTATGAATACTGTCCAATTTCGGACCAATCCAGTTAAACGGCCGGAACAGTGTGAATTTCAACCCCTCATGCATGCCATAGGCATATATAACACGGTCAAGCATCTGTTTGGCACAGGAGTATATCCAGCGCTCCTTGGCAATCGGCCCCAGCATAAGCGGTGAGTTTTCCTCATCGAACTCCCGGTCGGGAGACATGCCATACACCTCGGATGTTGAGGGGAAAATAACCCTTTTCTTGTATTTGTGACACAGTCGGATGATTTTCAGGTTTTCTTCAAAGTCCAGCTCAAATACACGCAAAGGCGCTTTAACATAAGTAACCGGGGTTGCAATAGCAACCAGTGGCAACACCACATCGCACTTTTTTATGTTGTACTCAATCCACTCCTTATTGATCGTAATATCACCTTCCAGAAAGTGAAAACGCGGATCACCCAGAGAGCGCTCCAGCTTGTCATCGGCCATATCTAGGCCGTAAACCTCCCAGTTGGTTGTGGTGAGTATGCGATGGGTCAGGGCATTGCCAATAAACCCGTTTACACCAAGAATGAGTACTTTCATTGCCACTCCTTTATCATTTCAATTCAAATCTGCGTGCTGTTGAATCAAATTCATCGGCATTAATTTCCGGTCCTGTTTCAAACTGCAGCCTTCTGATCTCCAGCAGACCGTCCCCGGTTCCAATCAATAGCGGAGAACTGGACACAATACACCCGGGATCAGCAACACCATCTACGGGACGAGCAGACCATACTATCACTTTTTCGCCTCCCAGATATGAAAAAGCACCGGGATATGGATGTGTAACACCGCGAACCAGATTATAAATGTTGACTGCGGGGAGAGTCCAATCAATCAGGCCGTCAGCAGGTTTACGCCCACCAAAGTAGCTACCTGCATTTAAATCCATTGGTATCCTTTGAGCCGCCCCTGACTGCAGCAATGGCCAGGCTCTAGACAAGACCAGTTCGGCAGCGGCTGTAACTTTGGTAAAAACATCATGGGCCGTATCATCAAATAATATCGTCACCTTTTCCTGGTCGACAATATCCCCGGCATCAGGCTTTTCAACCATATAGTGCAACGTAGCACCGGTTTCGATTTCACCATTGATCACGGCCCAGTTAACAGGCACACGACCGCGATATTTGGGAAGATATGAGCCGTGCATATTCAAGGCACCTTTCCCAGGTATGGCAAGTACTTCCGGCCGAATCATGTTCCTGTAGTAAAATGAAAACAGAAAATCCGGCGCCAAGGTACGTACTAATTCAATATTATCATGTGTATTTATGTCAGTGGTATTGCAGGAGATACCGTGTCGCTTTGCCAGCTCCCTGACAGATTCAAACCAAATCTGCTCCGTAGGAGAGTCCTCATGGGTAAATATCATCACTATATGCGCCCCCTGCCTGAGCAGTTCCGAAACGCAGCGATACCCCACATTATGATAGGCGCATATGACCAGTTTATCGACTGTTGCCATTTACATCTTCTCCAAAGCCATATGTCTTTCGAACCACAAACCTCGGTCTTTTTCTAACTTCCTGATAGATTCTGCCGACATATTCGCCAACAATACCAATGCCCATAATAATGATGCCGATAAAGAAAAACAGAATTGCAAACAGTGTAAAGACACCTTCAACCTCTGCCCCGACAATAAAACGCCTGATCAAAAGAAACATTGCAAACACCAGCGATAGTATCGAAGTCATGATGCCAAACAGTGCGAACAACTGCAGTGGAACCACAGAGAAGCCGGTCATCAGGTCAAAATTCAACCGGATCAATTTATACAGTGAATATTTGCTCTCTCCTTCAACACGTTCAGCATGGGCAACTTCTATTTCCGCAGGATTCGACGCAAACGTCTGGGCAAGTGCCGGTATAAATGTTGTCGATTCGCCGCAACGATTTATATTTTCAATCACATTACGATGATATGCACGCAGCATGCAGCCATAGTCATTCATGCGCATGCCGGTCATCTTATTCGTAGTAACGTTGACAATACGCGATGCCATTTTACGGAACGGACTGTCCTGACGTTTTCTTCGTATCGTGCCAACAACATCGTAGCCCTTCTCAATTTCTGCCACCAGGCGCGGAATTTCTTCTGGAGGATTCTGCAAATCCGCATCCAGCGTAATGACGATATCGCCAGAACATCTTTCAAATGCAGCCAGAATGGCCATATGCTGGCCAAAATTACCGTTGAACTCAATTACTTTAAGACATGGATACTCATTGATCATGCCCCGCATGATCTCAAGTGAGTGGTCTTTTGAACCGTCATTTGTCAATATGATCTCAAAAGGCTTGCCTGTATTCACAGCGACAGGATAAAGCCTCTCCAGAAGAGGTCTCAGATTGCTTTCCTCATTATATACAGGAACTACAATGCTAAGATAAGGCGTTTCCATCGGCTTCTCCCCAATGTCGTTAACAGCTCAAAGAGATGATTTAAATCATGCTAATTATTGATTTAGCAGTTCTGCGCAGGCCATAACTCCTTTAGCAGACTGACTCCGTACAATTCGCGCTGCCATTCCCTCATGCCGGCTATGCTGGCCAGACCGTCAACAGAAGCCGGATTTGCCTCCGCTATGCCTTCAAGTAACCAATTCGGCGCCATTACGCCGGCATCAAGACCGACGTTTTTGCTTGCCTGCTGGCGCCAGCTTTTCAGTATTTTAAGCCGTTCTTTTGCTCCATCAGAGGGCTCTTCACGCTTTTGGCGTGGATATACAGGCAAGCCATCCTCATGCATCGACAGCGCTATTGAAACCGCATTTAACAGCTTGTCGCCATGTTTTTGAATTAATGAAGGTGTCATGCCTTTGATGCTGGACAGTTCCATTTTGTTACGTGGTTTTCTTTCAGCAATTTCCATCAAGGTTTCTACTGAAAACACCTTGAATGTCGGCCTGTCAGTTTCACGTGCCAGACATTCACGTAGCTGCAATAAAGCCTCCAGTATGGCAAGCGCATACCCTTTAAGTTTCCCCGCCCCTTTACAGGCAAGAAACAGCGGGCCATCTTTTTCACTTGCACGAGCTTGGCTGACCAACCGACACTCCTCCTCCAGCCAACCCAGGCGGCCTTTTTGTATCAATTCATCGCGCAGCTGATCATACAAATCCAGCAAATATGCCGTATCAGATACCGCATAGGCACACATTTCCGCACTCAGCGGGCGTTTGCTCCAGTCTGCTTTTTGAAACTTTTTATCCAGTTCAATATCAAAACGTGCCTTTAATAGCGCTGCCAAGCCAAATTCTGTGACGCCTAACAACCTGGAGGCAATCATCGTATCAAACATATTGTTGATTGCTATGGAATAATCACGATAAAGCGAGCGCACATCATAATCTGCACCATGCATCACAATCCTGATGTTTTCGCTGCCCAGTGGACCTGACAGCACTGATATGTCTCCAATGGATAAAGGGTCAATCAGCCAGTTTCTATGACGCGTCGATATCTGAATCAGGCAGACTTTTTCCTGATAATGGTGCAGCGAATCCATTTCAAGATCAACTGCAATCTCGGTTTCCTTGCTGATGAGATCTGCCACCTCCTTAAGAACGGCCCCTTCAGTAACCATCGTAAAGAACTGTGAATGCTGCAAATTATCTGTCAAGCCTGATACTCCCTGATTGTTCTGTAAAGTGTATCCCGCTGTGCCGCCCCGAAACCTGCCGCTCTGATCAAATCAATCAGCTCTTCCTGTGACATGCGAAATCGGCATCCAGCCGCTGCAACAACATTCTCTTCCAGCATGGTCCCACCCAGATCATTTGCACCAAAATAAAGGGCAACCTGGGCCATTTTAGCCCCCTGAGTAACCCAGCTGGCTTGAATGTTTTCTATATTATCAAGCACTATTCTGGAAAGAGCCAGCACCTTCAAGTATTCCACTCCAGTAGCGGTATAACCCCCCAAAGCTGTATTGCCAGGCTGATATGACCAGGGAATGAAGGCCGTAAAAGAACCGCCGTCATCTTGCATTTCTCTGATTCTGAACAGGTGTTCCACAATGTCTGCTGCGGTTTCGCAGCTTCCAAACATCATTGTCGCCGTAGTTGACATGCCCAATGCTGCTGCTTTTAGCATCACTTCCCGCCACTGTCGCCATTTGATCTTAGAAGGTGATATTTCGCTTCTGATCTCATCCACCAGTATCTCCGCCCCGCCTCCAGGTAACGAATCAAGGCCGGATTTATGCAGCCTTTGCAGGGTGGTATCAATAGCAAGGCCTGAAACTTTGGCAATGTGAATGATCTCGGCTGGAGATAGTGAGTGATTTTGTATTTGTGGAAAACGTCTTTTGATGCTGGTAAATATTTCTTCAAAATATTCGATGCCCAGTTGCTGGTTAAGCCCGCCTTGCATCAGCAGTTGTGTACCGCCCCGTTCGGCAAGTTCTGCAACTTTAGTCTCAATCTCTGCCCTTGAAAGCACATAGGCATCTGATGCATTTTCATCGCGAAAAAAGGCACAGAAGCTGCACTGGCATTCACAGATATTTGTATAATTAACATTACGGTCCACCACAAAAGTAACCGGTTTGTTCTTGTGTTTCCTGCGGCGGATATCATCTGCCTGCCTGCCAAGGGCTAGCAAATCTTTATTAGTCAGCAACAGCAATGCCTCTTCCCGGCAAATTCTTTTGTCATGACATTGCATCGCCATTTTTGTGCTGTTTTCCGTTCATCCACCAATTTTATTTTCTGCCTTCACTGTTCCATGCCAAGGCAAAGTCACTTTAGTTTACTTTATCTGCCTCTGCAACTTCATTCTGACGGCCTGACTGCTCCAATCAAGCAAAATTTACCACCGGCCTAATATTTCGGATTTTAAGCGCCTTTACCTTAAAACAAAGGCTTAGATATGATCAGCTCACAAATATCGTTTTAGGGGTCAATTTTGGAGCCCAAGGCGATTTTGCACAAGAGCCCAATAATGTCAATTGGTTAGCTCAATCAGAAACCTTGTGCCATATTTTTGTGGTAGTTGATACGGTCCAAACGTATTTATCTTGAAGCTAAAACCATTCAACTCCGATTCAGCCACCGCCAGTTCATCTTCCCAGCCCGGCCCTTTCATGGCAAGCAATCTGCCACCTGGTTTCAAAAATGGCGTTGCAAGCCTGATGAAGTTTCCAAGGTTTGTAAACGCCCTTGATGTAACCACATCAAATTTTTGCGCATAGTTAACGCCAAGCAGTTCGACGCGGCAATGCTTCACCTCAAAATCACGTAATTGCAGCAATCTAGCTACATGCTTTTGAAACATGACCTTCTTGGATACAGCGTCAACCGATAGAACTGATATGTCAGGGCGCACTATTTTCAAGGGTATTGACGGCATCCCGGCACCCGAACCAACATCAAGAACACACTCACGTGCACCAATCTTTTGCGTTAAAATGAGAGAATCAATGTAGTGTTTGACTACTATCTCATCTATCGCAATTATTGCGGTAAGATTGACCTTTCGGTTCCACTTGGTAATTTCATCTGTATAAAGCTCGAATGCCTTGAATTGTGCTTCATTCAGAGACAATTTCAGGCTGTCCAGCCCCTCCTGTAACAACAGGCGGTTCATTTGTGTTGCCCATCAACAGGCTTCCATGCCCCGCCCTTGAGTGCAATCGCCAACACTGTAATAGCTGCAGGCGTAACACCAGAAATTCTCGATGCCTGACCCAACGTATCAGGACGATGTCTTGAAAGCTTTTCACGCACTTCAATAGTCAAACCATTAACAGAATTGTAATCAATATTTGTCGGAAGTATTGATTCTTCCAGTTTGATAGATTTTTCAACATCTTCATGTTGTCTTTCTATATATCCTCTGTATTTTATTTGAATTTCTACCTGTTCACGAACATCTTCTCTTGTTTCACGTGAAACATCATCAAGCTCAATTATATCTTCATATGAAATATCCGGTCGTTTTAACAGTTGCTCAATAGTTGTGCCTTTTTGAAGATCATGTATACCGCACTGATTCAGATAATCTGCCTGCTTTGTATTCATTGCAATTTTTGTAGTTCGCACACGTTCTATTTCATTACTGATTTTTTCTCTTTTACACAGAAAAGATTTGTAGTCTTGCTCTGGAAGCAATCCAATGGCATACCCTTTTTCACGCAAGCGCAAATCCGCATTGTCTTCACGCAAAAGCAAACGATATTCGGCCCGGGAGGTGAACATGCGATAAGGTTCTTTTGTTCCCAAAGTGATCAAATCATCAATCATGACTCCAATATAAGACTCACTGCGCTTAAGTATTAATGATTCCCGCCCTTGCACCCGCAGGGCAGCATTAATTCCCGCCATTATCCCTTGACCAGCAGCTTCTTCATAACCGGACGTGCCATTTATCTGGCCTGCATGATAAAGGTTTGCAATCCGCTTGGTTTCCAAGGAGGCATGCAATTGGACCGGATCAACATAGTCATATTCTATGCCGTATGCAGGTCTCATAATTTCTACGTGCTCTAATCCCTTGATTGATCTATAAAACTCAATCTGGATATCAAGTGGCAGCGATGTTGACATGCCGCTGGGATACATTTCGATTGTGTCAAGGCCCTCTGGCTCAATAAAAGTCTGATGCCTGTCCCTGTCAGGAAAGCGTACAACTTTATCTTCAATTGAAGGGCAATATCTTGTGCCTATGCCTTCAATAATACCTGCATATAGTGGAGAACGATCTAGGCCAGACCGGATAATATCGTGCGACCTAGGGTTGGTGTATGCAATATAACAAGGCACTTGCGGCATCAGTATTTTATCAGTTGAATACGAGAAGGGTTTTGGAGGGTCGTCACCATACTGTGGCTCCAGTACAGAGAAATCAATAGTTCTTGAGTTAAGACGTGCAGGAGTGCCTGTCTTCAGGCGGCCAACATTAAATCCCAATTGTTTTAACTGGTCTGAAAGTCCAAGCGATGGCAGATCGCCAGCACGGCCACCTGGATAATGGTTAAGTCCGATATGAATCAGCCCCCTCATAAAAGTCCCAGTGGTCAAAACAACTGTCTTCCCCAGGTAGCGTATACCGGCTCGCGTATCCACACCTTTCAACTCATCGCTTTCCATGTATAGCGCTGTAACTTCACCCTGCATCAGATTCAGATTTGGCTGGAGTTCCATAACGCTTTTCATGCGTAATCTATAGAGCTGCTTGTCGGCTTGCGCGCGAGAAGCCCTTACTGCAGGGCCCTTACGGGTGTTTAGGATACGGAACTGTATGCCCGTGGCGTCAATGATTTTTGCCATTTCACCGCCCAGGGCATCAATCTCCTTGACCAGATGGCCTTTAGCCAAACCACCAATCGAAGGATTGCATGACATTAACGCTATGGCATCAAGATTTATGGTAAGCATCAAGGTCTGACACCCCATGCGTGAAGCCGCCAAAGCCGCTTCGCATCCAGCATGTCCGGCACCTACTACAATAACATCATAGATTTTGTCATAATTCATCACAGCTTTTGTCCTTAATCAAAATCATGCCAACTGGCAATTTGAAGCATTACCAATACGCTATAAAGAGATGCCGTTAAGTCTTATTAAATTGCAGCATCCGTACCTGTCAAACAGACCAAGAGCCGAACATAGAGTGTGCTACTTACCGATGCAGAATGAAGAAAAAATCACATCCAGCAGATCCTCGTTTGTGGATTCGCCTGTTACCGCAGCAAGCCCTGATAATGCGTCTCTTAGATCTACAGCCAGCAGTTCAAGGCCTGAATCTACATCAAAATTGGACTCAAACCTGTTTATCGCAGTCAATGCAGAGCAGAGAGCGTCCCGATGCCGCACATGTGAAATAGCAATAAATTCTCTGTTGTCCAGATCGGATACATGTAAAAATGTTTCCCTGATAAGCGCTTTGAGTTGATCAATACCATCCCCGTTGCTGGCAGATATATGCGCCTGTCGGGTATCAGGCAAAACAAGAACCTGGGGAAGGTCACACTTGTTTGCAACATAAATCACCTTCGAACACGACAAGGCATTCTGTATCAACTGATCCTCGTCGTCAAATGGGCGTGAACTATCAACAACAAACAGCACAAGGTCCGCCAGTGGGATTTTATCCAAAGCCCGATATATACCTTCCTGTTCGATTTCGTCATTTGTATGCCTGATTCCGGCGGTATCGAGCAACCTGACCGGCAACCCGTCCATATTTACAGTTTCTTCTATAATGTCCCTGGTTGTACCGGCTATATGAGTGACTATCGCCCTATTTTCATTAAGCAGACGGTTAAGCAGACTGGATTTGCCTACATTAGGTTTGCCAATAATGAGTACAGAGATACCTTCCCTCAGTGTGCGACCATCATCAAAACCGTTCAATAAAGATTGAATAGTTGCTTTTGCAGACGTGACGCATGAAACAATCGACTTCATGTCTGCATCTCCAATATCTTCCTCGGGAAAATCAATATAAGCTTCGATAAGCGCCAACGCATGGAGAATTTCATCTCTGGCTGCGATTACCCGCGATGAAAGTAAACCTTCCCTTTGGCGTTGGGCCAGTTTCAATGCCGCATCGGTTTTGGAGGCAATAATATCCATCACGGCCTCCGCTTGAACAAGATCTATACGACCATTCAGAAAGGCCCGCTTAGTAAACTCCCCCGGATCTGCCAGTCGCGCACCGGATCTCAAAGCCAATTCAAGGACCTTTTCTACAACCAGCATCCCGCCATGACAATGCAATTCTAGTACATCTTCACGCGTATAAGAGTTTGGTGCGCGCATAATAACAGCCATACATTCATCCACAATTTCCGAAGTCTGCGGATCTATGACTGAGCCGAAATAAAAACGGTGGCTTTTAAGGCCACCGTTTTGGAGAGGTTTGAATAATCTGTCACTGATGA
>Ga0302250_1002064_pt1 | contig 13238 bp, 4 predicted proteins | sample AAG_RA_Asp_MG_FD_193536 | JGI IMG/M metagenome (GOLD analysis project Ga0302250, IMG submission 193536) | Enriched activated sludge microbial communities from anaerobic digester in WTTP, New Holstein, Wisconsin, United States - AAG_RA_Asp | ecosystem: Engineered > Bioreactor > Anaerobic >... | reverse complement strand
CCTCGCCGCATCTCCCCCTCGCCTCATCTCCCCCTCGCCTCACACCCTCCTCAGCGCCACCAGCAAATTATACCCCACCTCCGAAATCAGGTAAATCAACTGGTTGTTTACCCGGGCATAGCGGCCGAAATTCACCACATTCCCGCCAAATCGCATTTTAAAATCTCTTACTCCATAACTCCGGTGCGGTACTCCCACACCCATAAAATCAAAGGACGGAATGCCGTGGTGCAAGGCAAATTCAATGGGCGCCCATGTTGCCATCACGCTTGGGTAGATGCCGGATTTTTCATATTCTTTATCCAGCCCGCATACATACAGTTCAAAGATGGTTTTACCCGGAGTGATCGGGCAAACAATGCCCCCCACAATTTTTTCCCCATATTTCACCACTCTGAAAATGCCAAAACTTTCATCCTTTGATTTTTCATAAAATGCCTTGAAAAAGGAGATATCAGGTAACGGCTTTTTCACCTGATCGCGGTAAAGCCTTTGCAGGATTTCATAAAATATTTCAACTTCTCCTGAATGGCACGGTGCAGCAAGCACGGCGCCATTTTTTTTGCTTTTTTGGATTTGTCTGTGACGGCTTTTGCTCATGCCTCTCAACACCATTTCTTCCGAAAAGGCCGGAACAATCAGATTGAGCCGCTGGCTGTAACGGAATCCTAATGTATGCAAGGCTTCTTTGAATTCGCTTGTGTCGAAAAAATTTCTGATCTGCAGGAATACAGACCTGGTACCCACCTGACCGATCATGCTTTTCATCAACTCCATAAAAACCGTCATCCTTTGCCCGGGTTCGGCTGCGATCAATGGCCCGCCATAAATAACAGCTCTGGAGGAGAAGTGTCTCTTTATCCACCCTTTTTCCTGGATGATGACCGCCACGGCCACACCGGTAATGCGGTTATCCTGATTGAAAGCCAGCCGGCATACCGGTTCAAATTGTGCTGTCTTACTCCATAGGTCGAACATCTCCGGCGATTGAAAAATATTTCCATCAGGATGACGACTTACAAATTCGCTCCAATTTTCCATTTCAGCATTGTTTTCCGGAGGTCTGATGGTAATGTCCATGAATTTTTTCGTGTAAAAAGTTGTCAAATGTAAAACAAATGCCGGCAACTGACAAATGAAAACCCTTACAGGAATGGACTTTAAAAACCCTCGTCCTGATATTCACCGTATTTGGATAGCCGGGTTTTGTCAATTAAAAGGAAATTTATATACATTTGCCAAACCTTTACCTGAGGAAAACTATATTTTGAAACGATTAATATTCATTTTTATCGACCTGATTCTGGTGGGACTGGCCTTTGTGATTACGGCCCTGTTTCGTTCGTCAGGGGTGGAGACCTATGTTAATCAATACCGCCAGGTATTGCCGGTTTTCCTGATTATCTGGCTTGTCACTTCATTCATTACCGGAAAATATTCATTTCTAAACAAGGATGGATTACGGCACAGGTTTAAAATAATCATTTTCAGTAATTTCCTTTCGCTTTCAGTTTCGGCCATTCTCTTTTTCGCATCGTTTTCATATAATTACTCGCGGGTGTTGGTAATGGGTACCATTGCCGTGGCTACCATTCTTGAGATTCTGGCCCAGATTATTTCCCGTACGGTTTTGACCGCCGGGATTATCAATGAAGCCTATATTTTCAACAACAAGCGTGAGAACAGATCCTCTAAACTTCATGAAAAGGCTGAAAGCAAGAAGACTTCGGGTTTTCTGGCTTCTCCGGAGGTACTTAAAAAGCAGCGTCACGATCTTGAAAGGCTTATTATTGAAGAAGCAGGATCTGAGGTAAACGAATTTATTGACAAATACCTGTCGGCAACCCATTACCGCACCGCCGTGCTTTCCACTACTACCCGTTTCAATGTGCTCAACCTGCCCTCCGATCATTATGAAGGAATTATCAACCTGCATCGCATCAATGATTTTCAATTTGTGAACAAATTTATGGAGGCTGTAAATCAGCGGCTGCCCGAGGGAGGTATTTATATCGGAAACGCCTTCACACTTGATTTGCGAAAAAAGAAGATCCTCCGCCGTTGGCCGGCCGGCATCAATTACCTGGTATACACAATAGACTTCCTGCTGATGCGGGTGATGCCCAAAGTGGTCGGATTCAAGAAGATTTATTTTGCCGTTACACGCGGTCAGAACCGCGTAATATCCAGGGCTGAAACCTTGGGACGGCTTTATTCATGTGGGTTTATGGTGATTGAAGAGAAGGAGATCGATGACTTGCTGTATTTTGCTGCCGAGAAAATCAAAGAGCCGGATTACAATAACAATGCAACCTATGGTCCGCTGATCCGGCTTAACCGGGTAGGTTTAGGGGGCAAAAATATTGTAGTATTTAAGTTCAGAACCATGCACCCTTACTCGGAATACATTCAGTCGTATGTATTTGAGTCGAACAACCTTGATAAGGGAGGAAAGTTCCAGGATGATTTCCGGGTTACCACCCTTGGGCGTATCCTCCGGAAATTCTGGCTGGATGAACTGCCCATGCTCATCAACCTTTTCCGCAGAGAGCTGAAGCTGGTGGGCATCCGTCCGTTAAGCAGTCATTATCTCAGCTTGTATCCAAAAGAATTCAGGGAGCGCAGGATCCGTTACAAACCCGGCCTTATCCCGCCTTTCTATGCCGATATGCCTGATACCCTGGATGAGATTGTGGAGTCGGAAAAAAGGTACCTCGACCTTTATGATAAAAAAGGTTGGGTCACCGATTTGAAATATTTCAGAAAGGCCTTGTTTAATATATTGTTTAAGCATGCCAGAAGCAAATGATGGCCGCTGCCCCTTACATATTTAAAAGATTCTCCCCGGTACTGATCCTGTTCAGCCTGATTCTTTTTTCTTCAGCAGGCTTGAACGTTCATGCTCAGGCGCTCACCGGTACTACAGGTTATTATAATATTCCATCCGCCGATCTTTATCCTGATAAAACTATCTATTTCGGTTCAACCTACCTGGACAACAAGTATCTGGATTATACAAAAGGTAAATATGAAGTGTTACCCATATTTATAAATGTAACCTATCTGCCTTTTGCGGAGTTCCAGTTACGGTTCAGCCGGCCGTTGAACCTGCCGAGCTATAAATCTACCAACGGCGACCGGATGGCATCGGGCCGGATAAGGTTATTGAAGGAAGGAAAGTACCGACCGGCCGTTTTACTTGGTTTGCAGAATTTTTTCTCCACCATCTCTACAGGTGAGGCTTCCCATTTTAATTCAACCTACCTGGTGATTACCAAAAACCTGCATTTACCCCAGATCTGCCATAATATCGGCTTAACAGCAGGGTATGGTTCCGATTATTTTGCATCGGCTGATTACCAGTTTATCGGGCTTTTTTACGGAATAAAGATCAATCCATTATATTTCAGGCAACTCGAACTGTTTTTTGAATATGATGCGGATAAATTTAATACCGGAGCCAGGCTGACTGTTTTAAAGCACCTTGTTCTGATTGGTGGTGTGGAAGGGTTGGATGAGTTTTCGGGCGGGCTGGCGTTTACATTTAGGTTGCGGTAGGCAGTTCACCACCATGTAAAGTACATTGTTATTGACGATTTAGGATTTTCGATGGACGTTTGACGGTTGCTTCACGCAGCATGGCTGAGGGGAAATAACAATTCCGCCTGGAACACCTATAAAATTTACATGGCTGCCTCAAAATGTATTGAGGTCTGGTTGTGAGTCAAAGACACAAAGTCTCTTTGACTCACAAAGAATATTAAATCAAATAGTTACATTTTAGTGAATCTTTGTGTCCTTGTACCTTGGTGGCAGAAAATTATATTTTGAGACAGCCTTACCTCAGCACATCGCGCATGGGGTACTTAAACGCCAAATTTCACCAGTTTTACAGTACTGATAATCAGAATTTTGTGGGTTTTGGTGGTTTAGTGTTGTGGCGGTTATAATGGAATTTCAAGTTTAAAGACCGCCACTGCCTGAGGGTAAATTCCTATTTTCAACCCATACCCATCACTCTAAAAAATCCCTCCGGAACCTCACCTGTTAAACTTTTATAAATAATCTTAAAAAATTCTTACTTTTAACAAAAAATACTTGCTCTATACAATAATTTTTAACTTTGCATCTGTACAAACCAATTGTGATGCCTATGATAAAACGGTATGCTCCGCCTTAAAAGTTTCATAAAATGCTTTTTAATCCGATTTAACATTTTCCTGACAAGGAAAGTGGTTTTAATTTTGTAAATAATTCATTTTCAATAACTTCAATTATTATTAACCAAAACCTAACGTTTATGAAAAAAGCTACAAATGTTCTTCTACTTTGGCTTTTCGTGCTTATTGCCTGGAATGCCAGCGCTCAACTGAACGGGTACACTTTTTCCAGCACTGTGGGTAACTACACTGAAATAACAGGTGGTACCCTGCTGGGAACGGAAACCAATGACGATCAGCGATTTGTTGATCCGGCCGCACCGGCCGGAGGTACTGTCCTTACCGGAGTTGGTTTCCCGATTGGATTTACTTTCAAGTTCGACGGAGTTGATTTTGACCGGTTGGCCATCAACGCCAATGGCTGGGTAAGTCTGGGACAATCTACTCTGACACCCTCAGTGAATATCGGAACGACCTCAGCTTACACTCCCATTGGTTCTACAACCCTTATCACTCCTGATTTATTAGTGAGCAGAGTAGTAGGTTTTGCAAGAGACCTGCAAGCCCAGGTTGGCGCAACCCTTCGTCTTGAAACCATTGGCGCCGCCCCTAACAGGGTGTGTGTAATCCAGTGGAAAAACTACCGGAAATACAACAACACAGGCGACAATCTAAATTTCCAGATCAGGCTTAATGAAACCTCCAACACGATTCAGTTTGTGTACGGTACAATGACAAACAATGCCACTTCCACCACCGTTCAGGTAGGTTTAAGAGGCGCTCCTTCAGCTACCGCCACCAACTATGCCAACCGTAGTACTACCACCAACTGGGCTGCCACTGATGCAGGCGCCTCTGTTACTGCCAGCTGTACCCTGTCAAATACGGTATACCCGGTGAGTGGTACTACCTTCACCTATACCCCTCCGGTCCAGGGCGCACCCGGCATGCCTTCGAATCCCAGCCCCATTGCAGGCGCCGTTAACGTACCTATAAATGGCAATCTTACCTGGACTTTCGGACTTAATACCGTTTCATATGATTTATGGTTTGGTCCAACCGGATCTCCTGTGAAGGTAGTTGACAATGTTACGGCCGGCCCTACAGGATCATACACCTATTCTGGATTAACAAATCTAACCGGATATGAATGGCATGTAGTTGCCAGAAATGGTGCTCTTGAAACCATTGGTCCGACCTGGACATTTACTACGATAACCGCAGCTCCTCTTGCTGCAACCAATCCAAGTCCTGCAGCAGGATCTGTAAATGTTCCTGTAAATGGCCAACTTACCTGGACTTTTGGAGCACAGACAGAAAGTTACGATCTTATGTTCGGACTTCCTGGAGCCATGACCAAAGTGGTAGATAATGCCACCGCCGGCACCACAGGCACCTACGATTATTCAGGTTTGACCTACACTACCCTGTACAACTGGCAGGTAATTTCCAGAAACTCGGCTATGGATCTGGTTACTGAAGGGCCGGTCTGGACTTTTACAACAGAATGTAATAGTACTTCTGTTCCATATACAGAGGATTTCGAAACTGCTGTAGTACCGGCAATGCCGCTTTGTACATCAACCCAGAATGCAGGCCAGGGAAACAATTGGATTACTGCCTCTGCACCAGGTTCGGGCTTTACAACAAAAGCATTAAAATACGGATACAATTCGATCTATGCCGCTAATGCATGGTTCTTCACCAATGGAATTAACCTGAATGCAGGAGTCAACTACAGACTTTCCTTCAATTACGGCAACAATTCCACTACCTATATTGAAAAACTGAAGGTTGCTTATGGATCTTCTGCGGATTACAGCGCCATGACAACAGTATTGCTTGATTTCCCAAACATTAACCAGAATGCCTTGCAGAGTGCTGCCGTACTCTTCACCCCAGTGGTAACAGGCATTTACTATTTTGGTTTTAATGCATATTCTGATATTGATCAATTTAATCTGTATGTGGATAATATCAGCATAATTGAGTTTGTAGCTGGCAATCTTGATGGATATGTTTATCAATCCGGAAGCACTAACCCTATTGAAGGTGCCACCGTTACAGCCGGCGCCAATACCACTACTACAAATGCTGCAGGTTTTTATCAGTTTACGGATATTCTTGCCGGAACATATGATATGACGGCTTCTGCTCCCGGGTACATAACTCAAAATGTGAACGGTATTGTGGTAAATGTTGGGCAAACCACCCACCAGGATTTCAGTCTTACATGGGCACAAATAGGAGTAAATCCGACCAGTTTTACAGAAACTCTTGAACCGGATGCTACGCTGACAAAAACTCTTTCTATCTCAAATACAGGGACAGGCAACCTTAACTGGACTGCAAGCGTGGATTACCTGACAGATAAAACCGCTGTCCAGGTCAATGTACCGAGTTTTAACAATAAAATTGAACACTCTGTACCTAACACTGGTCTTGCACCAAAACCGGAAAACCCTGAGACTCTCCCGTCACAACCTAATACCTTGTTCCCTGATGGGTCTATGGCATTTGGACAGGAAGCTGTTGGTGACCTATTTGTTAACTTTGATATCAACAATGTTACAGGGATGTCGACGGTAGGCACTTATACTTTAGGTAATTTTGTTACCGGTATGGCATTTCCACCTAATGTGAATACTTTTACCTATGCATTCATCTACGGAACTTTAACCCTTTACACTGTTGAAAGGGCAACCGGAGCAATGACAGCACTGGGAACAGTCACAGGCGGACCTGCCACAGGATTCCAGAGTATTACTGTTGACCCCACATCCGGAATTTATTACGGTACCGGTGAAGGTAATCTTTACTCAATTAATCCGGCAGCACTTACTGCTACTTTAATCGGTGCGCATGTTAATGCCACCACTATGATTGGGATTGCCTGTGACGGTTCCGGAAACCTGTATGGATTTGATGTAGGTCAGGATTTTTCATACATGATCAACAAGACGACAGGAATTGCCACAGCTCTCGGTGCAATTGGATTTGATGCCAATTATGCTCAAACGATGTTTTGGGATCAGGCAACTGATGCTATCCTGTTAGGTGCTTTTAATAATACAAATTTTTATTGTGAAATAAGGGCCCTTGATAAGGTAACCGGTGCTACTACCATATTAAGTTCTGTTTATTACAAAGAGATGACAGCTGCTGCCATACCTTATGTTACAGAATCATGGTTGCAACTTTCCCAGACTTCAGGTACCGTTCCACCTGGTCAAAGTGTGAATGTTGATGTAGTATTTAATTCTGAAGATCTTTCCAACATTACAAAAACTGCGAACATCAATATAAACAGCAACTCACAAACTTCCAAGACCTCTACCCTGGTACCGGTTACGATGAATGTCGTTGCTATCACCGAGCCTCCTGCACTCCCCTCCAATCCCAACCCGGCCAACAACGCTACCATGGTGCCGCTACAACCCACATTAACCTGGACTAACGGCGCCCGTACCACGGATGTTAGGCTGACCTTAAGTAAAGGACTGGCAGTAGTTTACGAATCGGATTATTTTGTTGGTAACTCCATTGATCTGGCTGATGTTCCGATAACGCTTGATCCGAAAGCTGCCTACCGGTGGAGATTGACCCCCAGGAATTCTGTCGGCACTACTTTAGGACCTCAGTGGAACTTCACCACCATTGGTGTGGGTACCATTTCCGGAACCGTTATTGATACTTTCTCAGGTCTTCCCATTGAAGGCGCCACGGTAACTGTGGATGCACCCGCCAAATATGCCGGAGTTACCGGCGTTGACGGTACCTATTCGATCCCGGGCATTCTTGAAGGAACCTATACAGTTAGTGTGACTCATCCTGATTATGTTGCCCCTGCACCGGCAACAGGAGTAGTGGTTACACATAATGCTACCACTACTGTTGACTTCTCAATGGATTTGGTGCTCGATCCTCCGTTAGGGCTTGAAGCCAGCATATTTGACAATTATAACGTACACCTTACCTGGGATGCACCGGGTACGTTTGAACCTACCTGGATTCACTGGGATGACGGGGTTAATTTTGAGGCCATCGGATTGACCGAAGGTGGAACTTTCTCAGTGGCTTCACGCTGGACACCGGCTGAACTGGCTCCTTACAACGGCAAGTCGCTCACCAAAATCGCCTTCTACAACAATGATGGCGCCGCTACCTATACCTTGCAGGTTTGGAAAGGCCCCAGCCAGGCTGCACTCACCCTCGTGCACAGCCAGCCGGTTACGGTTTTCACTCCGGTAGCCTGGAATGAAATTACCCTTACCACACCCATCGCTATTGACGGTACGCAGGAATTCTGGTTTGGTTATGAAACCACCCATGCAGCCAATCAATTCCCAGCAGGTTGCGATGCCGGTCCCGCTATTGCCAATTATGGCGATATGATTTACTTTAGCGGTGCATGGAGCGCTTTGTCAGTTATTGCTCCAACACTTAACTACAACTGGAATCTGCAAGGCCTGGTAGAAGCTGCTGACAATGCCAGCGCCGGAACTCCGGTTGCCATGACCAAAACTACCGCTCAATCCGGTACTTTAGTTGCCTCTAACCGTCCGCCTATGGCCAATGCCGCCTTCCACAAAGGCAGCTCTGCCAAAGCGCCTACAGGATACAATGTGTATCGTGACAATGCCGTAATTGCTTCCAATGTAGCCGATCTGGCCTACGATGATCTGGATCTTGCTCCGGGAACCTATGCCTACGAAGTAGCCGCTATTTATCCGCAGGGTGAATCAGCAAAAGCCGGACCTGTGAATGTTACCATTGTGTTGGGCGGATGGCTGGAAGGTTATGTTTATGATGTATATGACAACTCGCCCATTGAAGGCGCCGTCGTTGAAACCGTGCTCGCTGAATATTCCACTACTACCAATGCCCTGGGTTACTTCTATATGGCGCTGCCAGCCGGCCTGTGGGATGTTGCTGCATCTGCCACAGGTTATGGAACGCTGGTTTCCTATGGTCTTGAAATCCTGGCCAATGAAACCCTGTTCAATGATTACGGACTTACCCTCTCTGCACCGGTGCTTACCGATGTTTATCAGGATGGAATGTATGCCGTGGTTTTATGGGATGGAAATCCGCTGTATGAAAATGCCAAGGATAAATCCAACCTGAATATTTCAACTTCCAGTTTCGCAGAGACCAATAAAAAAGGTTCTTCCGGCAAACCCAGGTACATCAACCCGGGAACCAGACAGGGTGGAGATGATATAGCCAATGCAGTAGCCATCACAACTTTCCCATACACTGTTACCGGAACTACGGATGGATTTAATGATGATTATGATGTAGTATGTCCCTACGAGTCCATGTCGCCGGATGTGGTTTACTCCTATGTTCCTGCTGAAAATCAGGCAGTAACCATTGGATTGTGCAATTCTGAGTATGATACAAAGTTGTTTGTATTCGCTGCAGACGGAGTTACGGTGATAGCCTGCAATGAAGACGCCTGCGGAGATGACGGCTGGAAGAGCCAGATTTCCAATTTGGCGCTGGTGGGTGGAGAGACCTACTATATAGTAGTTGACGGTTATGACGATACTTCCTATGGAAACTATGAACTGACCTTAGACACCTATGTTGCCTGCGACATTGACTGCAGCCCGACTGCCACCGCTGAGGATGAAGTTTGTGCAGGTGATGACTATGTTGACACCTATAATGGAGGATGTAATTCCAATCCCCCCGTATTCAGCTATATTTCCAGCGGTCAGACTATTTGCGGTACAGCTTCAACATATGTTATTGACGGGTTAAATCGTCGTGATACCGACTGGTATCTGTATACTACCGAAGTACCTCAAAGCATTACTTTCAGCGGTGTGGCCGAATTCCCGCTGCAGCTTTTACTGGTAGGCGACTTAGGCGGATGTGAGACCTTTGTACCTGCTTATGCTACTGCCACTGCCTGTGAGATTGCCTCATTTACCTACGAAATTGGACCCGGTACCTGGTATTTGTGGGTAGGTCCTTCAGTATTTGAAGGTGTTCCCTGTGATGCAGTCGGTAATCAATATGAAGTAGAACTTACCACAGTAGATGTCTTCCTGCCTCATTACAATGTATTCAGGAATAACGAATATCTGGCCACTACCTATAATACCTATTTTGTAGATCCGGATATTAATTTAGGAGACACCTACTGTTACCAGGTTTCTGAAGTGGTAACTGAAGCCGGTCGTGAAACCGGATTATCAAACACTCTTTGTGTAGATGTTGTATGTCCTGCTCCCATTGATCTGTATGCAGAAGTAACCGGTACCTCGGCTGATCTTTTCTGGACGCCGATGGGTTTTGAAACTTCCTGGAACCTTGAATGGGGACCTGCCGGATTTACTCCCGGAACAGGAACCCTTGTTAATGTAACAGCTATTCCTTACACTCTAACCGGCCTTACTGAAGGAAGTTCTTATGCCTTCTACGTGCAGGCTGATTGTGGCAGCGGATATGCCAGTACATGGACAGGGCCAGCCACATTTACAGTACCTTGTTTAGCAGCACCGTTACCTTATACTATGGACTTTACCGGAGTTGCTACCGGCACTTTACCAGCTTGCTGGTCAGTTTCAGGATTAGGACTTACCAACTGGAGCGTGCAGGCAACGGCCAATGCCGGTGGGGTATCTCCTGAAATGAGACTGAACTGGTCGCCTTCCTTTACGGGTGAATCGATGTTGGTTTCACAACCTGTAAATACAACGGGCTACACAACATTATCCATGACTTTCAAACATTATCTGGATTGGTATTCCAATTCGGTTGTCATTGGGGTGAAAACCACAGCGGATGGGGTTACCTGGAATGAAGTATGGTCGGTGGTGGCAGCTGCCAATATTGGTCCTGAGGATATCAGTCTTACAATTAACAATACCGATGTAGGTTCATCCACCTTCCAGGTTGCCTTCTTCTTAAATGGATATACATTCGATATAGATTACTGGTACATTGATAATGTACTTATCTCTGCACCTATCACCTGCCCGGCTCCGACTCTGTTAACTGCAACGGATATCACCCAAACCTCCGCTACTCTGGGCTGGACACCCGGAGGAAGCGAAACATTCTGGAATCTGGAATATGGCACTGCAGGATTTACTCAGGGAACCGGTACATTCGCATTTGCCAATCTTGATCCTTCCTATCTATTGAGCGGACTGGATCCTTCCACGGCTTACTCATTCTATGTTCAGGCTGTTTGCGGTGAAGGCGATAACAGTTTCTGGAGTGGCCCTTATACATTTACTACTGCCTGTGATGCTTTTGGCGTACCTTTCAGTGAAGGATTCGAAGGCACATGGCCACCGGTTTGCTGGACGAATTCCGGTTGGGTACAGTCATTATATGGCGCACCCCACACAGGTGAGGAATTTGCCTATTCTAACCTGGCCGGTTCAGAACTCACAACTCCTGAAGTTGCTATTCCTGCAACAGGTGATTATCAATTGAGTTTCTGGTATCGTGCAGAAGGCGCTTCCTATCCACAGGATATGGATGTGCTGATTTCTAATGATGGAGGCTCTACCTGGACTACTCTCGAAAGCTTTGTGGGAGTTGCATCTACTACATATGCTGAAGCCGTTTATAACCTGGCAGCCTACGCAGGTCAGAGTATCTGGGTCAAATTCGTAGGATTAACCGGAACCGGTGGTTATGACTGGGGTGTATTGGTTGATGATGTGCTCATCGATATGGTACCTCCTCCTCAACAAACCTTGATGCTGCCTGTTGGCTGGAGCGGATGGTCATCCTATATTGATCCTGCCATGGATGCAACTTTTGCTGAAGTAATTGCTCCCGTTGCTCCTTACATGGATTTCGGACAATTCTTCGGAAGCGTTTACTGGCCTGCTTACGGTATCAATACTATGGGTAACTTCACCAATGCTCACGGTTATGTAGCCAAGATGGCCACGGCTGCCGAACTTACCCTCACCGGTAACATGCTGGCTCCGGGCGTCCTTGACCTGAACTCAGGCTGGAACCTGATCTCCGTACTTAGTGAATGTGATGTGGATGTTACTTTACTGGCCGGCTTACCCGACTTTGTAATCTGTATGGAAGTTGCCGGAACCGGTGTATACTGGCCTGCAGGCGCGCTTACCTCACTGACTACATTAGTTCCCGGTAAAGCATACTGGGTGAGAATGAATGCTGCCGCATCCTTTACTTTCCCGGCATGTGCCAAAGATGCAGGAATTACCCATCAGTTGCCATTACGTCCGGAGCATGCCACTCCGTGGAATGCTGTTCACTACACCGGAACCACCCACTTTGTAGCTGTTTCGGAAGAAGCAGGCAGAAGTCTGGTTACGGGCGATGTGATCGGCGTATTCAATGCTGAAGGTATCTTAACCGGTATGACTGAATACCAGGGTAAAGCCACTACATTGAATGTATTCGGCGATGATGTAACTACTGCCGCCGTAGACGGAATGGCAGAAGGATCAACCCTCATCTTCAAGGTTTACCGCGCTACAACCGGTGAAGTATTTGATGTTACCGTTAATTACAGCATGGATATGCCTGATTATACCGGAACCTTCACTACACTCGGCATGTCGAGGATCACTGGCATGACATTAAATGCTACAGGCGTTGGAACGCTTACCTCAGGTGTATCCATTTTCCCCAATCCATCAACCGGTATTTTCAATATCACGATGAACGGAGTTTCAGGAAATGTGGATATTACTGTGGTGGATGCTCACGGTCAAAATGTAGTAAACACCCATGCTATGGGCAATACGGTCATTGATCTGACGGCTCAGCCCAGGGGTATCTATTATATGAAATTAGTTGGCAGCAACTTTACCAGAATTGAGAAAGTGGTTGTTAAATAATATTCTATAACACTGAACCAACCCTTTATTGGGTTTTAGAAAGGGGCTGCCTGTATGGGCGGCCTCTTTTTTTTTGACTGGTGATGGGTGAATTTGAGCATTTGAGCATTTGAGCATTTGAGCATTTGAGCATTTGAGCATTTGAGCATTTGAGCATTTGAGCATTTGAGCATTTGAGCATTTGAGCATTTGAGCATTTGAGCATTTGAGCATTTGAGCATTTGAG
>Ga0302250_1002061_pt1 | contig 13247 bp, 12 predicted proteins | sample AAG_RA_Asp_MG_FD_193536 | JGI IMG/M metagenome (GOLD analysis project Ga0302250, IMG submission 193536) | Enriched activated sludge microbial communities from anaerobic digester in WTTP, New Holstein, Wisconsin, United States - AAG_RA_Asp | ecosystem: Engineered > Bioreactor > Anaerobic >... | reverse complement strand
CGTTTGTCATAGCGCAGCTCTCCCCGGCAGGCGACAGCCATTAGTTCCGGCTTCTGGGTTTCACTATCCAGGGGGTGAGAATACAGGCAAAAATCGGCTTGATAACCCTTTTCCAGTTTGCCGCGTTTCTGTTCTTCGTGGCTAAGCCAGGCTGCATTTTCGGTATAGATGCTGACGGCCTGGCTATGCGAGAGCCTTTCGCCGGGATTATGATGCTTCAGGCAAGCCCGTATGGAAGTGGCCGCATTAAGCTCGGTGATGTACCAATCCGATCCGCCGCAAACCTTTACGCCTTGCCTGCTAAGAGACGCAAAACGGTTCATTATCATGCTGCGCGACAGCCCCAGCTTCGAGGTGTAGAACCCATTCTCGCCTCCCCAAAGTAAATCGAAGTTTGGCTGCATCACCGCGGCGGCTCCGGATCTGGCTATATCGCTGATCAATTGGTCATCGGTGATTTCGCAATGAATTAGCTGGTGACGGAGTTTGGCTGTTTGGGGTATTTTTAGGTAGATATCGTTAATCTGGCGGATTGCGCGGTCGCCGATTACGTGGATCGCCACCTGCAGGCCGTTTTCCGTGGCTTTGGTGATAAAATCCTGCCAGAATTGATCGCTTTGGTACAGGGTGCCCCGGGATTGGCTGTTCAGATAAGGTTCGCTTAGCGCAGCCGTTTCAGAGCCGATGGAACCATCCGCCAGAATGCAACCGCCAATCCTGCTTGCTCCAGCGTCCATTGCCGCCCTGAGGTTAAAGGACTGGGGATAAAGAGTGAAATTGATGGGAAATGCCGAAAGATTATCGCGGATAAGGGCATAATGAGCAATGCTGTAATCTGCATCGCCGATCATGGTATGCAACCCCGTAAATCCTCCTTGCAGGGCAATCTGTGCCGCAGCTTGGTAAGCCTCAAGGATGGCCTCTTCAGAAAGCCGGCCATGAAAATAATGTACCGCTTTGTCGTTTTCCTTGCCTCTCAGAATCCCGGCCTTCGTTTCTAGGTTTGGCACCAGGGCTTTGGCGAAGCTGTTCAAAACGCAGGAATGACCATCAATGCGGCGCAAGATAAGCGCTCGGTTGGGACACACATGATCTAGCTCTGCCGGAGTAGGTAAACGCTTTTCGGCAAGCTTCGTTTCATCCAGTTGCCAGGCAAAAAGGGTATCAGATGTATTACCCTTGCCCCTGGAACCGGCAATTCTGGCTAAAACTTCGGAGATATTGGCAGATCCTGAAAGGTCGACGCCCAGGCTATAAAGTCCGCCTTCGAAGCTATGGGTGTGAGTATCGATGAACCCCGGATAGAGGTAAGCGCTCTGCATGTCTATAATTCTGGCTGCGGGATAGTCGGATTCCTTTATTGCTGGAAGGATGTCGGTGATGATGCCATTTTCCACGCAAAGGGCACGCAGTCTTACTTCAAAAGCGCCCTCGCTCAAAAGATATAGGTTGTTGAAGATCGTCATGATGTCTCCCCAAAGAGTTGCTTTAGAAGCCGGTAAAACAAGCTTACCGGAAAACCCATCACGTTGAAATAGCAGCCTTCCACGCGGGTAATGAACTGCGCTCCATAGCCTTGAATCCCGTAAGCACCGGCTTTGTCGAAGGGTTCGCCAGTTGCCAGATAGGCCTGGATATCATCCCTGCTAAGCTCATCAAAGCAAACTTCCGTGCGTTCGCAGGCATAAAGCTCCTCTGCTCGCCAACGAAGACAGATGCCAGTGAAAACGCTGTGCTGACATCCAGAGAGAAGCTGCAAATACTCCCTGGCCTGGGCATCGTCGCGGGGTTTTCCCAAAACTTGTCCAGCAATTGCTACCACGGTATCGGCCGCTACGACAAGGGTCTGCTGGCCGTATCTCTCTGCTGTAAAAGCAGCTTTATTGCGAGCATGCGTTATGGCTTGCAGATCTGGCGGATCAGCGGTTAGGGGTTCGGCAATGTCGGCGGGGTAGATCTCAGCCTTCAAGCCCAAGAGCGAAAAGAGCTGAGCCCGCCTCGGCGAGGCAGAGGCCAAAACAACGGATTTGTTCTTTAATATCTCATGTATCATACAGTTAACCTTTATGTTCACGGAATGTGGAACGGCATAGCCGTCAATGATTTTCTGAGCTGGTAAAAAAATAGCTTGCCGGAAAAAATGGCTTGTGAAATCCTTGCGCTCATAAAACAAAAAAAGATCCAGGAGGATACAAATGGAACGCGTACATAACTTTAACGCAGGTCCGGCCGTTTTGCCGGAAGAGGTTCTGCGCGAAGCTCAACAAGATCTGTTCAATTATAAGGGAATGGGTCTTTCCGTAATGGAAATGAGCCATCGCAGCAAGGAATATGAAGCGATCATCAACGAAACCAGAGCTGCTGCCAAGCGCATCTACAACCTTGGCGACGATTGGGAAGTGCTTTTCTTGCAAGGCGGTGCCAGTTTGCAATTCCTGATGGTGCCGATGAGCTTTGCCCAGGAAGGCAAGCCTGCCAACTACATCAATACTGGACAATGGAGCAAGAAAGCCATCAGCGAAGCCAAAAAAATCGGCAAATCAGTGCATGTGGCGGCCACTTCCGAAGACCGCAATTTCTGCTATATTCCGAAGAGCTGGACTCTTTCCGACAATCCCAGCTACCTGCACATTACCACCAATAACACGATCTTTGGAACCGAATGGAAAACCGATCCGGATGTTCCAGCAGGCGTGCCCTTGATAGCAGATATGAGTTCAAACTTCATGAGCAAACCCATAGACGTCGAGAAATACTCCATGATCTACGCAGGCGCTCAGAAAAATGTGGGCCCGTCTGGAACGGTTGTAGTCCTGATTAAAAAGGACTTTTTGGCCACTGCTGCCAGCGGACTTCCCACCATGCTGGATTACCAGATTCATGCCAAAAACGAGAGTATGTACAATACTCCTGCCACCTTTACGATCTATATGATTGGTTTGGTGCTGAAGTGGATAGAAAACTATGGCGGTTTGGCCAAAATTGAGGAGAACAATATCGCCAAAGCTGCATATATCTACGACGCCATCGATGCTTCAAACGGGTTCTACAAGGGAACCGTGGACAAAGCCGACCGCTCTCTGATGAACATCACTTTCAGACTTCCCAGCGAAGAATTGGAAGCTCTTTTCATCAGTGAAGCCAAAAAGCAGGGTATGATCGGTTTGAAGGGTCATCGCGACGTTGGCGGTTGCCGCGCTTCTACCTATAACTCATTACCATTAACCGCTGCGCATGCTCTGGCTGAATTTATGAAGAGCTTTCAGCAGCAGCACGGATAATAAACAAGCATAACACAACAGCAAATAACCGGTTTCGGCAGATTGACAAACCTGATTATGGCTTGCCGGCTGCCGAATCCGGCATTTGCGCTAAAAAAGCAGAGGATAGATGTCTGTACTTAGCCTGATCGTGAAAGGTGGCGTTCTGATGTACGTTCTGATGGTGATCTCAGTTATCAGCTTTGGGATTGTAATCGAAAAATACCGTCAATTAAGGAAGGTGAAAGCTGCGAACAGGAAACTGGACCTGCAACTGAAGCAGCAGGATAAGCTGGAAAACATGCGCAGCGTAGTGAAGCTGCATGGCCAGACCAGCCCCTTGGGACTGATGCTGGATAAGCTGTTCAATTCTCAGAGTGATAATCTGGATTTGATAAATCAAAGCATGGAATCCACTGCCAATCTGCAACTTCATGAGCTGGAAAAAGGCCTGGGTTGGCTTTCCACCTTTGCGGCAATAGGACCGTTGATCGGATTTTTGGGAACTGTTCTGGGAATGGTGAGAGTGTTTATGAACATACAGGGAAACAGTCAAAGCGGGGTTGATATATCCATGCTGGCTGGGGGAATTTGGGTAGCATTGCTCACTACAGTAGGGGGATTGATAGTGGGTATTATCACCATTATTTTTTACAACGATCTGGTGCAATTACTGGAGAACATCGTTAAAGACATGCAGGAAGCGGCTGTGGAGTATACCATCAAATACCAGTATATCAAGCAGGGCAAGCAATGAGACTGCGGGTTAGCAAACAAAGAATAAGCACCACGATGTTGATCTCCATGTCCGACGTGGTATTCTTGCTGCTCATCTTTTTGCTGATAGCCTCGAATTTTGCCAGCCAAACCGGGCTGCCGATCAAGCTACCAGGCTCTTCCACAGCGGTCAGGCAGAGCTACCAAACGCTGATGATTACCTATTACAGCGATGATCGGCTATTTCTTTCCGAACAGCCGGTAATCATGTCCGAATTGCCGCAAAAATTGCAGCAGCAATACCAGAGTTCCGAACAAGTGGTTCGCATCGCAACCGAAAGCAGCGTCCCTGTGCAGAAACTGATAAACCTGATGGACATCATCAGGGCAGCCGGTTTTGAGCGTATCTTTGTGGCTACTGGGGAAAAGACGGAGAAATGACTTTTAAACTGCCACCATCTCTGCAAAATGGCTATCTGCTTTCGTTTGTTGGGCATATAGTCATTTTACTTCTTCTGGCGATTATTTTTATCAGCCCTGTGATGCCAGTGAAGTGGCATAGCTTTGAATGGGAAACAATCTCAGAGCCGAGCGCTGAACCGGGCTCAGCAAAGGGTTCGTCTTCAGCCCCTGTGGAAAAAACGGCTCTTCAATCTGTGCCAGCTTCTCCTGCACCAAGTTTGGAAAGCGAAGAACCGATCCGCAGCGGCGAATCCATCCCTGTTTTGGAAAAACCCATACTGGCTACTCCGAGCCAAAATCAAAGCGATCACAATGCTGTGCGGGTAATCCGAACCCCGGGTCAATCGGCACTTCGCAATCTGGGAGAAAACCTGCCTGGCACCGATAACGGCTTTTCGGCCAGTTTGGAGCAAGGTGGGGGTGAGGCTTACGTAATCAGCCAACCTAAACCGGCCATTATGCCGACCGAGGAAGGCGAAGTATATCTGGAGTTCAGGCTAACCAGGGATGGCAATGTAGACCTGAGCAGCGTGAATATATTATCCTACACCTCTGCCAAATATGCCGAGTCTGTTCAGAAAGTTCTGGGCCGCTGGAAATTTGGCTTCAGAAATAAGTACGATCCCAACCGCACATATCGCATCCGCTGCAAGTTCGTAATCGATGAATAATTTTACAGCAGTTCCCCAAATAATGGGTATCCTGAATCTGACCGAAGATTCTTTTTCGGATGGCTCTTTGTATCTGGATGGGATAAAGGCATGTATGCATGCGGAAGAGATGCTTTCTCAAGGTGCGCAGGTGATAGACCTGGGTGCAGAATCAACCCGTCCAGGCGCAATGCCGGTGAACCCCGAGATGCAATTGCAACGGATTTTACCTGTGCTCAGGGCCTTAAAACTGAAACACCCGGAAACCAGCTTTTCAATCGATACACAGAGTGCGGCAGTTGCAAAAGAATGCCTGGCACAGGGGGCAAGCATAATAAACGACATCTCGGCTTTGCGGTTTGATGATGGGATGGCAGGACTCCTGGCTGAAAATGAAGATGCGAAAGTAATCCTGATGCATATGCAGGGAACTCCAGCTACAATGCAGAATGATCCAAAATACGAGGATGTGCTACTGGAAATCAAGGAGTTTTTTGTCCAAAGGCTCGATTATTGCCACAGCCAGGGGATAAGGAAGGAGAATATTCTGCTGGATCCGGGAATTGGCTTTGGTAAAAGCCTGGAGCACAATCTTCTGATCCTGGCAAATCTGGATTTCTTCGCCGATCTGAGTTTGCCCCTGGTTTTGGGAGCCAGCCGCAAGAGCTTCATCAATGCGCTGTATCCTTCAGAACCGGCTAAGCGTTTGGCTGGAACTTTGGCTGCCGCGGCTTTTGCCATTCGAAGCAAAGTGGCATATCTCAGAGTACATGATGTAGCGGAGCACAGCCAGTTTTTAGCGGTTTTTGATGCGATCAGCAAGCGGCGGATGGCTTAGATGGAATTTCTGATCCCACGTTTCAAGGACATCGTAGATATTCTGCTAATCGCTTTTCTGATTTATCAATCCCTGCTGATTGTCCGCAAATCCGGCGGCTACCAGGTTTTGTGGGGTTTGTTGTTTGTCTTCCTGCTCTATTTTTTGGCTGTGGTTTTCGATCTTAAGGTTCTCAGCTCCTTTTTGAGTGCAATCCGCAATTATTGGATCATAGCTGTAGTGATCCTGTTCCAGCCTGAACTGCGTTCGATTCTGTCCAAATTGAACTTATCGCGGGAATTGGGCTCAGCATTTCGAAGGCAGGAAAAGACCTCACTTTACAGTCCGATTATCGATGCGGTTTCGTCGATGAGTTTTCGCAAGACTGGAGCGCTAATAGTAATCGAGAACAAGCGTAAACTCCACGAATTCGTACATAGCGGAGAGCCTGTGGATGCTTCAGTTTCGATGCGCCTCATCCTTACGATATTTAACCCCAAAAGTGTTTTGCACGATGGCGCGATCATCATCAGGGACGAACGGATTCTGGCAGCGAAAGTGGTGTTGCCACTTTCCAAAAAACCTGAATATGCCCGAAAATTTGGAACCAGACACCTGGCTGGGATCGGGATTACCGAGCTTAGCGATGCCGTGGCGATTATTGTATCGGAACAAAGCGGCCAGATTTCAGTTGCTCAAGCTGGTAATATTCAGACCGATATTGCCTTCGAAGAATTGATGCAGATTTTGAATGACATCAATCGCTAAACGACCTCTGCTGATCGGAATCACCGGAAACATTGGAAGTGGAAAATCCACTTTTTGCCGTTATCTGGAAAGCTTAAACCTGAGAGTGATCGAAGCTGACAAACTCGCAAATAACTGCTTGCAGGACAACGAAGTAGTTAGCAAACTGGTAGAACGGTATTCAGCGCAAATCTTACTAAACAGTGAATCGAACGAAGCAACTCAGATTGACAGGGCGAAACTTGCAGAACGGGTATTCTCTGATCCAATCGAAACTGCATATCTAAACGCCTTAATCCATCCGCGTGTACTAAAGGCGTTTTCAGATATTGTTAAAACGACTTGCGAGGAATATCTGGGTTTCGAAGTTCCGCTGCTTTTTGAAGCAGAACTGCAAGAGTGTTTCGACTACCTGGTGCTGGTTTACACACCCAGGGAGTATCGCATCGAGCGGCTTGACCAGCGGGGCATGACACTTCCAAGTATATTGGATCGGGAACAAAGGCAAATACCTGACGAGGAAAAGCTGAACAAAGTAGATTTGGTTGTTGCAAATACAGGGTCTGCGCTTGCATTAAAAGAAAAAGCTGGCGAATTGGTTCGCTCATTTAGAGATATCCCGTATCGCCAGCTAAAGTCCTTTGTTTAAGACTGTTTATAGTTTTTTCACGTACTGCTCTTCGGCAATTATGCTTTGGAATTTGGCGTTGGCTTCATCCAGGGCTTGCCTGGGAGTGGAATTTCCCCGCATAGCCTTTTCCAAAAATCCTTTCAGCTCAGGACGGGCTTTGAACCAGGCAGGGATTTGAGGCTCATACACTGCATTTTCAAGCTGATCATAAATACCTTGAAACTGGGGGAATTCCTGTAGGAAAGTAAGTAATTCTGGGGATTGCATTGCGCTTTTGCGAACTGGCATATAACAGGTTTTAGCGCTCCATTTTGCGGTTTGGGCTGTATCTGTAAACCACTTGATAAACTTCCAGGCAGCTAATTCGCGTTTGCGGTTTCCGCTTTTGAAGATAACGATGTTCGCTCCGCTGACCGCACTTTGATTGGTTTTATAGATAGGGAGTGGGGCATAGCCAATATTGAAGTTGATGGGTTGTTGGCGCATGTGGGTAATCGATACGCTGCTGCCTTCATACATTGCTGCGATGCCAGCCAGAAAGTCGTTTTGCCCTTCAAATTCACGTACCAGATATACAGTTTTGTCTTTGTTTATAAGGTCGGAAGTGTAGCTGAGGGCTTCGATGCCCTGGGGGCTGTTTAGCTGAGGTTTGCCATTCTCGTCCAGGATGCTTCCTCCAGCCTGATGCAGAAGGTTTATAAACTGCCACTCGTTCACATTGTAGTTCGTTCCAAACTTATCCAGTTTACCATCTCCATTCGTATCGATGCTCAGCTTTTTGCAATAGTCGCGGAATTCCTGCCAGGTGGCCGGAAAATGGTTTGGATCCAGGCCGGCCCGGTAAAAATCGTCTTTGTTGTAGAAGTAGGCACGCACACTCTTGTTAAAGGGAAAGGAATAAAGGACTCCATCGAAGGTATTCGATTTGAGAAAGACCGGATATATGTCGTCAAGGCTTTTCAAATCGAAGTCCTTGTCTTCTTTCATCAAGTCTTCCAGCTTGCAAAGCACGTCAGCTTCGATATACTTGGAAGTCCAGGATTCGAAAACCTGAGCGATATCAGGCTGTTTTTTGGCTTGAATGGAAGCCATAAGCTTCTGCGAGAGAGCTGTGTAGCTGCTGATCGGATTAGCTACAACCTCCACTTCGTCCTGGCTTCGGTTAAACTCCCTGATCATCTGATTAAGGGTGTCTCCCAAAGGACCGCTGAGACCATGCCAGAAGGTCACTTTTACCTTATCGGACTTTAGAGTGCTTTGGCAACCTGACACCAGAATCGCGGCCAGCAGTATAATGATAAAGAGCTTGCGCATATCTACTCCTTGGATAAACATTATCAGCACAGATTACCAAGATTGGCAATGGCGCCTGGCAGTCAATCTAATTCTGCTCAAGGTATCTACGATACTTGCTCGAAATGCCAATGCAATGCCTTTGAAATGCGAATCCCATCCGTAATTGATTCGCATTGCTATCGCATTTCGAGCACGGGCAGAGAACCCAATCAATCTGGATTATGTGCTATTCGGGCCTACTATGGCTGAGCCGGGCTCTTGACCAGTTAGCTGCCAAAGTGATGGGGATGGCGGTCTGCAAGGAAAGTGGATGATTTCTACAACTGGCTTATAGTTTGCGGAACTGGATTTTGAAGGTGTAGATCAATTTCTCTCTCAGAAGGAAGCGCCAGCCGAGGATTTCCTGCCGGGCCTGAGCAATAAACTCATCCGAGAGATTTCCTGAATCCAATGTTATATCAGCATTCTGAACTATGCCTTCTTCAGTAATATAGAGCTTCACAACCAGCTCTCCCTGCATAGCTTTGATAGCCGTATGCTTACGGTAAAGGGTTTGAAGCTGGTTTTGCCTGAGATTCACCACATTGCGTACGTGTTCTACGTTGCTGTCTTCCTTGCTTGGTTCGGTTTGGGTGGTTTTTGGAGTTGTCGTGGTGCCTGGTCGGGGGCTGGAAGGTGCGGCACAAGCTGTAAACACAAAGGCTGCTGCTGAAGCGAAAAGGATCAGACGAAAGCTAAGTTTCATATATTGGCTCCCAGTTTTGATTTATTCATATTATAATTCATTATGAAGTAAACACAAATAGTTCTTGACTGATGACCCAAGCTCAGAAAAAAGCACTGAAAATGGATATCCGAGTGAATGAAATGAATAAAGAGTTTTTCCGACCGCTGCTCATCTTGATTTTGGCCGTGGTGATTTTGGGCATACTGGCAATGCTGATACCAGCATGGGAGAATAGCTTTATCCCCATTAAACAGCTGCATCTTTTGCCAGTTTTAAACGCTGAAGCCGAGCATGGCCCCGAAGATAGTATCCTGGTTAAAGAAGCGCCCTTGATTGTGAACGATCTACGGCCATTGCAGCCATTCCTGGACAAGCTAAAAAATCCCGGAGAGAATATCAGAATTGCCTATTTTGGCGATTCCATCATCGAAGGCGATTTGCTTACTGCAAAGCTGAGAAGCATGCTGCAGGCTGAGCATGGAGGTCAGGGCGTGGGGATGGTGGGCATTACCTCCATCGTGGCAGGTTTCCGGCAAACCATTAAGCATAGCTTTGCCAGAAACTGGGAAACCATCTCTTTTATGAATCAGGGCAAGCCCAATGTTTCCCTGGGGATTACAGGACATGTATATATTCCCAGAAATTACTATGTTGCCGAGAAGACTATAGAGCCACTTCAGCTCGACAGCCTTGCCGTGATGGATACCAGCAAGGTTGCCACACCTGAGCCACAAAAGAAAAGTACCCGCTATTACGTGAATACTAATCCCTGGGTGGAATATTCAGCAGTGGGAATTAGCGGGGGAGCGGCCAGTTTCAAACGAATCCGTTTGTTCTATTCTGAGGCTGGCGATTCCAGCTACGTACTGGTTTCTTACGATGGGGCTGCTAAACAGAAAAGGTATCTCAGTTCCCGTCCTGGAGTTCAAATCCTTGATCTTTCTCAAGCAACAGAAGCGAAGAAAATCCGCTTGGAATTCAGCGCTTATGATCCTGTACATTTGTATGGAGTTAGTTTCGATCAGGAGAAAGGTGCCTACGTTGATAACTACCCAATCCGCGGTTATTCCGGAATGTATTTCCAACGCATCAAGCCAGAACTCTGGACAGGATTTCAACAGCATCTGCAGTACGACCTCATAGTGCTGCAATACGGAGAAAATGTATCCAATCCCAAACTGCGGGATTACAGCTATTACGAGAAAGGTATGAAGAATACCATTCAGCACATCAAAACCACTTTGCCGGATGTACCAATTCTGTTGGTAAGTGCGCATGATCGCAGTATTAAACAAAATGGCAGCTACGTCACTTCACCCGATATTCCATACTTGGTAACCAGCCAGAGCCGTGTCGCCAAGGCAACTGGCAGCGGATTCTGGAATCTGTTTGCCGCGATGGGCGGTTATGGATCCATGCCCAGCTATGTAAATCGCAAGCCGGCCTACGCAGGAAAGGACTATACCCATTTTACCCGGACTGGCGCAGATCACATCGCCACGATGCTGCTGGCCTACCTCAAGGGGAACTGATTGAAGCTATCAGAGCCGGTCAGGATAATAATCTTCATTCTTAGCTTTGCTCTGATGCTTAATATCAGCAGCGCAGAAGTCGACGAAGATTTTCAGGAGGACCTCTTCAGCGAGGAAGAATATCCTTCGGACATGGACACTTTGGAAGAATTCATTCAGAGCTATTATCTGCTTTTGGACAGCGAAGCGTATCTGGAACAATTCAAATTCATCCATCCGGAAAAGAACCGTTTTGAAGGCGACACCAAAGCCCTGAAGGGTTTTTATGAGAAACTTCTGGAGCTGCGAAGCGGTCTGCGCAATAAAGTAAGTATCTTCCAGTTAGGGGATTCGCATATTCAATCGGGATATTTTTCCGGCACAGCCAGAGCGTCCTTGCAGAAGTATTATGGAAACGCCGGGCGTGGCCTGGTTTTCCCTTTACGTGTGGCAGGTACCAATCAGCCAGACGATTATCGCTTCAATTCTGCTTCCGGATTTGGCAGGATAAATTCTGAAAGAGGCATTTGCGGCTACGTCCTGGCTGCAGGTGAGGGCGCAAAACTGGATCTGCAGACTAATAATTTTTATGGCAACGACAATAGCTTTACCAAACTGAGCGTGATTTCTTCTTTGCCTGGTCTGAAAGCCGTTGTGAAGCTGGATTCTGAGCCTGTGGAGAATTTTGACCTGAAATTGGGAGAATACTATTTCAGCAGTGCCAGCTGGAAACAGCCAACCAGATCTGTGGAGCTATCTTTGAAAGGAGAATACTCCAGGCTTTACGCCATGATGCTGGAAAATGAGCAACCTGGTCTCCTGCTGCATTCCACGGGTATCAACGGAGCAGGATTTTATACATTACACGATCAAAGCTTGCTCTTTCAACAGATAGGCATGCTAAACCCAGATTTAATCGTAATATCCTTGGGAACGAACGATGCCCAGGGCATTTATCGGAACAATGTTTTCGAGGCAAATCTAAAGAGCTTCATGACAAACCTCAGGAAAACAAATCCCCAAACTCCGGTTCTGTTTACTTTGCCGCCAGATTCACATAAGCGGGGAAAGCATAATTCCGATCTGGGGAAAGTTATGAAAAGCATTATCAGTTATGCTAAAGAACACAATTGTGCTTGGTGGGACCTAAGCGAAGTGATGGGAGGAAACAGCAGTGTACAAAAATGGCGCAGTCAACAAATGGCATCCAAGGACCTGCTGCATTACACCCCAAAAGGCTATATGCTGCAGGGATACCTGTTTTATCAGGCCTTCGTGAAAAGTTACAAAAGCTTCAGCGAACAGAATCGCTGAGAGATTGGAATACATGCATTATCTAAAAACACTTCTTGATTCGCTACTCTACGATCCTCAGCAACCGCTGTTGTTTAACAGCAGTTTCTTTCTGTTTTTCTTCATTGTAATTCTGGTTTTTTATCCGCTAATCGCAAACCGCATCAGGGTGCGGACCTGGTATCTGATGCTGGTTTCGCTGTATTTTTATTACAAAACCAGTGGCAGTTTCGTTTTACTCTTGCTGATCACTTCCCTGGTAAATTTCGGTTTGGGTGCGGCAATCAACAATGCCAAAAGCAAAGGGGCGAAGCGGAGTTTTTTGATTCTCAGCCTGGTGTGGAATCTGGGTTCTTTGGGTTACTATAAATATACCAATTTTCTCTTAACAACTATAAATCAGGTTTTTGGTGGCTCATTACCGCTATATGACATTGTTTTACCCGTAGGAATTTCATTCTTCACTTTTCAAACCTGGAGCTACACCCTTGATGTATACTTCGGAAAACTGAAGCCAATCCGGAGCTTTGTGGATTTTACCTTTTTCGTGTCATTTTTCCCGCAGTTGGTCGCCGGGCCGATCGTAAGGGCGAGCTATTTCATTCCCCAGATTCACAAGCGGGTGCTGCTCGACAAAGATACTATCGCCAGGGCTTTGGTTTTGATCTTTGCGGGACTCCTTAAGAAAGGCGTGATAGCTGATTATCTATCGATAAACTTTGTGGACCGAGTGTTTGAGAATCCTGCTCTTTTTTCAGGAGTGGAAAACCTTTTGGGAGTATATGCTTATGCGCTGCAGATATATTGTGATTTCAGTGGATATTCGGATATTGCAATCGGGCTGGCTGCGCTTTTGGGATTTGAACTGCCCCTGAACTTTATTACCCCTTACCGGGCCAGCTCGGTGACAGAATTTTGGCGGCGTTGGCACATTTCGCTTTCCACTTGGCTGCGTGACTACCTGTATATTCCCTTGGGGGGAAACCGCAAAGGCAAGGCCAGGCAATATATAAATCTGATGTTAACAATGCTGCTGGGTGGTTTGTGGCATGGAGCATCCTGGAATTTTGTCGTGTGGGGCGGCATGCATGGTCTGGCCCTGGCTTTGGACAAACTGCTTCTGAACTTTCGCTTTA